>Ga0193715_1000159_pt1 | contig 17985 bp, 16 predicted proteins | sample U2m2metaG_FD_143040 | JGI IMG/M metagenome (GOLD analysis project Ga0193715, IMG submission 143040) | Soil microbial communities from a riparian zone of the East river system, Colorado, United States - U2m2 | ecosystem: Environmental > Terrestrial > Soil > Riparian zone | place: USA: East River... | reverse complement strand
CGGTGTGACGACGCAGTCCACCAGCACCGGGCAGAATCAAGTGCTCCAGTGCGTGGCGTGTCCGGAGCCACTGCCAAGTACGGACGAGTCCCTCGCGTAGATCGATGGTGGGATGGTAGCCGATCAAACGCGTCGTTCGCTCAAGGCTGGCCAATGAGTCGCGCACATCGCCCGCGCGTGCCGGCTTGTACTCGGCGGGGATGTCCGAACCAGTCACATCCCTTGTGAGTTCGAGCACCCTATTGAGGGAGGTTCGACGTCCCGCGCCGACGTTCACGGGCCATCCCGAAGCAACCTGTGCGGGCGCCGACGCAGCGCGGATGTTGGCCTGAACGACGTTCGCCACATAGGTGAAATCCCGCGTCTGTTCACCATCGCCAAAGACCGTAACGGACGTACCCGTCGCTGCAGCCTGGAGAAAGAGCGGGATCACCGCGGCATATGCAGAGAATGGACTCTGTCGAGGTCCGAAGACGTTGAAGTAGCGGAGCGCAACTCCTTCCACCAGTCCGCCGCGGGCGTACGATAGCACGTACTGCTCGCTCGATAGCTTCGAGGCCGCATATGGCGAGCGCGGAAGCGGCTCCATTGTTTCGACCTTTGGCAAAGTCGGAGTGTCGCCGTACACGGAGCTCGAGCTCGAGTAGACCACGCGTCGGACGCCAGCGGCGCGGCTCGCCTCGAGCAGCCTGACCGTGGCATTGACGTTCGCATCGTGAGAGCCCCACGGGTCCTTCAGCGACCGAGGGACACTCGGCAGCGCGGCGAGGTGGAACACGATCTCAGTTCCGTCGACCGCGCGCTCAGCGACGATCGGGTCGCAGAGGTCTCCTACGATGAAGTCGATTGAGTCAGCCACTGGCGCCAGATTCGCCTCGTCGCCGGTCGAAAGATTGTCGACGACGCGAACGGTGTGGCCCAGCCGAACCAGCGCTTCAACGAGATGTGACCCGATGAAACCGGCACCGCCGGTCACGAGACATGCGAACTTGCTGTGCAACACTCCGCCTCCAGTGCCCTGCGGTGCAGGACGATCGTGAGACCTAATTGCCTCGGCGCGGTCGCGAGGAAGGTCGCGGGTCGGGCCATAGGCGGAGTGTGTTATTCAACTTTCGTACGCCATACCCGGAATCGCATACCGACTGTATGCATCCAGCTAAGTGACACAGATATCACGGCTTACGGCGCCGGCCTCGAACGATACCGCCACGCTTGGCGACGCGAGACGCTCGGTTGATGCAGGTCCGCCACAACAAAGGCGGCGCACTTGCACTTCTCGCAGCGTATTCATGTCGTACTTCCCGCTCGTCAATCGGGGTAGTGCCTCACGGACCTCGATGCGTGCCGGTTGCATATGGCGAGGCAACTCGAAACGAGCGAACTGCTCAAGGTGGCGGCTCGAGCCTCCGGGTCTCAGGACCACGTACGCGATTATGCGCTCGCCACGGATGGGATCGGGTTCGGTTGCAATCGCCGTTTCGAGGATGTCGCCCGAGGCATAGAGCACGTCTGCGATCTCGTCGGGCCCGATACGAAAGCCCAGCGATTTGATCATCCGGTCACGACGCGATACATAATAAAGAAGGCCTTCTGAGTCGCGGCGAACCAAATCGCCGGAATGCACGACGCGCCTGGTAACGCCGGCACCCCCACGAGAAACACGAAAGGTCGCCGCAGTCAGTTCTTCGTCCTCCCAATAGCCTTCGGCCATCGTCGGCCCGGCGAACACAAGCTCCCCGATCTCGCCAGGCGCGCAGAGCTCACCGTCATCGCCGACGATCCAGATTGATGCGCCGGGGACTTCGCGGCCCATTGAGTTTGGATGCAGATCGACTTCATGCGGAGCGAGGAAAGTGCTGCGGAAAGTCTCCGTCATGCCATACTGAAGAAAGAGACGTGCGTGGGGCTGCGCTGCACGGAGCTGGCGCACCGCGTCAGCGGGGAGATGGCCTCCGGCACTCTGGAGAAGCCGAAGCGATTCGATCCGTTGCGCGCCAAACGTTGGCGTCGCGAGGAGCTGGAGCCAAAGCGGCGGCACACCGGCGATGACTGTCACGCGCTGCTCGCGCGCTTCGGCGACGATCTTCGCCGCGAGCGACGAAATCGAGATCACGAGCGTCGACTTCGTCCACATGGCGCAGAGGAGCTGGTTCAACCCGTAGACGGAGCTGAATGGGAGGAGGCTGAAGATCCGTTCGTCGTTCCCGAGCTCGAGATAACCCACCACCATCTCGATGGCGGAGAGCATCGCCCGGTGAGAGAAGACGACACCCTTGGGGAGGCCCGTCGAACCCGAGGTGAAAATGATCTGCGCGATTCCCCGCTCGCCGGGCGGGCGAGGACTCCACTCGAGATTCCTTTCAGTGGCGATCGTCTCGATGTCGATCACATCAGCGTCAGTCTCAAGCACGCGCGGATGCTCGGCGAGGAGCGCTTGCGACGTGAGCAGCACGCGGGCGGTTGATCGGCGGAGAACGTATTCAATTTGTCGTGGCCGCGACCGCTCGTTGACGACTATCGCCACCGCGCCGGCAGCAATCGCGCCAAAATAGGCGGCGACCGCTTCAGGACCGCGTTCCGCAAGGATAGCGACGCGGTCGCCGCTCTTCACGCCTCGATCGACGAGTGCCGCTGCCACCGACGACGCCCGCCCGCGCAAATCATTGTAGGTGGTCGTCTCGCCGGACATGACGATCGCGGGACGATCGCCCGCCGCCGCTGAGACGTCCCACAGCAGATCAGCGACGGTACGTGGCCGAACACTCCGCGTATTCATGACGCACGAAGTCGTCGCTATCCAGCGACGACTTTGATGCTCTCCCTGTCCCAGGTGACTGCCGCTCCCCGGTTGGGAGCGCCGTTTCCGCTGAGCACGCGTGCGCAGTCGTCCATCGACGCTGTGCCTTCCTTCGGAAGGCGATGGGTTTGCACGAGCGCGTCGAGGTACCGCTCGATGCCGCGCTGGGCGGCGAACAGACAAGGCGTGCTGTAGATAACGATGGACGCGCCGGCGTCCTCCAACTCGCTGAAGCGCCAGTTCGGAGATTTTCCGCCGTGCAGCTGGTTCACCATGATGGGCACGCTCACGTGCGACCGGACCTTGGCGATGGTGTCGAGGTCGCGGATCGCCTCGACCATCACACCGTCGGCGCCCGCTTCGGCGTACGCTATTGCGCGTTCAATCGCCTCGCCCTGATCTGACGCGTCGGTGCGTGCGATGACGAAGATGCTGGTTCGGGTTTCGATGACTCTCGACAGCTTGACGAGGTATTCTTCGATCGGGAGAATGAGCTTCCCTTCGAAGTGCCCGCAACGCCGTGGGCGCTTCTGGTCCTCCATCATGACGGCTGACAGACCATTCGACTCGAGATTGCGGATGGTGTTGGCGGCGACAACCTCATCGCCGAAGCCGTCATCGACGTCGACCAGTACGTGGGTGTTGGGCAGGGCGTGGCGGATCTTGGTCGCGAACTCGGTGATGTCGTGCCAGTTCACGTAGCCGACATCGGGCAGCCCGTAAGCGCTCGCGGAATAGCTGTATCCGCTGCAGAACACACCCTCGAACCGTTCGGCCGCGATCAGCGCTGAAAAGACGTCATAGACGCCGATCAACGGCAGCATGCGCTTGGTCTGAATGCGACGACGGAACTCGTCGCCCGCTACCGGTCCCGCAAAGTATCTTGACATCGCTACGTCCTGTTTCGGGTGATCGCCGACGAAATCGTCAGCACTTCGAGAGAATTCAACACGGCTGCGCCTGGCTACCAGCCACCGTGTCGGAACAGCATCACGGGAATCGTCAGCGACATGATCCGCAGGTCTTCGCGGACGCTACGACGCTGGATGTACTCGAGATCGTAGGAAACCTTTTGTCGCACGTCGTCGAGGCACGCATCGTAGGCCTGATTCACCTGTGCCCATCCGGTGATTCCAGGCTTGACACGCTGCCGCATGTGATATTGCGGGATGCTCTGGCGCAGCTCCGCAAATATCGTCGGCCGCTCAGGCCGTGGCCCAACGATGTTCATGTCGCCGCGAATGACGTTGTAAAGCTGAGGAAGCTCGTCAAGCCGAGTCTTGCGAAGCACGCGACCGATCGGTGTGACGCGTGGATCTTTGGGTCGAGCCCAGACGGCGCGACCATCCGCTTCGGAGTCGACCACCATCGACCGGAACTTGTACATCTTGAATGGTTTGCCGCCCTGATCGTTCCTGCGACGGTCGTCGGTGTCGTGGCGCTTGTAGCGTCGATCGACTCCGACTCGCGTTTGCGAATACAGGACCGGACCGCGCGACGTGAGCCTCACAAGCAAGGCTACGATGACCATCAGCGGCGATACCGCCACCAATCCGATCAAGGCAACAATGAGGTTTACCACTCGAGTGGCGGTTTCCGACCCCTCGCGCGGTCGCACGTCGACCAACTCCGGCGTCGCAGCAGCAGCGGGAGCGTCAGACCGCACGAGCTGGAGTTCGAACCCGGCATGGGCAGCGGGCCAGTCCTGGATCTCCAGAGACTCGCTCGGGGCTGAAAAGACGATTGCGTGGTGACTCGAGACTGCAGCCTCCATGACTCGACTTCCTCCTGTGTGACGGACCTTACTTTTGGCGAGGAGGCGAGCCGGGGACGGCATCGCCAACCTAAGGCGGCAATGCAGTCGGTGTGCTCAGGGGAGCGAACTTGTACCATCGTCGCAAGACGTTCGCGCCCAATCACTTAGGCGTTCCGGTCGAACTCACCAGCTGACCGGTTCCGTTCGAGATGTAGCGGATGCCCCACACTTGACGGGTGAGCCGCTGCAACACAGCGGCTGCTGCGGCGCCTAGTGCGCGCCTATTTCTACCAGGTCTCTGGTCGACGGCGAGTCGTCGAGGGGGTAGCCTGCGGAGTACGCCGCGTAGTACTGGAAGTCCCCATGTGCTGGCACATCGTTCAGCACTGAGCCGAGGACGTAGACGGGCAGGCGATCAAGAAGAGCCAGCTTGGCGGAGGCGAGACGTCGCTCCGTGCGCCCCATTCGCAGGACCAAAAGAAGATTGCCGGTCGCGGCCGAAAGCGCGTACGCGTCGATGCCAGCCGCAAGCGGTGGCGTATCGACTATCACCACATCGAACGACTGAGCGAGTTGATCCATGAGGTTCTTCAACTTCGCAGATGCAAGCAGCTCCGGATTTATCCCGTTGCGCTGGCCGCAGCTAATCAAGGACAGGTTGTTGTGCGATGTGGCCTTTACGAGCTGGGATTCGGGCAGCTTGCCGAGCAGATACTCGGTAAGCCCGCCTTTGCCTTTCAGACCAAAGGTCTTGTGCAGTGATCCACGCCGTGTGTCGCCGTCTATGAGGAGCGTGCGCAAGCCGGCCTCGGCATACGACAGCGCCAGATTGGACGAGATCAGTGATTTCCCGTCGCCGGGGGCGGCGCTCGTGACAGCGACTCTTACACGATCGCCGCGAGCACTGTGCATGATGTGCAAGCGCAGCGTGCGAAAGGATTCCATGAACTGAACGACTTGTTCGGGGTTCGTTCCGTCGGCTCCGCGCTTGGGGATGCGAGGAACGGCACCCGCAATCACAAGTCCGAGCTCGGCGACCGCCTGATAGGCGTACTGGAACTTCCCATCAAGCTTGTCCAGTAGCAGAGCCAATCCTCCAGCCGCACCGATTCCCGCAATAATCGCCATCAGGATGATCATGACGGCAGTGTTCTTGGTGGGCTCGAGCGGAACAACGGCCGTATCGAGCACACTGATGTCGGGTGTGGCGCTGGCTTCGGCAAGTTTAGCCTCCGCGTAGCGGTTTCTCAGATTGGTGTAGAGACCCTCCGAGACGACCACAGCTCGGTTGAGACGTCGCTCTTCGATCGTACGCGGCGGAATGGACTGCAGCTCTCTCGATGCTGACTGAATGCGCCGCTGATAGTCCGCTTCACGCTCCCGCATTTGTGCGAGCAGGTGATTGGCAAGGTCTGGAATCGTCCTGTTGGCGAGGACATCCAGGCTTCCCTTGAGCTCCTTCACAGAGGGGTATTCGTCCGTAAAGTGCTGGCGTTCGGCCGCCAGGCGCGCCTCGAGCTGATAGCGTGAACGAAACGCTTCGCGAAGGGCTTCCGCGCCCGGGCTTTGCGCGACACTTGGAATGAGCAGCAGCCCCTCGTACGGCACGCCGTTTCTCGCCGCATTCGCGAGGCTCGTTTCAAGCGCCTCCCGGTCGTGCCGCAAGTTGTCGTATTCGATCTTTTGATCGAAGTAGCTGAGTAGCGCGGGATCCCGCTGGGTTTCCACGACACCCGCGGCGACCGGCCCGCCCTCGGTCGGTAACGTGATCGCGTTCACGCGAAATCTCTGGTATTCTGACTCGGCGTCTCGCGTTGCCTTTTCGGCGTAGAGCATCTGGCCTTCGAGTATGCTCGCGAATTCCACCATGTTTCGCTTCTTGAGCTCTGCGGCAACGCGGACGTATTCGTCCGCCCACGTATTCAACGTCAGCGCGGCGAGGCGCGGATCGGGATCCGTGTACGTCAGCCAGAGGAAGTTGCTTCCTTGAATGAGCCGATTGTCGAGCTGTTTCGCGACGAGAATCGACGTCTCCCGCGGTGTTGCTACGGTGAACGCGATTGTTTGGCTGCCTTGTCCGGCGAGCGCTGTCGCCGGTAAGACCCACTTGAACCCGAACTTGCGGCCGACGGAATCGAATGCCGCGCCGCGTTCATCGGAGATCGTACCTTGCGGCGCCGTTTTCACCTTGGCGCGCAGCACCCAGGTCTTTTTCGATCGGTCGAGCTCCAGCTCGTACGCGCCTGGAACAAATTTGTCGGCAAGCGTGAAGCCCGCGAAGTATTGCCGGTGCGCTGGGTTCGCGGGCTTGAGGTACAGCGTCAACTTCCGCACGACTTCATCGACGACCCGGTAGCTCCGCAGGAGCTCGGTCCACGCGCCCGAGTGCACCAGCTCTTCCGAACGAATCGGACCGGTGGATCTGAGCTCTGGTGTTTCCGATGCGATCCAGATCGTTGCACGTGCTTCGTATTGCGCCTTTATGAACCGCGAGCCTGCGATGCCCGCCGCGGCGAACACGACTACGATCCCCACGATGAGCCACCTGTAACGACGAATCGCTTCCAGGGGCCGCTCGAGCGCGTTTTGTTGGGGAAGCAGCGATCCGTTCAGGTCGCTCTCGTACACGGGCGATGCTGCGGGTGGCGCAGGGAACTGCGCGGGGATCAGGCCATTACGCATTGCGAATTCTCGCGGCGCGCGCTAGCGACCGTGCATCTGTGTAGCCGCCACCGACACCGCGGCAGTGGCGGAAAGAAGCGTCAGAATGGTGGAAAGTTGAATCCGGCGCCGCTCGGGAACGAAAATCTCGTCGCCCGCATGAAGGTGAAGACGGTCGAGCGATAGTCCATCCGAGAACGCCGCACGAACATCCTTCACATCCCATATCGTCTTGCCATCGCGTCGAACGACGGTCTTGCTGATGTCCGCGGTCGGATCTGGACCACCTGCTCTCATGATCAGATCGCGCAGCAGATAGTCGGCCGGAGCGTACATGAATCCGGGATTCCTGACATTTCCCAGTACGGCGAGCGGGAGGAGTGGCGTCGCACGGACGTTGGGGTTCGTCAGATACTTGGCCAGGTGGCGGCGGAGCGTGTCGGTAAGTTCGGAGCGCAGCACGCCCGCCAACGAGACGTCGGACATCTTCGGAAACTGCAGGACCTTGCCGGCTCTCACCTGCATGGTATCCGTCGCTGTGGGGTTGCTCTCGAGGACGACGACAATGCGATCGCCCTCCTGGAAGTCCCCCGTCGTCAGACGCGAGCGCAGCAGCGATGCTTCGGACGTCCGCTTCGCATTCTCGGCTTCGCGTATCTTGGCCTCGAGCTGCGTGCGGGTCTCATAGCTCGACTGCGCCGTCGTTGCAGTCTGCGCACGGAGCGGAGCGGCATTTGCCGCACCCAGCACGGATAGAGAGATCGAAATGCGAAGAATCGAGATGCGGTTCATCGAATAAATGGGAACAAGGGAGTTCTAGTCCCGGTCTCGCGGCAACGACGGTCAGCGCCTGCCGGAGTGCAATCTTGGCACCCGAGACCTGCGCTTCAAAGCGGCCCGCGATACCCTCTTAAATGCCCTAGCCGCAAGGAGATAACCGCTCGCGGTCACGGGTGGCGGGGAATGCCCGGCAGACCGCTGTGGCGCCGGCGCAACAAAGGTGACGCGCTCTTGAGGGACTACGCCGCAATGGTCGCGCGTTTCTGAGCCACGAAGCGACCGATGGCGCGCAACGAGCCCAGGTTCGCTTCGCTGATGTCCTCATCCGAAGTCTTAATGTCGAACTCGTCCTCGATGAACGTGACCATCTCGGCGACGCCCATCGAGTCGACGACGCCGCGCTCGAGGAGGCGGTCGTCGTCACCCAGAACGAAATCAGGGCGCATGTAAAGGAAATTCTCCACGAGGAACTGACGGACGCGCCCGCGGACTTGAGTTTCGTATGGCATTGGCAGTAGAAGAAGTTTTCGACTAGCTAACGGGAATTGCGTCCTGCAAAACAACGTCCGCGCCCGCGACATCGAGCATTCGCGGATTCACGGGCTGTGCGACAAAGCGATCGTGCCATAGCTGCGTGGAGAGCACCGCGACGAGCGCCTGGTTCTCACGAACGCCGGTTGCCCGACCGCTTTGACAGCGGCGAACCAGGCCTGTCACGGCGGTCGGAGAGAACACACCGGTGTCCCGAATCGATCCCGCGGACAAGGCGTCGCCGATATACTCCGGCGCGTCAGGTCCGAAGAAGGAGGGCGCATCGGGCGCGCGATATGGTTGTTTGCCGCGCTTGCTGATCCTGTCGGGAAGAATCCGACGGGCCCAGCGACGAAGAATCTCCTTCTCCTTGAGGCCGCACAGACGAGAACCCGTAGGAAGCGCAGCAGCGAACTCGAACAACCGATGATCGAGGAACGGAAAGCGACCTTCCACACCGTGAGCCATCGCCATCCGATCGCCCTGCGAGCTTAGCAAATAGGGAGAAAGAAGCAGCGTCATTTCAAGGTACGCGGCCTGATTCAGCGCGGACCATCGGAAGAAACGCGTCGGCAGGGACTGCCGCACTTCCTCTACCACGTCGATGCCGGACAGCCCCGCTCCGAACTCGGCGGAATAGAACTGCTTTATCCACGACGTGAGCTGAATGCGCGGCAAGTGCGAGAACAGCGGATCGTCTGGCGCCCCCGCCTCCAGGAAGAAACGACGCCAGAACTCGCCGCCCCCCCCGCTGCCACCGTCGAGTAGATACGGGTACAGTCGATCAAAGAGTCGCGGACGCGCAGTCGAGTTGGGCCGCCGGAGACAAAAGCGACGCACCGCGACTTCCTTGAACAGGTCGTAACCCAGGAACAGCTCGTCGGCCCCTTCACCGGTGAGAACGACCTTTATTCCGGCGTTCTTCGTCAGGCGCGCAAGGTGGAACATCGGCGCTGCCGCGGTACGGGTCAGTGGCGTTTCGGTGTGCCATATCACATCGGGGAAGGAGTCCGCAATGGTGTTGGCACCCATGGAGGCAATCGAGTGCATCGATCCGATCGCACGCGCAGCGTCGCGCTGATAAGCGCTCTCGTCGAAGCGCGGATCGTCGAACGTGATCGAGAAGCTGCGCAGCGTGTGCGGTGACGCGGCTGCCGCGCGCATGCGCAGGTCCACTCCCATGCGCATTAGCTCGTCGAGTCGCTCAATGGCGTCACGCGGTTCGACTGCTCTTTCGGGGAAGTCCAGCTCGTAGTAGCGATGAAGGAGTAGCTTGCCGCCACGCCAGAGACCGTAGGTGCCTGGCTCGAGCGAGTGAATCCCTCTCAGCCCGGACCGCGGTGGACGCATCGCCCAGAACGTGAAAACCTCGTCGAGAGCCTGGGGATCTACAGCCGCCTTGACGTCGCCGCTGGCGAGCAGCGCCTTCAACTCGGACGCGAAGTACAGGTTGCCGTGCTGTTCAGTGAAAAACAGCGGACGCACGCCAAACCGGTCGCGCGCGATGAATACCGACTGGTCCCGCGCGTCCGAGATTGCAAAGGCAAACTGTCCATTGAGACGCGACAGCATGTGAGCGCCCCACTCCTCATAGGCGTGCACCAGAACTTCGGTATCGCTGCGCGTCCGGAACACGTGGCCGCACGACTCCAGCTCGCGACGAAGCTCGACGTGATTGTACACCTCGCCATTGTAGGTGATGACAATCTGACCATCCTCGTTCGTCAGCGGCTGCGCGCCGCCGGCAACATCGATAATGCTCAGGCGAACGTGCGCGAACCCGGCGTGCAGCCCGGTATAGAATCCGTATCCATCGGGACCGCGATGTTGAATGGCCGCCGCCATGCGGGCGAGCTTCTCAATCGCGATACTTCCGGCGTGTTGCGTCGCGATCCCGGCGATGCCGCACATTAGACGGAAACCTCGGGTGTTTCGGGAATCACAGACTCGATGATCTGCGGCGACATGTGCAGATATCGCGTGGTCTTCCGCTTCTGCTGAACGTCATGAATGGAGCGTTCTACCTCTTCGGCTGAGAGGCCCGCTTCTAGCGCAATCGACTCCAGGGACCGACCCTCATTGAACCCACTGAGCACGACGTCGAGCTTGCGAGTCGGCAGGCTGTAGTAGAATTCCTCCTGCGACTGAGGCAGCGAGAACGTATCCGTCGTCGGTGGACGTGCAGTGATCTCACCGGGAACGCCGAGATACTCTGCCAGCTGGTAGACCTGGGTCTTATAGAGGTGGGCGATGGGCTTTATGTCGGCCAGACCGTCCCCGCCTTTCACGAAGAACCCCTGATCGTACTCCAGTCGGTTCGGCGTTCCCACTACCGCGTAGTGCAGGCGATCGGCGTGATAGTATTCCATCATCTTCCGAACGCGCTGCTTGAAGTTGGATGCGGCGACTATCTGGCGATATTCGGGTGCCGGCAGCCGTACGCGACGCATCTCTCCGCCCGGCGGCTGGACCACCAGATAAGTCACGCTGATCAGATCGGAGTGCAGCTTGTCGTTCGGCAGAACGAGCTTGCAGCCCCAGTCGTCGCGGAATTCCGGTACGACACGTCGAATCGCTTCGTTCCGTCGACGATAGCATGCGGCCCCGTCCAGAATCGGAGCGATGTTCTCGGTCGCGCTATCGATACCCAGCTGATCCGCGAGCAGTTTGCCGAGGCGAAGGCTTTCCGGATCGCTCTCGTGCTCGGGCATGAACAACCCGAACACCTTTGTTGGTCCGAGCGCCCGAACCGCCAGCGCCACGCTCACCGAGCTGTCGACGCCGCCGCTGAGTCCGACGACGTATCCCTTGCGCTTGAAGTCGACGGCGAGGTGGTGCCGCAGTGCGTCAACGATTCGTTCGACTGCAGCCGCTGGATCGAGTGCTAGGGATGTCGTGGTGCTAGAATATGTGGCCATTCGAGTTGAGATAGTGAGCGACGCAATGGTCGAGCGCGACGGTCACGCACCTCGTCCGGTCAGATCCCCGGAAGGTCGGCGAATGGCTGGGCGTCGTCTGAAAGGTCGTCGCTGGCGACGCCCGATCCGCTGAAGTCCCGTCGAAATCCGTGGCGCTCGAATAGTCGGTAGAGAGTGGTACGATCAACGCTCGCAAGCCGCGCCGCGCGCGACATGTTGCCCGAGGCCCGCGCTACGAGCTGGGTCACGTAGTTCTTCTCGAACGTGGCGAGCACCTGCTCCTTCGCAACGTGATAGGCGTCGCTCGTGGGCATGATTCCTGATCGAGCGGCAGATGGTGGATCTGAATCTTTGCCCCGGGTTGCGCGAGTATCGTCACGTGCTCGACGAAATTCTGCAGCTCGCGTACGTTGCCGCGCCACGGACGGGACGAAAGAAACTCGATCGTATCGTTGCTGAAGGTAGGAATCGCATCCTTCGCTGACCGATGCCGGCCCCAGAAGACGCGGAGGAAGTGATTCGCCAACAGGGGGATATCTTCTACCCTGTCACGCAGCGGAGGAATCGCCACCTGCACGACGTTGAGCCGGTAGTAGAGGTCCTCCCGAAGCATCTTGCTCCTGATCGCGTCGCGAGGATCGCGATTGGTCGCGGAAACGAAGCGGACGTCGACCACTGCCTCTTCCTCTTCGCTTCCCACCCTGCGCACGATGCCATCCTGGAGCACACGGAGCATCTTCGTCTGCAGCGCCATCGACATCTCGGTCAGCTCGTCGAGGAAGAGGGTCCCCCCGTTCGCGAGCTCCAGAAGTCCCATCTTCTCCCGATCGGCGCCCGTAAAGGCTCCTTTGCGGTGACCGAACATCTCCGATTCCAGAAGCTGCTCCGGGATCGCCGCGCAGTTGATCGGCACCAGTCGCTTTCTCGAGCGGCGACTGTGCTGGTGGATGTACTGCGCGACCAGTTCCTTACCGGTACCGGTCTCCCCGACGATCATGACGGACGCGTTGGTGGGCGCGGCGCGCCGGGCCAGCTCCGTCGCTTTTCTGAAACCCGGGGAAATTCCCAGAAGGCGGTTGCCGTCGCCTCCAACCGCGAACGCCTCTCCCGGGGTCTCTTGCTCGCGCCGGGCGCTAACCGCGTGCGCCGCACGTCCAGCGAGCAGTTGAAGCTGAGTTCCCGAGTAGGGTTTCGGCAGATAATCCCAGGCGCCAATGCGCATCGCCTCGATGCTCGAGTCCACGCTCGGGTTTCCGGTCATCAGCACAACCAGCGTACCGGGTGCAGTCGCCATGACGGCCTTCAGGACATCGATTCCGGAAACGGGCTCCAGGTAGACGTCGACGAGCATGATGTCGAAGCGCGTACGATTGATCATCTGTATCGCATCTTCGCCTCGCGCCGTGACCTCGACGATCATCCCCTCGGCGCGAAGGACGCTGGCGCATCCTTCTCGAAGGGTGCGATCGTCGTCGACAATGAGGGCGCGCAGTTTTTCCGTGACGGGGGTGTAAAGGGGAACTGACCCGGATCCCACTTGGAGGTCCTTTGGTGCCAGCACGCTCGTCATTTTATCCCCGTACCTCAGTTCGTTGTGGACAAAGTTGTGGCCGACAGCTTCGTGATTCGGACCGACACAACCTAGCAAAACGGCTTTGTTCAGCAATAGCGAGTTTGCTGCCCTATTGCATATCGCGGAGACGCAACACAGCAAGTTGACCCCATGTAATGAGGGCTAACATTGAATTTATTTGGGGCGCGGGAACTTGTTCGAGGCGTAGGCGACAGAAGTGTTGCGGAGACGCAACAGTCGAACGCGACCTTGAGCCAGACTTTTTTTCTCGGAGAAGCGCGGTTCTGGCGATAAAGGCGGGCGGTGGGATAGCTTGTTCGTTCACAAACTGCCTCGCCCACCCGATGACCGCACCAAACCCTGAAGAGACAACCATACTCCTCGTCGACGACGAGCAGTCGGTGCGCTCAATCGTGATGAAGATCCTTCAGCGGGCGAAGTACAAGGTTCTCGAGGCCGAGAGCGGGGAAGCGGCGATCCGGATTTCTGACTCCCATCCGGACAAGATCGACCTGTTGATCAGTGACATGTACATGCCCGGGCTTCGAGGACCTGAAGTCGCTCAGGCTCTCGCGCCCAAGCGTCCAGGTTTGCGTGTGCTGTTCATGTCAGGCTATGCCGAGCAGGATTCGAGGTCCGGCGTGCCCTTCGGCGCCAATTTTCTGAACAAGCCCTTCTCGGGTAAGGAGCTGGCAGCCAAGGTCGAGGCGACGCTCAAAGGACCGCCGGCCGGCTGAACGATCACTCGGACTGGCGAGGTCAGACCGCGACGCCGGCCCGGGCGACGAGCTGCTTCAACGCTTCGAGGGGCAGGGCCCCCGATTGACGGGCAACCTCTTTCCCTCCTGTGAAGACAATCGTTGTAGGTATTCCGCGAATCCCGAACGCGTTTGCGGTTCTGCTCGACTGATCGGTATTGAGCTTCGCGATCAGGGCCTTTCCCTGGAGGTGGGCGGCCAGGGCGTCGACGGCTGGAGCCATCATCCGGCAGGGGCCGCACCAGTCCGCGTAGAAGTCGACGGCGACCGGTACGTCGCTCTCGTTTATCGTACGGGTGAACGTCTCATCCGTCAGCGGAAGCGGACGCTCGAGCAGGATCGGTTTAGCGCATTTCCCACACTTGGGGCCGGCGGTGACTTTGGCGGCGTCGATTCGGTTCCAGGTATCGCAGAATTGGCAGCGCACCGTGAGCTTTTTGATCGTCGCTGTTTCGGTCTCCATCGATTCCCCGCTTTTGGTTAGCTTTCCGCGATGACTGGTACGCAACTGCAAAATCCGCCGCAGGCAGGCGACGTCGCTCCCGAATTTACAGCAGCATCGACGTCGGGGAGTGAGGTATCCCTCTCTTCGTTTCGCGGAAGGCGGAACGTGCTGCTCGCCTTCTTCCCATTGGCGTTCACGGGAACCTGCACAAAGGAGCTGGTCTGCTTCACGGAGGACTTCGATCAGTTCGCCGGACACGGGGTCGAGATTCTTCCGATATCAGTCGACTCGACGGCGTCGCTTCGTGAGTTCAAGAACAAGCTGCAGATGAAAACCGAGCTGCTCAGCGACTTCAAGCGCGACATTTCGCGCGAGTACGGGGTGCTCAACGAGGACCGGTTTTACTCGAATCGGGCGTACTTCCTGATCGACAAGGAGGGGCGGGTCCGGTGGTCCCACATCGAGGACAAAAACGGGGAGCGTCGCGAGAACTCAGAGATCTTCGCCGCGATCAAACTGCTGAGCTAGGTATTTCGGGGTTAAGGCCTCCTAGGGGCGCTTAACCCGTTTTTTGACCCTATTTTGGGTTGCTGAGCATTACCCGGTTCGTCTATCTCTCACAATAGTAGGTGTGTCCACCACGGGGCTCCGGGACTACATATCCGGGACGCCTCCGACGGAGACTTTCAGCATGGCAAAAAGGACCAGCAAGAACGCTAAATACAGCGCTCGCGGGGGATTCTCCGTTTTCGAGCTGCTGATCGTCGTTGTCATACTCGGCGTGCTCGCCACCATAGCGGGACCCGCAATGTCGCGCATCGTACGGCACAACCGTGTGAATCGCGCAGCGACGGTCATCGCTTCGGATCTGCAGAATGCTTTCGCGGTGGCGGCTCGCCAACGTGAGCCGGTTCGCATTCAGGCCGATGCTGCCAGCCGCAGCTATCAGTTCATCGACCGCGCGAGCGGTCAGGTCCTGCGCATCAGAACATTCTACGGCGACACCTCCGAGTATCGCCTTACAAAACTCGAATTCAATCCGACGGTGATCGACGTGTTTCCGAGCGGCGTCTCATCGGCGGCCGTTACGATTGATCTCGCCAACGGTGACTACACCAAACAGATCAAAGCCAGCACTGCTGGCTTCATCAGGGTGATACCAAAATTATGAGAATCTCACTGCGCAGTTTGGATCGAGCTGCCAAAGCGACGTCCGCTGTGAGGGAGCCCAGGAAGGGGTTCGCCCTCATTGAGGTCATCGTGGCAATGGTGCTTCTCGCCGTTGCCGTTTCGTCGCTCGCGGCACTGATGTACTCGGTGTCCCAAAACGGAATGAAGGCGACCGGCAATGCCTACAGAAATGGCGTGCTCATGCACGAAGTGAATCGCCTCGAAGGGATCCCCTACGATTCCATCGCTATCGGATCGAGCAGCGTCGCAGTGAGCACCATGCCCTATCCTCATACACGAGTCATCACTGTAACCGAGCCAGTCGCGCGTACGATCAAATCGATAACTGTCGTCATCACTCCGGTCAACGTGAAGTTCAAGCCTGACACGGTGAGCTTCATCCGCACCAGAGCGCGCACGTCGAGAGCTCTCTGCACCACATGCCCCCAGGGGTAAACCATGACACACTATAAGAATCGCCGCGCCCGCCGCGGCTTCACCCTCATAGAGCTGCTGGTTGGAATTGTACTCTTCGCCATCGTCGGCGCGCTTTTCACGAAGCTGCTGACGGTGCAGGGCAAATTCTACGACCGTCAGGGGATGGGCAACGCGGCGCGAAACGTGTCGCGTGCATCGCTCAACCGTATCGTGTCCGACTTCCGGATGATCGAGGCTACCGGCGGCGTCGTCGCCGCATCGCCCACGTCTCTGACGATTCGAATTCCGTTCGCGATTGGAGTTATGTGCGGGAACGGAATCGGCGGCACTGTCCTGACTCTTCTGCCCGTAGACTCTACGACTTACGCCAATGCGCCATTCGTCGGCTACGCCTGGAGAAACTACAATACCGGTACGTACGCGTACGTCGAGAATCCCGCGACCAAGCTAGAGGGCGATGCAGTCGCCGTAGCCGTGTGCACGGCCAAGAATGTGACGACCGTTCCGAAGGGGAAGGTCGTCGTGGTTGCCCCTGTCCTGCCAGTCAACGCAGGCCTCGGGACGCCAGTGTTTCTCTATGGCAGGGTCCGGTACGAGTTCAAGAATTCGCTGGCTGTTCCGGGCAAGCTCGGGCTTTATCGCACGACCATCGCGGCAAACGGCGCCGAGAATTCCGAAGAGCTGGTAGCACCGTTCGCCAGTACCGCGAGCTGGAAATTCTTCACTCTCACGGGTGGCTCTGTCGCTCAGACAAATCCGCCGGGGAATCTCGCTGACATTCGCGGGCTTGAGCTCCACCTCGATGGTATCAGCGAAAACAGGGCTCCAGGAATGATTGCCGAAGAAACAGCGCCATTCACCACTGCGGTCTTTTTCAAGAACCGCGTACAATAGCCCGAGAGGCTTGACTATATGCTGAACAACACACAACGCCGCGGATTCGCCATTCCAGTCGCACTGCTCGTCATCATGGTTTTGACAATCATGGTGGCTGGTGGATTCTCGCTGGTGAGCGCGGAACGCAGATCGGTCGCCGACCAGAAGTCCCAGATCTCCGCATTCAGGATCGCGGAGCAGGGCCTCGAGCTCTTTCTTGTCCGTCGCGACTCGCTGATGAATGGCAAGCCGGGCTACACCAAGGTCCCCGGTGCTGCGGACAGCGTCCGCATTCCCTTGTCTGGTGGTTACGCGGACGTAACGCTGACTCGCTTGCGCGCCCCGAGAGGCAATCAGGCCGGGCTTTACGTCGTTCGCTCGAAAGGCGTGGAGACCGCAGGGGCCTACGCGGGAACGCCGCAGGGTGTGCGGACGGTTGCGCAATACGCTTTGTGGGAGCCGGCCCCGATGCAGGTTCTGGCGGGATGGACAGCTCTCTCCGGTCTCCAGAAGAACGGTGGCGCCGGAACCCTGGGCGGAATCGATCTGTGTGGTGACTCTGCTGCGATCACGGGTGTAATGGTTGACATGAATCCGGGATACGAGGGCAAGACGGTGGCCGTCGGCAACCCGCCGATCGATTCCATTGCGCCCGATTCGGTCGAGATCGACTGGAACGGGATCGTCAACGGTAACGCTATCGAGGCGACGATTACGATTCCCGGCGGATCGTGGCCGACCGCAGCGATGAACGCAGCCTGGGACGATTCGACCTCCACGTACTATCCAATCATTCGCATCAACGGCGACTATGCGCTTCCGACGTCAGGTAAGGGGATGCTCATCGTGACCGGCAGCCTCACCATCAACGGTAGCACTGGCTGGAAGGGTGTGATCCTCGTTGGAAACAATATCACGTCGAATGGTAACAACGGAGTTCAGGGTGCGGTGGTGAGCGGTCTGAACGAGAAGCTCGGCATTCCCGTGCCGATTTCAGACGCGAACGGTACCAAACAGTACAACTACAACTCCTGCGAGGTTTCGAGAGCCACGACCACGATGGGTGCGCTCGTGACGCTTCGTAACACGTGGGTCGACAACTGGGTGGAATACTAGGATGCTGGCTGTCCGCCGCCCCGGGAATCGGGGCCGTCGGGGCTTCGTGATCGGCGAGCTGCTGATCGCGCTGCTGCTACTCGCAGTTGCTGTCTCGTCTTTGGCTGCACTCATGTACTCGGTCTCCCGCCGTCCGGCTGTTGCGCCGCGCGAGGAGAACGATTGC
>Ga0193715_1000158_pt1 | contig 18027 bp, 14 predicted proteins | sample U2m2metaG_FD_143040 | JGI IMG/M metagenome (GOLD analysis project Ga0193715, IMG submission 143040) | Soil microbial communities from a riparian zone of the East river system, Colorado, United States - U2m2 | ecosystem: Environmental > Terrestrial > Soil > Riparian zone | place: USA: East River... | reverse complement strand
CAGTTTCTGGCTGGCCATACTAACTGCTATCGGATGGCGCCTTATGACGACGAAGTAGCTGTTAGGAAACGCTGCCTGCAAAAAGCGCGTCATGAGAATATTGGCCGGTGTTTTCTCCACACAGATTGTTTTGTCCTTCTCCCAATGGGCGTGCCAACGCGACTTCAGCCTCGCCACATTTTGCGGCGTTAACAAAGTTGAAGCCTCCGTCCGGTGGGCGCGTGGATCGAATCCAAACCTGCCCGGGCCGCCTAAGGTAAACGCAACAGGGTAAACATCCTGGAGAAATTGGCCTTCGTCCTCGGTTGCGCCTGTATCCTTGAAGCCCGTGCAATTTTCGAACCTCGCAACGTTTCGTCCAAGCACACTCGTTCCGCTCCGGTGCAAACCACACACGAACACGTATTTATACTGACCTGTATCGTCGTTTTGCGTAATTGTAACTTATTTTAGCCCAAGCCGCCTATACTGATTAGGGGGAGACCATGTTCGCTCTTTCTTTACCTAAAGACCTTCCTTGACGAGCCTTGCTGATTCTCGTCACGACGAAGGCCGGGAGGAATGCCTTGAGCTGCTGCTTGAAAAATAATGGAGGCCACGTCCCAAGTCGCCACATAAGAGCGTAGGCATCGGAAGCAAAGCAACACAAGTTGCCCATGACAGCAGAGATTTTGTCTTCTCCGCCGAGCTCCTTCTGATCCGGGCTAAAGTCTATCAACGAATAGCCATAAGCCGCGAACCTGGGCTCATATTTCTTTGCAATATACCGATAGTAAAGTTTGCGGGGAGAGTCTGTCAGGAGGTTCGACCAACGATCGAAATACTTGTTACTCCGATCCGCGTTTACCTCTTTTAGTCCCTCTTCCGGGACACGCGTGCCAATAAAAGCGGCAATTTCCTCGTGATACCGTCCGGGATTTTTAATGTAATCTTCGTACGATAACTCGTATACGTGCTTCAAATACTTCTTGTCCTCTTCAAAAATCTGATGGCAGAGCAACCAGTGTTCAAACAGGCGGTGGAGTGAAGTTGGACGTGCGTTTTGCATTCTCTGCGTGCCCAGACTCACGGCGACCGGATGGCGCCGGATCACAATAAAGTGACAGTCAGGGAATGCCGCTTGCAGAAAACGCGTCATGAGAAGGTTCGTCGGGGTTTTCTCCACACAAATCCGCTTGCTGTTGTCCCAATGCGCATGCCAGCTCGCCCGTAGCCTGGCTATGTTCTCTGGAGTTAATAAGCTTGAGGTCTCGGTTTGGTGTGCGCGTGAATGAAATCCAATCCTGCCGGGGCCACCAAGCTTCCTGCCTGGTAGATAAACATTCTGTAAAAATTGTCCCTCTCCCGGAAGTGCGTTTGGCATATTCTTAAAGCCGGTACAATTCTCCAGCCTACCGATATTGCGTCCAAGCACGGTGGTTCCGCTTCGGTGCAGCCCGCACACGAAGACATATCTGTGATTACTCTTATTGTCGCTTTTCATCAGCTTATTGTTTCATCCTCTTTCTCCGGCAATCCCCTAAACAGGTTATTCGGCGTCTCGTAAAGATTGAACGAGGAGACGGCACAGCCCACGTTACTAATTCTCACTCTGCTGACCACAACTCCAAGTCTCGAAACGCGAGAATGTGAGAGCCTTACCTTCCCAACAGGCCCGAATAAATCCTCGTCGTTTTTGCTGCCACCTCATCCCAGGAATATCGCTCGTTCGCATACCGCCTAATTGCTGGGCGTCGGCTTTCAAGTTCACTAAACAGTCCGCTCTGGAAATACTGGGCTATTATCCTCGCCAAGTCGATGGAATCCCGACTTCTGAATACGAGTCCTGTTTCACCTTCGCTAATCTCTTCCTTCAACGTCCCCACATCCGCGGCAATAACAGGCAGTCCAAAACTGTAGCTTAGAAAAAGTACTCCGCTTTGGAATATTGCCGTGTACGGCAAAACCAGAACGTCAGAGGCCTTGAAATAAAGCTCAACTTTCTCATCTGGGATGTGCTCAATGCTTTGTGTAATCCGCCCCGCCAGGCTTTTGAGTGGAATTGTCGAACGAATGTCTTCCCAATAACGTTCGTTCCCCCGTTTCGGTCTCCCTGCAATAACGAGATGGTAATCCTCTCCGGTTCGCACCAACTTTTCGAAGGCTTCGACCAGATACTCCAACCCTTTATAGGCCGCTATTTGGCCGAAAAACAGTAATGTCTTGCAAGAAAACGCTATGCCCAACTGCTTCTTCGCTTCCCGAGCTGTCAGCTTGGTATCGGGAACCGTGTTGTTAATTCCAAATGGAATGATACTTACCTTCCTATCCGGGACATCGAAGTCGGAGAGGAGTTCACTTCTCATCTTTTCCGTATGGACGAAAATATGATCTACCAGCCGATATTGAATCTTCAGTGAAATGCGATTGGACCAGGAATCATTGCCGTCACGTTTTCTCATGTTCACATTGTGGGCGGTAAAGACAATCCTTCTACCGCACATCTTGTAATAGATTAGCAGAATCGTTCGATCAAATAGCTCGAACTTGTTGTTCCATAAAATGTGAAATACTCGCGGTTGCGCCGTGGCGGCATAATGAATAAGCCTCAGGTAATAGCGTAAAATTCGTCGCGCCTTGCTAATCAAATTTGCTTCAGGCCTTTGATCCTGTCGCAAATTAAGAAAGCGAAGGCCCTCTAGATTCACCAGGTCGGCTACTTCCAGATCGTCGCTACCGATAAGATCGACCGTGATTCCCTTGGAAGTTAGCGCCGTTGCCAAGCCAACCACATATGGCTTGTCGTCTCCACCGGTCAGGAGCGCGACGGAGCATTGCGTTGGTGATTGACCTTCCTGCACCGGCCTGTGGTCCGACCAACGGTTCGGAGTTGACAGGTCAGAAGACGAAGAAGGTCCCTCACTCTCTGATTCGCCATCGTTCTCGATTGAGCGAAAGGGAGCGGACTGAGCAGTGGAGGCCTGGTTTCTGGTGCTCATTTAACCGAAGCGTGATTGGTAAGCGAGGCGGTTTTTTCGAGTTGGGACATTACTGCATTGAACACTTGACCCACATTTATAGCTGTGGTGGCACGGCAATCGTACCCGCGCTTATAGAAAAACTCGTCAAGGAGAGGTGAAACAATTTTTTGCTGAATGCCGTAATCATAAATCTCCCATGGACTAGTACAGTTGAACAAACTCACGCATCGTCTACCCGTTCCAAGGGCCAGGTGCATCGGGAGGCTATCGCCACCAACCAAACAACGATGGTTCCTCACATCAGCCAGATGCTCCAAGAGCGACGATCGGACGGGCAGGACGTTCACCACCAGTCCCAGATCTTCGAGCTGTTGTTTGAGTTCGTCATAATAGGCCCAATTTTTCATCGGCCAGACGATCCCCGCCTCCGGGGCTATCGCCACATCGCCGGTTAACCCTGTCTCCATCGGTTCGGGCAGCACGTATCTTTCGCTGGCGAACTGAAAGCCAAGGCCCTGAAAAATCATGTCCTGATAGGTCCGCCGATTGAGAAGCTTGCGCCGGTCCGCCTCCTCACGACCGTAGGAACTAATCAGACTAAGATCAAACCAACGGCGTGAATTTTCCGTGTATTGCAATGCCCCATTGGAACCGAGGCAGGCACCAAAAGTCTCGTTGCAGGGTACCCCTTTTAAAAACTGTGCAACCTCAAGGGTGTCCTCCAGATTTATGACAAGGTCAAATCGGGTATCTAATACACTTGCACGCTCTTCCCACGAATAACAACGCAGGTTGTTTCTTAGGCGTGCGAGCAAGACGGTGTTTTTTACCGCTGTCAGCCATGTAATATCCCCGCTCAGCCGCCTTAGTAGCGGCGTCGTCCTCACCACGTCGCCCGTGGCCCCCAATTTCGCTATTAGTATATTCATGGCCTCAATTGCGCTTTACACATCGGCGCGGGCCTAAGGTTAAAATCAATCCGTTCATTCGTGGAAAACCGGCGGTGTTAATTGGCACCGCTTGGTCGCTTCTTCGCCCACGGAACCTGGGCTCCAAGAAGCTTGGCCAGGCAAGACGCTTCGTCTCCGTAATAAGAGGATAGAAAGTCCTCCGTGGAAGAACTCATGACGATGCTCCGACTCTTCGTAACGTTCATTCGTTGATACATTGTATCTACTGCAGACCGCACCTGGCGCAGAACCGATCGTATCTGTGGAGTATGCCGAACCAATTTCCGAAGTTGATCCTTAGTTTCAAAATAAGCGCGATGCAACCGAGCATTCCGCACTTGCACCGTTTTGTTTACAATATTAAACGAGTAATTCCCAAAGTATGCTTCACTTATACCAGCGGATCTGCATATTGAACTAATAAAGGAAGATGGATCACGGCACAGGTCCTCATAGAAAAGCACATCAATTAACGAGGCCCCGAAGACCTCAAGGAAACGCTCTAAATTAAGTGAGTAACGCCCATGTCGCAGAGCGCCGAAGGCCGGGTGCCGGTATCCGTCGGGGAAACTTTCTCCAATCTCATTTTGAAGAGCAACATAGTCGTCGAATGTCATCTCAGGAGAGATTTCGTTGACCGCTTGTCCGAACCGGTACCAAGACAATAATCTGGAGATCGGCTCTCTAAGGATAAAAATTAAACGGACATTTGGCAGTGTCTCACGGATAGCACGTGGAGTGTTCGGCGAATGAAGGTAGTCCGGAGTTGCTTCCAATCGCCAATTCTCTTTTGCATGAGACTTGCCGGAGTCAAACAAAGACAAGTATTCTGCCGGGTCGTTCCTATGATGTCGCTTATCCGATGGTAACGGATAGTCGGGATCAAGAAAGAATCGCGTTTCCTTGGTGAACGAGCAAATCTGCGGATGATTTGCGAGATAATTAAACACGGAGGTCGTGCCCGCTTTGCTCGTGCCCCCGATGATAAGAAATTTGTAATCGGAGGCCGGAATAAGGCTTTTCATTCAGTGCCACCTTCTTGGTCAGCGACGGCAAGCGGGCACCGGCCGCCGACCGCCGCTAGAAAATTTAATGTAAATTCTCCCCTCACCAATTATGCGAGCGCAAGTCGCCCCACCGGATACAAAGATTCCGTTACGAGATTAGAACCGACCAGTCGTACTGCACGTCCCCCACAGTCATGATCGCCGGATTTTTCAGGCCAACTTTCCCATACGCAAGAGGCTTGCGGTTGAGAGTGTAAACACGGCCACCTGCCGCTTCGACTATACATTGAGCTGCCGCCGTATCCCACTCCATCGTCGGCAGGTCTCGCAGATAAAGATCGGCTTTACCTTCAGCGACCAAACAAAACTTAAGCGAACTGCCCATAGATTGAAGCTGCGGGGTCGAGAGGCGAGACAACATCGTCCGGACCAATGGTCCCGCATGATCCTTGCTCGCCACAACTGACAATGGTGAGGAATCGGCTTGTCGAGTCGAAATCGGAGTTGGTGCCTGGTCGCGAGCTTTACGCCAGGCGCCAGAATTTCGCTGACCCCAGTAAGTAAGACCAAGTGCTGGCGCGTGAACTACGCCGAGTATTGGTTGCCCCGCCTCAATCAGTGCCACATTAACCGTAAACTCGCCTGTGCCCTTAAGAAACTCTTTCGTGCCATCGAGTGGATCTACTAACCAGGACCATCCGGCCGCATCGAGTAAGCCGTCCACTGCCTCATGCGATTCCTCCGAGATTATCGCCGCTTCAGGAACAAGGGAGCGAAGAGATTTCACCAAAAAATCGTGTGAGGCGGTATCGGCCGCGGTCAAAGGCGATGCATCCTTTTTCCACGTAACGGCAGCATCGCCCTTGTAGAAGTGCATGATCTTCTCACCAGCTTGTCGCGCCAACTCACAAACGTCTTCGTTCAGTCTAGTCAGTCGTTCCATAATCATTTACCTACGAAGCTGCGCTTGCCATGGGTTGCGAGGTTGTCTCCGGATTTATTGCCTCGAGGTGAGACGGGAGTTCCCCGGAAGAGCAGCCTGTCCACCGCCTCGAGGGTAAGGACTGCATTAATCTCTGAAACATAATTCCTGCGACCGTCTATGTGCTCTTGAGCCATGCATTCGAGAAAAGCAGAATTCCAAAGGGGACTGCACCGAGTTCGCGCGTCAGTAACAACACTCTTGACGTATTCGGCAAATTCGCGCCGGAACCAACTTCGATAGTGCAAATACTTGTGTAATCCAAGGATTTTCAAACTAGCTGTGAGACGCTTGAAAACGGGATCAAAAGGCGAAAGCCAGTGGGGCCACCCATCGTTGTTAAGATAATCGAGTTTGAACGTCGCCTCGCAATAGAAACGCCTGAGTCTCGCGACCAGGGCAGCGCTATTCGCAGACCGTCCCCTGTCAGTGGGAATTTCATTGAGTAATGTATTGTTTGCTTTGATAAGACCCCATGCCGGAAGAGAAGATGTGCGGAGGTTTTGTGGGGCTTGATATGAAAGAGCCACAATTTCGTTGTCGAGATACGGTGTCCTAAAACTGACCTGCGAACGGCTTGCCGCCAGCCTGCCATAGAGATTCCAGGGTATTTCCCGAAAAGCGGCGAAGGTAACAGGATGGGTGCTTCCATTAGCGACCGGTTCCGCCGTAAAATTGTGAGCGTAGCTAAATTGTGGATTCATTAGATAAGCAGAGATTCCAAGGGGTTTAAACGTCGATACTCCTCGCAAGACTTCACTGCCATAGTTACCAGTCAGCCGCACTAACGCCAGCTGCCGAGCTTGCTTGTTCAAATCAATTTCATGGGCACCAGTCGCTCCCAAATAGCCATCAGTTGTATATACCGTCCGATCCACGTGAGCCGAAAAATCAGAAAAGAAATCGGCACTGATGCGCAAGAGCTGGTGTTCAAGGCCACACACGCTCGCCACTCGGGCAGCTAGTTTGTCGTCGAGGGTGCAACCCGTTTCCCCAGAGAATGTATAGCAGATTGTTTTTCCACTACTACGGGGCAGACAAGCCATGATCATCCGAGTATCCAATCCGCCAGTCAGGGAAATGCCCATTCTTTCTTGACTTTCCACGTAGCGAGGCAAGACAGCTTTAAACGTTTCCTGAAACTTGGATTCGAAATCCCCCCCTGACAGGATGGGCTGAGCCTCCCAGGTTTCAGGAAAAAAGTATTTCCTTTTGTGACACTTTTCCCTCTCGAAGGACCATAGCGAGGCGCCAGGCAGCAAATGGATTCCTCGAAATAGCGTCCGGTCTTCCAAGGTGCATCCATAAGTCAGAAACTGGACAACGCCCTCAGGATCAAACTCTCTCAACTCGGGCAAAACCCGAAGTAGTGCCTTCGCTTCGCTGGCAAAAATAACCCCCTGTTCGTTTTCATGAACATAGAGACGATCTAGTCCATAACGGTCATTAAACAGAACTACTCGCCTGGTCCTTCCATCGATCAATACGCCGCTAAAGAACCCATTTAATCGCTCAAAAAGCCGATCGCCCTCTTCTTCGTAAAGATGGATGAGCCATTCGACTCTACTCCGTTCAACACGATGGCCCTTTTGCTTAAGCTGAGCTTCTATCGTGGCATCCAGAAAGCATTCACCGGAGAAAAGCAGGACTATGTTTCGCTCTTCGTTAAAGTAGGCCTGGCCAGAAGCAAGTGAGCCATCCAGCGCTACCGAGCCGGCGTATATCGCCATCTCTGGCTCAGAGTGGAATGCCGAAATATAAAAGGGCTCGTGCTTCATGGAATCGACCATGCAGCTGACTATGCGCCCACGCTCCTCCGGGAGTTTGGTACTAACGATTCCAGCTATTCCTGGCATTAAACACTAGATTTGCCGCAGCATGCGCATGTGAAAAACGACCCAGGCCCATTGCCTAGCTGGCGGAGAGGGGAAGGATTCGAACCTCCGATGCGCCCTTGCGGCCGCATAACAACTCTTTCGAGCCGTTGCCTTAAACCACTCAGCCACCTCTCCCAAAACACGGTCATCTAAAAGTTTTTTCTGTCCACGCCTGGATGATGAAGCAATAACCACTACGCTTCAGTCGGCGAACGCAACCTCGGTGGAATCAGAGGGCAAACGTTGCTGGTCGACTGAAAAGATAGGATGAGTATCAGGGTCGTATCCCAGCGTCTTCATGCTCCGTTTCGTCAATTTAGTGATGATCCACCGGTCAATCGGCGAAATCACCGACTGCCAACGGATGGCAGCAGTCGCGTCAAATGATTTCTGTCGCCTGCCGGTCAGGCTGGACAGTTGGTGCTCATGACGTCCCTTTTCCGGAGAGAGCATGTCCTCGCTAAAATCTGCTCCAATAAACTCGCATAGATTTCTTAATATCTTTTCCGGTGCAGCCAGCAAATCCTCGTAGCGAAAAAGCCTGTAGTTGGGCAAATCTTTGTATTTAACATGGACCCGCGCAGTCCAGCGATACTGAACTATGACGAACCAAATCATGGTTCTTCTGATCAACCGAGCCATGCGAGGATGCTCCGCGACCCTAAGCGCTGTGCCAAAGGGATCGTTTGTCTTGGACATCGCCATCGCGCGAGGATCTCTCGTGATGTGCATTATCCTACACTCCGGAAACCAATCCACCAGCTTGGGAATATGGCCAAGATCAACCGGAAACTTGACGCACGGTCTTTCGTAGCCACCGAAGCGAGTAATCTCTTCCAGAAAGATCCGGGCAATGGCTCCCAAACTGCGGTCAGACTGCTTGATTCTGTCAGAGATCGTCTTTTTCAATTCCGGATTTTCTGCTGCTTCGATGTTCTCGAATCTCCAAAAAGTGCTATCGAGGCCGGGAAGATTCTTTCTGGCAAAGCACATTTCCACCATTCGGTCCACGTTTTCATCAATGGACAAATTGCCGACCTGGGTCTGGAGAAAGTATCTAAAATCCTTATGCCTACCTTCGCTTAGAAAGCGGGGATCGGTAAGCCTCATCACGCCAGGGCACATCGAAATAAGATTGTGCCAAAGTGTGCTGCCGCTGCGATGCAGTCCGACGATGAATATTGGGGGCTTACTCAACTGGTGACAGATTTTTCCGGGCATACCTCATGAAGTACCACTTCGCTCTCAGCGCCAGCAGCCAAACCATGGTTCTCTCCGGAATAGCTCCCTTCAAGCCTTTATGCAGCCTAAGCCGCAAAGCAATGGCTCCTTTTAAGGTCAGGGGGATGAAATACTCCGGAATCCGAATTCGCTCGAACCCATTGCTTTCCTGAAATTGACCGTGCTCACCTCTCCGCCACATCATATAAATGATGTGCGGAATCTTACGCGCAGCACAAATTTCAACCGCCTTCGCAATCAAGCCGTTCATCGGAGCCTTCTCCCGATGATTCATTTTGTCCAAAATCAAGGTAATCATCGCATACCTGTCAGCTACGAGTAGTTTGATGAAACCGATCAATTCTTTTTCGTGATAAGCGGTAATAAAAATCGATTCCTTCAAATCGAGCGACATTTCTCTTTTGACAGTTTCGAAGTCCTTACCGTAATGCCAAAACCTTTTCCCCCGCCGGACGGGCGACTGATTGAAGATATCCATGATATCGCGCACTAAGTTATCGCTCAGCTCGGTTTCCTGAATTATCACGCCGAATTTGGCGGTTTTCCTGATTTTGTTTCGGGCCTTGGGACTAATTTTCTTCGTAAACCAGTACTTATAATCCGTGACCGGAATAGCTGCGACTTGTCGCCATTCTCTATAATACTTAAATTTCGGTTCTCTCTCCGGGACACGCTGCCAGAACCGGAATAGATCGATTTTGGCCGAGGCATTCTTGAGCGCGCGGACGACTTCTTCTGGATTCTGGACGTCTTCCAGCCATTCCTCCTTATCTCGTCGCAGGCCCGCCGTTTTCACAGACTTCCCAGAAATAATAAAGGTCTGGTTCTCTACTCGTACGGCATCAAGCTGGACAGGCACCCCCCGAATACGAACCGTCTCCTGGTAGATCATACTATTTGCTTGAGTATCGGAGGAGGCAGAGTTCATCGGTTAGGCGCAGGGCATGTTTTAATCGGATGTACCGTCCAGCAACCGTGTTGGCGTGCGCTATCTACGGACAATCCCTTTACCAAACCAGGAAACACACACCGGCCGTGATCGTGAAAACGCCTTACCCGGAATCCCAGGTGGTGAGCCAGAGTCGGCAGATATATCTCAAGGTAGACTAGGATTTCCTGCTCTTGCGCCGCGACCTCCATAAATGCCTTGCGCGTCCAAAATGATCCCGTGCTCAACATTCCAAGCACAGTCTCCTTATTGGAACGAACACTGATTCGTCGCCAGAAATTCATGAACCTGGGATCTCCCAGATGATACAAATAATGCACGTTGCTGGTACCATCAATGCGGCGGAGCCGATGCCCCAAAACGTCGGCCTCGTCCTTCTCCAATCGCTCTACCAATTTCACTCCCAAATCAGAGACCAGAGGTAAGTGATCAAATTCGGCAAAATAAACGTGACTGAAGGATTCATTCCCCCTTTCTGCTAGCCACCGTGAGGCTGCTCGCCAGACACCGGTATAACTCTGTTTCTCACGCACTTTGTCCACTCTTAACTGCGGATCGGAGACGAAAATACGCGAGACGTCTGGCAATCGCTTAAATTCGTCTTCGGTGCCACCATACGTAACCAATAGATCCTGGACCGCTGCGTATGCAGACCACCATTCCAAAAGCCGTTCCAATTCGACTCTAGGCTGGTGCGATAAAATAACATTAAGAACGCGACTCACTAGGGTAGTCGGGAGGTGGATGCTGCGTAAAACCAAGCTCACATTTCCAGAATGTCAGCCGTGTTTGAGCGCAAAATTTTGGGACGAGTGCATATCCTGCCACACCTTTGCCCAGTATCAAAATTCGGCCTCGCCACGGGATAAGTAAGGCGCGGCCAATGTATTCTCCAGTGTCCACATCTCGAATGTTCGAACTCAGCAGATTGATTACGCCAAGGAAAAGCGGGCGAAGGAGCTGCTGCTTGAAATTCTTCATAAGCGAACTTTTGCCAACTAAGTTTCCTCCTGCTGTTTTATGTTCATGATCAAATTCTGCGCATGAGTTTGCATCCGCAGCCTCTAAGCGCCGACAGCTTGACCAGTAGTAACTGTGCCAGTTAGGAAGCGAATTTGGATTGTGGAATTGAATGTCAACCTGAACGCGTGGAATAGCCACAAAAAGCGGCTCAAACGTTTGCTTGACTCACCGCAGCCAACACCTGTTTCTGATTCGCCCCTGCACCGCGCAACCATTGTTCAAACATGACGAGACTGAACAATAGCTTATGGTTATCCTGGCGCCTTGATCGATGGTTTTGCAGTAGTCTCTTCACCGGTTCAGGATTAAGTATTCCAAAGATTAAAGAATCTTTATCCAAAAGCAGGTCGGCAAGTTTACCTTTAACGGACGAGTGGAACCACTGGTCTACCACATTCACAGCAAAGCCGCGCTTCTTGCGTCGGAGAATCCGCTGCGGCAAGTAGCTTTGACAGACTTGCCGATGCAACCATTTGCGAGTGCCATTGCGAATTTTGAAGTCTGCACCGAGCCGTTGAACGAATTCCACCACAGTGCGATCGAGGTAAGGCACTCGAGCCTCGAGGCTATGGGCCATTGATAGCTTGTCGGCGTACATCATCAGTTCGTCGGGAAGTGAGGATCGGATTTCAAGAAGTTGAAAACCACCCAGCTCATCGATGTTCTCCATTTGTGGCAATAACGCGCGCCAATAATCAACCAGTTCATGATCCTGCTGGTGTGGCCGCAAATCATCTCGAAAAAGCCCATCGATAACCTGTGGTGGGGCCAAAGAAAAAACATCCTGATAACGTTTTAACCGGTCCTCGGTCCCGAGTGAAGAAACTCCGCGCTTCAATGTCTCATTGCGAGGCAAACGGTCGATAGCAAAGCCGACGCTTGAGCGCAGACTCGCCGGCAGCCACCGCCACCATTCGCCGTAACGAACACCCAGATGTCGTTTATAGCCGCCGAACAATTCATCCGGTCCCTGACCGATCAGAGCCACTTTGACATCTTGTCGAGCGCGCTGCGAGACGAAGTACATGGGAACGATAGAAGAAGCGGCGATCGGTTCTTCCAGGCACTCTACGATTTTTGGCAGAGAGCGTTCAAATTCGCATTGGTCAAGCTTTACCGTGATATGCCGCGCTCCCAGAATAGAAGCTGTTTCCGCTGCATCTGCGAGCTCATCGTCCTCAAACGCTTCTCCATAACCTATGGTATAGGCTGGCCAGGGTCCGCCTTGCTCATTCATCAGCGCGAGAAGCAGACCGGAATCAAGCCCTCCACTCAGAAGGATTCCGACTGGGACGTCACTTAATAGATGGCGCTTAACCGCAGCCCGATATAGGTCCAGTAGTTCCTCGGCCGCTTCCCTATCGTTCTTCCGAGTCGAAAAGGGTCGAGGCACGTAGTTGTACCACCGTTCCTCGCGACATGCTCCTTCCTCCAAAACCAGCATCGTGCCCGGCGCAAGCTTCCGGATTCCGCGAAAAATTGTCAGCGGGGAAGGTGTATAGCGAAATCGCAGAAACAGGTTGAGTGCCACCGGGTCGACTTCGGGCCGCGACCCTTCTGCGGCCAGGACTGCGCGAATTTCCGATCCGAAAGTAAGACCACCGTTTGAAACACGATAGTAAATAAGCTTGATTCCCATCGCATCGCGGGCCACCACCAGCCGCTTTTGCCGCAAATCCCAGATGGCGAGCCCAAACATACCGTTGAGATGATTAAGGACATCGGTCCCCCACTCTTTGTAACCGTAAACAATAACCTCGGTGTCGCAGGTGGTCCTAAAGCGGTGGCCACGGCTCTCAAGTTCAATCCGCAGTTCCTTGTAATTGTAGATTTCGCCGTTGAAGATGACGCAAACGCTTCGCTCTGCATCGAACATCGGCTGATGACCACCCGCCAGATCGATAATGGAAAGCCGCCGGAATCCTAATCCAATCGACCCGGAGACAAAGTAACCTTCATCGTCCGGTCCCCGATGGGCGATGGTATCGGCCATGAGGCGAACCGTCATTAACTCGACCGGCTCGCCGCTCGCAAAATTAAACTGGCCGCAAATGCCACACATGGCGTAAAAAATAAATCGCTAAATTTCCGCTTGGAGACTGAAAAAGGGAAAGCGACGATACTTCACAAGACTTCTGTCCGAATTCAAATCTTGGTTGATAAAACCGAAACTCCTTCAGTCAACATTTGACTATGCTGGTTAATTCGGAGGCGATCAAATTCTGCCAGCGCCATTCCAACAATCTGATCCATATTATAGTAACGATAAGTGGCAAGCCGACCAACGAAGGTTACGTCCTTTTCCAGCCCGGCGCGCTCTGCGTACTTTGAATAAATCGCTCTCGCGTCGGGTGCAGGGATCGGATAGTACGGTTCCCGACCGGGTCCAAAATTCTGCGGATATTCCCGCACAATCGTTGTCGACGGAAGTCGTTGGCCGGTGGCGTGTTTGATTTCCACAATGCGCGTGAAGTCGTAGTCGTTCGGATAATTCACTTGCATAGTCGGCTGAAAAAATTCCTGCGCTAATGTTTCCGGCTCAAATCGAAGCGATCGATAGGGCAAACGCCCGAAGCAATGATCATAATATTCATCGATTGGCCCGGTATAGATAAGGCGTTTGAATTGCACCTGCGTGCGTGCCTCGCGAAAGTCAGTGTTCAAGCGCACTTCGATCTTTGGATTCGATAGCATTTTCTGAAACATCGGAGTGTAGCCATTCTTCGGCAGCGCCTGGAATTTCTCGGAAAGGTAGCGGTTGTCGCGATTGGTGCGAATGGGTATGCGTCCGCATACACTGGGGTCGAGCTCTTTTGCATCACGCTGCCACTGTTTGCGTGTGTAGTTTTTGAAGAACATCTCGTACAATTTCCACCCAACTTGCGAAACGATTACCTCCTCCGAATTCTTTGGGCTGTCGATCCGGACGCGCCATTCAGCAAGCTCGGCTTCCATCTCCTCCGTGGTCGAGGGCCGACCGATCAGTTGCTCAAATGTGTTTAAGTTAATGGGAAATTGCCAGTAGCGACCATTCGTCCAGGACAGAATCTTATACTCGACCTCGCGCCACTCGGTGAATTGACTGAGATAATCGATGATGCGCTGCGAGTTCGTGCGAAAGTAATGTGGTCCATAGGTGTGAAGGAGAACGCCGGCGCCATCATAATGATCGTAGGCATTGCCGCCGATGTGATTGCGTTTCTCGACGATCAGGCAAGTCTTGCCAAGTTGGCTGGCGATTCTCTCGGCAAGCACCGAACCGGCGAAGCCCGCACCGACAATAAGGAAATCAAACATTCGCAATCCGCTCTGTCATGTTAGTTGGCATCCATCAATGCTTGCTCGTCTACTCTCTGTCGCTCGCCCTTTGCCGTCTGTCCTCCGGCCTCCCCGGATAGATAGTAGGCCAGGCTTCGAAACATCTGCGACTGTGCCCAACGATGCATTGGAACGTTATCCCAACTAAAGTGCAGGCGACGAGAACGGAAGGACCGGTCCGGCTTAATCCAGCAATCCAGGAAATGCTGAACTACTCTATCCAAGGTCTGTTCCAGTTCCGGAAATTCTCGCCGAAGCAAAAGGCATAAATTAATGCACTCCGCGCAATCATAAAGCTCTCTCTTATATACAGTCAGCCGGGGTGCTTTTGAAAATGGCTTCGGTAGTCCATCCACGTCAAACAAGTTATGCAGGTAATAGTTCACCCCTTTCTCCAGCGCTGGGCGGATTTGCTCATCGCCAGTCAATCGCTGAACCTTGGCCAGGGCCTTCATGACGAAGCAGGTATGGTAATGATCGACAAAATCCCGCACTTGATCCACCGCGTAATACCACGAGCCGTCTGGCTGTTGCGTTTCGAGCACGAAGTTCACGTTTCGTTTCGCGGACTCTGCATAGTCGTCGCTAGAAAATACCTGGGCTGCGCTGGTTAGCAGAAAAGCCCGGTAGGCCGAGGCGTTGACCACGCCTCCAACATCATCAAAAGGAGTGTAGGAACAACAGCTTGCGCTCTCGGAGGTCTTGAATTCTTTGATGTCCTTCCATACGTGTTGCGCAATCGATTGCAGGATCTCTCTCCACTCTTCGCGTTCCTCAAGCTGATAAACCTGAAGGAATGCTTCGTAAACATACGGCGTCGTGGTAATCAACGGAGTGCTTGCACTAATCGTCCCGGCCCTGGTCACCCAATCGAAAGGATACCCCCAGGCGTATTCCTTGAAGCCGGTTGAACGCGATCGCTTGAGCACGTCGAGAAAATGAATGGCTTTTGCAAGACACTTGGAGTCAGCGGTGGCCTGGTAGAGAAAGGCAAAGCCCATCGCATAATGCGCATCGGCGATTGGAAAGCGCAAACGGTGATGAAAGAAGCGGCGCGCGGAGGGCAAGAAGGCCTCGCAGAAAATCATGGGGGCTACAGCCACTGTTCCCATACCCTTATTGCGGTAATAGAGTGACTTGGCTCGACCGCCCACGGGACCAGCAAAGAAACTCTGGTGGTCCCACGAGGTTTCACCATAGGCATCCAGCCATCGGGCGAAACCAGTCAGGACGTGCGATGCCTTGCTAGCCAATTCCTCAGATCTTTTCATTATCTCCGTCTAAGCTCTGTTCGCGAGTTTTGTGCATTGACGCGGTAGCCATCCCGCTCCCGCGCAGGTGGTCCGCCGATTTAGTTCCTCTCCGTTGCCACCCGGAAGCTATCCACTTTCTTAAACTTTAAGAGAGTCCGAAAGATTGCTCTCAGTTTTTTCATCTGTTCGCCCTGATGAAAGCGAATTAGATCAGGAGTTACAGGCCGTTTCACCCGTCGCAACGCGGCCCAGCAGTAACCGGACAGCAAGGCCAGACCATCGATGAAAATCCGTCGCTTGGTCATTCGGTAAGCCACGCGAAACAGCTGCCAAATAGGAGAGCCACCGAGATAATAATCTTTTTCCCCGTAGGAAAAGCTTGCGGCTACCCCGCTCCTTTCAGCGGTACCAAGCGTTCGGTAATGATGAAACCGTTTTTCAGGAAATGAGCGCGTTTTCCATCCCTTCATTCGTGCAGTCGTGACCGCAATCCAATCAACTCCTCCCGCTCGGTTTGGGATGTAACCGCCCACCTCTTGAAAACATTGCCCCCGAAATAGTTGACATCCGCCTGCAACATGGTTCTCACCTTCAAAACTATCCCGCGCCGAATCATAACCATCTTCTGTAAATGGGGTCCCGGCTACACCTAGCCTGGGATCTTCCGAAAACTTCTGCATCAGGAATTCGAGATAGTCGGGATCGAATGATAGGTCCGCGTCCAGATTTCCGATCACTTCAAAGGGAAGCGAGGAGACTCGACCAAAGCCAGCATTAAACGCATGAACTTTAGCAGCGAAGCTCCGATCCAAAGACTGGGCCCGCTGCACCAATTCGATCCAAGGAAACTGCTTTCGATAAGGTTGAACAATTTCCGCTGTCCGGTCCGTCGAACCGTCATCAACAATAACCCATCGTTCTGGCGGTAGTGTCTGGGCCACCATCGAGTCTAGGGTTTTGGTAATAAACCTCTCCTCGTTTCTCGCGGGAGTAATCAACACGTATTTCATGGTCCGCAAAAAGTGAGAAGCGACTCTCCTTACCCCGGCGCGTGTCAAGCCGACCTCAACTCTTTGCGTTCAGTGCCGCTGTTGCTTGCAAAGACGGCGGCTCACCGTCAAGCGAGGTAATTTGGGTCCTCGAAAGAAAATTTACGGTCCAGCTACGACTGTTAGATCAGAGGGCGGAGCAAGCGTGGTCAAAGGATGTGGATATATGTACGGCTGGTAGCCGGGCTTGGGCGTATTGTTGTAAAAATCGCGGCCCTCTTTAATCGTAGGATCCCTGCTGGTAAGGTCTACAGTAGTGTTTTCGATTGCCCGCTTGTTGTTCCAGGAGTATACCGGGTCCAACATCTGGTTGGGCCATACTACACCATCCTTAGACGGGTCCCCTCCCGCCGCAATCAAACTTCCCTTTCCTCGACCCGGTTGGTCAAGCGCGATTAACACCTTTCGTATTTCAAAGTGATCTCCAGGAGCGAAGCTTGTTAGTGGGCCATCTGTTCCAGCATCCGATTTTACCGTGATCGTGTTACTAGTGTTTCCGTCGATATAAGAGCTGGGGTGATAACCCGAGCCTGTCCCGCTCGAAAAAAGCTTCGTTGTATTGACGACGGTGTAATTCACCCACTGGTTGGTAGTCCAACCTGCATTCGGCACCACCAGCTTATTGGCGCCGCTACCTGTCCCTGCCGTTCCACTGAAGTAAATTCCATGTGGATCGTTGGAATCGAGCGGATTAGCTCCGTTCGCCGTCCCCCAATATTTGTATGGATAAAACTCCCGATAACAAGTCAGCATGGTGCCATGCTCAATTCGAGTGCCCGTCCAAACATTGTCGTGGATAAGCAGGCACCCGCCTCTAAGCTCACCGGCTGAAGGTAGTTGCGACCAATTAAAGGTATTATTGTAAACCTCGATAGCTCGCGCGCTTCGCATACGCCCCGTATTTTCAGTCCCGTGGCTCTGCGTCCCCATGTTATTAAACCGGTTGTATCGGGCCACATATCTTCCACCGTTATAACAATCGAGGCCGCCGCCGGCGACGTGGTTAAAAGTGCAATCCTCGACAAACAAGAATTTGTTGGTTCCAAAATAGCTGTCGTCAGCCCACGATCCATCACCATTGGTGGCCCCTCCCCACCCACCGTGCTGAATCGAAAACGATTCTGCCCCTTGGATTTTTAGATCAAAGACACAATGGTCAACCACCCCATAAACCTGCCCGGTGGTCTGGATATTCGGGTTCTGGTAAAGACTATCAAAATGGCAGTGGTCAACCCTTGCCGCCTGGCACGCCCCGTCTAAACGAACGCCCCCATTCTGAGCAAGTGTCGTAAGCGAGCCCTTCCTGAAAGTGAAACCGGTCAATCTAAAGTTTTTCCCCAGTCCGACTGTCGCCCTTACCAAGGCGGAAGCGGTATACGTCCTTGCAACGTTATCGAGAATGATCGTCGCGTCAGCC
>Ga0193715_1000156_pt1 | contig 18335 bp, 17 predicted proteins | sample U2m2metaG_FD_143040 | JGI IMG/M metagenome (GOLD analysis project Ga0193715, IMG submission 143040) | Soil microbial communities from a riparian zone of the East river system, Colorado, United States - U2m2 | ecosystem: Environmental > Terrestrial > Soil > Riparian zone | place: USA: East River... | reverse complement strand
GATAATGTCGAGTCCGGGGATTTGCAGAAATTGTTTCTCCAGTGGCGTGGCGATGTTGTTTGCCATTGTTGTCGGGTCCGCGCCAGGATAGGAGCAGCTGACTTGAATGACCGGGTAATCGACTGCCGGAAGATCGTTGACCGAAAGCTTCCCGTAAGTCGCCACGCCAGCAACGATCACGGACAACGTCAGCAGCACGGTCATCACGGGCCGGCGAATAAACGGCCCGGAGAGCCCCGAGCCTTCGATCGGGACTAACTTTGCCGTCGACTCGGCTGTTTCCCCGGCAAACGATGTCGAACTGCGGCGGTTCTTATCCTTTACTTCGCTTTCGCCGTCATGTTGCTCCCCATCATTCATTATCAGAGTGCGCTTTCTGAAACGGCGGCGTCCTGAGGTTTATCGGAGTTTTGAGGAACGTACGGCTGGGGTGCTACTTGCGCTCCTGGCGAAAGTGCAAGCTGCCCGGTCACCACCACAGTCTCGTCGGGTTTCACGCCCTCGATCACAGTGAGGTCGCCTTCCTGCCGTTGGCCGGGCTTCACAGGACGAAGATCGACAGTGTTGTCGGGTTTTACCACAAAGACAAACGGCCCACTCTGGCTAACCTGGACGGCCTGTGACGGAACAAGCGTCGCGTTCTTAAGTGTGTCCAGGATGAAACGGACCCGCACAAATTCGGAAGGCCACAGCGCGCGGTCGGGATTCGGCGTGACCCCGCGGGCCTTTACCGTTCCCGAGCCTGGCTGCACCGCGTTGTCAATGAAGTAAAGATCCCCCATCCGTGGCGTGATCGAACCATCCGGCAGGAAGGTTTGCACTTTGACGTTCGGACCACCGAGATACTTTCGCACCAACGGAAGATCGTTCTCAGCTACAGTGAAATCGGTGTAAATCGGGTCCAAACCCAGAATGGTGACTAGCGGCGTAGTCGAGGGTCCAACCAGGTTTCCAACGTCAACATTACGCAGACCTACGCGTCCGTTAATTGGGGATTTAATGTAGCAAAAATCAACATTTACCTGAGCAGCCTCCACGGCAGCCTGGGACTTCTGCGCGTTCGCCACAGCAGTGTCGTAGTCCTGCTGCGATATGACCTTCCTAGCGCGCAAGTCTTCTTGCCGCTTCAGGTTCACCTGGTCTAACGCGGCTTGCGCTTTGTCCTGGTCGAGGACCGCTTGAAACGGGCGCGGATCAATGGTGAAGAGGGGATCACCCTTTTTCACCTCCGCTCCATCTTGAAAATCGCGCGTGATGATTTGCCCACTCACCTGCGCCTGCACCAGCACAGTTTCGTAAGCCGCGCAGGTGCCTATTTCATCGAGATAAAGCGGTACATCTTTTGTTACGACTTTGGCCACGGTCACAGGACGCGCTGGCGCCTGCGCCGGTCTCAACGTGCCAACACCGCGCTGAAAGGTGCGCAACAGGACCAAAACAGCGAGGACGGCAAAAAGCACGTAGGCCCAGCGCGGAATCGATTGCACTCTGGTTCGTCTGAATTTGGCTGGCTTCGGCGCTTTACTCGCTACGCGACGCTCTTCCTCTTGCACAATGTTCATTTTCTTACCGTGGATCGGAATTTCACCAGTCCGCCATTTCCGTTTTTCCCTTCTGCCTTTTCGCAAATCTGCGTGAGCACGCGCACGCAACTACGCAAGTCCGACGCCGAGACATTTTCCAGTAATTCGTGGCGAAGTTTTTCGGCGGCTGCGTTGATTTGGGAAATCACCCGTTGAGCGCGCTGACCGAGGAACACCATTTTGCACCGACGGTCGTGCAAGGAACTCCTGCGGATAATCCAACCTTCATTCTCCAAGCGGTGTAACAATGTTACCAATGACGGCTGCTCGATCCCGAGCCGCTCCGCTATTTCGGCCTGGGTAAGAGCATCTCCAGCCAACGAGAGATGCAACAGAGTGCGCCACTTTGCCTGGCTCAGGCCCATTGGCTTCAGTCGTTCGTCCAACTTTAGTCGCCAGGCACGAGCAGTCCCGTGGAGCAACGGGCCTAATGTTTCATCATCGGACATGAGGCGGACCAAATTGGTTAGCATGCTAACCAATTCCAATCTGTCGGCCTGTCAATGTTCATTTAAGGGCCAACTTCAAACAGAAGGAGCTCGCGTTTGCGATAATCCCGGACACGAGCACGCAGATGCGCACGTTGCGGCGCCCATCGCGGTGTGATTGTTGCTTCGGTTTCCTTGTCACTCTGAACAAGAAAATAACGCGCATTAGGCGGGAGCTCCTGAACGTAACTCACGTATTCCAGCGGTGCCTTCACATAAAAAAATACAGGCTGATATTTTGGATCCACCGCATAAAGCGTCTCATTCAGCGGAACGAGAGCGTTAATTTCCGCCGCGGCCTTCTTCACTTGTTGCCTGTTTCTCAAGACTACGGCCGTTAACGGATAACCAATCCCTCCAACTACCAGTCCAACTGCGACAAAAAGCGCAACTATTTTCGCCCATATTCGCTCGCCCGACGTCCCTCTCTCCAAGGGCCACTGCAATGCGTGTCCGGCGTAGCTCATCGCCAGCAACCATGAAGCGGGTGCTATTACCGGCATGCTATATCGAGGCAGGGCGCCGGGAACGAGGTTTAGAGCGAGAAACGATGCGGCGATTCCCCAGGCCAGACCGCGCGCGAGTCGTTGCTCAGCGTAATCGCGAAACTTTGAAAACCTGACGAAAGGGAAGAGAAGAACCCAAGGCACAAAATAGATAAGACCACGCGGGATATTTTGAATCCAACTGACGAACTTGAAATCGATGCCTTGGAGCCGGCCTGTGAACTGATTCGACCACTTCGCTGCTGCCACGTGGGTCGTCGTGCTGTGTAAGAACGGAATAGCCCACGCCGCGAAGATTCCCAGCATGATCGCTAGCCCGGCGAAATGCGCAGGGTGAATAAGAAGCCGCCATTCTTTCGTTTGCCAAAGAACAGCAAACACAATCGCGTAGAAAAATATGAGATGGGTTGGGCCTTTCGCCAACAAACCGAGCCCTAGAAAAATGGACGCCGGAACCCAAATCAGCCACGGCGATTTCCCCAAAAAGCTCAGCCAAAAAATGATCGCTAGTCCACAAAGAGAGACGTACAGCGCTTCAATTTCAATTAACCGGCCTTTTTCAATTATCCCGATGTTTGTCATCCAAATGAGAGCCGCGATGATCGATCCTCCTGGGCCCAGACTGGCGCGCGCCACAGTGACAAAAGCAACGGCCACCGCGAGCACGATAACCGCCGATGGCAGACGTGCTGTCCATTCGTTACGCACTCCAAAAATTCGGAAGGATGCGGCCACCAGCCAGTTCACGAGAGGCGGCTTCTGGAAATATGGATTTCCTCCGACTTCCGGGACAATGTAGTTACCCGTCTGGAGCATCCCGATCGCCGGCAAAATTCGCCGTCCTTCTTCTCCTTTGATTGCAATGGAACCAAGCGCCGGTAAATAAATCACGGCCCACACCAGAAGGACGACAAAAACAACTCGTAGACGCGAATTCATTGGATGCTGGACGTTCGATATTGAGCGTTAGGCGTCAAATCTAACCGACGGGTATCTTGACGAGAAGGCCTTAAGACGGTAACCTAATTGTCGAGTCCGCGCGCTGATTGGAGTGGGAACTGGCGTCCCACTCTTTTTAGTCTGCGGGCTGCATGTTTTATGAACGCAGAATTTATTGCGATGCTCGATTACCTGGAGCGGGAGCGCGGGATTAAACGCGAAATCCTGCTCGAAGCGGTCTCGACCGCCCTGCTCTCGGCCTCGAAGAAGAGCGTGGGCGCTTCACGCGAGCTACGGATCGACATCAATCCGAAAACTGGAGAAATCCGGGCGCTGGCAAACCTCGTAGTCGCGGACGAAGTGGCCAATCCTCAGGACGAAATCGAACTGTCGAAAGCGCGTAAAATCAAAGCGGACGCAAACGTCGGCGACATCATCGAAGTGGAAGTAACGCCGAAGAATTTTGGGCGAATCGCGGCGCAGACAGCGAAACAAGCCATGATGCAACGGATTCGCCAGGCTGAGAAAGAAATGATCTATGAGGAGTTCAAAGACCGCGCCGGCGAAATCGTCAGTGGAACGGTGCGGCGCTTCGACCGTTCGGATGTCATTCTCGATCTTGGAAAATTTGAGGCCATCATGCCGCAGCGCGAACGAGTGGTGGTGGAAGACTACAACGTGGGGGATCGACTCCGTGCGTACGTCGTCGCAGTGGAAAATGGAATTCGTGGCCCCGAGATCATTGTATCGCGCAGCCATCCCAATTTTGTGCGCCGGCTTTTCGAGTTGGAGGTAAGCGAAATCGCGGACGGGACGGTTGAGATTCGCGGCATCGCGCGAGAAGCGGGCTATCGCACCAAGATCGCAGTCTGGAGCGCAAACGAAAAAGTAGACCCGGTCGGTGCGTGTGTCGGCATGCGCGGTTCGCGCGTGAAAAACATCGTACGCGAGCTGAACAATGAGAAGGTCGATATCATTCGCTGGAGTTCCGATCCAAAGGAATACGTTCTGGAAGCCCTCAAACCGGCAAAGGTGAAGAATCTCGCTTTCGATACGGAGAAGAAAAGTGTGCAGATTTCTGTAGATGAAGATCAGCTTTCGCTCGCGATCGGGAAGAAGGGACAGAATGCGCGGTTGACTTCGCGGTTGACTGGCTGGGAGATCAATATCGGCAAGGACACATCGGCGACAACCGTGGTGGAACAGAAAGTGGCGCAAGCAGCGCAGACCCTTGCAGGCGCTCTGCCCGTTACAGGAGAACAGGCACTTGCCCTGGTAAAATCCGGCTTTACGAACCTGGAAGGATTGCGCGATGCGGATGTTCAGGATCTAGTGGATATTCTCGCAGTCGATGAGACAAAAGCGCGAGAGATTTACGAGGCCGTCCATCGGCAGGAACTCGTACAATAACATGGCTCTGGTTTAGGGAAGCTCGGGCCATGGGCAGAATTTTAAACGAACAACAATGGCAACAAAGACGAGCAGCAAAACTGCAGCACGCAAACCGGCCGCGCGCGGGTCTGCTGCTGCTCGCAAAGCGGCAGTCCCAGCGAAGGCAAAACTTCCAAAGCAAAAAATAAAGGAGGATGTCGCGTCGGCGGACAAACCGGGCACCCCTCCACTCTCAAAATCCGCGCCAGCTACTGATCGCCCTTCGACTCGTGAAGCAGAGAGCGTTTCGCTGATCGATCGAAAAAAACCAACCAAAAAGATCGCAGACGACGACGTAAAACCAAAGCGGGCCGTTTTACCGCCGATTTCACGTATCCGGGCATCGCTAGAAACGCCGCCAACTCCCTCAAAACCGGCGCCGCCTCCAAAGAGCGCCGCAGAACCGCCCCCACCCGAAGTGCCCGGCACTGTCGCCGGCGAAAAGGCTACGCCCGATGCAGCCACGCAGCCGTCCGCTGAGGAAGAAATTGCGGCCGAGAAAGTCATCCTTATCAAGCCTCCAATTGTCGTCAAGCACCTGGCGACGGAGCTGGGCCTAAAGCCGCATCAAATCATCGCGGAGTTAATGAACTACAACATCTTCGCGAACATCAATCAGACGATCGAGCCAGACATCGCTTCGAAGATCGCGGAAAACCATGGCTTTGTTCTGGAAAAGGAGCGGCGCGAAAAAGGAGGCGGCGTTCACAAAGTGGAACAGGTGGTTGTCGCGCCTCCGCCCCCGATCATTGAAAAGAAGGAAGAACTCAAGCCGCGGGCACCCATTATCACGTTCATGGGACACGTTGATCACGGGAAGACAACGTTGATGGACGCTATTCGGAAGACACGTGTTGCTGCGGGCGAGGCTGGCGGAATCACGCAGCATATCGGCGCCTATAGCGTCAGTCACAACGGCGCGACGCTCACGTTCATCGACACACCAGGGCACGCTGCGTTCACGGCAATGCGAGCGCGCGGCGCCAATGTTACCGACATCGTTGTCCTTGTTGTCGCCGCCGACGATGGGCTCATGCCGCAAACGATTGAAGCGATCAATCACGCCAAGGCCGCGCCGCACGTGAAGATCATGGTCGCGATCAACAAAATCGATCTTCCTTCGGCAAACGTCGACAGAGTAAAGAAGCAACTCCAGGACCGGGGCCTAACCCCGGAAGACTGGGGAGGCGAAACGATTGTTTGCCTCGTCTCGGCCACGAAAGGAACTGGGATCGACCAGCTGCTCGAGATGATCTCGTTGCAGGCGGAAATAATGGAACTAAAGGCCTCGCCCACTGCCACAGCGCGAGGAACAGTGATCGAAGCTCAGGTCGAAGCCGGGCGCGGTCCCACTGCTACCGTTATCGTGCAGATGGGAACGCTAAAAATCGGCGATCCTTTTATCTGCGGTGATTACAGCGGCAAAGTAAAATCGCTACTGGACGACCGCGGCAAGCCAGTCAAGGAAGCCGTTCCCTCAATGCCAGTGAAGGTACTCGGTTTCACCGGGCTGCCTAACGCGGGTGACGAGCTGCTCGTGATGGATTCCGAGCGCTCGACAAAAACGTTGAGTGAAGAACGCCTCGTGACCAAACGCGCCGACAAATTGACGGTTCCCCAGCGAGCGACTCTTGAAAGTCTTCTCGAAGCTACCGGAGGAACGAAGGTCCTGCGCATCGTGCTGAAGTGCGACGCGCAAGGCTCGTTGGAAGCGCTGGTTGGAGCGTTGAGACAGATCGAAAGCAAGAAGGTCGATCTAGAACTCATTCACTCCGCGGTGGGACCGATTTCGGAGTCAGATATTCTATTGGCAAGCGCTTCGAATGCTGTGGTCGTCGGTTTCAATGTGAAGGTGGAAAACATGGCCGTTTCCGCCGCAAAGAGTGAAGGAGTTCAGGTCAAACTTTACAGCATCATCTATGAGCTGCTCGATCAGATCAAAGAAGCCATGGCCGGTTTGCTGGAGCCTGAACATCGAGAAACGATCATCGGGCACGCCGAAGTGAAGCAGGTTTTTGAACTTAGCAGAGGCATCGTCGCCGGCTGCCTCGTTACCAATGGCCGGATCGCTCGCACGGCTCGGGCTCGTGTGCTTCGTAAACGGCAACCAGTATATGACGGTGGGATTTCGACGCTACGCCGCTTCCAGGACGACGTGAAGGAAGTGCGTTCGGGGCTGGAATGTGGAATAAAGCTTGGCGATTTCAGCGAATATCAAGTCGGCGACGTGATCGAGTGTTACCAGCTTGAGGCTTTCACACAAAAATTGTGATGAGGCAGTCATTCCGAGCGCCGCTCAGGATGACAGCGAAAGGTTATCATGAAACACCGAATGCTACGCATTAACGAAGTCGTGAAGCGCGAGCTTAGCGGAATCGTGGCACGAGAATTAAGCTTCGCAGGCTCCCTGGTCAGCATCAATCACGTGGATGTAACACCAGATTTAAAGAACGCGCACGTGTTTGTGAGCGTTCTGGGAACCGAGGCCGGTGAAAGCGTGATAAGCAAGCTCACGGCTCATCGGGCTGTGTTACAAGCGGAACTTGCTCGTCACGTCACGATGAAATATACGCCGCACCTCATTTTTCATCTCGATAACTCCATCGAGCGCGGGACCCGGGTTATAGAGATCATGCAGGAGATGGAAGCGTCTCAAGGCGACAAGAAGTGAAGATTATAGCTACGGCAGTGCCGGTCGTGTATCGTAGCGAGTCGCAACCCTTCCCGGCGATTACTTGTGCAGCTACACCGAAAGGCTACATCAAGGTAAGCAAAGCGGCTGCAAAATGAGCGATTCAAAATTCCAGGAAATTGGCCGGATACTACGGGAACATCGGCGGTTCGCCATCCTGGGCCACGTTCGTCCTGACGGCGATGCGCTGGGCAGCCAGCTTGCGTTAGCGCTTTCTCTTCAAGCGCTCGGAAAAGAAGTCCGCGTATGGAATGAAGATGGAATGTTGGAGAAGTATTCCTTCCTTCCCCGGGCCGAGTTGCTCACCAGACCGCCCTCCACTCCGGAGGATTTCGACGTTGCCATCGCGCTGGACACGGCAATTCAAAACCGGCTTGGCACTGCTCTGCCAGCAGTTCGGTCGTCGAAAATCTGGATTAACATCGATCACCACATGAGCAATCCGGGTTATGGCGATGTGGTTTATGTTGACTCGTCTGCGCCCGCCACGGCCGAAATCATTTTTCGACTGATCAAGAGCGAGGGCCTGCCGTTCAATCGAGACATCGCGGAAAATCTTTTTGCGGCGATCTCTACCGATACTGGCTCGTTTCAATATCCAAAAACCAGCGCCCACACTTTCGAAATTGCAGCTGAGCTCATTCGAACGGGTCTCGATGTCGGGCTACTGAGTCAGCTACTCTATGAGAATTATCCGCGCCGGCGTCTGGAACTTTTGCGGGAACTACTGCGCACCATGCGTTTCCAGCAGGAAGGTCATGTCGCAAGTTTTAGTCTCACCTTGAAAACAGCCGCTGAACTGGGCGTCCTTCCCGAGGATAACGAGGGGCTGATCGATCATCTGCGGGCTGTCCAAGGCGTTATCGTTGCCGTCTTTTTCGAAGAACTGTCCGATGGCAAAGTGCGCGTAAGCATGCGTTCCAAAACAGAGGTCGTCGATGTCTGCGCCATTTGCCAGAAATTCGGCGGAGGCGGTCATATGCTTGCTGCCGGTGCGCGCGTGCGTGGAACACTCCCGGAAGTAGAAGCACGAGTCTTAGCGGAAGTTTGCGCTCAGATTGAGTCCGCTAAGAGCGGCGGCGGATTGAAATAACTTAGCGTTTCAACGCTTCAACTTCGTAACTTTTTAACCTTCTAACCTATTGCACCATGTCTCATCCTTTGACTCCTGACGGCGTCCTGCTCGTTGACAAGGCTGAAGGGATGACTTCGCACGACGTGGTCGCGCTAGTCCGTAGAAAGCTTCAGGTCAGGAAAGTCGGCCATTGCGGCACGCTTGATCCCATAGCGACCGGCTTGCTCTTGATCACGATCGGACGGGGCACAAAGGTCCAGGATTTACTTATGAGCGAAGACAAGGAATACGCCGGCACATTCGTCCTCGGAGTGACGACCGATACACAGGATCGGCAGGGCGAGGTAATTCAGCAACGACCAGTTCCCGCGTTGGACGAAGCTCAAATTGGCGCCGTATTTGAAAAATTTCGTGGCGATTTCTATCAAATGCCGCCGATGGTTTCGGCAAAAAAGCATGGCGGCGTACCGCTGTACAAGCTGGCGCGCCAGGGAAAAGTGGTCGAGCGCGAGCCGCGCCTTGTGCATGTTTATCGCTACACAATCGATCGAATCGGGTTACCCGAGATCGATTTTAGTGTTTTGTGCAGCAAAGGTTTTTACGTTCGTACTTATGCTCACGACATTGGTGAGACCTTAGGCTGTGGCGCGCACTTAAAGTCGCTGCGGCGAACAAAATCCGGGCGCTTTAATGTGGCTAACGCAATCAGTGTCGCTCAAGTCAAAGATGCGCCACGCGAGGAAATCTTGAGTAGGCTCCTCAGTCTCCCAGACGTATCGCGCATGCGGGGAGCATAAGGGAAGTGACGAAGCTCGAATGACAAATGACGAATTAATGACGAAGCACGGAGCACGAAAACCTGCCGACCAACATTTTCGTCATTCGCCGTTCGGATTTCGTTCGTCATTCGTCATTCGCCATTCGTCATTTTCTTGATGGAAACCCTTCAATCCATCTCCGAGTTATCGAAATTGCGTGGCCCCATCTTCCTCGCGATCGGAGTTTTCGATGGAGTGCATCGCGGCCATCAAGCTGTCATTTCCACCTCCGCTGAGCATGCCCAATCGGCAAACGGCACCCCTGTCGTCGTCACGTTTGACCCGCATCCCATGAAAGTGCTTCGGCCCAGGGAGGCGCCCCACCTGCTCACTGCCACGCAACACAAGATCAGATTGATCCGCGACCTCGGCGTGCAGCACCTGCTCGTCATCAAGTTCGACAAGTCATTTGCCGCAACCGCGCCAGAAAACTTCGTGCAACACTTGGTGACGAATTCAAAACCGCTGCGTGAAATCTGTGTTGGACATGAATGGTCGTTCGGAAAAGACCGGCGCGGAAATCTTGCTCTTCTCAGGAAGCTGGGCGCGCAATTCGACTTCCACGTGGTTGGAATTCCCGCCGTTACGCTCGCCAACGGCGAGCCTGTGAGCAGCACCGCGATTCGTCACGCTGTCGAAGCAGGTGACCTCGCGAAGGCGGGAGAGATGCTGGGCCATCATTACACTATCCTTGGCACGGTCGTGCGCGGTGAACGTCTAGGGAAAAAGATCGGATTCCCAACGGCCAATCTGAGCGCTCATAGCGAGCAATTTCCTCCAAATGGAGTTTATTTCGCGGAGGCCACGCTCGAAGGAAGCGCCTATCCTGGCGTGGTAAATCTCGGTTATCGCCCAACAGTGAGCAGCGGCAAATCCGAACGCGTGCTCGAAATTCATCTGCTTGATTTTGACCACGAAATCTATGGCAAGGATGTCGAAGTGCGTTTTATCCGCTATCTCAGGCCGGAACAGAAATTCGAAAATCTCGAGGGATTGGCCAGGCAGATCGAGTACGACGTGCAGCAGGCACGCCAACTTTGCTCCGCGTAAGCCAGCTCTGACGGCGCGGTTTACGTCCGTAGAAAGCTACGTTGCAAGCCCCGGTCTCTGGATATCGCTGCCGTAGCTCCGGCAGCTGCGATCACGAGGCCGCTGGCGAGAGCAAGTACAAAAATCCACAACGCAGGTAGGGTCGCGAGACGCTCAAGAGTGATACTGACAAAGCGACCGCCACCTGAAACGACGTAGGCAAGCACACTCGCAAGGAACGTCATTCCCAGAAGAATGGCAGCACGCAGCAAATCATGACTGCGACGGGGCGGCGGTAACTGCTGCAACACTCGGGCAGTGAATCCCCCGTCGTCGATATACGGCGCCGCTTCGCGCAATTCTCTATCAAGCCAATCTTCCTGGTTCACTTGGTTCATATTCCCTTTATTAGTTTGGACCCCAGTCGGCAAGCATTCGTTTTAATTTCTCGCGACCCCGGAGAACATTTGTCTTCACAGTACCAAGAGGGATGTCGAGAACGCGAGCAGCTTCATCGTGCGAAAGCCCGTTCTGGCAACAAAGCAAAACCGCAGAACGTTCATTCAAAGGAAGTAAGTTCAATGCGCGCATAAGATCGTGCCTTAAACCAGGGTCGGCAACCTGAGGATCCCGTTGCCTTTGGATTTGTTCCTCGTCGATTCCCACAAGTTCCTTCCGCCGGCGCGCATCTTCTCGAAAACAATTGTAAGCGATTCGGTAAAGCCACGTGGAAAAGCGTGCTTCGCCTCGAAAGCTGCGAATGTTTTTATACGCGCGCAGGAATGCTTGTTGCGCCAGATCGTCCGCCAGAGCAACGTCCGTTCGAGTGAGTTGACGGAGCAGACCGCGCACGGCGGATTGATGCCGTCGAACCAGCTCACCGAAAGCGTGCTGGTCGTCATCGACAAGAACTCGCGCGACAAGGTCCGCATCAGTCAGCTCCACGGCCGCAGATTAAGGTAAAGGCGGCGGATTGTCCTTCTTTGTATCCAGCTTCCATACAAGCAAATAACCTACTCCAATCAGAAACGGAATGAGCCCCAGAGTCCATGCTCCGCCCTCCCACTCACTTGCCGCACCGAGAAACACTGTCACACCTATGCCAATCATTGTCAGGACAACACCTCGGCGCACATCGGAACGCTGTCGCTGGGCCGGTGGTGGATTCAACAGGGCCTCGGGCACGGGCTGCCCTTTTTCGACCATCATCCGCACCGTTCGATGGAGGGCGCGCGATCTGGAGAAACTGAAATACAGGATCAGCCCGACGATGAGAACTGGAGCGCCAAAGACCGTAAAAAGCGTGATGGCAACGATTGGAATCACGATCTCGGGAATATCGCTGGGCGACTTTCCATGATCGAGACTATCCAAGTCCTTATCATGTCCGTCTATTGTGAAACCAAAGTGTTTCTTCTGCTTTTTTCTGATCGACTGCTCAATTTTACTCGCAGGGGTCGAAGTCGTTGAAATAGTAGCCGTTGCTGAAGGCGTGCTTGCAATTGGCGAGACGGTCGGTGTCTGCGCAAATGAGCCTGTCGCCAGGACGAGGGAACAAATGTAAATAATGATGAATTTATTCATAATGACTGATTTGACGTAGGATGCGTTTCGCACCCTGTTTGGATTCAACTATTTCAAGCCTCCCACGACAATTAAAAGTTGCGCCCCGCGGGCGGCTGGACATTATTTGTCTCCCTCTCAAAATGCGGGTGTAGCTCAGTGGTAGAGCGTCTCGTTGCCAACGAGAAAGTCGCGAGTTCGACCCTCGTCACCCGCTCATTTCCTGGCTGCAGTCCCCGGAGCATCCGGCATAGCCTGAAAGGGTTCCTTCGAAACGATGCATGTGTGGCGCAAACTAGCTAACCAGCGCTGGCTCAGTGCCCATGGGAAGCCTTTGCAAGCGCGGGCGCGCGGCAGACTTGTGATTATCTCGAGGCCGGGGCGCAAGCGATTACAACTCGAGATTGCGTGCACGTCGCGCAATGTTGCTCGAAAGCTCACCGAAGAATTCGGTGGACGCGCTGAGAAATGGCCAAGCGACTGGCTTAAACGATTCGCGGATCTCAACAAATCGAAGCCGCTCAAGGTTGGCAAACGCTTGTTAATCTCAACAACGGCGTCATCCCGAGCGAAACCGAAGGCCTACGGAGTTAAGAGGGCGATACGCAGCGGGCGGCCTGAAGTTCGTCAGCCCCTGGTCCTTGTCATTCCAGCTTCTGCCGCTTTCGGGACAGGAGAACACGCGACGACGGCAATGTCGCTTCGTCTCCTCGAGCGCTTGAGCCGTAAATGGAAAAAAGGCTGGTCGCTTGCAGATCTCGGGACCGGGACCGGGATTCTTGCTCTCGCGGCGAAACGCTTTGGCGCGGGACGCGTGACTGGCATTGATGTCGATCCGAGAGCGATTTCGATTGCGAAAGCAAACGCCCGTCTCAACAAAATCGCCAATGCCGATTTCCGATTGGGCGATGTCCGCAGGTGGAAACCAGGAGTCAGGTGGGACGTTATTGCCGCGAATCTATACAACGAGTTGTTGATCAGCGTGGTGTCCAAACTAAGGCGGAGTAATTGGCTTATTCTCTCCGGCGTACTGCACAGGCAGGAAGCTGAACTCCTTCGTGTTCTTCAGAAGAACAATATGGAGATCGCGAGTGTGAAACGTCGCGGGAAGTGGATCGCCCTAATGGCATGCAAACGCCGAACGTCCAACCCCCAACGTCCAAAGCTCAATCATTTCTAATTCGACGTTCGGCGTCTGGGTCGAGCGTTAGACGTTAAAACCTATTTGACGCGATGGTTGTCTGACGGCTACGTTTCCGAAGCCTTGGCGGCTTCGGGTTCTCTGCATTTCACGCGGTTTAATCACGAGCCGCGGCAGAAACAGACACAATGCAGAACGAACAACTTGCCTATGCTGCCGTCACGCCATACTCGATGCGCAAATCGCGCACCGGCGGCATTGTTGGCCGGCTAATTTCCCGCACTGGACTCGACCTGGTTGGTGGACGCATGTTCGCGCCGAGTCAGGAGTTAGCCAAACGTTATGCCGAGACGATTGTGACCGAAACCGATCCGCGTCATCGCGCCACACAAGAGTTAATTCGCGACTACGTACTGAAAAACTTCACCTGTGAGAAAAACGGACAGCGTCCGCGCGTGTTGTTCCTCATCTTGCGCGGCCCGGACGCAGTGGAGAGGATTCATCAAACCGTTGGACATATTGTACACGAGCGCACCAGCGGCGAGACGATTCGGGATACCTACGGCGATTACATCACCGATGATTCAGGCAAGGTGACTTACTTTGAGCCGGGTGTTCTGGCGGCGTTCGACCCAAAAGCGGTCGAGCGGGATTTGAAACTCTGGGCTGGATTTTCGGATTCTGACGGAGGAATTCTGGATCGGGTGGTCCCTTTTCCTGCCAGCGCCCAAGTCGAAAAGACTCTGGTTTTGATTAAGCCCGACAATTTCAGGTTTCCTAATCTTCGGCCCGGCGGCGTCATTGAAGTATTTTCGCGCTCAGGCCTCTCCATCATTGGATTCAAAGTCCATCAGATGAGCGTTGAGCAAGCGGAAGAATTCTACGGCCCAGTGCTGGCCGTTCTTGAGAAAAAGCTCGGCCCAAAGAGTGGCCGCGAAAACTGGGAAAGCATCGTCGAATTCATGGCCGGACGAAAACCGAGCGGATGTCCGCCCGAGGAACGTGACGCTCCCGGGACGGAAAAATCGATTGCCATTGTTTATCAAGGCGTGGACGCCGTCCGCAAGATTCGCGATGTCCTCGGCCCGACTGACCCGGCCAAAGCCCCGCCAGGCTCGATCCGGAAAGAATTCGGGCAGACCATCATGATCAACGCCGCACACGCCTCGGATTCTCCTGAGAACGCAAAACGCGAAATGGGAATCGTTCGAATCGACGAGAATAATTTCAAACCTCTAATTGAAAACTTCTATCGGCGCTCATAGCTTGCGCTCCACTTTGAATCATCCCACAACCAGCCCTACTCCTATGGAAATTTCCGAACGCGCCGCTCAACTGAGTCCTTCGCTTACTCTTTCAATCGATAGCAAGGCCAAAGCCATGAAAGCCGAAGGCATAGACGTCTGCGGCTTTGGGGCTGGCGAACCGGACTTCGATACACCCGAACACATAAAAAGGGCAGCTATTGAGGCGTTGGAGGCCGGCTTTACCAAATATACGCCTAGCGCCGGCATTCCAGAACTGCGTCTGGCGATTGCAGAAAAATTGACTGCTGACAACGAACTGAATTATCGCGCGTCGCAGGTCATCGTGAGTAACGGAGCAAAGCATGCGTGCTACAACGCGATCCTCGCCACATGTCAACCCGGCGATGAAGTCGTCATCCCAGCGCCCTATTGGGTCAGTTATCCGGAGATGGTCAGATTGGTAGGCGCCGAACCTGTAATCATCCCAGCGAGTGAGCGCAACGGTTGGAAAATGCGCGCCGGAGACTTTGAGAATGCAATGACCCCTCGCACGAAGATGTTGATCATGAATAGCCCCGGCAATCCAACCGGAGCGGTTTATACGCGTGAGGAATTGCAGGCGATTGTCGATGTCGCAGCCGAAGAAGACATCTACATTCTGTCAGACGAAATCTACGAGAAGCTCGTCTACGACGATAAGAAACACGTAAGCATCGCATCGCTTTCCCAGGCAGCGTACGACCTGACGATTACAATCAACGGCTTCAGTAAATCCTATGCGATGACCGGTTGGCGTCTCGGTTATTTGGCAGCGCCAGAGGACGTGGCCAAAGCAGTCGATTCCATCCAAAGCCATACCGCATCCAATCCTTCTTCCTTCTCGCAGTATGGTGCACTCGCCGCTTTAAAGGGCGATCAACAGCCGCTGATCGATATGCGCGAAGAGTTCGATATGCGTCGGAATTACATGTTTGATCGCATCTCGAAGATTTCCAACGTTACCGCGGTTAAACCAGAGGGCGCATTTTACGTGCTTGTGAACATCAGTCAGCTTGGTTTGACCTCGCAAAATTTCGCCGATCGCCTGCTGAGCAAAGCCAACGTCGCGGTCGTTCCGGGAGCTGCCTTCGGTGATGATCGCACTATTCGGCTCAGTTACGCCACCAGTATCGATGTTATCAAAAAGGGCCTCGACCGCTTCCAAGACTTTTGCCGCACACTGTGAGTGGAACGCGTTGTCCTGAACGCGTTGCTAAAATAACTGCGCCTTTGGCGCCAAATTAACTTCGTCTTCAGGGAAGCCGATCCACCTTGCGCTGTCATTTTCTAGCCTTCTAGTGTTGCGCGATGCCTGGACACCTGGCGCTCATTCTCCACACGCATCTTCCATTCGTTCGCCATCCGGAACATGAGCATTTCCTCGAAGAAGACTGGTTCTTCGAGGCGATGACCGAGAGTTACATCCCATTGCTGCGAATGATGCAGCGCCTGATCGATGAACGTGTGGCGTTCAAGCTGACCATGTCGATCACTCCGACGCTCTGCGCAATGTTGCAGGACAAGCTGCTTTGCGATCGCTACCTGCGGCATCTCGACCTGTTGATCGACCTAGCTGCGCGCGAACGAAAACGGAATCGCAATCACCCGCAGCTTCGCGAACTCGCCGACTTTTATTTCAAAATTTTTCGCGAAACCCGGCGCTTTTTTGTCGATGAATTCAAATCCGATTTACTTACCGCTTTTCGCCAACTGAAGGAAAGCGGCGAGCTGGAAATCATCGCCTCGGCGGCTACGCATGGCTTACTTCCCCTGCTCCAGTCCGCGGCAGCCGGATCGCCCGAAGCAGCTCGGGCTCAGATTCTAATCGGACGCGATGTTTATACCGATCTTTTCGGTGCAGGCCCTTCCGGGTTTTGGTTGCCCGAATGCGCCTACGCACCGGGTCTGGAACCTATTCTGCAAGATGCGAACATTCGCTGGTTCGTTCTCGATGCGCACGGCTTACTATTCGGAACGCCGCGGCCGTGCCGCTCGATTTATGCACCTTGCTATACGCCGGCCGGGCCGGCGGCTTTTGCGCGTGACCGCCATGCAAGCAGGCAGGTTTGGAGTGCACAGGGAGGTTACCCTGGCAACGCTGCTTACCGTGAATTTTATCGCGACGCCGGATTCGATCTTCCATTGGAACACTTGGGGCCAGTTGGCCAGGGCACCCGGAAATTTTCCGGCGTAAAATATCACCGCATCACCGGGTTCGGTAATGAGAAGGAATTTTACGATCCAGTTGCCGCCGAAGAAGTGGCCGAGTCGCAAGCCCTTCATTTTCTTGAGGAACGCCGGCGTCAGATCTGTGAAGTTACGACTGCAGGGTTCGATCCCATTGTGGTCGCTCCTTTCGATGCCGAATTATTCGGACACTGGTGGTTCGAAGGCCCCCGTTTTCTTGAATTCTTGATTCGCAAGGCTGCGAACGAACGGGATTTTCACCTCTCGACACCGAGCGAATACCTGGCGACGAATCCCACGCAGCAAATTATTGAGCCAGCAGCCTCAACATGGGGCGAGAACGGTTACTTTGAAGTCTGGCTGAATCCAAGCAACGCGTGGATTTATCCACAGCTGCATATTGCGGCAGATCAGATGAGCGAAGCTGCATGCAAACATGTGGAAAACTGTGCCGTGCTTACCGATCGTGCGCTCAAACAACTTGCCCGTGAACTTTTACTGGCTCAATCCAGCGATTGGGCATTTCTGATCAAGACCGGGACAGCCAGCGAATACGCAACCAAGCGCACGATCGATCATCTTTCCCGGTTCAATCGTTTACACCATCAGCTTGTCACAAATAATGTGGATGAGGAATTTCTGCGTGACTGCGAATCGCGCGATAATCTCTTTCCGAACGTAAACTGGCGTTACTACATCCCGGCCACTTGTCATTCCGAGTGAAGTCGAGGAATCTCTGGCTGTTCTTTTATACCTTGTTTTTATCAAATTGAAGATGTCTCGACGCCGCTCGACATGACAGCAAAAGCCAAGACTGCGACTCTGATGGCGCTCTTAGCCTCTGCTGTTTTCGCTCAAGAATCGCCAACTCCAGCTCCATCGCCGATAACCGAAGAATCTCCGGAGTTCTCAATCTCGCCGGCCGAATCTGTCACGCCGTCGCCGCTGCCAGAGCAAACGCCTTCGGCATCGCCCGCGAGAAGCGTCCGCATCAGTTTTGTGCCGCCACCATTGGAAGGCAGGATCAGCCTCGGAATCTATGATGCGGAAGGCAAGCTGGTACGCGTTTTGCATCAGGAATCGGCCCTGGACGAATTCAAGATCGGCGCCGACGCACTGATGACACAATGGGACGGAAAAAATGACAATGACGAAGATTTACCCGCCGGAAGGTATCACGCGCGCGGTTATTTGGTTGGTCCGCTCAAAGTGGAAGACCTGAGCCAAACCGCAGCGTCTCCTCCCGAAAACAACTCGAGTGCAAACGTCAAAGTTAAACTCGCGTCAAATCCGCTGGCCAACGATAAACGGGGGGTTGTCGAGCTGGCCGCGGGGTTTGATAGCGACGGAAGTTACTTGAAAACACACGACGATCTGCCGTTGCTCACTGTAAATGAATCGCCAAACTTGATTCGTGTATCGATTATGAAGAATGGAGATAAATCGGTCGATATCTGGCAGACCGACGGCAACAGTTTTCACCAGTTCCGCATCTCGAATGTGGACCAGATGATGGCTTTCGATTGTGGCGAGTTCGAATTGAAATGAGTTGTAGCGCGGTGTTTTAGTCACGCCACAGCCCTGGCGCAGGTAGATG
>Ga0193715_1000155_pt1 | contig 18354 bp, 21 predicted proteins | sample U2m2metaG_FD_143040 | JGI IMG/M metagenome (GOLD analysis project Ga0193715, IMG submission 143040) | Soil microbial communities from a riparian zone of the East river system, Colorado, United States - U2m2 | ecosystem: Environmental > Terrestrial > Soil > Riparian zone | place: USA: East River... | reverse complement strand
TTTACCAATCTAATTTCTTTGGAGAATTAAGCTGTCTTTCCAATTCATCTAATCTCTGTATCGCATCTTGATTTTGTCTCACTTCAGAATAAGACGCATCTTTTCTTATTTTGTTCATGAGTTCTGCTACCTCTTGGACCGTTACTCCATGTTTTATATCATATTCTATTTGCTTTGAACAGCTGGAAATTGTGCTATATTTTTTGAAATTGCGCTTTTCAAAGGATGATGCATCAGGGGAAATTCCCTTCATGTAACGGAGAATTACTTTTTCAACATGTTCAAGATGCCAATCTCTCATTGCAAAATTGTTGGGCTTCATGGCATGTACTCAGAAATATGTGCGCAATGAATATTTAACCATTATATATGCCAATTTTTGGACTCAAAAAAGATACTTTCCCAGATGGCCATAATTTCCTCGAAAAAAGGTTGTTCACAAATAGTCTGATAGTATAATTTTTTCAACTCTAGGTATTTTCGCAATTTCAAATCTGTCTTTAGACTTCAATAGCGTTGCAGTTGCATCTATTCCCATTTTTGTAGTTAGAAGATTATTCTGATCGCTTGAAGGATCTAAACTTGATCCCTTTGAATTAGGGATTGTTATGAGATCTTTATCTGCCTGACACCTTGTCGAAATTGCGTACTCCACCTCAGTTGGGTTTGTGGGATCTATATCATTATCAACTACAATCGCAATTTTTAATGACGGATGTCCCGCGAAAGCGGCAATGATTGCATTTTTTGGTTCTCCTTCCAATCTTTTTCTTATTTGAATTACAGCAACGAGCCAATTGCTACCTCCATCAGTCAAATGAACTTTCCTAGTTCCTGGTACTACATCCTTAACACTATGAAAAAGTTTAGATTCTATTGGAAGTCCCATCAATAATCTATGTTCTCCATGGCCGGGCAAGATGTCATGGTAAATAGGATCACTTTTTAAGTAAATTTTATCTAATTCAAATACTGGTTGTTTCCTTTTAATATCGTAAGTTCTTAACATTTCCACCATTTGTTCCTCTGCTGTTTCGTCCGCAAGAATCCTTCCTTCCAAAAGGATCTCAGAGTTTGTCGGAACATAGAGTCCTGTACCAGGAGACTTTGTCAGTGACAATTTATTTCTCATTAACGAATTTGCTATGTTCAGTTCATTCTCCCCATAAGGCGCCTGGTAAGCTGCAGCAACCGATACTGCTGGGTGGGTACCAATTATTATCGAAACAGGCAAGTCCTCATTATGGTCCTTTGCACTGGTAAAACATTTATGGAGATGTCTCCCTTCTACCATTCTTATGGCCATTCTCTTTTTGCCCAACCTCAACAGCCGATGCGTTGAAAGATTCTGAGTACCTGTTTCTTTATCTTTTGCTATGACTAAAGATGAGGTTGTAAAAGCTCCAGAGTCCTTTTCAAAATGTGTTACTATTGGCAGGTCAAACAAGTTTTTAGAGATTTTACCCCAAATCTTGTTATCATTTAGATTTCTAATTTCAGACTTGTTTCTTATAGCTTCATTAATTCTTTCTTGAATTAGGTTTTCATTTTTTGAATTTACAGACATCGCAATTCTGTATCTCGTACCCAAGACGTTTGCAGCCACTTTAATCTTGCTATTTTTTACAGATTCAAAAACTACCGCCTTACCCTTATCTAACTTGCTTACAATTCCGGCTAGTTCGAATTTTGGATCTACTGATTTTGTTATTCTTATTAATTGATCATTTTTTTCTAATTCGTCTAAAAAATCGGTAAAGCCCCGTATTTTGTCGAATTCAAACTTTTTCATAGTTAATCATTTGATTTTGTTTCCAACAATTTTAATACTTCATTCATTAACTCTTGCATTTCGCTCAATGTCAATGGATTCTTGATGTTCAAGTTTGTTATCGTGATCCCATTCGTCATTAATGAAAGTTTTTCCGAAAGTGTCTTCATGAAGATGGGATCCTTTATGTTTGGTATTACTCTGGCACTTTGGGTTCTATTGTTAGAGGCCACAGAAACATGAATGCCGCCAATTTTGCACAAATCTTCAGAAAAGGAAACAAAACAACCATTATTAAATTCGACGAATTTTAGAAAAAAAACACGATTTGATTTTAAGATTATTTTCTTCTCGACAAAGTTTCCTTGATGAGGTTCGCTCATTGTAAACAATTAATATTCTGGTAATTCAAGATATCTAAATCATTTGATCTCTCATTAGTTTATTTTTTTTCATTCTCATCGATTGAAATCCTCTGGATAAACTTACTTGAAATTTCTACACAATGCGTCGCGTCATTTTATTAGACTGCAAAACCGGTGTAACATTAGTACATACGACCCGTTCGCATGGCTATAGATCTGGCAGAGCCGACATCCCTATTTCTGCGACAATTTGGCAGAATATTACGTGATGTACCAAATTCATTAACTATTTCTATTCTAACTGTTCTGTTTAGATTCTTGACTTCTTGTGCAATATGATTGCATTTAATCCAATCCCCATTCCCAATCTTGAGAACCTTTTTACTGGATTTTATACAAGAAAGAATATTTATGATGAATTTTACCGCATCCTTCATGGAGCTTTGGACAGTACTGTATAATTCTGTATGTAAATATAGCACATAGATTCCAATCCTATTTCCAGGATCTACTCCCACAACTAGAATGTCCTCAAAATAGTTACCATTCAAATTTTTTAATAACATTGCCTTAAAAAGAGGTGGAAATGTGTCAACCTGAAAATCATATATTAGATCCTGTCTCGTAAATAATGATGCTTCATTCTTGGTAGTTATGATTATTTTTGCATTTGTCCTGGAAGCCTCTTCTGGTGAGAGGGAAGAAAAACTGATATTCATGGATTTGAGCATGCTTACGATTTTATAATATGGACGACCTTCTACAGTAGCTACCACAATCTGATTTGAGTCTTGTTTTGTCTCTAAGGGCCTTCCATTCAAAATACACTGAGTTTTAATTATTATTAAATTTTTTGAGTACTGAATTCAAAAAAATCCTGTTGCTAGCTTGTGTCGTCTTTGTTTAACACAGAGTCTACTACTAATTTTACAGATTTATCAAATGAAAGCTTCGTATTTTCTTTTAGTTTTGTAAAATTGATTTCTGCATCTTTCAAAATTTTCTGAGATTTCTCCTCTGCCTCCATTTTGGCCGTTGCGATAATTTTTTCTGATTCAGTCCTTGCAACCTCTATTACCTTTTCTCTGAGTTGTGAAATCTCTATGTCCGAATTGGTCAAGATTCTCTTTTTCATTTCTTGAACTTTAATTGACAGACCATCAATGTCTTTTTCCAGCTCAGACAGTGCTGTAATAATTTTTTCTACAGCGGCCATACACTATCAGAAAATCCTGCAACCATATATTAACTCTGCATTAATTGGCGACAATTGCTTTTCCTCGCTGAATCATGTTGTAAGATTAAGTATTGCCTGTGCAATATCACCTTTGGTATCAGTCAGGGCCAGTATCGCTTTCTCCCTTGAACTTGAAGCTTGCTGCATTACAAGGATGATGTCTTCCTCGCTAAAGGTAGGAACTTCTCTTTCTTTTTCTTCAATATCACCCGCAATAATTTGAAAGATAGTGCTTTCTTTACCCTTCATTTCAATTACTTGTGGTTTAATCAAGAAAATCTCCTTCGAATCAGTTCTAATTACAACTTCTTCAATATTTGTCATTTCTTGCATATTGAGGCCCATCTTATCCAACATACGCCTCATATCGCGATTGCCGCGCATCATAGATTTTGTTGCTCCCCTCTACTTTTTATTCCTTCTCTAATTTTTACTGCCACATCTCCAATTCTACCGTCTAATTGTGATTGACTAACAACCGATTTTCCTACCGCAAGTACGGTGTTGCTCTTGTCTATAACTGCTACTTCTGATCCAATATTGATATTTTTTCCGTACCATTGTACATGTTTGCAGAATAGAGACCTGCCCTCACTTACAAAAGGAAGGGCGTCCTCAATTGGAATCATACAATTCTCTTTGAAGGTGCTGTAGTTCAAAAAGACAGAAGCACCAAAGATAGTTAGTGCTATTCCTCCGTCTGATCTTAAAGTGCCTACAAGTTTGTCTTTTATTCCGAAACTCTTGATCCTTCCAGTTTTCTTAGAGTATGTGAATGCAACGTCCTTTGGCAAGACATTTGAAACGCCCTTACCAAAGAGTGCGTCTATATGAAAAGTAATTTTTTCGGTCGAATTCATGAATTGGTTACTGTATTTTGTTTATGTATTTAAAACATAGCTAGAATTGTCCAAGATTTCATAAGTGCGAAATTCTAAAAAAAGTGAGTCTCCTTTGTTTTTGACTTATCATTGCTCTGATGTACTCCATTGTAACTTGGGCTTAATGATTGAAATGTAAAGATTCATCCAATAAATTAGAAAAAAATAAACAAGATGTTCAATCAACAGTACCTGTCTATGGCTACTTGCGAAATATGCGGAATTCAGATACTCGAAAAAGTTGACAGAGTTTATGTTGAAGGCAACTTGCTAACAGTGTGCAAATCGTGTTCAAAAAGGGGCAAACCATCAAGTAACCAACAAAATATTCAAAAAACGGGCAGGCCATCAAGTAACCAACAAAATATTCAAAAAATAGGTTATCCCAGGCCAAGGAAAATAGTAAGGACTGAAAAAATCACATTTGATGATACTAGGGTTTTGGTTAGCGATCTTTCTGAAGTCATTCGAAAATCAAGAATGACAAAGGGACTTACGCATGAACAGTTAGGACTTTCACTAAATGAAAGAGCATCATTGTTACGGAAAATAGAAAGTGGCTCAATAAAGCCTGATGAACAACTAACCAAAAAACTAGAAAGGTTTTTTCGGATACCTTTGTATACTGAGGTAGATTCCAGTGATTAAATCTGCGTTACTTATTACTTATCCAATAAAACACATTGCTGATGAAGCCAGGTCTTTGGCAGAATCTGCGGGTTATTCAGTAATACGTACTGTAACTCAGAGACATTTAACAAGATCAAAATTTGGTATTGGTAAGGGAAAGGCAGATGATGTTAGTCAACTCATCAAGTCATTGGATATTGAGTTTGTAGTATTTGATGAAGTTTTGAAACCAACACAGCAATATAATCTGGCGAAACTGTGTGAGACTGACATTATTGATAGAGAGAAACTAATACTGGAGATCTTTAGATTGAGATCAAATACGGAAGAATCCAGGATACAAATCAAACTTGCCGAATTACATTATGAAGCAGTAAGAATCAAAGAGAAGGTGAGACTCTCAAAGCGCGGAGAACAACCAGGTTTTTTTGGATTGGGAAAATATGATGCAGATGTACATTTATTGGATATAAAGAGAAGAATATCCGTCCTGAGAAAAAAACTCCTACGAGAAGAAAAAAGAAAGCTTTTACAAAGAACTAGCAGGGCAAGGTCCGGTTTTCCAACTGCATCAATAATAGGATATACCTCAGTTGGCAAAACAACTTTGTTTAATCTTTTGACAGGCGAATCAAAATTGGTGGGTATTGAATTGTTTACAACTCTTTCAACATCTAGCAGGGTCGTGAATATCGACAGGAATAAAATAATGTTTTCGGATACAGTGGGGTTCATAAGTAAGCTTCCTGCGTACATGATAGACGCCTTTAAATCAACTCTTCAAGAATTAATCTTTTCAAATGTCATCTTGCTAGTATTAGACATCAGTCAGAGTTATGAAATGATTAGAAGACAGCTCTCTAGTAGTTTTACTGTCTTGATCCACTTGGGAGTATCAATCGGAAAAATAATCTATGTACTCAATAAGTTGGACCTGGTAAATCCTGAAGAGGCTATGGAAAAGTGCACGCAGCTGGGAATATTTAATGAAGGTAACAACAATGTCGTAATGATATCCTCAAAGACTGGGTTAAACATTAATGTTCTCCTGAATACTATCTCCTCCAAGATCTTTGTGAATACAATGAAGGTGGACAATAATTAATGTCCATTGCAGTCCTAAGGTTAGGTCACAGGCTGGTAAGGGATGATCGCACCACTACTCATGTTGCCTTGGTGTCAAGAGCTTTTGGTTGTAAGAAGATTTTCATGAGTGACGTGGATGATTCCATACTTGAGACCATGAAAAAAGTCTGTGCTGATTGGGGTGGTTCCAAAGAATTTGATATTGAAATTATTCAGAATTGGAAATCAGTCATAAATGCTTGGAAAAAGAATAAGGGAATCGTTATTCATTTAACAATGTATGGCGTAAACATAGAAAACATATCGTTTGATTTTGGATACAATAAAAATATACTGATTGTCATTGGAGCAAGCAAAGTTCCGAAGGAAGTTTACTCTTTGGCCGACATGAATATTGCTGTTGGAAATCAGCCGCATTCAGAAATCGCAGCACTAGCAATTTTTTTGGATAGATTCTTTCAAGGAAAGGAGTTGATCTCTACATTTCTGAACGCAAAAATGTCGATTATTCCAACCTCCCATGGCAAAAGAGTTAAAATAAGAAAGCCAAAAAACTGAAGTTAAGTCCTATCCATTTTACTTCAGGTACACAAAATGAAGGTGAATGGACTGATTATTTGTGCGGGGGTTGCCAAGCTTGGTCAAAGGCGTGAGATCAAATCTGACACGACGCTCAGATGAACTGATCCTGCTGGGAAACCTCATCCCGTAGGGGTTCGTGGGTTCAAATCCCACCCCCCGCATTAAACCTCCCAATAGCAGTATCCAATCCGCTTCATCCTTTCCCAGACCATTCAGTCTTTTCTTGTATCAGCACGATTTGGATGGGAATTCCTCGAATCAATTGGAATATATCAAAACCATGATTAGAATCAAACCTTCATAGTTTCCATTTACGATGACAATACTCTTATTTTTCCCGACTTTTATTGAGACGGCATATACTTGATTTAAATTTTATTTATTTTGAGTTACAGACAGAGATATATTTCCCCAACATTCAATTTGCTAATAGCGGGGTGGGGAAGCCAGATATCACAGGCTAAGTTATCCCGGCGGGCTCATAACCCGCAGAGCGGTTTCCATTAGAGTAAACCTTGATGGCCGTAAGTTCAAATCAACCCCCCGCTACGTTTTTTAGTTTTCTCAAAATAGGTGGATAATTTGGTGAATCTTTCAAAATGATTTTAACCATTCTGAGTTGAGAGGCTTGAAAATTTTTGGAAGATATGGATAAGTCTTTTCCATTCCAAATCTATGTAATGGTTTTGTCAAGTGTCGATGGGCTTTTAGGTTGGGTAGATATGTCCCACTTTGTAGATCTCTTGAGTTAGTAACAACTATTTTCGAATCACTTTTGTCTCCACAAATTTTGCATTGAAATCCCTTATTTTTCCCCTCCGATTTCATTCTTTTTCTACACTTATTGCACAATGGATTGATATTAGTCACTTCATCTACGATATTTAGGATTGAAAGATATTCAACGTTTAGTACGCTAGAGCCGTTGGAATTGGCCTTACTAACGGAAATACCCATGTCTATATTATCTCCTTCTATCAATTTCGAAGCAAGTTTTCCAAGACCTGTGGGTTCGTACACAGCAACCTGATATTTATGGTTACCAAAATTGGATACCTCAAAAAAGACATGTCCTCCACGAATAATTGTTGGTCTTTTGGTAACAAAGCATCTTATATATCCTGAATTATACGTTTTGAGTTTTTTTCTGGACAAATCATTTTGAAGATGCATATTTGTACCCTGGTTTGTCCTAAAAACCATGTATCCCTCAAGTCTTTCAATGGGTAGAATATACTCTAGTGCTCTTATAACAGTAAAAGGGTCTTCTCCTCTAATCCCGCAAAAGACAGGGTCCGGTCCGTGTGGAGTAACTAGTACTCTGTCATGGATAATATCATAGCTGTTATAGGTAAGTGGGTAAGTGTCGATGTTTATCTTCAATACCTTTGACCTGTCAATTTCTCTAGGGGACCCACAAAACTGTTCTTTCCTGTAAGCAATTGCCTCGTACGTATGATCACATTCCAGCAAAGACCCAATTGAGGCAACTGCACCGATGATCCCCAATCCCTCACCAAACTTGAAAGTTTGTATAGAAAGCTGTGAAGCCAAATTCTCGGTCTCTTTGATATCAATGACATCATACATTGCTCTGCTACTGAACTGCTTCAAAGCAAGTGGTATGTCCTCTCCCTCAAATATTGCTACTCCTGGATTGGCACCATTGGACAAATCTGATTCTCTTCTCACTGTGTCTAACAAATATTCTATTATCTGCTTAGGCTGCTCCGATTTCACCCTCAGGCAAACGGCTCCATTGCCCCTGGTTTTCCAGGGTATATTTGGATTCAGTCTCACAAGTAGTGGGTAATCGATAAAAATAGAATCCATCTCATTTTTCAGTTTGCAAGTTATCTTGTAGGCCAAATTTGTGGTACATCTCCCTCTTTGCGAATCAGTATCATCAAATCCAATATGAACAACTCTCATATCCTTAGAAGCTGAATGAAACATGTGATTGAGACATACAGGTTCGTGAAAGCGATATTAATTTTGTTGCAAAAGCCCGGTTTCAGCACATGCGTGCATAATCATTCAAAAAAAAATCTTATCAATTAGTGCTTTCTAAAAGGTGAAATAAGATTATCAAAAACAAATAAAAAACTTGACATCGCACTTTGTTTCGTAACTGTTGGTAATTGAATCATGAAAACTCTCTCTGTTATTGTTAGTTTTAGTTTGTTTATTGTATTTTCATTGTACCTTTCTCAATTTGAACTACCAGCATTATATCCAATGACATCTTACGCACTTGTACCCGACCTAAATCACGCAGGATACGACAATTTTGGTACCAGAGAAATTTATCCAACGAAAGAGGATGGTAGAGAGTGGTATGTAAATATGAAAAATCCAATGGATGACGAGAATTTTTCGATTACCTTTGGCCCAAATATTACGAGACAAGAAGATGGTTCGTGGAGAATTTCTGCTCCAGTCGTCAGGATGAATGTACAGACAACTGAAGGCGAAACTAATTGGAAGAATGTGGAAATGACAGGCTATGCAAAGATTCACTCCGTAATTCAAAATAGTAGCAACAAAGTAATAGAAAATGATCTTACCTGGTATGCCAGAGGCGGTAAACATAATCAAGAAATTCCGTGTGAAGCAACGGCCTATATGGGAGGACTTTATGACACTGGTAAAGTGGGCTGGAAAAAAGAACTATGGTTCGTCGGGGGATACACAGATGAAAGACATGCTAACAAAGTTACTACACCTCTTATAGATAGGTGGATTGGATGGAAGATAGTGATGTATAACATTAATAATAATTATGAGGTAAAATTGGAATCATATCTTGATAATACAAATTCCAATTATTGGGTCAAGGTCACCGACCTGGTTGATGATGGTGGCTGGTACGCAAAAATGCCTGACTCAGATTTTTTTGGTGCTGAATGTTCAAAAGACAAGGACTTTATTATTACAAACTCGGGGTCAACAGCGACATTCAGATCGGATAATATGATTTGGGACTTCAAAAATTTGAGTGTTAGGGAAATTGAGCCATCAAAATCGTCCTACCACTGACAATTATATTATCAACTCTATATTGTAAAAGTAAACTTAAGATTTATTATGTCAAATGCGTGTAATTGAAATCATCTACTTATGATTTGGCAATTGTTCTATTAGCTTGTCTATTTCATTTTTTATCTTGTGTTTTGCAAAAACACCAAAAACTGTGCCTATTTTTCCAAATTTAATGTCTGCATCTATCTTTATTTCTGTACTTGAATTAGATTTTGCATTTAACTCTATTATCAAAACCGTTCCCCTTGTATCCCCTTCAATAACTTCGCTCTTGAGTAATCGATTAGGTTCCAAGATGTGTTTTACTTTCTGTTTTATTTCTTTTCCTGATATTGAAACGATCTCTTCTGTTAGTATGTGTTTGTCGGATTGTTCCACAATTTTGAAGGCCTTATATTTGTCAGGAAATAATGTCGGTAGCTTGCTTACATCTTTAATTACGGAAAAAATTCTCTCCTGAGATATATTGACACTTTTGGATGATGTTACTCTAACCATGAGTCATGTTATTTCTGCGGATTTTTAAACAATATGTTTCTATATGCGCATTCAATAAACTATCAAGTGGATGAAAAAAATTCGATATGAAGCACTTTTATTATGAGTTTGAAGTGGATTGCGACATAGATAAAGTGTGGAAATTTTATACCAACATAGGACACCTTAAAGTTATTAGTCCGGATGAGATAAAATTGAATTTGGTTCACTGCTCTGATGAAATATTGAAAAAAGATAGTGTGGCATGTTTTAGCGGAAAACTAATAATAAATGCAAATTGGTGCTCAAGAATAACTTTTTTCGAAAAATATGAGTACGTGGATGAAATGGTTCGAAATGAAAATAGAACGCCACCATTTAAAATTTGGAAGCATAGACATACATTCAAGGAACTGAATTATCGCAAGACAGGAGTAATCGATCAAATTCAGTTTGAGTTACCCTATGGATTCCTGGGCAAAGTATTGGAATCTTTTGTTTTATTTAAAATAAGCAACATTTTCAAACACAGGAAACTAATGACAATAGAGTATCTTGGAAGTTAATTACTATCTGATCTGAAATAATTCTCATTCTTGATCCGATTCTTAATTAGAAAAAGCGAGATACATAATGCAGACAATGAAAGTCCTAGCATGGTACCAAAAATAAGATCATATGCGGATGATGATGGGTAATAGTGAAATTCATTATTATGTGAATCAATTAGAAATAGGTGAGTTTGCATGAATAAACCTGCTATTGTCGGACCTATTGAACTACCTATGATTCTTAGTAAGTTACTAATGCCAAGCGAGATTCCAATTTGTTTGAATGAACTTTGCATCATTACGATATTAGTACTACTCACGTTTGCTAAGGAAATACCAATAGATATTATTACTAAATATAGAGATATATAGAATTCATTTGGTCTAATAAAAAAAAGCAAGAAAAAACCCAATGACATCGCAATAGTACCAATTATGAGGGGAGTTGTCTGCCCAATTTTAGTTATAATTACGCCTACCAAAGGACCCAATATTAAAAGTACAAGTGCAAATGGCAGTTGGACTAGCGACATCTGAATCGCACTATTATCAAACCCGACGGGAAGTGGACTTTGGGCCAATATGGGCAGTGTTTGAAAAATAGTAAACATTGACATTCCTACGATTAGTAAAATTATGTTTGAAGACAAAATCCTTCTATCTAGGAATAATTGTAAAGAGATAAGCGGTGTCTTTGTTTTTCTTTCGAGCAGAAAAAAAGTAATAAAGCTTGCAACAAAAATAATAAAGAAGATTACGGCCGAATTAGGAATCCCAAATAGATTTGATTGTTTATCATTATTATCAAAACTGTCAGTTCTGAGGGATGTGATGAATAAAAGAAACGTGGTAATGGTCAGTCCTAACAATATCGCACCTCTTAAATCAAATTTTTGCTGCGATCCCTCATTGTTAGTATTGGAGATTTCATGTACGTCTTTTTCTTTTGGGATAAATTTCAAAATTATGAAAATTAGAATTACAGCTATTGGGATAATTGAAAAAAATGTCAGTCTCCAACCAAAATATTGTACTATGGTCCCTCCGATTGCAAGTCCAAGTACAGCGCCACCAGCAAACATGGAGCTAATAATCCCTTGACTTACTGCTAGCTTATTCCTCGGAAATTGTTCCCTGACAAGTCCGAAAGTAACAGGAAATACGGAAATTCCAATTCCTTGCAAAATTCTTGATATTAGTAACATGACAAAATTCGAAGAGAAGGGAGAAATGATAAGACCAACTGTATATATTGAAATGAGGATTATCATGATTTTTTTCTTTCCATATACGTCTGATAGTTTTCCACTTACAGGTGTCATAACTGCGCCTGCGACAAGATAAGCACTCAGTATCCAAGATGAAGTATTATATGATAAATTGTATTCATGGATTAATTGAGGGAGGGCCGGAAGAAGCATCGTTTCTGTGTACATTGATATGCTAGCAATAGAACTGAGAATTGCTAGCGTTATCCAAATTGAATGACTGCTATTGTTTTTCCTAAACAATGATTATCCTTTTGTTTACAGTAATGTCCAAAGTTCAATATAATTGATTTTGCATAATATGTGACATCTTAAGGATGATGATGTAAATTTTAAACTAACCAATAGCATCGATAATAAAGATTTTACTATATCATCGACCAGTATATCCTACAAAAGATGAATTTTCCATCTATATTTTAATACCTGATGGGTAAAATAAAAATTAACATAGAGATTAATGTCTTCAATCGATGAAATAAAGAAAAAAATAAAGAGTAATCTGTATCAATTCATCAATTCTAATAATATAACATTTTCCAACAATGTCATAGACGGATCCTCGCCGCCATCAGTATTTGTAGGAGAATTTGGATATCCAAATGTAAGACTCGGCCCAATGATTCCGCCCTATCATGGAGACACTGCAATATTAGACAGGCCTGAATTGTGGACAGGCAAGTCGTTGGAGGAAATAGTCAATTACCGGATCAATCTTTTAAAAGGAACAAAGATCAACAAAGTGAATGATCTTTCGGGCCGCTATATTGAATATTTACAGGAAATGTCACTGTCAAAAAAAGTAGTTGACAGTACGATGACTCTTGAAAAAACTCCGAAGTACTTAGGTGAAATGAGTTTAACCCTAAAGGAATCTGAAGAAATACCTACATTGTTTTCTGCCCCAGTCGTAGATTTCAAGATTGTTTCATCAACCTCCGACAAAAATATTGAAAAAAAATACTATGATGATGACATACACGCATCTGACGCGATAATTGACCTTTATGATAATAGTGTAGATATAAGCCAAATCTCAAAGGTTCTAAGCATGGGAATGCTTGGCAGGAAAAAAAATCGTAGATTGGTCCCTACGAAATGGAGCATTACGGCAGCTGATGATATCCTTTCCCAATATTTGATAAGCAAAATCAAGGATAATCCTCCATTGGACAATTATTTTGTATTTGACTTTAGTCATCTTGATAATTATTATTCGTTAATTATGATTCCGGATGATGTTTGGAGTTTTGAAATGATTGAGTCATGGATTGATACTAACGGCGGGATACACATAGGTTCAGATTATGAATCGGGTAAAATGATAGATCATTATCCCTCAATTGCAGGTGCGTATTTTGCTGCAAGACTAGCGGTGGCTGAATATTTATTCAAGATGAGAAAAAAAGCATCAGTATTGATTTTAAGAGAAATACATCCTGAATATTTCGTATCACTTGGAGTCTGGCAGATTCGAGAAGGTATTAGAGAATGTCTCAGAAAAAAAGGCAGGATCTTTGAAACTTTTCATTCGGCCTTGTCGTATGGAATTTCCAAAACTTCGTTATCGGAAAAAGAATGGATAAAAAATAGTTCTACTATTAAAAATAACAAACAGACAAGGATGACTGATTACATAATCTGAGTACAGTGAAATGTGGTGATGGGCTCGAATTATTACTCTAAAAATTGAAATTTAATCCACGATTAGCATCGGTGATGAATACTGTGCAAGTTTTTTCATTTAGGTGAGTAACGCCAAGGTTGCTCACGGTAAGCACACTAGATACTTGGGGGTTTGTTCTCCAATTTTCTGATCCTTTTTCTTTACGATGTCGACGTCCATCAATTTTTGACATGGATGTTCGGCCATTATCTTGGCATCATTTGCATTGTTCACTAGCATTTTGGCAATTCCTTCATTCTTAGCAAACGGGTTCACAATATCAGGATATTTCAATACATCTTCTGTTATGATTTTACAGTTGAAGATCTTGTTGCATTCTTCCTCATTAATGCCCTCCATTTTACTTGGTTGTTCGATTGCATAAAGTCTTCCTGCAATAACATGCATTGAAGCGAAAGTTAGAGATATCATGATGAGACCTATCGCAATAATTTGACTATTCAATTAAACTGTTGTATCTCACGTCATTTATTTGAATTAGGAAAAATTCATTATTAATAAATTTAGGTCCGATGAATGCAAAGAAATGTTATATGCTATTGTTATGTTAAACCGATTATTTTAGCCAAAGCACTAGATTTTCCATTCTGTGTTTTGATCAACATGTGTATTTTTATTCACAATTAATGAAAAATAGTTCTTATTCGTCGCTACAAGTGAAAGTGCAAATGGTATTACAACGTTCGACTGCCGAGAAAGGCTATTTAGTTATGGATCTATTTACAAATTTGTCTCTGAAAAGAATTTTCTTATTTTCAGGATTAGTTATTATTTTATTTTTGGTATCACAATATAATGTCTCTAGTGCCGAAACTATAATGTGTAAAAATGAGGATAAGTCTTGCAAAGGATCGGAAAAGACAGATGTGTTGGTGGGGAACAAGAATTCTAACAGGATGAACGGACTTCAAGGAACCGACTATATGTTGGGGCTCTTCGGTGATGACTATCTAATAGGTTTTAATGGCAGTGATACACTGGTAGGTGGAGCGGGTAACGATGTACTTCACGGCGGTGGGGACAAAGATGCATTAATCGGAAGTACAGGGAATGATAATATTACAGGGGGATATGGTGCAGATGAAATAATAGGAGGCGAAGGTAACGATACTATCTTAGGAGGTTATGGCCCTGATACAATCCTGGCAGGAATTGGTGAAGATTTCATAGTAGGTGGACATGGAATTGATGAGATCAGTTCTGGAGCCGATGATGATAAAATTTATACTGCAAATAGGAACACTACAGAATCAGACGGAGCCCAAGATATTGTTTATTGTGGAGAAGGTAATGATGAGGTATGGGTAAATACCAGCATGGATAAGGACGAAGTGAGTAAAGATTGCGAAATACTTCACGAAGGTTAATAGACCATTATTGAGTAGACCAGATATCTATCAATACTTACACAATAGTCTACGAATATACCATACATTCAAAACGGTCTAAAATCTAATGTACCGCGAATATTAAAAATGTCTGTTTGTTGTGCGATATCCAAGGCCTTTTCACTCTCCATATCTTCGTAACATCTACGGTAGAAAGGACAATTAGGACATTTAGCTGATTTTAATGGTTCTGTCAATCTAGGAAGGTTGGCTACATCATGATTTTCAAGTGCACTCACAAGGATAGTCTTTCTCAAGACCATTTCATTTCTCAAAATTTCCCTCATAATGTCATCTTTAGGCAAATTAATAGACCAACTTTCAATGCCCGGATTTTTAGAATTGTTTGGTCTAAAGAAATATTCCCCTGACTCGTCTTTCTTTAAAAGTCTGAGTTCTCTAATATTGTACCTGATTGAGAGAACACCTTTTTCAATACCGGTCATTATCAGGTAGTAAAGTAGCTGTCTCAAATAGGAACGAAATGCATAATCGTTTATGTCAAGTCTTTTGCCACTAGTCGTGTCCTTAAGCTCTATTATGACCTTATTTCCATCGGTGTTGTCCATTATATCCGGATGGGCAACTATCTCATCCATTCGTAATTCTGCCTGCGCTACCCCTATTCTAGCAAGCTGGGTGATAGCAAATTCACTTGATTCTCCTCTAACGAAATGGTGTATAGATTCATCTGTTATAGGATCTTCGTCAGGATAAGTGCGTGAATAATATTGCTTTCTTAAACAGGTGCTAGGGAGTATATCGGACACATGAATGGGCGCCAAGCCAATCCTATCTGTCTTCCTGTTGTCGTATCTATCTCTCAGATTGCTTTTTAAAAGATTAGTAAATTCCAAGTCGGGCCTTATTATTATTGGCATAATTCTAAATCATGATTGATTCATTGCGTCTTAATAGTTATTTTATTTATGCATCTTTATATGAAAAAAAATATTTTATATATTCCACTTGACGAATAGGAAGTACGGAAGAAAAAGTCAAAATCTTGGGCATCGGTAGCAGTATGAGAAAAAATTCATTTAGTACTGACACTTTGAGAAAAGTCCTTGAAATTATATCTGTAAAGTATAAAACAGAATCTCGATTGGTAAACTTGTTTGAGACCCAGCTACCCATATATCGACCTAGCACAAGGTTCGATAATGAAAACGTCAAAAAAGTTACAAATGATGTGAATTGGGCCAATGTATTTGTTCTGGCTTCCCCTGATTACCATGGTTCAATGTCTGGGACATTGAAAAATTTTTTGGATTTTTTCTGGAAGGAATTTTCAGGTAAAACCTTTGGGTATATTGTTTCATCCCATGAAAAGGGCTTGACGGTGATGGATCAAATGAGGACAGCTGTAAGACAGTGCTATGCTTGGAGTCTGCCATATGGAATTTCGATTAATGAACGAGAAGATCTCGGCTCAGATGGTAAAATTGTAAATAGATTACAGTCAAGAATGGAAATGCTAGCTAGGGATCTGGTAGTATACGGTCAACTAATTTATTGGCAATTTTCAAAAGATCAAGACTCAGCTGAACAAAACACATTTGCACATTATTATCTCTAATTAGAATAAAAGATTACAGAAAATTACCATTTACATAGTGGAAGTAAAGATAAAAAGACTAGACAATTAAGTAAACTTTGTTTAGGAACTCATATTAAATGCGAAGATAGAGGAGGCAAGAAAGAAACAGAGATGCAAGGTCTAGATCCTTCAATTTTTGCTCGTGGTAAGGAAAGTATGTCTACATTCCTAGATAAACCATTTTGGATTTGGGATGATTTCATACACAAAAACGAGTATTTGAATTCAAATGGACATTGCTGTTTTAATCATATATTGTCCCTCCCAATAAAAGGTGGCATACAATATCCTTTTTTTCACTTTCAATCACTTATTTTTAATGTTCTAGAACAAAATCAAAACATCTGGATAAAGAAGTCAAGAGGAATAGGTATTACTACCTTCATACTTCGATATCTTGCCTGGAAAATTTTGTCGTCAAGTGAGATGGACTACAAGTCTATATACATCATAACAATTAACGATGAATCTTTAGGTGAAGTAGCCTCAAAGTTTAAGATGTTGTTCAATAAAAGATTTCCACTAGTCAAACTAGAATCAATGTTCACTGATTTTTGGTTAAAAAACACATGGATCAAGATACTGTCTGGGAAGAATGTTTTAGACATTGAGATCTGTGATGCAGCCTACATGTTTATAGATGAAGCAGATTATTTGGGATATTCAGAGCAAACAGCATTAGAACACAAGGCCTCTCACTTTGCAGAAAAAGGTAACTGTAAAACAATTATGGCTTCTACTCCGAATAAAAAGGGAGGTCTGTTCCAAAAAATAGAAAATGATTCAACATCAAAGTATGCAAAATTAAAGTTGGATTATAGGTTTGGGCTGGGCACTATCTATGATAGGATTTTCATTGAAAATAAGAAATTAGAGCCAGAATTTGAAAGAGAATATAATCTAAAATCTGAAAGTTGATAAATCAAGTTATATCTTTAGATTCATATCAACGGCGTGCAGGAAATAGAGTTTCATTACAGTTTGGTTTAAATTCCAAGTATTCGTAGGATTGTCGATCTATTAAAATATAAATTTTAAAGCTATGATGAATGAAAATAATATTTTAGATGGAATAACATTTCCCAAAATTACTAATTGAATTAGTAGGGAAAATATTTTGAAGTTTGATATTCATTTAAATAACGTTTTTGTCTAAAAGTAAGTATTGCTTGTTTCAGGATCTAAATCCGATAAAGGATTACTTCGAGAAAATAATGAAGATTCTTTTTATGTTAACGACATGTTAGGCGTATATGTTCTCGCTGATGGAATGGGTGGACACGATGGTGGAGAGATAGCCAGTAACATTGTTGTCCAGACTTTAGGAAAAAATCTTTCGATATCACTTCAGCATCGGCAAGAGAATGATATTGAACAAATAGTGAACAAGGCTCTCTATGAGGCCAACGAGGAAATTATTCTATTGAAAAAAGAGCATATTGAGCTAATGAATATGGGTACAACTGTGGTACTGTTGGTATTTTATGATGACATTGCTTACTATTCACATTTGGGAGACAGTAGGGCTTATCATTATAGTGTGGAAGAACATAAGTTACTCCAATTAACTACTGATGATTCTTTGGTGATGGAAATGGTAAAGCGCGGAGAGATAAATAAAGATCAATTGCGAACACACTATCTACGAAATATTGTTACTAGGTATCTGGGAATGAGCGATTTGGCATTGCACAAAATACGACAGTGTGATTTTGGAAAAGGAGATTGTATAATACTTTGTTCAGACGGTCTCACCAGTATGATAGATGAACGAGACATACTTGCCACA
>Ga0193715_1000153_pt1 | contig 18655 bp, 23 predicted proteins | sample U2m2metaG_FD_143040 | JGI IMG/M metagenome (GOLD analysis project Ga0193715, IMG submission 143040) | Soil microbial communities from a riparian zone of the East river system, Colorado, United States - U2m2 | ecosystem: Environmental > Terrestrial > Soil > Riparian zone | place: USA: East River... | reverse complement strand
GTCTCGACTACGAAGCGATCTATCTTCTGGATTCTGGGATATTCGGTCACGGCGATTTTGGCCGGCTCACATTCACGGTCAACGGCACCTGGCTCTCGCGGGCCGAGCTCCAAGTTAACCCCGACACCAAACGATTTGGTATCGCGGGTGAATTCCTACCGGCGGGACTCAGCCTGACCAATTCGCTGCCATGGAATCGGGCCAATTTCAGTCTGTTCTATGACGGCCCGGCTGACACGTGGATGCAAGGTTTCGATATTGGTGCGGTGGTCCACTGGGTTGGCCAATACGAGGACGACAATGTTTTTCTGACAGGATCGACGAAGCTAAGTGAGCCCAGGAGTGGCCCCTCTCCTCAGCGTGCACGGAAGGTAGCCACGTGGACTACGCTCGACTTAATCGCATCGTACACGTTCAACCTGCCGCCACCCGCGCTGTCCAAGGTCCCCGGCTTTGCCAAGGATGGCGGTACAAACGTCAAGATGAAGAATGGCAAGGAGAAAAGCGTGATTCCCGTCTCGACTGCTGAGTACAACCCTTGTGGCTGGCGCGCCTGGTTGAATAACACGACGCTCACGCTTGGGATGCAGAACGTGTTCGACGAAGATCCGCCCTTCGTGGCCGCCTCCTTTGAGAACGGTTACGACGAATCGCTTGCCACGATCAAAGGCCGGTTCTGGTACGTCCAGTTAAAGAAGAGATTCTAAGAAACCTGTTCGAGTACGTTCTCTGCCGTCGTCGCTCACGGTCAAGTCGGTATTCTTATATGTGCGACAGCGCATGGGCGGGAACTAAACGTTCAACCTAGAGGGAATCGAAGAAACCTGTTGCGCACAAGTAGATCGTCGTAGCCAGGTCTAAACATATGACGTTCATTTCTGTAAACTCTTTTCTTTGAATTTTCCCGTGGGAGCTTGTCCGCCGCGACTGGTAAATTCCATGCAAATGCACTGAGACACATCCACCCGCTTCGTCCATCCTCCTTGGTCAGGGCTACGACGCGACAAGAGGCTATGGCGAGGCAAGCGAAGGACGACCGCATATCAGGCAGCTGATTTCGACATTGGGTGTTCGAAGTTGAGCGTTCGGCGTTTACTTCTACGCTTGCTACATGCCAAAGCATCTTGTCATTAGCACGAGCGGTAATCCCGACAGCAACAGCCGCCGGATGGGGCGCGCCGCGTTCGCGCATTTGCAAAAAAAAGAAATCGATTGCGATTGGATCGATATCCGTGAAATGGATCTGCCGCTGTGCGACGCAGACAAATGTTATGGGATGCCTGGTTCAAAAAAATTGAGCGCGGCCATCGAACACGCCGATGGCATTCTCATCGCCGCGCCGGTGTATAATTATGACGTCGCCGCGGCGACCAAGAACATGATCGAGCTCACAGGAAGCGCATGGCAAGACAAGATCGTCGGCTTCCTTTGCGCAGCCGGAGGCCACGCGAGTTACATGTCGGTGATGGCGTACGCCAACAGCCTCATGCTCGATTTTCGTTGCGTCATTATTCCGCGATTCGCTTTTGCCACATCTCATGCTTTCGACGGTGAGCGCATCAACGACAAAAACATCACCGAGCGAATCAAACAGGTCGCCGACGAACTCGTTCGCTTCACCAAAGTCCTTCGGAGCTAAATTACGGTTTGGCCTCCAATTGAGAGGAAAGCTCTCATACGATCCAGCTCTGCCTCGAGCTCACGCTTGAAGGAACGCTCATACGGCGCACGCGAATCGATATAGCCAAACTCAGACTTAAGTCTACCCTTCTCCACGGACAGATTCGCCCAACCAACCACGCGGTCACGCCAAAGCAGCGGCATTGCATAATACCCGAGCTTTCGTTTAGGCGCCGGCGTATAAGCCTCAAAACGATACAACCAGCCCCACAACAGCTCAAAGCGGTCGCGGTCCCACACAACTGGATCGAAGGGCGTCAGCAAGCGCACCGTCTCCGGCGGCGCAAAACGCGCCACATCCTCTTCAGCTGGCCAATACCAATCGACGCCGTCGACCCGGGCGTGCGAAAGCCTTTGTTTGACCCGTTTCAATGCATTTTTCAATTCGCTTCGCCACTGCGGAACAGCGAAACGCAGCCGGCGCACAAGATCAGACAGGCAGGGACCGGGCAACGGTGCGTAGATTCGCACAGCTACGTCGACAAGTGCGTCAACCCGTGCAAGGCGTTCGGCTGTGTTAGCCGCCTCAGCCCCGTCCGGCTGTGCAGCGTAGATGCGCACGCCACCCTCCCGTCTTACCACACGCAGCTTGCCGCGGTAATGCATCGCTGCTAGCAAATGCGTCGTCGCGTTCGAGGAACCTCCCCAATAGTTTCTGACTGTGCCGTGCGAGAAATAATTATTCACTTCGCGGGGATGCACATCACCGCGCTCCCGAACAAACTCCAACAGAAGTTTTGCCCGCTTTTTCTGAGCATCAGGCCAGGGCTTGCCTTCGGCAGGAACACCAGAATTCGAACGTGGATGCATGAGCGCCTGGATTGGTCTTGGGACAAAACCGTAGACGACAAAGAAATCCTCTTCGATCCCGAGCTTCGGGTACAGGCGTTCGAGATCGCCAGCATGGTAGTTCCTAACACGATGACGCAGTATCAAGTCCTGAGCACGAGCGGGCGCACGGATCGGATCAGCCTGAACAAAGCCGAGTCGGTCTACAGCACGTTTCAGCGTCGTGGGCTTGAAAAGACTACGTGCGACGGCAAAACCGCGTAGATCATCCAGCGTAATCAACATGATTCAATTTGGCTACGTTACGACCAACTCGGCTACGACAATTCCGCGCACAATCGCGGGTAACGGTTCCAAAAGCGGCTCAACATTGAAGTCAGCGCGTTTGAGCAACACCATCTCGCAGTTCAAAGATATCCGTCGGCCGAACCAACCCGCATCGCCGATAAAGCGATTTGCTTCCGGGAGTCGCCCAGAGAATGATCGCGTCCGTTCCCTGAGCGCGACACCACGACAGCGCTTTGTCCAGCAACCTTTTTCCAAATCCTTGGCTCCGCATTTCCGGGATAACATAAAAGTTCGTCACGTAAGCATGAATCTCCGGTTCGGCGTTGACCGGATTGGGGACTTTCTCAAACAACTGCACGCAAACATGCCCGAGCAACTGTTTGCCGTCGTCGAGAACCCAGCAGCGCCATGGGCGCGAGCCGGAGCGAAAACGCTTCCGCATCCATAATGTACATCTGCGTAGAAACCGCGACCTGATTTCTGTGGCTGACTCCGTTTCAGTACGGAATCGATAGCGCAGGTCGGCCAGGGCATGGGAATCGCCTGACGTTGCCAAGCGGATCCGGACCCGAGCCATCGATTATGATATCGGATGGAACGCTTGATTTCTATTCGTAAACACGTGATCTGCACTACATCACTCACTTCGGACGCGGATCCACCAAGTCTTGGTCAGGCGGACGGATCCCCACGCGCAAATTCATCACGGCCTGTACCAGGACGCGCGCGGCATTGCGGGTTTCTTCAAAGATGGCCTCATCATGATCAAGCTCGTCATGACTCAGCGCATAAGGTTTGTAATAACCGATGTAGCGATCGAACACGGCAGCTTCTCCAGATGGAAACAAATTCATATCGGCCAGCCAAGTGCAACGCGCGGCGGACGGAGTCGGCGCCCTCGGCATCACCGTGCACGACAACTGCAAATGTTCGTCCACCCAGATGACGCGGATAATTCCAACCTTTTAGCTCCAACGCCTTTGCTTCCTCGGGGGATCCTTGCCATGGGTAGAGGTTGGATCTGGATTTCCGCCGTCGGCGCAGACCAAACGATCCATCATTAGTTTGAGCGTGCTCGGAACCTGAAACCAATGCACCGGCGTGACGATCAGGATGCCGTGCGCGGCTACCCATCGTGGATAAATCTCATTCATCCAATCCTGCGACTGGCCAAGATAATGATTCGGATAACAGCTGCAGGGCCAATGACAGAGCGGCATCGCCGTCGAAACGCATGCTTTGCAGGGATAAATCACGCGTCCGTATTCAGCCGTCATGACGCTGAGGTCGAGAAAGTCGACCTCGAATCGCGGAACAGCATCGATGATCTCTCGCGCGCACTGCGCCAGACGAAACGTTTTCGACATCTCACTTGGACATGTTTGGTCCGTGCGCGGCGAGGCACAGATTAACAAAACACGCGATGTGGCATCTGCCGATTGTTGGCGTTTCTGCGCGTCGATGATTGCCTGCCGTGCCGCCAGCCATTCCACTGATAGCTCGTACTCGGGATCAGCAAAGCCCGTTCCGGCTTTGCGCGTCCGAGGCGATTTGCGCGCATCGTCATACGCTTCCCATGCGATCTCCGCGATCGCGTCCAGTTCAACTTTCTTTGACGCAAACGCGGGATCGTAGAATCGCTCGCGCCAACGTTTCAAATATTCCTCCTTCGTTAGCTTCGTTGGCGTTTGGCCAGTGCGCACTTTTGGCAATGGCAGTGAAGAATCCGGCTTCATGCACTCAAGTTTGAACTCGCGCCTCAAAACATGCGATCACAATTCCCCATTGAGAAATCGCGCTTCCTTGTCGCTCGACCGTATCTTTGTCAGAATCACAACATGAAGCATCTTCTTCTGGTTTGTCTCTTTCCAATGGCGTTAACCGCTCAGACCATGCAGCAGCTGACCGAACAGTTGGGTCAAACTGTCCTCTACGGTGACCTGGCCTTGTCGCCAGACAACACACACGTCGCATGGGTGCAATCGACCGCCGCATCTACATCGAAGCAAACCTACATCCGCGAGACCTCAGGGAACGCACCAGCGACATTAGTAAAAATTCCGATCAGCGGCGAAAGAACCGATTTCGATCCCGCATGGTCTCCTGACTCCAAGACACTCGCAGTGTTTTCCAGTGCCGATGAAGGAGCGCAGCGTCAACTATGGATTGTGAAGACCGACGGTCCCGATCCTAAAAAGCTTACAAACTTAAAAGGATACGCTGCCCGGCCCCGCTGGTCGCACGATGGAAAGCAGATTGCTTTCCTCTACGTTGAAGGCGCGGGCGGCGGTGGCCCCCTAATGGCAGCGCCAACGACAACCGGCGTAATTGACACTGCCATTCATAATCAGCGGATCGGCGTTCTCGATGTTAGCAGCGGGCAGGTGCGCCATGTTTCTCCGGAAAATCTTCATATCTACGATTTCGATTGGTCGCCCGACGACAAAGCGTTCGTCATAACGGCTGCGCCGGGACCGGGCGACAACAATTGGTGGATCGCACAGGTTTACACGATCGACATCGCAAAAGGCAACGCGACATCCATCTACAAACCCTCGCTTCAAGTTGCCGTTCCGCGCTGGTCACCCGATGGCAAGTCGATCGCATTCATCGAAGGCTTGATGAGTGACGAAGGATTTCATGGTGGCGACCTCTTGACAATCTCAGCTGAGGGCCGCGACCTGACGAACCGCACCCGCGATCGCAAAAGCTCCGTGAGTTCGCTTTTTTGGCTGACGCCAGATCGCATTCTTTTTACCGAGATAATCGGTGGTGGAGGTGCGATCTCCGAATTGACGCCAGCCAATAACTTGGTGCGTACGATCTGGAAAGGTGCCGAGGCTCTTCACGCTTTCGGCAATTTCCCAGACTTTGCCCTTTCGAAGGACGGCAAATTCGCGGCCGCAGAACGCAGTACTTTTAATACGCCGCCGGAGATCTGGGTCGGACCGATTGGTGAATGGCGTCAGCTAACGAATAATAACTCCACGTTATCAGCTACGTGGGGTAAAGCCGAAAGCCTTGAGTGGGCGAACGAAGGGTTCAATATCCAGGGCTGGCTTCTGTCACCGGCAAAAATTGAGTCCGACAGGAAGTATCCCCTGGTTGTTCTCATCCATGGCGGACCTTCAAGCGCAGTAACACCGGACTGGCCTGCAGGCTTTGGCATGTCGCGAGCTATCATCGCCGCTCTCTCGTCACGTGGTTACTACGTGCTGATGCCGAACCCTCGTGGCAGTTATGGTCAGGGCGAAGAATTTACCCGCGCGAATGTAAAGGATTTCGGACACGGCGATCTTCGCGACATCCTCGCCGGGGTCGAGGCGGCGACAAAGAAATATCCAATCGACTCTGCGCATCTCGGGGTCACTGGCTGGAGCTACGGTGGCTACATGACTATGTGGACTGTCACGCAGACCAATCGTTTCCACGCCGCTGTCGCCGGGGCCGGCATTGCGAACTGGCAAAGTTACTATGGCCAGAACCTGATAGGCCAATGGATGATCCCGTTCTTCGGCGCTTCGGTTTACGATGATCCCGCCGTTTATGAGAAAAGTTCGCCTATTCACTTCATCAAGAATGTAAAGACTCCGACGCTGGTCATTGTCGGCGAGCGTGACGCGGAATGCCCCGCGTCGCAATCGTACGAATTCTGGCACGCATTAAAAACGCTCGGCGTGTCGACAAAACTGATCGTGTATCCCGGCGAAGGCCATATGTTCATCGAACCCAAGCATCAAGTCGATCGGTTGGAGCAGACCGTGGCATGGTTCGATACATATTTGAAGTAACTTTTTCGGCGTTTCCTGGCGCTCACGGTGTTTCGACGCCGCTGAGAATTCCGCCGAGATGACCTGTGAGAGCGACCATCATTAAACCGAGCGCCATCACTACGAAATACGAGGCGCGCGGCGATTCGCCTTTCGTCCTGATGCGCCACAGTTTCCAACAAAGACTAACAATGAGCGCTGCAGAAGTTAACGCACAAATTAGATGCAGCCGCAGATTGCCTTTGAGCGCCGCGCTTTCGAGCTGCCAGTGCCATGCGCCGAGACCCGTCGCGATGGCCAACGGGACGGTTATCGCCGCCCCGACAAGATTGAAATAGCCAACTGCTCCTAGGATCGGTTTCTTGCGCCAGATCGCGAGCATGTCGAAGACAGCGCTCGCAATGAAGAGGGCAATTGGAAAATGAACAATCACCGGGTGCTGGGCGTGCCCTGCCATGAGCGCCGCCTTCAAATCGAAAGGATTTAGTGATACCAGAAGAAGGAGATTCATAGTTACACAGGGAACCAGCAGGTTGACCGCGATCGGTGAAAGCTACTTTTCGATTACGATCGTCCCAGTCATTTTCGGGTGGACTGAGCAAAAGTAGGTATAGGTACCGGGAGCGCCCGCTGTGATCGTGAATTCCTGATCTGTATCGAGCGCAGACGATTTCTTAAACTGCTTCTCGACGCTGACGATGGTGTGGGGTTCATCGTCCCGGTTAATCCAGGTGATCTTCTCACCAGATTTCACTGTGATGGTCTGAGGATTGAAAGCGAAGTCTTTGATCTCAATTCTGTTTCCCCTGGCGCCAATGCTGTCAGCGCCTTTCATCTCGCCGGCGATCGCGGAAAGAAACAAAGAACTAACACCGCACAGGAGTGCTGCGATTCGGATTTTGGAAATAAGTGTGGTCATGGTTTGAGTTGTTATGTTGGGGCTAGCTAAGATTGGAGTCGATGATCGCTAGCGCGGTTTTGCCTTGTTTATACTCAACGTTCGTTAGGCCGAGTAAGCTTCGTAGTTTTTCAGCGGGCACTTTCATTGGCCCCGGCGACGGCGCTGTGCCAGGAGAGGGTTGTGGAAACGCGGTGGACATCGCCGTATGAAACGTCACGTTGCCTTCGATCTTTTGAAGGACCTGATGAATGTGACCGTTCAGGACTGTCACCGAGCCAAAGCGCTTTAGGTATCCAAGGGCACGTTCGCTATCGCTGGTCCCCCAGCCCCATTGCGGATAAACCGCCCAAAGCGGAATATGCGCGAAGACTACGATTGGAGTGTCCGCTCCGAGGCCTTTTACGTCGCCTTCGAGCCACGCAAGTTGTTCTTCGCCGAGCTGCCCCAGGCCGCCCGCCTGAAGATCGAGGACGTTCACCAGGCCAATGAAATGAACGCCGTTCTTATTGAAACTGTACCAACCGGAACCTTTGGCTTCGACATTCTTGAGGTATCGTTCGCGGTAGAGTTTGCCTCCATCGTTGAGCACATCATGCTCGCCGGGAACATGGAAAACGTCTCTGGTTCGGCAGCTCTTAAGTACTTCATCAAAGGTGTCGAACTCCTCCGGCTTCGACAATTGCGTGATATCTCCTGTGTGGATCAGGAAGGACGGCGGGGCAGGCATCGCGTTAATGCGATCGAGAGCAATCTTAAATGTCTCGGTAACATTCTTGTTCGCGTCCTTGTTAAAGCCGATATGGCTGTCGCTGATCTGAAGAAAGCTTAGATCGGTAGCCTTGGGTAATGAGGATCCCGCCTTTGCAATTTGAGCAAGGGTCTTTGACGCAAGCACGCCGCCACTTACTGTCCAAAGCACTCCCGTGCCGGCCCAGGCCATGCATTTTAGGAAACCACGGCGATCAATCCCGTCGTGCTCGTCATCGTGAGAAATGTAATCTGACATATGTTTTGTTCCTTTTAGGTTGGTTGGTTTGGTGTTGGTTCCACTTGTCCTTACTGATTCCGCGGACTTTTTATTCCCAGGATTAATTGGCAACGCTTTCAACGCCGCTGACAATCCCGCCTAGATGCCCCGTGATTGCGATCAGCAACACCGCGGCCAGCGCAAGCGAGATGTAGATGAACCCCGGCGTTTGTTGCACAGCTCGCCGCTGACGAAAGCGCAAGCCGCAAAGCAGCCAGATCATTGCGCTCGCGCTCAATCCAAACACGAGATGCAAAAGCAAGTTGCCCTTAAGCTTCGCGCCTTCGAATTGCCACTGCCACGCCGTTAATCCACTCGCGATGGCCACAGGGGCTGTCAACGCAGCCCCAATAAGGTTGTAGTATGCAGCCTTCGCCATCATCGGATTGCTTTTCCAGATAGCGAGTAGATCAAGCGCGACACTGATGATAAACAATGCGATCGGGAAATGAATAATCACCGGATGTTGCGCATGTTTCGCAAGCAGCGCAGCTTTTAAGTCGAATGGGTTCATGGGCCTACGAATCTGGAAGCTCTTCTTTCCTAGCGACCTAGATCGACAATTGTTCGCAGGCCGTTCCTGATCATGACCGGAACACTGACATATCCGTCCCTCTCCGACCGAGCCATGACCGTGTAGGATCCAACCGGGAGCGACACAGTCTCGGGAAGCTCGTCACTTCTTGAAATGTGATTTTCCACGTTCTTGAAGAGTTCTCCGTCGAGCGTGTAGATCGCATAGGCGCCGTGAGCGTAGTAAAGCGTACCGCCGTCGTTGAATTCGTCGGTTGCTGAATAAACTTCGAGCGCGCCGTGGGATAATTCTCCCGGTTGCGCATGAACAGACTTAGTCACGCCTGTTACATTTCCGCGAGCCGTGCCCAAAAGCGCCAGAATAATGAACAGCGCCACTGCCAGGCTTCTTGGATTCACATACGTGAGAACCGAAGTGAGCGCGGACGCGGAGCTATAAGTGTGTTGGTGATTTGTTTTCATTGTTTTGTTTGAGGTTGGTTTCATCAGCCATTCATACCGTTTTGCTCAGCGAATATTCCCGCTGAACGAGAAGTCCTTCTGTCGAGCGACTTGCGGAGAAGGTTGGTTGTCGCTCCGATACAATGGAGCAGGGCGCTGTCCTATTGCCGACAAGTAACGGCGGCGCGCCTGGCGAACGAAACTGGCGGAGCTCGTTAATTAATGCCGCGACGTTCGCGCTTCAAACTGCTGCTTGAAGGTTTGCAGATCGTCAATGTTAACGTCGGAGACAGCCCAGTAGTTAAACTCCGAGTCCGCCCAATGCAGCAGCTGATAGCCTTGACGGGTCATTGTTTTCGGAGCCCTTGTCGAATCCGCAGCAGCCGGCCAAATAAAAAGGTTAATAAAATGTTTGCGTCGCCCATAAACCAGCGCCGCTACTGGCCGGTTATCCAGATAATCAAGGCGACCACCAATTAGCGGAAATCCTTCACTCGAAAGATCGACAACCGCGGGAGCAAAATCGAGTTTCGCATCCAGCCACGGCTTAACTGTGTGGTGGTCGGAAGACGCGACGTCGGTGAGATGATTCGCTAGAAGCGAGCGCGCATGGCTGGCAATAAGTTGCGTCGCGAGAAACTGCTCGGCACTGGCGCTACGTTGCTGTGACCTGGGCACTAGGTTCCAAGCGATAATGGCTGCGAAAACGATGGAAGCGGCGAGAGCCAGCCAATTCCATGAGGTTCCAAAAAGAACCGATCGCGGTTCTCGCTGCTTCTTCGCAATCAGCGGTCGGGCATCTGGTGCAACATTTCGCGTAGGCCGTTCTGCAATCTCCTCTCGCAACGAGGATTGAATTCGCTCACGCAATTCTACTGGAGCCTTGTGATAAGGGATGGCGCTGCTGATTGCGCGAATCAGCGTGCGATTGGCCGTGTATCTTTGGTCACAGTTACGGCAGTCCCGCAAGTGCTGTTCGATCGCTAGGCTGGTAATCGGATCAAGTTCGCCATCCAGATAACCATCCATTAGGTCTATAGCTTGTTTGCAGTTCATCTATATCTCCTTACCGATACGAGTCGCTAAATATTCCTTTAGCTTGCCGCGGGCACGGGCAAGCCGCGACATAACCGTGCCGGGCGGAATTTGTGCGATCTCGGCTATTTCTTTGTAGGACAGACCTTCCTGGTGGCGCAGCGTCAGGATCTCGCGGAATTCCGCAGGCAATTCATCCATCGCCTCCTTGATGAGAGCGGTGTCTTCACTCTGCTCCAGAACCGTTGCCGGACTAACGGACTCGTGGCCAGAAGCATGTAGTTGTTCATCAAAAGTCGTGGTGAGATCAACCGCCTGCTTCTTCTTTAGCAGCGTGTAGGAGGTATTCCGGACGATCGTCAGCAACCAAGCCCTCCCATTAGAACCATGAAATCCGTCAAAAGACTTGAAGGCTCGCAGATACGCTTCTTGCACGACATCCTGGGCATCCTGTTCATTGCGAAGCAGCCATTTGGCTAAATTGTGCGCTGCATCCAGATGTGGAAGAATCACTGCTTCAAAGGAGACTAAATCCGCTTTGCGGGCGCGATCCTCCTCGTGCCTCTTAATTACGACGAACTTCACAATCTTCTGATCCGATTCGAAATCTTCGGGCTCGGAAGCATGTCCTGTTTTAGCCGGTAAAGCCATAGCGATTTTCGAGACTGTCATCTCAGAACAACGTTGTCCGTTTGCATTGCCATCTCTCTTACAAAGACTCATCTCGCCGCAATTTATTCCATTCCTTCGAAAAGAAATTCCGTTCGTAGAATCACTTTCCCGGAATATGAATCCGCCAAATTGGTCTTGAATGAGTGAAGGACAAACTGCCGTTTAGCGACACACGCCTATGACTCCAACAATCGCCAGCATCCTGAATTTTGGCGGACCAGACATGATGGTAATCCTCCTTATCGTATTCCTTCTGTTCGGCGCGAAGAAGTTGCCCGAGCTTGCCCGAGGGATGGGCAGGGCGGTGAAGGAGTTTAGCGCCGCTCGAGATGAGATTGAGAGAGAGCTGAGTCAGTCCAGTCCCAGCGCAGCAACGCAGGCAAAACTACTCGACAAAACAAGCGAGCAGCCAGCTACCACCCGGTAATCTCGGCACCGCGATCATCGACGAGCAAACTAGTCTTTCTGCTTCACTCTGTAGTTTTCTTGCTTTACCAAACAACGCCGGTGTGGTTTCGATGCTCCGTGACAGCATCATGAGAGAGACATGGAAAATCTGGACGCTGTGGTTAACCGCAGCCTCAATGGTTACGGCGCAGGCCGACAACGAGAAAAGCGTCACAGCCGCTCAGGTCAACGGCACTTGGAAAACCAAATACGGTGAATTCAAAATCTGGGCACTGGGTAAACAGCGTCTCCAGATCGATTTTTCGGGAGTTTACGAATACAAAACGCCGCAGGGTCCAACCGCGAATGAGGGTGTGGGCAGCGGCGTCGCGACGATTAAGGGCGATACCGCTATCTTCAAGCCCGAAGGGGCGGAAGAGGAATGCCAAATTACTCTAAAATTTACGCGTGACAAACTGGTGGTTACCCAAACCGGCATTTGCGGATTCGGCCACAACGTGACCGCAGCCGGCACCTACAAAAAGGTTTCCGCCAGGAAACCGAAGTTCGACTCGGACTGACATTTGCTCTCTGTTTCGTTAGGCCATGAATCGTATTGTCCGCTTTGTTCCGCAAATTATTGTCGCGGTCATTACGATGGTTGTCGCCCAGGCTGGCCCACGTTCCCGCGTCCTGGATGAAGACCGCGCCCTGGCTTTACTCCAGCAGACCCTTAAACATGACGGCGTTTATGCGCATCGAATCTCTTTGGATTGTATTACCTACGGCACCGAGGAGACAACCGGCGCTTATTTTCAGTTTGTGCTCCGCGAAAATCACAACGCCAAATGCGGTGGAGACCCCGAAACGAGCCCCGCAGTCGATCGCTACCGGGTTCATCGTAAGTCCGGAAAAATTGAATGGCTGGAACGGGCGGAAGACAACTGGCAACCATATAACCCAGCGGAAATCAGATAACGCCGATTCGTTGCTTGTAACAAGACTCGCAACCGTCCCTATTTTGAAAAAGAATCGCTTATGAACTTCGTCTTCCTTCTCGCACTTGGAATCGGGATCGTCGCTGGCGTGCGTTCGTTGCTGGCGCCGGCGGTGATTGCTTGGGCTGCCCATTTTGAGTTGTTGAATCTGTACGCTTCGCCTCTTGCGTTCATGGGATCAAGAGTGGCTGTTGCGATATTCTCTATTTTCGCGATCGGCGAGTTAATCGCAGACAAGCTGCCTACGACTCCGAAACGGACCGCCTTCGCACCGTTATTGGCGCGCATTCTACTGGGCGGCCTTAGCGGCGCGAGTCTTTGCGTCGCAGCAGGAAAACCATTACTTGCCGGAGCGCTCCTGGGTGGAATTGGCGGTGTGATCGGAGCGTTCGTCGGTTACGAAATCCGGAGACGCGTCGTGAACAATCTCCACATCAAGGACATCTTCGTGGCCGTTTGCGAAGACGCGGTCGCGATCGCTCTGGCCTGTTTTGTTGTCTCGCGTTAATGAGAATTGTTTCGCCAGCTTACACTTAATCAGAAGTGCTCAGAATTTCTTCGTCTCGCCCGGCTTCATAAACACGACGCGCGGATCGTTTCCAAAGACCGCACGCAAATCCGCTTCGGTCGACGAACCTGGCAAAGCTCCGTAGTGCATGGGAATCACAACCTGCGGCTTAAAGTAGCGTGTGACCGCGATCCACGCCATCCGAGGGCTTTGGCCGTCTGCCGCCGCTCCGACAGGCATCAAAATGATGTTGGGGTGATAAAATTCCTGGATCAAAGCCATGTCGCCAAAGATCCAGGTATCGCCCTCGTGGTAAACCGAGCGGCCGTCGGCAAATTCCACTACGAAGCCAACCGGCCGGCCGCTTGGTTCGCTACTGTGCATCGCCGGCACAACATGCACCTTAACATCGCCCAGGGTAAGATGGTCGCCCACATTCGCGGGCTCGATCAGTTCACGGGGCAGTTCCCCTTTTTTAAACGGCTCCGGCATGTAAACGCTGACGATTTTAGCCTTACTCATCTTCGCCAGCTCGACCGCATCGCCCAAATGATCTCCATGCGAATGGGTGACCAGGATAAAATTAGGGTGATAATGAGACAGGTCCTTGAGCTCGGCCGGCGTCGCCGGGTTCTTCGTCAGGAATGGGTCGATCAGGATGTCCGTGCCCCCCGACGAGACCAATTCAAAGGCCGCATGTCCCAGCCACGTTATTTGGATTTCTTTTTTCTTCGTTGGCGTCTCAGTCCGCGCGCGAGATAGAGAAAGCGCCGTCACCAAGAGCACCCCAAACCAGATTATTTTCCTTCGCATCTAAGATCTCGGCGTGGCCAATCGCGAGGCCACTGTTTATTTTTGATTGTATGACGACACGCGAAGCACGCGCATCGTCACCGGCTTGTTGTCACGCTGAATGTTCCGCTTTTCAATGTCGAACTCGATGATCGAAGCTGTCGTGAGCGTTCCGCCTCCGTTTTCCTGATACTCCACCTTGTAATGATTGCCTTTCGACTCCAGCACCCGGTAGCGCATGAATCCGTTGCTATCGGGTGCCGGAGATTGCAGCCATTCGCCATCCCGCTTTAGCCCATTCTCATTAAACTCGTTCCCATTTTTCTCCACGGCATCCAGATTGATTTCGGTTACCACCGGGCTTTCCGAATCCGAGATCCAGCAATCAATCATGCTGAAAACTTTCGGATGAATTTTTAGTGCAGAAGTTTGTGCTGCCGCGGGCGTCACGGGCTTCTCATCTCGAATCGGATGAAGCGATTGAGCGATCTTCGAAAACTCCGCGACCGAAATACCGGTCGCGGAAAATCCGTGATATCTGCCGAGGATTGGATGGCTCCGCGCGTTTTTGGATGTTTCCGCGTCCATGTTCGCGTCGCTCACCCAGTTCGCCTTGATCTCATCCTTGAGGCCATCTTTTCCCTTCGGCCTATAGATCAAATACATCGGCCCGAGAGGCGTTCGGATTTCTGTCTCGTCTGTGTCCTCCTCCTTCATGATGTTCCGATCGCCGATTCCTTCGCGTGCCGATTCGATCGAGAACGTCGCTCCGCTCCGCGGATCGTTACTGTAGACGATCGAGTAAAGTGGAAACAGACGTTTCGCCTCATCCGGGCCGGGTTCGTCGTAGGTGATGTCGATCCGCTGCAATCGAAAACCGTTCGGCAAGTACGAAGGAACAAAACAAATGATTTCCAGCTTCCTTAGGTCATCCAACGTAAGTTCCGGGGTAGAATGTACTGCCGAGAGCGAGAACGCGGACGCGCACAGAACAAACCACGAAGTCATTAGTTTAGAGCGATTGCAAATCATCACTATTCCAATACGACCGACCTAACGATTTTGTCGAGAATCGAACGCGCGGCTCTTCGGTTTGTCTTCAATGCCGCCCGTTCTGTCTGTTAATCTGCCGCGATGGCAAAGCCCCAGGAGAAGACCGCCTCAACTGCGGTGCGACCGATCGCACCGCCGCCGCTTTCACAGCACCTGCGAGAACTGGCGTCACGCCCGGGCGCGTGGGCCGTGCTCGCGCGCAATCTGATTCCCGTTGTCGGCATCTACGGCTTTGGCTGGTCGGCTGGGCTCGCTGTGTTCAACTACTGGTTCGATGGTCTGACCGCGCTGGCGGCGATTGTTGCCGCGTTGATTCCGCGTGCGCTGCGCGAGACGCAACCAAAATCCGCGGGCGCGATGTACGTGACGGTGAACATCGTGCGCGGCGTGCTCACATGGGTTTTCCTCGTCGGCATCGTGGGTCTGCCGTACTGGATCGTACTGATTCCGCTGCACGATCTGCTGCTCGGCGACGAGCTGCGCCGCCAGCTCGCGCATTCTCCCGCACTCTGGTTCACCTTTGGCTCGCTTGCGGCCGGACACTTCTGGAAGGCGTTCCAATCGGGCTATGACGCCATGCCCGACAAGGAACTGAAGCAGCGCGTTCGCTGGGATGTGTATCTTCTGGTATTGCGCGCAATGGCGATGTTCATCATGGCCGCGCACGGCCTGGCCTTCATTTTGGTGCCGCTGATGGCGCTGCTGCTCAGCTATTTTGAGATATGGCCCCAGCGCGCGCTCGGTGCAGTCTTCGGCGATCCGTCGAGGCTGTACGAATACGATCCGGACAATCCTGCGTCGAGGCGTCGTCGACACTGACCACAACTGCTGCGTCGCGGCCCGGAGAGTAACAGCGAGGTGTAACGGCTAATTCCGACGGCTACTTCGCAATGCCGACGATTTTGCGAATGTGCTTCTTTTGTTCGATCGCGTCGAGCATGAATGCAGCCACCGCTTTGCGGGACAATGTGAAACCCATCCTGGGGGCAGCGTCCTCCCGACTTCGATAGTTTAACGAATCTTTCTGAGTGAGACGCGGAGGCCGCGCGATCGTCCAGTCGAGATCGTTGGCCTGGACAATTTTCTCCATCGCAAGGGAATCGCGCATGTGATTTCTAAGAATGAAACTGGCGATGCGATTTGGAATCCCGGGAAAATGAGCGGCTGCCGAGAGAACGACGAGCCGTTTCACTCCTGAACGCTGCATGGCCCGGCTTGTCGCAATCGCGCTGTCATTGAGAAGAGAGCTTGGTTTGAAAACCTCTCGCGGTCCCAGAGTCGAAATGACTGCGTCATGATTCTGCATGGCCTCAAAAAGTTGGCTTTGGTCCATGGCATTCCCCTTCAAGAGACTCAGTCTCTCGTTTTTTAATGCGATGCTTTCAGGCGAACGCACGAATGCGGTTACATGGTGACCCCTGACCAGGGCTTGCCGGACGATCTCTTGCCCGGTTCGGCCGGTCGCTCCTATCACAAATAATTTCATAATCGTTTTCCTATTTATTGAGAGCTCGTTGGTTCTATTGGTGTTGCATGCGCGAAAGATTCTGTTTGTCGGCAAAATAACGGTGTGACATCCGGATCAGATCCATCGCCGGCTCCAAATCCTCTTCTCTGTGCACAATCACTGTCACGTATCCCGCTTCAGGTGCCCAGCGGTGCTGGCCTGCTTTGCCTTCCGCAAGAACCCGCTCCTGGTCGTCTTTCGCCAATTGAATGTCGCAATGGCCGTGGCCATGGATGTGCATGAACATTTTCCCTCCGACAAAAAAAGCGTCTTCGTGGAGCCCTGCATTTTGCCGCTCCGTCACATCGGACAAGCTGAGAATCCTGTGCCGTAATTCCTGATGAAGTTCTTCCCGAGATTTCATGATCAGTCTCTTCCTTCCCTGCCTCACATTAGCCTCTGACTACTCTCCCAGCAACTACGAAAACTATTCTAGTATATTTAGTTTCCACATCAATAAAATGTTAAACAGAAATTTTGGAATACAACATCCTGTGAGATCTGGTAAAATGTACTCGCAATCAATGTGACTCTTGAATAAGCAGATCGCGCGCCCGTAATGCTTTTCAATTCACTTACCTTCGTTGTCTTTTTTGTAGTCGTCGTCGCCGCCTATTGGAGCATCCGTTCCTGGAATGCGCGCAAGAATCTGCTCGTAATCGCAAGCTATATTTTTTACGGCGCCTGGAATCCGCCGTTCGCGGCGCTGCTCTTTTCCACAACGGCAATGGATTTTTGGCTCGGCAGGCAAATGAGCAGGGCTAAAGGCCAGCGTTCGCGTCGCGCGTGGCTGGTTGCCAGCGTCTGCATGAACCTCAGCATGCTGGGATTCTTCAAATACGGGAACTTTCTGCTGGAAAATTTTCAGTGGCTGCTCGCTCGCATTGGCATCATTTATCAGCCACCGCATCTCGACATTCTTCTACCAGTCGGCATCTCCTTTTACACTTTTCATTCTCTCTCCTACACACTCGACATCTATCGCGACGTCCTGAAGCCGACCAAGTCGTTGCGCGATTTCGTCCTGGCTGTTTCGTTTTTTCCTCAGCTGGTCGCCGGGCCGATTGTGCGAGCTGGCGATTTTCTTCCGCAACTCGTGAGGCCGCAGCCTTTGCGCACAGGGCAGTTTTTCTGGGGATTATTACTTATGACCCTCGGCCTGTTCGAAAAAATCGTGCTCGCCGATACGATGCTTTCCGGTTCGGCCGATCGCATCTTTGGTTATGCTGGGCCACTCATCGCAGTGGATTCCTGGCTGGGTGTGATGGCATTCGCCGGCCAGATATTCTTTGATTTCGCGGGCTACTCCACTTGTGCTATCGGCGCCGCGTTGTGCCTGGGTTTTCATCTGAAAGACAATTTTCGTTTTCCGTACGCGGCCATTGGGTTTTCCGATTTCTGGCGGCGCTGGCATATCTCGCTTTCCACATTCTTGCGCGACTACCTTTATATTCCGCTCGGCGGCAATCAGGTTCGCCCCGTCCGCGCCGGGACAAATCTGGTCGTGGTCATGTTTCTCGGCGGCCTCTGGCACGGCGCAGCCTGGACATTCGTAGTTTGGGGCTTGCTTCATGGGTCTTATCTTGTTGTGGAACGTGTTCTGCGCGGCTTATTCGAACACAAAGCGTGGGCTAGCACTCTCACGACACGACTCCTCGGTGGGTTCGCTACCTTTGCTGCCGTCTGCGTCGCGTGGGTTTTTTTCCGGGCACCCAACTTCACTGTCGCCGCGCGAATGCTGGGCGGGATGTTTGGCGGACATCCGCACGGCGACGCCATCCTCACTACGCGCGAGATGCTTCAGATCGCACTTGTCACCGGTGGGATGATTCTCGTGCACTGGTCCCTGCGTGATAGCAACATCGAAACAGCCGTGCTGCGTGCGCCACCCTGGATTGTGACAGCGGCATGGGCGTTCATGGCCTGCGCCATCATTCTTACTCAAGGTAACAGTAATGCCTTCATTTACTTCCAATTTTAAACGCAGGCTTCGGCTGCCGAGGTTGTTCTTCAGAAAGCCACCGGAAATCGAAAGCATACATGGCGGTCCTCCTCTGGAATACGTGCGGCCGATCCCACAGTTGCCCTGGTGCGGCATCACGGTGGCAGTTGTGCTGATCGTCATTAGCGCAGCGTTTGCATGGGAACTCTATTGTCGCTCCATCGGTTACGGTCCCACGCTCCACGATAACGAGGATCTCTGGTCATCCGCTCGCCGGCGCGTGAAACCCGAGTCAATTGCCATCATCGGCGATTCGCGTGGCTGGTACGAT
>Ga0193715_1000152_pt1 | contig 18694 bp, 20 predicted proteins | sample U2m2metaG_FD_143040 | JGI IMG/M metagenome (GOLD analysis project Ga0193715, IMG submission 143040) | Soil microbial communities from a riparian zone of the East river system, Colorado, United States - U2m2 | ecosystem: Environmental > Terrestrial > Soil > Riparian zone | place: USA: East River... | reverse complement strand
AAAACTGATGCCGAGCATTTATTTTAGTCGCCTGTTATTTACTTTCTAGCTTCTTTTATCTTGACGACAACCTCTTGATCTTTCCGGTCATTAGCGACTATAATATATGCAGAATTTCCGCTCTTCGTTAAAGTACTATCAGCCGTAGAGTCTTCATCCTGCATAAAAAAATTATAGTGTATATACCGTCTATACACATGATACCGATTTTTCAGGAGGATTTTAGCAAATGAATATTTGCAAGTCATTTTCAAATAACCTAACCATGCTAACATATATAGTTCTCTTAATTTTCTTTATGCTTATGAACAGGAAGAAGATGACGATGATGACATTGACCAACACTGTGTTTTTTGTGGCGGCAATCTTTGCTATGGCAGTATTCTTAATTTCAACTTTACCATTTGCTTTTGCATATTCTACTATCTCTTCCTCAGACACAGCTAATACAAATTCGATAACAAACAATGAGATACCAATCCAAGTCAAGAATTTCATTCTTGATCAAATTGTCCACAAATCTAAAGCAGCTATTGTTATAGGCTTTGTGGATTCTAATGGTACTCGTATATTCAGCTTTGGAAATATGTCAACAGCTCATAATATACCTGTAAGCGAAAACACATTGTTTGATATTGGCTCTATCACTAAGACATTCACTACTCTACTCTTAGCAGATATGGTAAAGCAAGGAATAGTCAATTTAAGCGATCCAATTGAAAAGTATCTACCTGCTAGCGTTAAGGTACCTCAGTTCAACGGACAGAAGATAACCATTGAAGATTTGGCAACACATGCTTCTGGACTTCCTGAATGGCCTTCTAATGTTTGGTTAAATAATAATGTTGGAGATATTAATCCAAATTATAATGTAACCCAATTGTATCAAGCATTATCCGATACTAAACTAACAAGGGCACCAGGTTCACAAGTTCAATATTCAAGTTTTGGCATTGGATTACTTGGACATATATTATCGTTAAAGTCAGATGGTATTTCTTATGAGCAGTTAGTTAAAGATAGAATTCTAAACGTGCTAGGAATGAACGATACTAAAATTGCTCTTTCACAGAACGAAGTCAACAATAGATTTCCTGTTGGCCATAGGGGTGGAATGGCAATTATCACTCCAACAATACCTACAATATTAGCAGATTCTGGAGCATTTCGATCAACTGCTCCTGATATGCTAAAATATATATCTGCTAACTTGGGCTTGCTTCATACTAAATTAGATGCTGCGATCCAATTAGAACATTTAATACGACATCCAAGTATAATCGCGAATCCCATGAATTATAGTGAATATAGAGCATTAGGATGGCGTGTACTTACTAATTTTGGAACAGAGACCATCACTCATACTGGAGCAATCAATGGTTGGAATGCTTTTGCAGGCTTTATCCCCACCAAACAAATAGGTGTTATAGCTTTATGTAGTTGTGACTCTACTGATGCTGATATGGGCAGCCTTGGTTTCGTATTATTGCATCTAACAGGCGCGGAAAATATAACTGCAAAGAGTGAGCCCATAATTCATACTACTTAGAGTTCTGCTTAAAACCACAGTCACTACAAATATTTTTTGTATTATGAATAGTCAGATTCATGCTATAGATAACATTTGGATAGAGAGAATGTAAGATAATTTATAGTAATAGCCTAGCCTATCTTTAAGTAATAACTGCAGGTAAGCAATTATCCTCTTCCCTTCAGTATTAATCATACTTATTGCTATCTATAGAATGAAAAAACTTTAATGCCAATCTAAATGCATCGAATATGACATTAGGATGGCCCCATGTAGAAGGAGATTTCAATAGAGGAGTTCTAAAAATAGAACACTTTTGCTCTGAGAAACATAAATACAATTTCCTGAACTCTAAATTATAATTCAATATATAGAGATGAGAACACAAATCAAAATGAAAGGAAGGTTTTTATCAACCTTCTGTTTGGTAAGTCTTGATAGTTTCATCCTGCTGTTCTACCAGCCTCCATATGCTGGAAATGGAATTCCAGTACCGAATCTTTTCTTAGTAAATAGAGGCAGCCTGCTGGTACCAACATAAATGAAAGGCCCCTTCTCAAGCCCCACAAGATCTACCACGTAGACGTGCTAGCACGGCTATGCCGCCTTAGGGTTGCTCCCTCCCGGACCTCACCCATTTCGACGATGCACAGTCAAAGCCGCGCCTTCGCGCAGTTCGCTGCTCACAACCATCCGGCACGGCATGATTTCATTTCAGCAAGGCAAGCAGGTACCTTCCATTTATGGATTTACCCAGCAGTTACTGATCCCAGCATGAAGCCGATTTCTGATATGGGGTACGGCTGGCACCCCGATCCTCCCTGCCTCCGATAGTTAAATAGCGTTTTTCAAATATAATATTATTGGTAATGATCTATCTACGAAGGCGCTTTACTTAGCCATTTTGTTAATTTTCATCATTCTATCGCACTATTGTCCTATAAAGTAAAGTTTTGCAATTTTTACATAATGGATTTAATAAATAGATTTTAACTGATAAGATAATCGCAAGGCCAATCTGCATGCAGATATGTCCTAATTTTCCATTCCGCACCAGAAGGAGAACCAGTAGTCGCATGGATCTTTACGGCTCTTCGTAGATTGAACCATATATTATAAATATAAACAAAAAAGTTAAAAATAACTTTAAATTGTAATAATATACCACGAGAGAGGAATATAATACTTCATGACATCTAGTCATCATGAGTATAATTCAATATTAGTGTTAGATGATGAGTTTGATATAGTCACTATAATAAAACATGATTTGGAACGTCATGGTTTCCGCGTACTCTCATTTACAGATCCACATTTGGCATTAAAGGATTTTCAAATAAATGCTGAAAATTATGACTTGATTATCTCAGATGTCAGAATGCCAGGTATGAATGGATTTGAATTTTTAAGAAAGGTCAAAGAAATAAGACCTGATATTAAGGTCTTTTTGATGACTGCATTTGAGATTAATAACCTGGAATTTTCAAATGTTATCCCATCTATTAAAGTAGACGAATTTGTGCCAAAGCCTATTACAATGGAGAAACTGGGTATTATAATTAAAAAACATCTAAAGGTATTTTAGCATACTTTGGATTTAACGATTATGCTGTGGATAATTTATATACCCTACCAAGGGTTTCGTTTGAAAATAATACCTAAACCAGCCAGTTGCAAATTGTTAGTTCTTCTACTGTTCATGGTTCGTTGAAAAGGTGAGTAGCGTTTGGGACTACTACAAGTTTTTTCTTTTCTGACCCAAGATCCTTTAACACATTCTTGTTTCAATCTATCACTTGTAGTCATTCCAACTTACGATAGAGTTGGAGCTTTTATTAATCTCAAGTAATTTAATTCACCCTTCCACTGCGTGAAACAAAAGCAGCTATACTCTCTTGATATTGTGTTGCTGCCGGAGCTACAATTGCTGATGCGGCTCCTTGTGCTTGCTCTCAAACACAGGTCTAGCCTAAAAGTCTGAAAGTGTTGTCTGACTTGAAGTAGAAGTTGAATCATTACAGCCATTATTACAGGCACGACTTCTGTTAGAGCTTTCAACATCCTACAAACTCCATCCAGAAGAACCTACAGAGTTTCAATGATGTCGGGTTTCTTCTCATTCTTTCTGGTGGAGACTTTCCTCCTCCTACTCAATGTCCATATTCTAGATCGTGCTTGATTTGGCCGATGCCATGTGAATCGTGAGGAACAAATATACCAGTGTAGCTGTAGCGGTTAACATAGATTCCGAAGGTTTTAATTTTCTTGACATATAGTATTCATTCATAGCAAAAACTTCTACCCTTCTGCTACTACTATCCGCTCCAGTATGTAGAATGGCAAAACATCAACTATAATTCTAGGATATAAAGGTTCAGAGGATATTTTGAGGTTTGATAGTTTTCCATTATATTTCTATAAATATTAAATGCTGTGTCGCCTATCTTTCTATGTTATGTGTGTAAATCGACATTTTTGATCTCACAATTCATTTATTCGTATCTTAGGCCTCACCGTCGTACTCTTAACAAGCGCATCTGCGAATCTGATTGCTATTGTTGTAGTATAGTTGGACTGGAGACAATATAATTATTCGATAGTTTTATATCAACAACTTTCTTTGAGTAGATAAAGAGTATTCACACATAATTAAAAGAAAAAAGAATATGGAACGCGAGCATTTTTTGTTATATTCTTATTTTGTTTTATTTGAAGAGATTAAGCCTTTGAAAAACTCTCCTGTCTTATTGAGAAATTCTCCTGTCTTGTTCATGAGAGATTGTCCTGCTTCCCCTGTTTGGTTTGCTGCAGATTTAGTTCCTTGTGTAACATTAGTTGCTCCGGCCTGCATTTTTTCTCCTGTTTGGTTTGCTGCAGATTTAGTTCCTTGTGTAACATTAGTTGCTCCGGCCTGCATTTTGTCTCCTGTTTGGTTTGCTGCAGATTTAGCTTGTTCCGTACTATTAGTTGTTGCTGCATGTGCCGGTGTAAGAATCTGAGTCCATTGAACAGCTGTTGTTGTGTACATAAAGAGCAGTCCTAATGACAGAGTCAGAACAATAAACGAAGCAGATGTGTGGTTGCTTTTTTTCACTATTTCTCTATTCAAATTTTCTTTTACCATTTTTCCTCTTTATCTTCCTATGCTATGTACTAGTGAATATAACAAGTTGATATATTTTTCTATTTTTCTTTCTATCTTTCTTACATTATTACTTTTAGTGCTTTTTCAAGTACTTGAAATGTTGCAGGCAGAATACCTATTGGTTCACCATCGATAGTAACTGTCACATCTCTCTCCTTTGAATTTAGAGAGACCTTTCTAGCTTGCATATAGAATATCTCATTTTCGTTAGCATAGCTGCCAGTTTTCATATTAACTAGGTTATCTAACATCTTAAAACTGCCTGAATCCTTTAGAATAACTATATCAAGCAATCCATCTGAAACACTAGCTCGAGGTGCAGCCATAAACCCGCCTCCAAGGAATTTACCATTGGCAACAATAGCCATTGTCATCTTTGTAAGAATTTTTTCACGTCCATCATCTACTATAACTTCACATAGATTGCTTTCGTAAGCGGGTAGACTTGTAGCTACACTTGCAAACGTAGATATAACGCGGCTATTAATCTTACTTCTCACTTTCTTTGATCTATCAATAATCTCAGCTCCAAAGCCAATCTCTGCCGCATTGAGAAAAACCTTTGTTATTGTTTTTGAATGATCTTTGGTATCAGTTACTGTCGTGCTTATAACATCTATCTCCTGTGTTTTACCTTTTACGAAATTACGACAGCATTTCATAACTTCTTCAGGAAAATCTAGTGATTTGGCCAGAACATTTCTTGTGCCGCTTGGCAGCAATCCCATTATAGCTTCGGAGTTTATAGGACGCAGGATTGCGGGCTCGATATTATTATCTTGAGGACGATCCTGACCATTACTGGATGTTACCTTACCACTCTTTAGATTTTGTTCTTCTTTGAAGAAAAAACCATTTGCAACCTCATTTATAGTTCCATCCCCGCCTATTGCAACAACTTTTCTGAATCCTTTCCTTAAAAATTCCCTTGTAAGTGTCGTTCCATCACCTGGCCCTTTAGTAAATACAACTTCAAGAGGAGTTTCACCAAAATCTTCTTTTATCTTCTTAAAAAGGTCCTTCCAACCTTTGCCAGTCAACCCACTAGAGGAGCTGGGATTTACAACCAAGAGGATGTTAGGACTTGTGTTTGAAAACTTCTCCTTATGCGCTACTTCCCGTTTCATGCCACTAGCTGACATGTCGCTTCTCCTCATTCTTCTTTTCACTGAGAAAGTCTGACCAATAATAACCTGTTGCTTCTGCTTTTCTTTTTCCTCGTTCTCCCAACATTTAGTTATTAATTACATTATTGTTAATGGGTACAAAACTGATTACGTGCAGATATGAGTCTTGAGCAACCACTCAAATTAGCAATAAATCAATCGAAAAAGCGATAGGAGAAAACCTTTGGTAGAAACAGGGGTGGTTACAGCAAAAGACGGGTGTGTTCGCAAAAATCTTATAACTTCTCCTATACTTTATTTTCAATGCATTAACTTCTTGTATTCAAAATGGCCCAGGTTATCCAATTTTGGTATTTTAAATGTTAGCCGCTCCTGAGCTCTGAAATTACTAGTCGCCAAATGAAGCAAATTAGAGATCGCGATCATCTAATTTAATCACAACTGCTCCATATTTCTTATTTAAAAATCAAAAGACGAGAGTAGACTGTATGGTATATTGAGGTAAACATCAGATCCATCATAACGGTCTACTTTAGATTTCGGTACCATATATTCATGCAACTTTGGTCCGTGTGCAATTATGATGATATTGTCTTTATATTCTGCTACTACGTTTCCACATAATGTTTGATCGCTTGTTTTGACTATTTTCTTTGCCTGAGCTATCTCATTCCAATCAAATGCAGACATATAGCGTGTTTATACTCGTTATTGTGAGTCAAGTGTTAAAAATAGCAGTAGCAATAAAATTGAAATTCTGCGTCTAATTATTTTGACCTGTAAATGGAAGGCATAATTAGTACGAAGTACAGAATTGTTACGGAATTATTATATATAGCAAATGTGTAGTAGTTTCTAACGTGGATCCTGGCATTCTTCTATTGGAAATAGCTTCTGGCCTTAAAGATTCTCTGATAACTGCAGGATTCACTATAGAATCTATTCTTAGTTTAGGTCCTTCTGATCTAGCTGCGGCATTAGGAATAGAACCGTATGTTGCAAAGATTATTTATGAGGAAGCCAGAAAAATTGCTAGCCAGAATAAATTCCTGGAAGACACAACTTCTACTACAGTATAAAATTATATTGATTGTTGTATGTCTTAAACGATAATCGGAAAGCGGAATTACCTTGATTTTAAACCAAGATATGAAAAGACACAGAATAATCTAACAAATGTACAGAAGTGCAGGATCTTACTTTATTCTGCAGGCATCATTATAATATCGAGTTGAGGTGATTGTAGATCACCACATAGTTTTCAAATTCATTATTATAATGTAAAATTGTATTTTACTTTTTTTGCATATACTTAATAAGGGCATTGACTGAAAACACGATGATTGAAAAGAAGATACCTACAAAGCGGTAGTAGATGTGAATGCGTATGCCACAAGAGACCAAACACAGATTATTGTGGATATTGCGCTGGATCTCATACAAGACTTGGTAGAAGATAAGCCTCCAACAAGCATTATATGCTATAACTTCATGTAGAAGATTTACCTGAATTTATCGAAATAGATTCGTTCATGTAGCTATCTTATGATGATCACAAATTTTCCTAACAATTGATCATAAACAACGAAAAATGAAAAATAAGAAATTTAAGTTTTCCTTTAGAATTACAGATAGGACGAATGAGCATGCCGCTAAATATCTATCGACAGCTTTAATTATCTTCAAGCTGCGCCTAGGTAAGATAATTAAAGCTATTGGAGAATATTCAATTAAAATAAGTCAGGATCCATTTCAATCTGTCTATCACGATCTACGTAAAAGGATTACTAAGGCCCATTTATGCATTTAACTTAAGTGAAAAAGGGGAAAGTAAATTACTAATTAATCAAGGCGTCAACTATAGCAATACGGTTATCTTCTACTACTCTTACTATCTCATACCACTCTATATAATTCACGTTTGGCATAGATTTGATATCTTCGAGTAGATTGTGCAATTCAGTTGAATTTTTGTAATATACGTCAGCAGAGAGGTTTACTTGTGGGTTGCCTACTACTAATGTAGTGCTCATAACATTCTTATTATGTTTTTGAATAATTTTTCCTGCTGTATCTTCGCTGCCTCCCTTTCCTACTCCAATTAATAGGTTAGCAGTTCTCACGCCAAGGCCTTGTATATCTATTTTATAATCCTTCTTTATTACTGAACGCTCAAGTTTCATTCTTCTTCTCTGAACGGTCGATAGAGGGATTTTATATTTGCTAGAAATTTCAGCACTTTTAAAATCTGCGTCTCTTACCAATTCTTTGATTATACTCTTATCAAGAGAATCAAAAGAGGACAATATAATATTAGTAAGATTGTTGTTTTTAACGTTGCTATATGAGGTATTGCCCAGTTTTCTTGGTCGTTTTGGCATTGTGTATCACAATGTTGCAACATAGTAATATAACTCTTAGCTTTGTGACGTAATAATGACCGAAATAACCAAGTTTACAAGAACTTTAATAAATAATAAAACTATTCATATTACATCCTTGTGCCATATTGTATATTACATCTTCAACGGAAATTGCAGAGAAGAAACAGAAAGCACTGGCGCATCGATTAGCTTGAAGATGATGATCATTGCTATACTCTTTGATTCTGTATACATGAATGTAATTAGAATATTGGGCGGTACGCAGTTTATAAATAAGATAACTTACACTTTGATGTCCATAATAGTACGAAATTCTACCTCTCACAGTGTACACACTGTGAAGCTTTGGTTATTGTCATGAAAGTTTTCTCCTTATGTTAGTAATGCTAAAAGTTAAAAGATGCAAGGCCTTAATTAATTAAAAAATAGGAATTCAGCTCCTCTTTTATAGTACAGCTTCGTATATGATTTCATGTCGCCCAAAGATTATAAAGATACAAAAAAACCTAATCCTACCACTACCGCCTCAACAAATACCAAGGCTTCTATAAGGGAAATGACACCCGAACAAACCTCAGAAACTATAAAAAAAATTGCAAGAAATATTCGTGATGCATCAGCTAGGATGAGAGAGACAGTGAAAACCCTTCGTCAAAGCGGGGCAATTGATGAACTTACACAAGCAGTTCACGAAGCGACGATTGCAGCACGGGATACTACTAGAGAAATAAGTGATACTGCTAAGGATTTGAAAGAACGCGGTGTAATTAAAGATACAGCAAGCGCCGTAGAAGAAACAACAATTGCAGCACGCGAAACAGCGCAAGTATTAAAGGAATCCGCTCGGGAGACAGCAGAAAGTGCTCCTGTGACGGCAGACACAGTAAAAGAAGCAGCAAGTAAAATAAAGTCACGTACAAAAGGTACGCCTACTGCCGCTTAGACTTTTTAAAATTTCTAATATTTTTTATTTCATTTAATGCAAGACCGGACTGAAATGTTAGTCTATACGAAGAACGAGAAACAACCGTTTAAGGCATAAATAACGATGTACGAGCATCTAGATTAATAATTGTAAGAATTATTACTACAAGATAATTCGAATATACCAGAGACTAGATTGGTTCCAAAATAATTGAAGACTTAGAAAAAAACAATGAAATGTTGTTGCTGTTGCCAATAAAAATGAGGTAGATGTTGATGATAATATCGACAATCTGCTAAAGGGTTCAAGACAAGAATGTGGAATCACTTTCATTAGCTAGATAAGCGAGGACAAGTAGCCTGCTAATAGATTGGGGGAATTGTGATTAGATTGCAACCAATAGGTCCTTTATTTTACCTTTTTGACTATGAAGTGATACAGGTTATCCTCGCGCCTCATCTCTAATAATGACTGTCCATTCTCTTCAGACCACCTAATCATTTCCAGATCTGCTGTGGAGTCATCTGAGACCAAATGCACCACTTCGCCCATCTGTATTTCAGTCAATAACTGATCAAGTTTTGTAAGGGTAGCGGCACATTCAACTCCTATTTCAAACATTTCGTGATCAGGGAATGCTACAAAGCATCTTACGTGCATATCCTGAATTATAGATCGTATCCTATTATGACAATTCTCAATCTCTTCTAGGCCATTAAGATCATCTCTAATGTTTGAACCCTCTATCTTCGTAATCCATCCATGTGTATAAGGGAAATCATTTACTAATTTAGGTTCACTAATTACAAAATCATTAACTTCCACAATCCTGCCGCTTATAGGACTTCTTATTACACCAAAATACTTGACGCTTTCTATCGTACCAATACTTCTTCCTTTAATTATCTCTGTACCAGGCTTCTTTAATTTTATATAAGATAACTTACCAGCAATGGATGTTAAAATAGTTGTGATTCCAATGGTTATGACTTTAGATGTGTTAACCTTTGCCCAAACAAAATTCTCAGCATCATAAAGAAGGCTTTCAGGGAATATACAATGATTTATGTCCATATGAGATTCTCTCATAGAAAGCATTATTAATTTATGGAATTTTAATAAGGAAGCTGGCAAGAGCCGCTGTGAAGGTGGCAACGACAACAACGGAAGCAGCAAATACAGTCCTCTAATAGTTGCATTATATTATATTTCCATACTTATGTTTTGACGGTCTCAGTCATGTTGTTCATATTGGTAGAGATGTGGATCTCCAGCCGATATATTTTCCGTTATTGGCTTATCTATGTCTTCAAAAACCTTTTCTTCTTCGGTCCTCCCTGCAATTTTGTATGTATTAGGTCTTCCTTCTGGGATGATAATATGAGCCATCTTTAGCAGTAATTGCTTCCTCAACATTTTGAATGGAAAATTCACTATCAATTACATAATATCTCTCATCTTCGCAATTATTAGTATGAAACTGGGAACCATTTTGAGGAGGGACAACTATTTCTAAAAGCAATAGATTGCTAGAATGTTAGTGCATATAAAACAACAAATACGATATCTATAAAGCTAGGATATACCTTTATCTCATTGAATACAATATTTGGCAACTAGCATTGATATTAATAAAACGATTCAGGAGAAAGATCACTCTTCTTTCCATAATGATAATAAGAGCAGCAGCACCGGCTACAATGCTACTGTCTCCAAATACGTTAGAAACGTCAGGACAATGAATATATCAACAGCAAATGAATACCTTGCAAGGTTGAACAACTTTAAGATCTTTATAGCAAAGGAATGTGACGGTTTAACTGTTGATGGTCTTGTTGCCAGAATTAAAGAAGGCAGTTTAGATCCTTATGACGTTTTAAGCGAATATAGCGCATATTTGCTAAGTAATGGTAATTCTATTCCTACATTAAAGCAGCGTGTTGTAACAGCGAGGAACTTTCTTGAATATTTTGATGTAGATATTAGTCCAAGAAAATTCAAATTAAAGGTGAGGCTACCTAAAATAGTCAGAAGAGATAAAGAGGCTCTATCTAAAGCAGATGTTGCTGATATTCTAAATGCATGTTCCTATATTAGATTGAAAACCTATGTAATGCTACTTGCTACAACAGGGATGCGTGCTGTTGAGGCATTATCTATTCGTATAAAAGACTTGAATCTAGATTATAGTCCTGCCACTCTCTTTGTCAGGGGTGAATATACCAAGACAAGAGTAGACAGAACCATATTTTTAACTCAAGAAGTTGCTCTGCAATTAAAATCTTGGCTAGATTATAAATATCGAACAAGAAGAGTATGTTACAAAGACGAGCAAAGTAAGAAAATTATTACAGAATATAGAACACCGAATAGACATGATGTAGATCTAATATTTTCACTTTATCAAAAAGAATCTCCTAATCCAAGATGGATATACTTTGATTTGGTACGATCTTTTGCAAAAACATTAGATCGTATGGGCAAAGGTGCTAGAGAAGATGGTAACGAACGTAGAAGACAAATAACTCTTCACTCTTTTAGAAGGTTTGTGAAGACTACGATCTCTGATCTCGGTTATTCTGACTATTCGGAATATTTTATCGGACATTCTGGCTCTACATATTGGCGCAAAAAGGATGCAGAGAAAGCAGAGATATTTAAAAAAATTGAACTATATCTCACATTTCTAAATGTTCATCAACTAGAACGACAGGGAGCGGATATTCAGACTAAGGTAGAAGAATTAGAAGAATTGAATCAGTCACTAAGACAGCGTGACAAAGTTAAAGACGATGCTATTACACACTTGTCAGATCAGCTTGTGGCTTTATCAGTAAGATTACAAGATATAGAAAGACGACAGGGTTCAGGCCTTACAGCTGGCATAACAGCATAATGTAGTTGGAAATAGAAAATGAATATTTGCAAGTTATTTTCAAAAATAACCGATAGTAAGACAAGCGCACTTTTTAGCGACATAATAGGCTACAACGATGTCAAAAGGCTTGTTAGGATGGCTTTGGATTCTGATGAGCAAAGTCATATACTACTTTCAGGTCCCCCTGCATCAGCTAAAACTATGTTTTTAGAATCCTTGAGCAAACTAAAAAGTTCCTATTTTGTTGATGGTACAAGTACTACAAAGGCAGGACTTATTGACTGCTTGTTTGCGAACAGCCCCAAATATCTTCTAATAGATGAAATTGATAAAATGTCGACCAAAGACCAAGCAATGCTTCTAAACCTGATGGAGACTGGAATAGTATCTGAAACTAAGCATAATAAGATTAGAACAGCGCACGTGAAAATGTCAGTCTTTGCTACATCAAATAATGTAGGTGACATTATTACACCTTTACAGTCCAGGTTTTTTGTGGTAGAATTACCACCATATACTTATGAGCAATTCTATCAAATATCAGTACACATACTTACTAAAGGCCATAAAGTTAACATTAACTTCGCTAAAAATATATCTGAAAAGGTTTGGGCCGACTCCAGAAATATACGAGACTGTGTAAGAATTGGTAGAATGGCAAGGTCAGTAGATGATATTCAATTTCTTGTAGGTACTTTTCTAAACCACTAGGTTACTACTACAATATTATGACGCTAGGAAATAATATTTTTGTACCTAAGGCTCGAAAGAAAAAATGGGCATGCGGTACCGATATGTATGAATAATATTTTGATAAGAAGCACTCTAGATATTGAATAGTAACTATCGCTGATTAAAATGTTAGATTTCATAAGATATTGTTACACAGCTGGACATTGAATTAGTACTTTCTTTAAACAGTTTGTAATCGCCTGATGATCTCTATTTTTTTAGCTCTATGAAAATAGCACAATTAGTCGCTTAAGGCGTATAAATCAAAAAAGGATGTAATTTGAAGAATCATGAAATACAATAGTAAATTTACGGTTGTCGTTATAGCAGCAGTAGCATCATTACTGCTTGCAGGAACGATTCTCGCGCCAACGCAGTCCTATGCTCGTATGGGTAGTTTCACAGACCACTCGAATCTTAAAGATGGTCTCAGTGGAGATATACGAGCGGATCTAGAAAAAACAGACCAAAATATCAATCAAGAAAACATCTGTTTTAGGTCTGACATATGTAGACAGTCCGAGGTAGGCCAAAACACACTGGGCAACGATAATCAGGTAACTGGATTTGCAGACCAAAGCGATAACATTCAAAATCAAGCTGCTACACCGCAACCACCGCAACCACCCACACCAGTAGCGTGTACCACAATAACTATTCCAGCAGGAACCAGGATAAATGTGACTGACAGTACCGGAACTACTGTAACACCAGTAGACCTATTCAAAGAAGCTACGCTACCATGCGATCTAGGAAAATCTCTTCTTCTGAGCATCCATTTTACGCCGACCTCGACTACTGATGTCGATGTAACAATAGCACCAAGGCCATCCACAGGGGTATGTCCTGAGAATTCAGTTCCGGCAACAGGTAACAATGGAGCATTGTTCTGCGTATCCTTCCAACAACATCCACGGTAACAATGGAGCAGCCCTAAAACAGCAACCAGCCTACATTTTTTTCTGGCTGGGTTTGATGTTTTAACTATATCTGATTCTTCATATAGCATTTCATACAGCGATATGAATTAGGCGATTTCCTAGGATGTTTTAATCACAATTCTTTTAAGCGTATTATCCAGACTTCACTCATGAAACGAAAAAATCGTCCTCTGCTACTACACTTGAAATTAGCATTGGGATTGCTCATATCAGTTATTATTATATTTTCGATAGGTAATTCTCGCTATTTCGAGGCGTTTGGGACTGCATACGCGGAAGTGCCAAACCCATTTGGCAGTTTTGGTAAAACATTGGAATATACCGTCGTTTTAGATGGAAAAGAAATCTTCCCGAACGACACGGTAAAGCACAATATTGTTAGTAATTACGAGTCCTCTGATTATAATATTGACAGCTTAAAATACAGGCTCCTAGGCTTTGATATAAGTGCCGTAGATATCAAAATACATGTTAGCCCATCAAAAATTGACACGGCAAGGACAAAACTCGATCTTCCAGTAGTCTTTGCAAGAAATGTTGCTGTTAGCAATGGACTTATTAACTTGAAGTACGGCGAAATTAACCTTGGTTCAATTTATGGCATTTATGACGGAACTACCGATAAAATGACAATGCATATTCCAATTAGCATTGCGTCGCAGTATCTTCCACATAAGTGATTATTAGATATCGGAGATTTTCAGAAAAGACGTCAAGTAGATTATAGATAAAAATATCTCATAGTATTGTGAACTCCCCCCCTCTTATCCCAAAATCCGTGATGTGGCAAACATGGGTTATAGTCTGTATTTCATGGTATTCTAATGCACTCTTGAATTGCAGTTTATAGATAGCATATAAGACTTATTCTGAATACTGAATTAGAGTGTCTCATCTGACATGTTATTTATTGGTAAACTTCTTCTAACAGATCTTTCAAACTATACCCAAAGTTGCTCGCTTGCTTTTTCCAAAATCCAAGCAAGAGTTGCTCATAAATGAGAATAAGCTAACCTAGGAGAAAATACCTTCTCTACGCTAAGCAGGGCAAGGAAAAAAGAGGGTCATTTCTGACCTTGCTCCTCCTCATTTCCTGACATCAACCCGCAACTGACGATCCTCTAGGCCAATCTTAATTTTCTATAAACCATGTCATTGAGAATCGCCATCATGTAAATGCCCCTAATTTCCTTTACCTTAACTGTGAAAAGAGCAAAAGTAGCATTTTTCGTTTTGTTCAAGAAATCATCTAAATTATTATTACTCATAGATAATGTTCCAGCGCTAACACATCTAGGGGCCCAATGATTCTTATCGTCAATATCAAGTTCAATATTTTTCTCTGAGGAATATTCTAACGAGATAGACCGTTTATTACCTTCTTGCAATAATCTAACGGAATTACCATGGAATCCTTCGGGTATTCTTATTGCAGTAAGCGTAGGTTTGTTATTGGTCCATGTCTTCACGCAGTACTTCAATTTATCGTGTATTCTTTGCCGCATATTATCATCATTCAAGTTTTTTTGGTCTAGTTTCTTTAAAGATGAACCACAACAAGTAGCCCAACTCATTTTTGATCCTCCTTTTTGGCCGTCACTAAAAGATACAATGATGGGTCGTATAGATGAGCATTTTTTGCAAACGTATATTTCGAAACCAAATACATCTTCAGGTCTTGGAATAATATGCAGATGGAATTGACTAGGATAATAGTAAGGGGCCCCATTACTACCAAATTGTTGGAAATCAAACTGACCTTTGGTAACTCATTATATCGTCCCATCGTGATTTATTAATATCATATACTTCTGAAATTGATTAATAGAAGTAATGCAGATCGCAATGTTGCATCAGGGTATTTTGACAAAGGCATTTGAGGGAAAATTGGTTCCGCATCATCTGACAGATGGGCCAACCAATGAATTTCTAGAGAGCATAAGACAAAAAAAACCAGTGCTAATTAAAAGTCCTGTTAGCGATTGACTTAGTACGTTATTGTTTTCAAGATCTCTTTGCCTCATAGCGGAGCAATACTATACCGCATTCAAACGCTTTTGATTCTATCAGAGTGTATTTTTGAATCTCGTTTAAGTCCTTAAATATGGTCATACCGTTTCCAATTGCAACAGGATTAATAAACAAATAAAATTCGTCAATTAGTTTTTCTTTAATCAAACAAGAATCGAACGAGGCACCACCATAAACGATGATGTCCCTGCCGTTTTGGCTCTTTATCTTGCTAACTTCTTCTATGAGATCGCCTCTTGCTATATCTGTATTTATCCACCTAGATTTGTTCAGTGTTTTAGTAAACACAACTTTTGGGGTTTCAATCATCTTTTTAGCGAACTCATACCAGGGGTCATCAGGTTTGTTCACCACATTTGACCAGTAAGAGATGAAGACATCAGTCATTTTCCGTCCCAGGAGAATGGTGTCAACAGGCTCAGTTAGTCTGTATACTTATTTTTTGAGTTCATCATCCGAGAGTCCGACCATCCAGTCCATTTCACCGTTTGGCCCAGCAATGCAGCTATCTACAGACATTTGCACCTGCAGTCTTAATTTTCTTAACACCCTTTTGTTATTTGCCATTTGTAGAAAAACGAATCTCTGTCTTAACTCTATTACTATGCCTTAAGAACCCAAAACTTTGTTAAATGGATACGAAGGTCAAAGAAGGAAGGCAGGCATATGCGGTATAATCAGTTGCTTCATCAAGCCAACCACTCAATGTAAAAAGTGATAACCGTTAGTCTGCTTCCCTTCATGGGTCTCGCATGCAGATGGTGCGCAGGTACCGGCTAGAAATGGAGTCCAAAACATTTTACGAACTCCAGCGACTAGCCACATTGCATTATGTTTATATTCAGTTTGTCGAAATACCTGCCATTAAGTAATGACAAATGCAGCTGCTATCTAATCGGCTCTCTTAGTATAGACAAATGTATACTAAAGTATAGAATTTTGTTTTAGTTTACAATTGTAGACAGAAGTCTTAGACAAGATCATTGGACTGGAATATCTTTGGCTTAGACTGAATTGGACAGAACGAAAAACGGATTGGACGGCCACAGTTTATAGACCTACACTATATATCAATCAAACCCCGTCCAATCGCCACATAACTTTTCGAGATATTGAAGCCTCCCCGCCTGTAAAGCCGGCTTGATAGAATGCAAATATCTGTCTCCGTCGATGAGCTAAAAATGAGTTAGTTAGTGTGAGAATACTTCCATACTTTTATAATTGTTATTTGTATAAAAAGATTATGAAATCTATCCAGATTAAGAAATATGGCGGTAGCGACGTGGTTGAAGTGAACAAGACGGCTTCGGTACCAAGTATATCTTCTGGAAAAATTCTAGTTAATGTAAAGGCATCTGGGGTAAATCCATCAGATTGGAAAATTCGCGAAGGGTACTTCCAGCAGATGGCTCCGCTTCAATTCCCATCAACGTTAGGAGGGGATTTCTCAGGTATTGTCAAACAGATAGGAGAAGATGATGATATATCCTCAGATTTCAAGCAAGGTGACGGTGTATATGGATGTGCATCGGTCTTAAAGGATGGCTCGGGAGCATTTGCAGAATTGGCTTTGGTAAACAAAGATAGTATCGCATACAAGCCAAAATCGCTCAATTATGTAGTGGCCGCAGGTTTACCGCTTGTTGGCATTTGCGCTTGGCAAGCACTTGTAGAAAACATTGGACTATCAAAGGATCAAAAGATTCTCATCCATGGTGGAGCGGGAGGAATAGGATCTATAGCTATACAACTCGCAAATCATTTAGGTGCATATGTGACAACAACGGTAAGTACCAATGATAAACAATTTGTACAAGAATTAGGAGCAGATCATATAATAGATTACAAGAAAGAGAATTTCGAAGATGTAATACATGACTATGATGCAGTCCTTGATACTGTAGGCGGCGAGACATATATCAGATCCTTCAAAGTCTTGAAAAAAGGCGGTATAATTGTTTCAACGCTAGAACAACCAAACTCAGAGTTAATGAACCAATATGGAATAAGAGCAATATTTCAATTTGCGCAGGTAAACAGAGAGCGACTGACTAAATTGGCGCAGTGGGTAGATCAAAATAATGTAAAGGTGAATGTTGATAAGACGTTCTCACTAGACGAAGCTGCTAAGGCACTTGACTACCAAAAAGACGTACATCCAAGAGGCAAAGTAGTCTTAACAGTATGAGCTTTTTTGTCAGTTACCCACTCAAGAAATGGATACGGTGTTACTTTGCTGAGTCTCAGACAACGATCACTTCTTCTGGCAATAACACTGGGGGAGCCAATGTCATGCAAATCGGGTACGGCTGAAAGATGAATATTGAGGAAGGTGGAATATCTTACCGCACTTAAAGTTCATTGACGCACAAAACCCTTCTTTTCCATATAGCTTACAATTCCATTCTGTCTAATTAGGGAAGAATTAATCCGACATCAGTCAATCTACTTCTAGTGGCCTCACCAGCAATGCTAGACGATTCTTCCAAATCAATGTTAAGGGATTGGCTTAGAAGACGACGCCAAGTAGGGGGGTATTTTTTGACTTTTTTAATTCTTATTATTAAACTCTGTATAACCCTTAACGAAACACGTATCAGGATTACTTAGGTACTTGTCTATCAATTGGTGAACTGTCATTTCAGTACCATCTATGTCCAGTATCTTGTATCTTTGAAAATTTTTCTACCCCCTCTTTGGCGTCGTGTTTTACGATAGTTCTGTATTCCTCTTCTATAATTCTCTTATTCGGATATAGTCGAAAATCACATATTTTTAATCTAGAATCGCCATCGTCGTCAAACAATGAAAATACACTATCTTCAACGGGAGAATACAGATTTTCGCTTCTATTTATGACACTTCTAGTCATGTTTATAACTCCCATGTTAGACAATGGATAGAGATATTGCTTTCGTACACCATCTACACTTATTGGTATATTCATAATTTCATATGTCTTTTGGGCAAGTTCTTTGCTAGTTAATCCTATCTCTGTTT
>Ga0193715_1000147_pt1 | contig 18976 bp, 13 predicted proteins | sample U2m2metaG_FD_143040 | JGI IMG/M metagenome (GOLD analysis project Ga0193715, IMG submission 143040) | Soil microbial communities from a riparian zone of the East river system, Colorado, United States - U2m2 | ecosystem: Environmental > Terrestrial > Soil > Riparian zone | place: USA: East River... | reverse complement strand
CGTCGCCGGCGCCCCCGCCATGATGCCATCGTAGTCCCTCGGATAATGCTCCGCCTCCATGAGCCCTTGTCGACCGCCGTTTGAACAGCTGCTGAAGTAAGACCGCGTCGGCGCGGAGGCATAAAAAGCCTGAATTAGCGCTTTCGCGGTCTTCGCTGTCTCGTGAACCGAGCGGTAGTCGAAGTCCGCTTGTTTTTCGGGATGATTCATCGCCCACGCCGACTCGCTCGGCTTTCCGCGATGCCCTGTGTCGGTCGACGAACTTGCGTAGCCGCTATGCAGTGATTCGCCGAGACGGTAGTAGTTGATCGAGCCGCCGAACGAGCCATTCCCCACGCCGAGGTAACGACGGTTCCAACCAGTGACGGGGAGCCAGACCTCGATGCTGATCTCCGAATCCGACGATGGTCGCGACACCGCCTGGACCCGACAGAACGCCGGCAACGTGTTGAATGCCGTGAAGAATTCCGGTGAAGTCCGCCGCAGCATCACGGGCGGCACGAACTTGCCTGAATCCACCAGCTGCGCTGCGGTGATTGTGGTGTTCTCCAATCGGAGGCTGCGCAGAGCAGAGCAGGATTGTGCGCGCGACGGCAGCGGCGCCGAGCAACAAAGCGCCAGTGCCACGGCGGGGAACGACAAAACAATACGACGGAGGTCAGCCTGAGTCGCCATCCGCTGAAAAAGAATTCATTCGTCCAAGCGCCGGAAGGAGTGCAACGGACGCGAAGAGCCGACTACAGTTTAATCCGGCGGCGAAGCGACTCGTATCCGGGCGCGCCATGCAGCGGCGCCCACAATGGAAAACTCGCCAGCAGCACAAGGCCGCCATCATGGACTTCGTAGGCGCGCTCGAGCCACGCGAGCGCATTCGGCTTGTCGCCAAGTCCGACGTAGACAGCGGCGATTGCGATGGGCGAGACGTAGGTCTCACGCCTGCGGTCGAGTAGCTCTTTGAGAATTGCCTCCGCCTCGGCGCGACGGCCGGCCGACGCATATGCGTGAGCGACGAAGGCGCGCCGGCGCGTGTCATTTGGACCGGCAATGCGCGCGGCCTGCTCAGCTGCCGTGACGGCATCGCGAGTCATACCCTTGGCGGCGTAGGCCCAGTGCAACCGCTCCCACCCGAACATGTAGTCGGGATCGATGGCGAGTGCACGTTTCGCCTCCGCGATCGCCTCGTCGTTTCGGCTCGCCAGGTAATACACTGCCGCCGCGCGCTGTGCAGTCTCAGGTGACGTCGGATCGAGCTGTTGTGCGAGGTGCGCCTCGGCGATCGCGTCGTCGTGCCGTCCGATCCAGGAGAGAAAGAAAGCAAATTCCTGTCGCACGTGCTGCGACCGTGGGTCGAGCTCTACCGCGCGCCGATATTCGCGCTCCGCACCGCGCCAGTCCCAATCGCCAGCGGCGAGCGCGTAGGCGAGAGCCGCATGGGCCGATGATAGCGAGTCGTCGAGCGCGAGAGCGCGCCTTGACGCAGCCTTCGCTTTGTCGAACATCATCTTCGGAGGCGCGTCGATGACGAACGACAGCAGGTTGTAACACTGCGCGAGCAAGTCGTAACCTCTGGCGTAGAGCGGATCCAGCGCCACCGCCTCGTTGCCGAACGCAATGCACCGTTCAATGTCGGTCGCGGTTCGCCGGGCGGCGTGATACGAGCCCTTTAACCATGCGTCGAACGCTTTCTCGTCTGACTCTGCGCGCCGTTTGGCGCGGGGGGCGGACACAGCTCCCGCAGCTCGTAGTTCCTCGGCCACCGCGCCCGCGGCGTTGGCTGCCAGGACAGGTAGTTCGCGAACCGCGCCCTGGTATGCGCCTGCCCAAAGCTGGACGCCATCGGGATCGACCAATCGCAGACGCACCTCGATCTTGTCGTTACGCCGCTCGACGGTGCCGCTCACGATGCCACTCAGCGCGAGCTCGCGCGCGATGTGCGAAATCGGTTTGCCACTCGCCGCATATCGGTCTGTGGACGCTCGTGAGATCACTCTCAGCGACGAGATTTGCGACAGCTCGGCGATAAGCGCGTTTTGCGCGCCTTCGGCGACGTAGCGTTGACTGGTATCGCCCGTTACGGTCTCGAGCGGCAGCACTGCCACCGAAGGCGAGTCCAGGACGGAACCATGACCCTTCCCGGCTCGCCACGAGGCGAGTCCCAACACGGCGATCGCCGCGAACAGGCCCAACGACGAGCGGGCCAAGTTCCGGCCGCGTCGAGGGGGCACAACGCGAGCCTCAGTTCTGACTGCGGCGGCGGATGACAGCGGTTGATTAGCCGGTGTTTCGGTTATTGGATCGCGAAACGCGAGGCGATCCATTCCGATCGCCGGCACGGTCTCGCGAAGCCGCTCGGCCATCGCCCGCATCTCCTGGTCCGGTCCAACGTCGAGTTCACGCGCCAGGAGTCCTGTGAACCGCTGATAAGCGGACACGGCAGCGGTGCGCTCTCCGTTTGCGACGAGTGCATCAATGAGCGTGCGGTTCGCTCCTTCATCGAGTGGGGCGATCTCCACAGCTCGCCGCGCCCAACGTAACGCGGCGCCCAACGACCGAGTCTCGCGCGCCTCTCGGGCGAGCTCGATGGCGGACCCGAGCGCGATCGCCCGCAATCGCTGTCGTGGTTCGTCTGCCCAACGTTCGAAGTCCGGCGCGTCGGGCAGATGCAAGCCCGGCAGGAAATCCCCTTCGTAAAGAGCGACCGCGTCCGCGTGCTTGCCCTCGGCCGCGAGGACTTCCAGGACGCGCGCATCGCACCAGAGTACATTCGGGTCCACGCGCACTTCCTCATCGCCGCGGGTCGCGATTGCGGACTCACCAACCGACCTTCGCAGATGGTGCAACGCCTTCCGGAGCGCGGCACGCGCATGCGCGTCATCGAGCTCTGGCCAGAACATGGCCATGACTGTGTCACGCCGGTGAAAGGCTCCGCCGGCATCGACAGCCAGGAACGCCAGGAGGGCGAGGCGCTTTGGCTGCATCGTGTGACTCGCCAGCTCTCCGGGCGAATCGGAGACCACATCTGAGCGTCCGAGCGTGAGCAGCTGGAGCATTGCCCTCGGGGAGCCTGGAGCAGCCACGATGCCACCCGTTTCCGCCGGCGTCAAGGAAGGCGTTCCCATGGTTTGGGGGGCCAGGAACGGTTTGGGAACGGTGGGATGCGAGTGTAGTCACATCGCCGGTACCGCAAATACAACTTTGACAAGGAGACCACATGTCAGGCCGAACCTCAATGCGCGCGCTTCTGCTCTGCGGCGCGTTCGCCGTGCTGTCGAGTGCGTGCGCAGACTCACCCGCCGCCCCTCGAGCCTCATTAATCCCGGGCGCCCCATCCCTCTCGGCATCCGGAGCCACGCGAACGCATTCCGAATACAGTGGCTCGATTAACACGGACATCTATCTCAGCTGCATCGACGAGGTCACTCACTGGCAGGGAAGTTTCACGGTCACTGTTGACGTTGTTCAAACGCCAACGGGGATCGTCTCGACGCGCATACGAGGCAACTCCGACGAGAGCACATTTTCTGTCACACGCGCCGACGGTACCCGCTATTACATGATCGGCCAGGGCTCGACACAGCGGCACGATTTCGAGGGGCCCGTGAGCATCGTGACGATCACTGAGCCGAAGGTGTTCAAGTCGGCGAGCGGGGATGTGTTGGTAACGAACTACGCGTTCGTGATCGTCCTCGACAAGAATGGCGGGCTGGTGACAGTACACGCCGTGGGGGCTTGTCCCTGAGCTTCGCGCCGACGGGGATGGTATGAGCGCGACTCAGGGCCTCGAGGTTCGATCGCGTGCTTTGTGGGGCTCTGCCATCCCAGTTGGCCGTGGTCCTCAGCGTTTGCTCAGGTTTTACTCTCAAATGCACCGAAGATGTCGTTCAACGCTGTTCCCTGAACCCCGCGCGAAAGTCCGTCGAATGACCCCGCCTTGATCTCTTCGGCGACATGGATCATAGCGGCGTATGCTACTCGAGCCAGCGCGCCGGCAACACTGATTCGACGCACTCCGAGCTCGGCCAGCTCCGAGAACACCATGCCCGGCCGCATGATGACGTTGAATGGCTTCGGCGCAACGGCGTCAACCATCGCCGCGATATCATCTTTGTTGATCACGCCCGGTGCAAAGAGGCAGTCCGCGCCGGCTTCGGCGAAAGCGACCAACCTCTCGATGGCTCGGGTCGCAGCTCGAGGATCGGTCAGCAACCCCTCGGTGCGCGCGACGAGGATGACATCATGACCGCTCCGGTCGATCGCCGCGCGTGCGGCGCGGATGCGTTCGATCGCGGTTTCCAGATCGTACAGCTCCTCGCCCGCGCCGGCGTCGCGGTCCTCGATTGATAGCCCGGCGACACCCGTATCGATCGCGAGCTTGACACTCTTCGCCACACCAGCCGGATCGGCCGCGAAACCGGACTCGAAGTCCGCGTTTACGGGAAGATCGATGGCGTTACAGAGCGCGCCGAGGTGCTGGAGCACATCATCGCGACTAACTGCGTGATCCGGCCGGCCCGTTGACCACGCGTAGCCGCTGCTCGTCGAGGCGATCGCCTGGAAGCCTAAGTGCTGCAGCAGGCGCGCGCTGCCGACGTCCCACGGATTCGGCAAGACGAAGCATCCGCTCTCATGTAGTCGGCGGAATACCGCACGGCGTTCGGCAACTGGTCGCATCGGTCGGGAAACTTAACGAACCAGCGCGCGCACTAGATCGCTGAACGTCTCGAAGCTGTCCGTATCTGAATTCGATCGTTCCGACGGCTTTACCATGCGCACCGCGACGAGTCGGTATTCCGGATAGATAACGAGGTACTGCCCTAGATAGCCGCTGGCCTCGTAGCCGATCATTCGTCCGTACTCAGTGCGGCCGAGACCGCGCACGCGGGCCGGCGCCAGGGCAGTTTCCACCGGCTCCCAGTATCTCGGACCGAACGCCCGTTGGAGTGCAGCTGTGTAGCCTTCCAGCGACGCGTACCTGCCGCGGATCGCCGTGGCGCGCCGCAGGAACGCGCTGTCAACGCCTGCGCGCCGGAGCGTATCAAGTCGCGAGTCGTCGATGATCCAAGTCGTTCGCTCGGGGACTAGCCACCACAGCAGACCGCACCGCTCGCTTAGCGGACCGGCGCGCAGCGCATCATCGAACCACTCCGGCGCTATGAGCTGCCGACCGCCCCACCGTCCGCGGTCGAGAACGAGCTGGCCCAACTTCGCTAGATCGACCGGCCGAATCGCAAGCCCGGCATACGCGAACGCGTTGCCGGCGCTGTCCAGCTCCCAACTGACGTCGGTGATTCCGAGAGGCGCGAAGAGCTCGTCGCGCACATACAGGTCCATGCGCTTGCCAGAGACCTTCTGGATAACACCGGAAAGGAGGTTCACGGCCTTGTTGTTGTAGAAAAACCGTGTCCCCGGGGGGTCGGCGAGCTCTGCGGCGAGGGCAAGGCGAATCGCGTCGGGACTTTGCTCGACGTCGCTGCTGTTGCCCGGATCCTGCAACCCCGAAGTGTGGTTAAGTAAGTGGCGGAGGGTGATCTCTTGCTTTCGGCCCTGTCGCCACTCGGGGTAGTACTTGAAAACGGGATCGTCGATAGAGGAGATCGCATGCGTTGTGACGAGGCGGCCGATGGCGAGGCTGACGACGGACTTTGTCATCGACATCGCGGCGAGTCGCTCCGGCCGCCCGCCGAAGTACCACGCGGCCACCTCGCGTCCGTCTTTCCACACGACCACCGCGTCGGAGTGCGCAGCCTCCGCGGCCCCGCGCAGGCGACTGAGGGCGGTTTCGTCTACCACGGCGCGGCCGGGCTGGCCTTCGACGTGCGCCGGAGGGCAGGCGAAGAGAAAAGCGAGCAGGATTGCGAATCGGGTTGGGGTGCTCATGGTGTTGATGAAGCGCGTCACGTAATGGGGCGCCGGCCTAACGCCTTAGTTCAGCTGCAAGCACGCTACCACCGTTGCGGCGAAGCCGCATCCGAAAAGTGCTTGTCAGCTGCAACGTTTGTTATGCGGCGCTCGGGGCTACGATGGAAGGACTGCCACATCCAGGCGCACACCGTAGCTTCCGCGATCGTCTCCGCCTCGGTCCCAACCTCCGCGGATTCGCGCGGCACAAACGGCCACGTGTCCAGCGTACCCTGCCACTGCCATCTGCCGACGATATATGCGCGCGTGAGCTCGAGACAAATAACCGACCGTTCCACCAGCGATATCGACGCGAACAGCCTCAGGATCGTAAGGATTGGTATCTTCGTGCACCAAGGTGGCATCAATAAGCAGATCGGCCCCGTCGTAACTCCGACCGCCGCAGATTCGTTCCAGCGCCCCCTGATAATTCGATTCGCCGACAGCTTCGAGCGAGAAGAGACCTGGCCCGGGAAGCCGCAACGCTTGGACAGCTGGCTCGCTCGGCGGAGCCACACTCGGGTCTTCGGATCCACCAAACAACTTTGAAAGCAATCCCATATCATGGGCCCTCTTTCGCGTCCTCAATGTCCAAGGCCGTATAACGCGTCGCCCGAGACACTCAGCGCTCACCGGTGACCTCGCAGTATTAGGCTCTGCCCGCCGTAGTTGGCTGCACCGCTCTCGACCGCCTGAGCATCCACCCATACAACCAGACAATCGCGCCGACGAAGCCGATCACACCAAGCCAGGGCGCGAGCGCAAAATCCTCCGGCACGAGCGCAATCGGCGCGTCCTTGGAGAATCCGACAATAAGCCCGGCGTTGATCACTCCCCAGATGCTCTCGCCGACAATCAACCCCGACGCGACGAGGGTCCCCAGCCGCTGCGCACGATCCGGGTTCGGCATCGAGCGGCTGCGTCCGTCATACCAGTGAGAAATCACCGCGCCGACGATCACAGCGAAGGTCGCCGACATCGGCAGATAGATGCCAATGCCGACCGCCAAAGGTGGGATTCGGAGCTTCTTCATCGCGCCGAGCACCGCGTCGAGAATAACGAGTCCGACGCCAACGGCCGCGCCGATGCCAAGCATCTTCCACTCGAGGCTGCCGCCGATCACGCCCTGCGCGAGCGCCGAGATGAGTGTGGCCTGCGGGGCGGGCAGGGGATTCGCCGCCACCACGTCGACGTTCGGCGCTCCCGCGAAGCCATAGGCCTTGGCGAGCAAATTCAAAACGAACGGAATCACCGACGCGCCCGCGGCAACACCGACGATGAGCGCGATCTGCTGCCGCATCGGTGACGCGCCGACGAGCTGGCCGGTTTTCAGATCCTGCAAGTTGTCGTTGGAGATCGTCGCACACGCAAAGACGATTGCGGTGACGAACAGCGCAAATGCCACGAGCGCCTGACGGTTGTCCGCCGTCGGCGATACGGCGAGCATGATCACAGACGCGCAAATCACAATCGACAGAATGCCGACACCCGAGATCGGGCTGTTCGACGCACCGATGAGACCCGCCATGTACCCGCAGACACCCGCGATGATGAAGCCGACGATCAGCACAAACGGAACGGATATCAACGTCAGACTCAATGCGCTGGGTGCGAGCACCGTCGATTTCGCGAAGGTGTACGCCAGCCACGCCGAGATCGCGAGACACACTGCCGTCAGCACGTAGATCCACATGGGCGGGATGTCGCGGTCAGTCTCATCCGCGGTTGCAACTGCGCGCGAAGCGACGAGGGTGCTCACGAGTCCGCCCATCACCGGCTTGGCCAGCCTGATCAGAGTGTAGATCGCGGCGACTGCGATCGTGCCGGCGCCGATGAACCGAACCTGCGTACGCCAAATCACGGTCGTGTGTGCCGCCAGGGTCTGGCCGACGTCCGCCGGCTGCATCGACGTCAGCCAAGGCACGGCGATGACCCACGAAATCACCTGGCCGACAAGCATCGCCATTCCTACCGACAGTCCAACGAGATGACCCGCGCCGAGCAGCGCGAGCGACCACGCGAAGTTGTATCCCGTTGACGCGTTCTCGCCGACGCGGAAGAAGCCATTCATCTCAGCGGCGGCAATACGTGTCGCCGTTATAATAGCGAGTCCCGCCGAGGCGACCGAGCCGATGATGACGGCCCTGAGCCCTTCTCTCGCTTCGCCCGTCTCGTCTTTCGTTTCGCCGCGCGTCCCCGATCCAACCTTCAACACCTCGGCCGCCGCGACGCCTTCGGGGTAGGGGAGATCGGATGTCGTCACCAGCGCTCGTCGAAGCGGGATCGTGAACACCACACCGAGCACGCCACCGCTCAGGCAGATCAGGAACGACTGCCAGAAGGGAAATCCCGTCCAATAGCCGACGATCACGAGTCCCGGCAGAACGAAGATGATCGCCGAGAGCGTGCCCGCCGCGGAGGCGACGGTTTGGACGATGTTGTTCTCGAGGATCGACGAGTCCTTGAAGGCGCTCAGGATAGCCATCGAGATCACCGCCGCGGGGATCGACGAGGCGAAAGTGAGGCCGACCTTGAGGCCCAGATAGACGTTGGCCGCCGTGAAGACCGTCGTGATGAGCGCGCCGAGAATCAGGCTGCGTAGGGTAAGCTCGTTGGGTTTCATGAGCTAAAATCTTACAGCCAAAGGTGACGCGCGACGAGGCCCGTCACCTACCGTGGTCCAATGGCGCGCGGTGGCTCCCCGTGATCACCGGCTCACAGCGGTCCGAACGATCCAGTCGGCCATGAGCTCGTGAAACCCCGGCGCCAGTCGCGGCCAGTCCCACGGAGCACCGCGAGAAGTCACGATGAGAAATCCGTGCGACGCATCGGGGAAGATCCGAAAGGTCGCGCGCGCCCGCGTTCGCGGAAGCATCGCGTTCTCGATCAGCGCTTGGCTTCTTGCGGCGGGAACAAGTTGATCCTCGGCTCCCCACATCGCGAGGACGGGCACGTCGACGCGCGACCAGATCGGAAGCGGATCAAAGTCCAACACTGCCAGTCCGCGAGAGCCGAGTTTGTCGACCGGTCCTGACGGCAAGTCGGCTGCGCGAAACCATCGCTCCGATTTCGCTGCTGCCAGATCACCCTCGACCTCCGCGCGTCTCGCTCCCGTGTGCTGAAACTCCGCGACCTCTCGGCGCAGCCGCATCGCGCGGTTGATATCCCGCGTGTCGGCGCCCGAGCGCTCGAGCGCAGACTGCGCCGCAAAGTCGTTCTGTCCGGCCGGAGTGACACCGGGCGCTGAGCCGACGACGACGAAAGCGATCTGTCCATAACGCGCAGCGGCAAGCGGCGCGACATATCCGCCCTGACTGAAGCCACCGACGCCAACATGGTCTGCGCGAATGTCGGGGCGATTTCTAAGGTACATGACGCCGGCAACGGCATCGCCCGCTAGTTCGTCGAGCGTTGCGTCGGGATCGCCAGTCGACTCGCCAACGCCGCGCTTGTCGTAGATGAGAGACGCGATGCCTCGCTGCGCCAACAGATAGGCGCGGTCGCGATAGAAATCAGCATCGCGTGTCTGCCTGCCCGACCCGTGTGTCCACACGACTGCGGGCCATGGTCCCGCGCCCGCTGGCTTGACCAATCGTCCCGCAAGCGACACGTCGCCGTTGGGAAAGTGTAGGGTCTCTTCCACAAGCCGAGGTGGCGCATCCGCAATTCGGCGCAAGGCGAACATCGCGGAAATGCCGAGGCCTGTCCATGGGCCTGACAGAAAGGCGCCGTACTTGGAGCCGCCGAATATCGCCGTATCCCTGCCTGAGATGAAGGTGATTCGAACCAGGCTGTCCTGTTTTTCCAGGCGCGCGCGCCGGTAGTACAAACTGTAAGCGGGGAAATCGAGATAAGCGTGGATCTCACCACCCTCTCGCACGATGTCGGCGCGCACTGGCCATTGTTTTCCCTCACGAGAATTGATCGCACCCTCCCAACGTCCCTCGAGAGGTGTTTGCGAAGCGGCGAGGTTAGTAGCAACGAGGTCGCTCCCGACGTGAGCCACCGTGAAACCGGTCGTTCCGTAGCCAATTCGATATAGTGGGTGTGCCGTGTCATGCGGCAGGTCGGATCGTTGCGCTTCGACTTCGTCCATTGAGGAAGGCAGCTCGAACGGCAATCTGGCCTCAGGCCGCGCAGCTCCAGTCAGCACGTCGAGCAGCGCTGCATCGCTGACACCGAAGTTGGCCACGAGCGCGAGTGCTCGCTGCCTCAGCTCCGTAAGGATCGCCGGACGATCGAGATAAATCGTTACGACAGTCGGCACTGCCGCGGTGATGCGCTTGATCGCTTCGAACTCCGGGTCGCCATTTCTGAAACCGAGATCGCCTTCGTGCTGCATCGCTCCGAACACGTAGTTTGGATGCAGAGTCTGGAAAGGCGCGTTGGTGCGCACGATCGCGACTTCCGCCTGCGAGAGATCCGTGACAACAGTAAAGCCATATCGTGCCGCGGTCGCCGAATCGATGCCGTGAAGGAAGGCGCGTTTACCACGTGCGGCGAGAGGGAGGAGGTTGCCCCTGTTTTCGAGCAGCACCAGCGACCGGCGCTGCGCCGCATTCGCCTCAGCCTGGAACTGAGGGTTGCCGACAAAGCGTCCTGCTGCCGCCGTGTCGACGTACGGATTCTCGAACAAGCCCTGCCTGAATTTCTGGACCGCGATGCGATGGACGGATTCGTTGACGCGACTCTCAGTGATTTTGCCGGAGCGTACGGCCTGTACGATGAGCTGCGCTTCTTCGACGCCTCCGAACTGATCGACACCAGCGTTCACTGCCTTGGCGAAGCGATCGACCTTCGGCAGATCCTCTACGCCCCACGGCATTCCCAGTCCCGCGAACGTCGGACGCTGTCCCGCGGGAGATCCGTTGCGGCACAGATCCGCGCAATCGGCGGTGATCAGCCAGTCGGTGAGAATGATTCCCTTGAAGCCGTAGCGTTTACGCAGCAGGTCCGTGAGCAGCTGCCGATTGAAGCCTGCCCCAACCTGCTCGAGCGGCCGTCCGCTGAGCGTGGCTCCTTCGAGAATCGAGTAAGTGGGCATGACGCCACCGACGTGCGCGGCGAAGGCGCCGAGGAAGGGCTTGATGTGCGTGTCGAGCCCGCCGGAAAAGCTCGCGAATCTTCCGTAGCTCGAGTGACTGTCATACCCGTTCTTCTGCGCGCCGTATCCGACCCAATGTTTGACCACGGCCAGGACACCGGCGGAATCGACTCCGGACGCGCCGTGCTGAAATCCTTCGACATACGCCTTCACGAGATCGCGCGTGAGATCGGGATCTTCCCCGAACGTCCCATTGATGCGGCTCCAGCGCGGCTCCGTCGCGAGATCGGCCTGCGGAGAGAGAGTCTCGTGAATCCCAACCGAGCGGTACTCCTGTCGCGCGATGTCGGCGAAGCGCTGCACCAGCTTGGCGTCGCGTATCGCCGCGAGTCCGAGCGTCTCCGGCCACTTCGAGAATCCACTCGACTGAACGCTCGCGCCCACCACGTACTGAAAATGATTTCTTGGATCGGTGCTGATCGTGACCGGAATACCCAGTCGCGTCAGCTCGGCCATCTCCTGCAGCGAGTTGTTCTGCGCCGCGAGCAAGCGCGGGTCGCCGCTCAGGCGCGTGATGAAGCTGTTGACACCGCTGTCGCGAATGAGCTTACCAATTGCGGCGAGATCGTAGCCCGTCCCCGTACCCACGATTCCCATGGGGCCGGCGCTGCGCGCGGTGCCGTGCATCATCATGCCCGCTTTTTCTTCGAGAGTCATGCGGCGCACGAGATCCTCGGCGCGCGCTGACGGCGAGAGGCGCCAGTCTTCGTACGGATCAAGAACGCCGTTCTTATTGAGGTCCTTGAAGCGCAGCCCGTTGCGCTCGAGGATTCGGGCAGAGCGTGAAACGACGATTCGTCGTTGCTCTCGCGGCGTGCTCTTGCCTTGGGCGTGCAGTGCCGGCGCTAAGGCGACAGCGAGCAGGGCAATCAGGCCGCAGAGGGTAAGCGTTTTGGGCTTCATGATCCCAAATCTTACACCCAGGACTTACGCGCGACGAGCCGCTTGCCTTTGAGATTTGCGATCCGACGCAGGTACCGGCGCGGCAACAGCGCTAGAACAATCGAACCCGCACGGGTACCTGACTCGGCGTTAGCGATCTGGTACCGAGCTCTCCCATGTCGTTCCCACCCCAGCACCACGCGTTGCCGTCGGTCGTGACGCCACACGTGTGGTCCTGAGACATTGAGAGCTGAGTGAATGCATGTCCGCCACTCACCGCGGTCGGAATGGAGGCGTCATTGGTTGTACCGTTGCCCAGACGACCATTCGGATTATACCCCCAACAATAGGCAGCGCCCCCCACCACTATGCCGCAGTGAGCCCCCTCGCCGGGTGCCGCCAACGCCATGAACGACCTGCCTCCGCTTACGGGGACGGGCGCAGGGGCGGTCGCAGACCCGTCGCCAACCAACCCACTCCCCCAACAGTACGCCTGATCATCCGTGCCCACCGCGCACGCTACGTTGCCATTGACGGCCACGATCGGGCGAAAGGTACGCCCACCCGAGACTGCGAACGGCGTTTTCGCGCACGCAAAGGGTCCATTGCACGTGTCAGGCGCCGGCGAGGCGCCCAGGCCAAGGAGCGGCCATTGGCCCCAACAGTACGCGGCTCCGCCGGAAATCCCGCAGGTACCGAGGTAGCTCGTGCTCAACGCATCGAATGAAAATCCGCCGCTCACAGCGACGGGATCAGCGGCGAGAGTCTCGCTCCCGTTTCCAAGCCTGCCGCCGCTACCTGCACCCCAGCACATCGCAGTCTTCGTGAGTGTGACTGCGCAGGCACCGCCCAACGTTCCGATCGAGACAGTCCCAATGGTACCGCCACCGGATATCGGAGTCGGAATGCTCAGGTTGTCCGCGCTCCCGTGGCCCGAGCTCCCGTTTCCGAGCTCACCAGAACCTCCACTGCCCCAGCAAAACACGCTGCCACCGCTGGCGACGGCGCACACATAGTAATTGCCGGTCGCGACCTCGGTCCACTGGTGACCTCCGCCCACGAGCGTCGGCGTGGGATTGGGACTAAGGGTCCCGAACGTGCCGTTACCGCGGACGCCAAACCACGAAATGCCCCAGCAATACATGTCGCCGGTCGTGATGATCCCGCACGTATAGCCAGCCGTGGTTGTCACGGCGCCAAACTGGGTGGTGCCGGCCGCGCCGATCCGCGTGAAACCGACAACTCGCATCGTAGGCAACGTGGAGGTTACGGGCGCGCCATCGATGCTCGCAGTGATCGTGAGAGTGGTTCCAAGGCTCACACCCGCGAAGTCGGCCGAGTACGTGCCGTTCTGATTATCTACAACGGGCCGGAATGTTCCGACGCTGCTTCCTCCCTGCGAGGAGAACACAATTGCGGCGCCGCCGAACGTGAGAGGATGGTTGAGCGCGTCGCGCGTCTGGAGCGTGGCGCGGACAGTGTCGTCGACGAACAGCAGCGGACGAGCCACGCTGATCGTCGACTTGGTGGGATCAATCCGTTGGTGGACGGCGAGCGCCACGGAGTCGACAACGCCGCTCACTCGCGCCTGCGCATAGGCCGAGCCGTTGGAGACCGCTGTTGCCAAGCCGTTAACGTCGAACGTCACGACCGCGGCATTTGTGGAGGTCCAGTTCACCACTGGCGCGGCGATGACGGATCCGCCCGCATCTTTGACGACGGCCGAATACTGACCGGTGGCACCGAGCGATCGAAGCGTGTCGGTCGGTGCTACGATCGTCACTGAAGCCGGAGCCTGTTGAACGGTCACGGTTGTCGAACCCGCCACGCCGCCGGCGCTAGCCGTGATCGTGACCGTTCCATTTGCTACCGCGGTCACGAGGCCTGTCGTCGCGTTCACTGTCACGATCGCCGGATTCGAGCTTGTCCATGACGAGATCGCGACGTCGGGGAGCGCCTCATGCCGCGCGTTCCTGACGACGCCGGTCAGCGTGGCGGTAGCGCCGAGGCTTCGGAGCGTCTCCACGGCGGTAACCGTGATTTCCGCGGGCCCGTTGTTTGGCTCCGTCGAGCCACCGCACGCGCTCAGGAGCGCGGCCACGGCGAACGTCAGGAATGCGGAACGACAGTGGGCTGAGTTTGGACGCATCGACTCCACTACGGGTGGTGTACAAAACAAGGTGTATTTCGCAGCTCGCGCGGGAGGAAACAACAGTACAAGCTCAACCGGGGTTTTGCCTGCGTTTTCTGGTTATTGCAAGGTTAGCGTCGCCGTCGTGCCCTAAGCCCCGCTTGACCTCCCATCTCCAGACCAAGCCATCCTCCGGGTCGATTACCTCGCCAACGCGGCGGAAACCGCACTTGGTTAGGACCCGTCCGGAGGCGTTCGATTCCGGAAGGGTGTGTGCCCGGACCACGCGCACTTTGCCGCTGCTGAACGCGTAAGCGGTCAGGGCCTCCGCGGCTTCTGTCGCGTACCCTTTGCCCTGGTAATCGGGTTTAAGGCCATACGCAATTTCAACGACGCCGTCAGCTGCCGGAGGCCCCTTGAAGCCAGCGCTCCCGACGACGGTGTCGCTGTCCCGCAGCACCAGGGAAAAACCATGCGTCCACGGGTCTGCCGAGGTCGAGGCGTGAAGGAGTGCGAGCCAGTCGGCCGACAACTCCGCCTTCTCGGCCGGCGTCATCGCCTCGATCGTCGCGTGGACTTCTTCGAGTGTCTGTTGAACCAGCTTCAGGCTTTTTGTCTGCACGCTCCAAATCTTACACCAAAAAGAGGCGTGCGTGGCTACTCGCCGAAGCGAACCTTGCGCGTGTCCAGCTCCTGTCCCGTGCGACGCGTCAAGGGCTCGTACATCTCCGGTCGTCGCGCCCGCAACCATCGCCGCCCGGACGACGTCGGGAGCACCGACGCATCGAGATCCGCAACGACCATTGCGTCGCCCGCCGCACGGGTCTCGGCGACAATCTCCCCGTAAGGGTCGAGCACCATCGCGTTGCCGGTGCGGATCTCGTCGTCGTCGGGCCCGATACCGTTGCTGAAAAGCAGGAACATACCGTTGTCGTGCGCGCGGCTCGGAAGCCAGCGCATCAGCCAGCCGCGGCCCTTCGGTCCGCAGAGCTCCGCCTCGCACGCTGCCGGATCCTCCTCGCGCCGCGCCCAGATGGCTGGATCGACTGGTTTCATCGCGCGAGGGCTCAGCGAATTGCATCCGCCTGTCTGGTGGGGAGCGAGCAGAATCTCGGCGCCGAGCAGCGCGGTGGCGCGCGCGTTCTCGACGATGTTGTTGTCGTAGCAGATGAGAACCCCCACGCGGCATCCGTGCGGAGTGTCAAAGACGGTGAACTTATCTCCCGCGGAGATGAACGGACTCTCGAACGCGTGCAGCTTGCGATGGACCCCCCACTTGCCGTCGGGCATCGCGACTACATAGGCGTTGTAGAATCGTCCATCGTCTCCACGCTCGATGAGGCCGGCGCCGATCGTCATGTTCTGCTCGCGAGATAGTCGCAGCAGCTCGAGACTGCAGGGCCCGTCGGGAACAGCCTCGGCGAGCGCCTCGAAGGCTTCGCGATCGAGCTTGCGGACGTGCCAGTATCCGGTCAGGCACATTTCCGGGAAAGCGATGATCTCGACGCCGGACTCGGCGGCCTTCCGCGCGAAGTGTCGCACGCGCTCGAGGTTGTAAGACTTATTTCCCGGCTCGTGCTGAAACTGTACGGTCGCCACGCGGATGTCACGCATACGCGGCGTTCACCTCGCGGTGGATATAGCCTTGTCTGCCGTGAGTGATCCGTCTGCAAGCTTCAGCTCCGTGACGGGGGTATTCGGCGGGACTGTCACGTTCTGAGAACCGCCCGCGTACTGGACGACGAGGCTCGAACCCTTCGTGCTGCTGACATTGCCATTCGACATACGCGACTGCGAGGCGGTCCCGTTTGTCATGCGCGAAGCTGACACGTTGCCGTTCGTCATTCGCTTCGCGGCAGCGCTCGTGTCCCGCGCCATCATGCGACTTCCTTCGCCCACGCCCCGAAGCTCTTCGGGGAAGACGTGAATCTCAGTCGCACGCTCCGAACCGTCGGCCTGCTTGACAGTCGTCACTCCAATGAAGGAGTTCTCCTTGACCTTGGTGAGATCACTCGGAGCCCGAACAAAGAGATGAAAAGGCTGCGCCAATGCCACACTAATAGAGCCGGTGTCAGACTTGAGAACGAGCTGATTCGCCGAGATGCTCACGACCGTCCCTCTGAGCATGATTGGCGCGTCGGGATTGGCGGTCTCAGCGCTGCGTGCTACCCGTGTGGTGTCCTGATTTGAATCCGCGCCGCGGCTGCATGCGAAGACAGCAAGTGCCAGTGCAGAACGCAACGCCAACGATTTTGCGGTTTCGATTATGTGCATTGTCTCAACCCTCAGCTTAACGAGGCCATGTCTATCACGAATCGGTAGCGCACGTCGCTCTTCAGCATCCGCTCGTACGCTTTGTTGATTGAAGCGATGTCGATCATCTCGATATCGGAGGTGATCCCGTGTTTCGCGCAGTAATCCAGCATCTCCTGCGTTTCGGGAATGCCGCCGATCCCTGATCCGGTCAGGCTGCGTCGGCCGCCTATCAGGTTGAACACCATCACCTCGGCGGGCGTGGGCGGTGCGCCGACGCACATCATCACGCCATCGGTGTCCAGCAGATTGAGGTACAGGTTGTAATCGTGCTTCGCCGAAACGGTGTCGATGACGAAGTCGAAGTGTCCAGCTAGCTTCTTGAGCTGCGCGGCATCGCTAGTAAGGGCGAATTCCTGTGCGCCCAGGCGTCGCGCGTCCTTCTCCTTGTCGGGTGACGTGCTCAGCATAGTGACCTCGGCGCCGAACGAAGCACCGAGCTTGACCGCCATGTGGCCGAGGCCGCCGAGTCCGACCACGCCGAGCTTGTGGCCCTTGCCGACCTTCCAATGGCGGAGTGGCGAGTACGTTGTGATCCCGGCGCAGAGAAGGGGAGCCACTTCGGCGAGCGGCTGCTTGTCCGAAATGCGGAAAACGAAATCCTCGTCCACGACGATCTGCTTTGAATAGCCGCCCTGCGTTACCTCGCCGCTGATTCTGTCGCGGGCGCTGTACGTTCCCACCATACCGCTTTTGCAGTACTGCTCGAGACCTTTGCGGCAGTTTTCGCAGACGCGGTCCGAATCGACCATGACTCCTACGCCGGCGACGTCACCACGCTTGAATTTCGTGGTCTTGTCGCCGACCGCGGTCACTCTGCCAACGATCTCGTGGCCGGGAACGACGGGATAAATCGTCTGCCTCCACTCGTTGCGCGCCATGTGGATGTCGGAGTGGCACACGCCACAGTAGAGAATCTCCAGCTGCACGTCGTTCGGCCTCAGCTCCCGGCGATCGATCTGGAAGGGAGCGAGAGGAGTGTCTGGGCCCTGGGCCGCGTACGCTTTGGTAACGGTCATGTCAGCAGGATTGAGAGACTGTTCTACGAATCTTACACTAAAAATGCGATGCGCGACCAGCGCTGAGTCGAACTAACCGCGGCGCCTCCAACCGGTGAGAACCGCCTCGACAGATGGCGACGCCTCAATGGGACCCGGTCCGGGGTCGGCGCCCGCCTCGAGAAGAAGTCTAGCCACACCCGCGTGATCGTGGCTGGTGTTGCCGAACCGGGAACCGTGACAACACCAGCCGAGTGGAGTGCCGCCGTGGAGCGCGTCCGTGATGGCGAGGAGCGTGTGCGCGTCGGGGCGACGCACCAGCACCGCGACGGTTTCCGCGGAGCCCTCCCACGCCGCACAGTGCAGTGCGGTGCCGGTGTCCGGTCCCGGCGTTCGCGGATCGAAGCCGAGCACGCTCATCAGCGCGACTGCCCGCGCGTCGCCATTCCACGCCGCATCGGTGATTGCCCTGTGATCATCTGACGTCATCGACTCGACGATTCCAGGGTGCTCGGCAAGGGCCTGTCTCGCCTGCGCTTCGTCGCCGCGACGGCAAGCGAGAAGAAAGCGTTGGACTGGAGAGGCGAATTCCAACATGGCTCGCACCGTTTCCTGTTGCTCGAACTGCGCGGCGACGTCCAGCGGCGAGCGACTGTCACCAATCGTCCAGAAGTAGATGTGATAGCTGCTCGGCGGCCGTTCGGCGTAGTCGCCCCGGCCCGTTCGCAAGTCGAGCAGTTTGGGATCGGCACCGAGCATCGCCAGCACCCTGTCGGTAAGTCCGAGGGCCGCCGCGAGAAAAATGTCCGCCGACGCCCCGCGCTCCACCAGATAGCGGGCCAGCTCGAACCGGCCCGCGCCGCGTTTCTGATCGAGCATCCACTCTGCGGCGGTCGAGCGATGGTCAACATCCCGGGCATCGATGTCAGCACCGGCTGCGAGAAGCAAGTCGATCACGGCGCGCGATGTTGCAAAATGGAGTGGCGTCTGTCCATCGCCTCCACGTTCATGCACGTGGGCTGGGTTGTCGGCGATCATCCGAGCGAGGAGGTCGGGACGATCGAGATGTGCAGCAGCGCAGGCGTCGGGGATAGCGCCGGCAGCAATCAGTCTGTCCGCGGCGGCACCAGTCGCGGAGTAGAGCGCGTGAAATCCGCCCGCCCACCAATCGCTGCGTCGGTTCGGGTCGGCTCCGAAGTCGAGCAGCACGTCGACCATTGTTGGATCCTTGGCGAATGCCACGATGGCCGGAGAATCGAAAGCGAACAAAGGCTCGTTGATCCGTTTGCGCAGCTCCGGATGGCTCTCGAAGAGCGTCCTCACGGCATTCACATCGTGCCGGCTGAAGGCGATGTGCATGCGCATTTCAGGCGAGGTCGTCGCCTCAGCGCGGGATTCGATGTGGTTCTTGAGCGCCGCCCAGTTGCTGAATCCGTATTCGCGGGCGAGGACGAGCTGTGCATCGGCGAGGGCGATCTTCTGCTTATCTGGCAGTACAGCGCGGATGCGGGCGCGTGCCTCGGCGTCGCCCGACTGAAATGATTGAAGCAGCTCCTTCGCTTGCTTCTTTTGCTGGGCGAGATCCGCTCGAGAGGGGAGCGAGCGTGCGAACGGTGACAACATGGGACGCCTCCTTCGTTATGGCCGGCG
>Ga0193715_1000146_pt1 | contig 18982 bp, 22 predicted proteins | sample U2m2metaG_FD_143040 | JGI IMG/M metagenome (GOLD analysis project Ga0193715, IMG submission 143040) | Soil microbial communities from a riparian zone of the East river system, Colorado, United States - U2m2 | ecosystem: Environmental > Terrestrial > Soil > Riparian zone | place: USA: East River... | reverse complement strand
CTTTCGGGTTAGGCGCACTGCTTGCTGTTTCCGGGTTCGCTTACAACGTGCTCCGGATCGTTGGCGCTATCTATCTGAGTTATTTGGGAATTAAATTGTTTATTCGGGCATTCGCCCGCACTTCTTTAAACAACACGGCTGAACCGGTCTTGCAGAAAGATAAAGGCGGAGATGGTTCTTTATGGTTGAGACGTGGCTTGTTGACAAACCTTCTCAATCCTAAGGTTGGCGTCTTCTATCTCAGCTTCCTCCCGCAATTTATTCCGGCGGGCGTTCAGGTTTGGTCGTTCAGCATTCTGCTGGCGTTGCTTCACGCGACAGAAGGACTCCTTTGGTTCTTGCTGTTAACGAACGCGACTGAATTGCTATCGAGTTGGCTAAGACAGCGCAGCGTAATCAAGGCACTCGACAGTGCGATGGCCGCTATGTTTGTCGCATTTGGCCTTAAGCTCGCGTTTGACAAGGCGAGGTAAGGGACGAGCGGTGCGTTTCTGGCGAAATACTGGATAGCCCTCTCAACGGCCTTTCGATGGGGCAGCAACGATTGTAGATTCACAAGCTCAAAGTGCGCGCCGCTCGCTCAAAATTCTTTGTGGGGCCGCGCTAACAGAACGCAAAACCAATGCACGCACGTGATTCTAACCTCGAGGCGATCGCCGTTAAGGTTCCGCAGGTTACGCTTGCGTTCTGGATCATCAAGATCCTCGCGACGACGCTCGGCGAAACTGGTGGCGACGCCGTCACCATGTCGTGGCTCGGCGAAACCACCCCTGGGGCGCAGGGCACCGGCTATCTTATTGGCACGGGGATATTTGGCGTCATTTTTGTCATCGCAGTCCTGGTCCAGATTAGGGCCAAAAAATTTCACCCGTTCCTTTACTGGCTGACGATTGTGGCAACGACGACGGTCGGCACAACGCTGGCCGATTATTGCACGAGATCGCTTGGCATCGGTTACACAGGCGGTTCAACCATCTTGCTCATCTGTGTGATTGCGTCGCTTCTGATCTGGCGCTGGTCGACCGGAAGCATATCGATCGAAACGGTGAGTACGCCGAAGGTCGAAATTTTCTACTGGGTGACCATCATGTTTTCCCAAACCCTGGGGACGGCACTTGGCGACTGGGTGGCCGACACAAATGAAATGGGCTATCTCGGCGCTGCCGCCGTTTTCGGCGGGTTACTTTTGTTGACTGCTCTTCTCTACTATCTCACGAGCTTTTCGCGCGTCATTTTGTTTTGGGCTGCATTCATTTTGACTCGCCCGCTCGGCGCCACCCTCGGCGATTTTCTCGACAAGCCGATCGCGGAAGGCGGCCTGGCTCTGAGCCGTTACACCGCATCGCTCGCGCTTGTCGGGGTGATCGTCGCATTGATCCTGATCTTCCCGCAGAAGTCCGCTTCAAAAGCGCATTGATTCGATTCAGTAAACGAATTGCATCCCGAAATAACCGATCAACGCCGTCGGCTGATCGGCCGACCGAAGCTCGTGCCCCATCGACACAATCAGGATGTAGCTTTCGGTAAACTCATGCCGCAAACCGAAATTCAGCGTGAGCACGTCGCGGCTGAAGTTCATTCGCGATTCGTCATGAATTTCTGCCATCAACATCGTTTGTTTGGCAACGTCAAAACCGCAGACAATCCCATATAACCATTCGCTTCGGCCAACAGTGCTTGCACGGGGACCGAACTCAGAATCCAGGTGCAAATGGCCAAACGTCTTCGCAGCTTGAAATGGGATTTGAAACCGTGTCCCGTCCTCAGCGAGACCGCGGCGCACTGATGACTGCGCAACGTTGAAAATGACGCGCGGAAACATCGACATGTCGAAGCCGGCAGTCGCTTCATCGAGGAAGCGACACTTGACTGCTGCCTCGGTGCTGCCCAGTCCGCCGACTAACCCGTGGTCGCTGCGCTTCAAAAGTACCGGCGCCGTTTGCAATGTAAGCTGAATATGGTCGCCGATTCCGTAATTCAGATCGATCGCAGGAACGTCGAGCGAAGTCTCATTCGGGCGATGTTCGAACGCGATCGCGAAATTGTTTTCCATTTTCCGCTGCCAGGCGTGCCCGGATCGTCCGTGATCATCGGCGGGCCGCCTTGGCCATATACGATTCGCGCTGCGGACGCGACCAACACCGCAATCGTTAGTCGTCGCACAGTCTAATGTTTCACGGATTCAGCGGGACCGTAAACGAGAAGCTTAAGTGTGTTGGGAACAATGCTAGGCCGACTTGGGGACATGCCGGGTGACGGCGATGGTGGCGGTTGAAACTGCGCTGACGGCAAATATATCCGATGCGATTTGGGGTCGAGCGCCATCGTTCGTGCGCCGCGCTCAGTCTTCAAAGTTTGGAGGAGCGTCAATTTGTCCGGTGTTTCTTCTCTCGCGATTGTCGTCGTTCCGTCCCCACAGGAGGCGAATGCGAGCTGTCTTGCGTCATCAAACGCACAGCCATCGACACCGGCGCCAATGGGAACCGTGTCGACGACCTTTCCGCTTTCGGTATCGAGCATCACCATCATTTTGTTGTGGCAACCGGAGAACAAACGATGATGTGCAGCATCCAACGCGATTCCACTTGGTTCTTCTCCGGGTGCAATCGACCAGTGCGCGACGACTTCATGTTTGTTGACATCGATCACCGCGACTTCGCTTTTATCTTCGATGTTGCAGTAAATGCGCCCCGCGTTTTCATCTACTGCCGCGAACTCCGGTGTTCCTCCGAGCGGAATCGTCGCTGCAACGGTAGCGATTTTCGCATTGATAACGGTGACCGAATTTCCAGTGTGATTGAAAACATAGACCTCACCATGACGCGGCTCGTAAACAACAGCGTCCGGATTTGGGCCTGTATCAATTTTGGAAGTCGTTTTCAAGGTTGTTAGATCCACAGCACTCGATTTCGATTCTTTGCCATTCGACGAGAAACCACGTTGTACTTCTGGTACGGCCACGAATCCGTGGACGCCAGGCGTATCGGCAATTTCGCCGGCGACGGCATTTTTACGCAAATCGACAACGACGACCTTCGTCGCGTGCGAAAGGTAGAGACGGCTTGCAGCCGAATCTATCGTCAAGATATCCCAGCCGCCTTCGCCCCCAATCGGTATCTCTCTTACAAAGTGATACAGTTCGTTGGCCGTCGGCTTCGCACTCGCCTCCGCTGTGCCGCCTTGGGTCGTTGTCATGGAGGCCAAAGCGATTTCCACCAATGCCACTGCGGTGATGGTCGCAAATCTCATTGGAGGAAACCGGCGCCTACAAAATGCAGTTTTAAAACAATAACGATGTGCAGAGGGCTCGTGGCGAATCAGCAAGAGATCCACGATGGCGGACGCTACCGTTCCTTAACGATATTTACTAACGTAAGGCGTTCCTTCCCACCCTTCACGACGACGCCCAGGATAAAGCCAACTCCGCGGGCGTAAAACTTATGCTCAACGTTGCCAGGTTCCAACTGCGTGAATTCCTTTGTCTCAAGACAGTTTGTGAATTTTGCGAACGGAACGGCCACGGTTTCATGCATGCTCAGAACCATTGCCTCATCTTGAGCAATAGGTGCCGCAACTTCCTGGAAATAGTGGTCGTTAACTCTGGGATGTGCCTCCATGATCACCCCAGGCTGCGCTCCATCCACGCCAGCCCTCCACGTTCCGGCAGTGCTTACGACCCTCCCATGCCTGTTGAGCTCCTCTGTATCCTCCCCGAAGTACCAAACATTTCCGTCCCGGTCTTGGGCGAAATAGTCAAACGTGTTCTCTTGCAAAACACCACGCACAAAGACTCTGTCGTGAATAACCCGGCAAGTTACGCCGTCGATGACTATCGTCCTGTCTGTCACCGCGAACACATCTCTCATCTTACTGGCTTCCTTAACGCCCTTGTAAATAAAGGTAACCCCTGGTGGCAGAGGAAAAAACGGATTGTCGATTGTCGTCGTGAAATCCTCGGGATTGATGTCGTTGGTTGTAGCAGTTGCGGTTGCGACCGTGAAATGTAATGCCAATAGCGCGAGCGCAGCGGCGAGACCTATTATTGTGTTTTGTCGTTTCATAACTTGATTTTTTAGGCCACAGCCTGGCTAGGGAAACTTGGCTCTTTTCCTTCATTAGACAACTCTTGCCTTCTTTCCCGGGTGACCCATTTCATAATTTTTCAGGCGGCGAATGCGAAATACCTTCCGATCATGGCTGCGCGCGCCTTTTCATAAACCGCAGCCGCGGCTACAGCATCCTCAATCGCCACACCGGTGCTATCGAAAACGATGATTTCATCTTGGCTGGTGCGTCCGGGTTTTTGACGGGCGACGATTTCGCACAGCTCGGCATAAACATCTTCCTTGCGCATCAAGCCGTCGGCGATGGCATGACGCGTGTCACCGATCGCGCAAGATTGCTCCAAACTGTCGGCGACAACTTTTGCCGAGGCGAGCAACGCCGGATCGATTTCTTGTTTGTGCACATCGTCAGCCCCTACCGCCGCGATGAAAGTGCCCGGGCTAATATCTTCTTTACGCACGAAGAATTCATTCGCTGTCGTGCATGTGATACAAACATCGCTCTTCTGAATCGCGCTCGCCAAATCACGAACAAGCTCGATGTCGATCTTCAATTCGCGCGAAAGTTCCTTACTGAACTTGGTCGCTGCACGTTTGTTTACATCGAAGGCATAGATTTTCTTCAGCGGTAAAATCACAAGAAGGGCACGAAGTTGCGCCCGGCTCTGCTGTCCGCAGCCGCAAATCGTTGCAACAGATGAATCCTTTCGCGCAAGATATTTTGCTGCGACTGCCGACGCGGCGGCCGTGCGCTTAAGTGTAATATCGATTGAATCGAGAATCGCGAGCGGGACACCGTTTTTCGCATCGAACACGACAATCACACCTTGAATTGTCGGCAAACCGAATTGCGCGTTGTTTCCTGGGAAATTGGCGTTTAGTTTTGCAACAAGGTAGTTCCTGTCGCCTGGCAGCAATCCTGCTTTTACGTGCATGCCGCCGCCCGGGGCCTTTACTCCAAGTATTCCAGGCGCCGGAATTTCTCCCTGGCCTTGCAGACGAAAGACATTTTCAACAGCGGCCATGCAATCGCGCGGACTTAGCAAACCTTCGATATCGCTGCGACGCAGTAAAAGCGTTCCTTCAAATTGCATTCCGTGTTTCGACTAACTTGGAAATGTCGGTGCCAGGCGTTACTTCAACCGGAACGTGACCACGACGGAAAATCCTCGCTCCCGTTTGGCCTTTCAGTGTGACGGCACCATCGTTGCACAACAACCACGCTCCCTCGCGAATGCCGACGACCGGTGTGTCGTTTTCCTCGAGAAACTGCAGAATTCGTTCTTCCTGCGTTTCTCCCATGTGGGTGGAATTCGGGTCGGGGTCGAGATAGTGAGGACTGATCTGAAACGGCACAAGCCCCAGGGAATCGAACGAGCGCGGCTGAACGATTGGCATGTCCTTCGTCGTCTTGATTGTTGGTCCCGCAACATTCGAACCAGCGCTGCTACCTATGTAAGGCGCTCCGCTGCCTACTTTCCGGCGAATAGCTTCGATGAGGTCAAGATCCTGCAGAGCCTTTAGCAGGCGAAAAGTATTGCCTCCGCCCACAAAAATTGCGTCGGTTTCCTCGACAGCCTTCTGTGGAGCAGCGGTTTCGTGCGCGGATTGGACCGCATAGCCTATATCGCGAAGTCTCTTTCTAACAGTGGCGGTGTAGGCGTCTCGATCATGCAGCGCGAAGGGAAAAAATAGTACGCGTTGTGCGCCGCCAAGAAAGCTTCTGATCTCAGATTCGACATGATCGAGATAGCCCCGCCCGTAAACGGTCGAGTTGCTTATGAGCAATACTCTATGGGGTAGCCTCATGCCGTTTTGCTCGACAAAAACCCGCTCAATTATCCAATGGTGAGCTGACCCCAACCAGTCCACCAACCAAAAACCCGCCTTTGATAGCTTGGGCCAATTCTTTGGCTGTGCCTCTGCCCCAATAATGAAAAAACATGATCCGCGGCTCTTCGTGCGTCATGTGCTGGTGAATGGCAACAATGTTGATTTTTTCTTTAAGCAACGATTTCAAAACCGGCTGCAATTCATCTTCCGTCACTGCGAAATCTCCATCAACGATTGCGTTGTCATCGCTGCCAGCGAACGCCGCCCATGTGTTGACGCCCATGTTGTTACCGAGGGCCACGCCATGCATTTGTGCAGGGCGACCGAACGTGAATTTTACCATCCCGTCTTTTGACTCGCCCTGCGCTCCAAAGATCTCGTTAAGAGGTCCGGGCGTAACCGAACTTTTTTCCGGTAGCGCTTTACCCCCGAAAGAATCTTTCGGCTGCGGATTGGCTCCGCGGGTTTGTTTGATGCTGTCGTAAACTTTTCTCACAGCGCCTGCCAATTTGTCAGCCGTGCCTTCGCCTTCGATATGCATGAAGAAAACTTTGGGCCGATCGAAAAAGAAATGATTATGAAGCGCCGTTACGCTGAGCGCGTTGTCGAGCGCGGTTGACATCGCGGCGTTCACTTCATCTTCAAAGAGAACTGTGTCACCCATGACCATGGCGCCGTTTTGCGTCGGGGTGAACGCGGCCCAAGTGCCAAGGCCCATGAAAGGAGGCATGGTCCATCCATCAACAACGACTTTCACGTCATTACGCGGAAGGGTAACTTTATAAACGCCCTCCTTGTCATTCATTTTTCCCTTGAGTCCGGTTAGTTCATCGATTCGCCTCGTGTCCAGATCGACAGCCAAAGCGACGCAGACAAATCCGAGCAGAATCGTGCTGCAAAGAATCTTTTTCATGGGAAGCGCTTTAAAGTGAGTGCGAATCGCCGCCGGCTGCGCGGATCTGGGCAAACCGGCAGCGATGGGATTGCGTTATTCCTTCTCTCCCTTCTCGCCTTTTTCCTTGTGTTCCTTGGCTTCGTCGTGACGGCTCACGACTTTGCCGTTGGCATCCATTTCAACGCCAATTTGCTTGCCGTTCCTCTCGATGACGGCTTCAAAGTTGGCGCCCTCCTTTTCCCAGCGGACAATTGTTCCGCCTTTTGCCTCGGCCTGAGCAGCTTGCTGCACTGCTGCAGGCACATCAGAGCTGCTGATAGTTTGTTCTTCGTGTACTCTTTCCTTCGCTTGCGCGGCAACGCCGAATGTGAGTCCGACACTTACCAGCGCTGTGACGATCAGATTACCTGTCTTCATGATTTTCTTACTCTCCTCGATTTATTGTTGCCTTATGCTCTTTCGAAGAGGAAACGCACGTTGGATGTAAGTGCAAATACTATTTGCAATATCTATTACATCGTTCAGCATGAAAAGCCATGAAACCAGCTTCGTGGCTGTTGCTACTGTTCAGTCTCCCAACGAATCGCAATACAGAGCGAGTAGCCGTATGGCGACGTCTGAAAAAATTGGGCGCGGTCCAGTTTACGACCTCGACCTACCTGCTACCTGATCAAGCAACGCAATACGAACAGTTCCAATGGCTGGCCCAGCAGATTCGGGATTATGATGGCGATTCCACGCTGGTTCGCGCCCAGGAAATCGAAGGTCTGACCAAGGAGAAAGTCGTCGCGATGTTCAACGATGCCCGCGCAAAGGATTATGCCGAGCTACGGAAATCACTCCAAGGCTTCATCACGCGTCGAAGGAAAATGGATGCAGAAACGGCTACGGGAGAACTTGAGCGGCTGACCCGCCAGTTTCGTGAAATTCGTAAGATAGATTTTTTTGATAGTCCGCGCGGACACGACATAGCGATGCTCTTACGTCGCGCTACAGGGCCAAGGCGCGCGCGACAGCCGGAAACGCTCGACGCCAGGCAATATCAGGCGAAAACCTGGCTGACGCGCCCGCGGCCTGAGATCGACCGCGTGGGATCCGCGTGGCTGATCTCTAAGTTTATCGATCGCAAACCTAAATTTGTTTTTGCATCCAGTGGAGACGCGTTTCCAAACGCAATCCCATTCGACATGCTTGACGCGGAATTCTCGCATCACGGGAATTGCTGCACGTTCGAGACGCTCATCAGGCGTTTTGCCATTTCCGACAAATCGCTCGCGAAGATCGGCGAGATGATCCACGACGCCGATTTGGACGACGCGCGATTTCAGCGCGTCGAGGCTGTGGGAATTGATCGCGTCCTTAAGGGGTGGGCGAAACAAGGATTATCTGACCAAGAGATTTTGCGACGCGGCTTTGAATGCTTCGATGCGCTCTACGCCTTTCTGCAACGCCGATGAACCGTGAGTCGAAAATAGTAGCGGCAGATAAACAAGGTTATTCCGACGCAGGTCATCAGATGCCCTCATGGCGCGAAGTGTTCCTTTATTTTCTCTTTCTCGGTTTCGTCAATATCGGCGGTCCCGTGGCGCAGATCACCATGATGTTCAATCACATGGTCGAAAAGCGCCAGTGGTTGTCCAAAGACCGATTCGTCAAGATCATGGCTTTCTGCCATATCCTTCCCGGTCCTGAAGCACTCCAACTGGCGATCTATGTCGGTTATCTGAAACGGAAGCTTTGGGGCGGTATTCTCGCAGGTCTCACGTTCATTCTGCCGGGCGCAGTGGTGATGATCGTTCTCAGTTGGCTGTACGTTAAATATGGCCAACTGCCGCTAGTCTTAAACGCCCTCTACGTGCTTAAACCAGCTGTCCTCGGCATCATTGCCGCTGGCATCATCAAACTCGGTGGTGCTGCCATTCGGAATTTGTTTCTGGCAGTCCTGCTCGTAGGCGCGTTCGTAGGAATGCGATTCGCCGGAATTAATTTCCTGCTGATTCTTTTGATAGCCGGCGTCTTGAACCTAATTGTCGATCAAGGCTGGCCGCTGGTGAAAAACACTGCGCCGACACTGCCGGCAATCATCGGTGGAATCGGTCTGCTAATTCCTTTTAGTGATTCGCGATTATTTCAAATTGCCTGGTTGTTTCTCAAGACCGGACTACTGAGCTTTGGCGGCGCCTATGCGTCGCTTGTTTTCGTACAGCGCGGCGCAGTTGTGCAATACCACTGGCTTTCGGATGGCCAACTACTCGACGGCGTGGCCTTGAGTGTCGCGACGCCCGGGCCGTTCATGTTGTTCGCAACATTCGTCGGTTTTCTCGCTGGCGGTATCCCCGGAGCAGTGCTGGCAACATTCTTCGTTTTCTTGCCGTCATTCATTTTTGTAATTGGCGGAGCGCATTATGTCGAAAAAGTTCGGGAGAACCGCCCGATTCAAGCCTTCCTCGCCGGGGTTAGTGCCGCAGTCGTGGGTGTCATTGCAGTCGTATCGCTGGATTTGATTCCCGAGGCGCTTGTCGACTGGCCCACGGTCGGAATCGCAGTCGTTTCCTTTCTTTTGATCGCTCTTCTAAAGCGGGATGTCGCTTTGGTAGCTGTCGGAGCAATGCTTGGTGGAATAATCTACTCGAGCATTCACGCGCTCAGTTGAAACTTTGCTCGCCGTTAGCGACGCCGGCTGCGATCGCCTAGAAAGGCGAAGGCGGCGAAGACGGTGCCAAAAGACAATCCATCTTCGCCGCGCTTCCACACCAACTCGCGTTTAGGACAAACGCGATTCCACCCAATCTCAGTATTTAGCGCCTTTTTCTTTATGCTCTTTGGCCTCGCTGTGCTTGCTTAGCACCTTGCCCGTGGCATCCATTTCGATGCCAATCTGCCTGCCGTTTTTATCGATGACGGCTTCAAAGTTGGCGCCTTCCTTTTCCCAGCGGACAATGGTTCCGCCTTGGGCTTGTGTCTGAGCAGCCGACTGCACAGCGGCCGGAACTTCAGAACTGGCGATAGTTTGCTCCTCGTGTTCTCTCTCCTTCGCCTGAGCGGTCACACCAAACGCTAGTCCGGTGCTGACCGCCGCTATTGTGAACAGATCTTTTGTTTTCATATCAGTTAAGTTTTGACCGTTTCGTTTCAGCCGGCGTTCGAAATTGATTTCGAATTGAGAGCTCAGACGCGGAACTTTAACCAGCCGGCTTCAAACGCGTGCATTCCACTTCGTAGTCTTCAATCAACTTCAATATTTTGGATTGAAATGCATCCTGCGCGGCGTAAACGGCGCCAATCGCTTCAGCAAACGCCTTTTGCTTGAGTTCCTCCTCAATCGTCAGGCTGAGTTCAGCCAACTTTTCCATATTAGCTCGTGAGTGAAATTCCAAGTCCTTAAGGTTGGAAAGAACAGCAAGCGATTTCTCCAAGTGAACTGAATCCGCCGGTTGAGCCGGTTTCTCGGACTCGCTCTTGGGCGCAGTGCTCTCGGCAGCAGGTGCAGTCTTCTTTTCGGTTTGGATGTTCTTGGCGCGCTGCGACGGAGCAGGGCCAGCCTTAGAAGCATGCTTTTCCTTATGGTGCTTCTCCTGGCTGACTTTCTTGGCGTGCGCGACGTTTCGTGGATCTCCCATCAACTTATTGACGGCTCTCAAAGGTTTACCGGCCGTATATTCCGGCTGGGTCGCTCAGATTTTCGAGAGTAAACAATCCCTACCCGCATTCTGGCGATCGTCGCATAAGCGACTCCACCGCCATCAATGCGCATCCCACTCGTCGCTAGGACCAGTCCGCTCACCAGCCGACAAGCGCTTCTGGACTGGCCTAGAACTGATTAGTATTGGCCGCTCTTTGCCTTCTTCTCGGACTTCTCAGGGTGAGTGCCGAGGAATTTGCCATTGCTGTCGACCCGGATCGCCATTTCCTTTCCGTCCCGATTCACAACCGCGTCGTAGCATTCCTTCCCCTTGCGGGTCTCCTTTGCGACGCGAAGAATCTGATCGTTCCCGGCTTTTTCCTTGATAGTTGTTTGTGCCGGGGACGGCAGGTCCTTCATATCTACAGGAGTCTCTTCATGCGCCAGAGCCGCTGGTCCAAGCATGAGGCCGGCGCTGACAGTTATTGCGGCAATTAGTCTTGTTATCTTCATGGGCTGATTCCTTTTTGCTGAGTATTTACCAAGGTACGTTTCGAAGATGAACGGTGGTTTGCGTGTAGAAAATCAATAGCGCACGACCCACACCAGTACCGCCGGTGGGCTCTAAGAATCTGCGACCTGTTTTCCCATGCGTTAGCCTTCGACCTTCGAATTAAGCAGTGCGGAGGTTGAGGGTGTCGCCACCACTATGATCACTCAAACTACAAGCGGTTTTTTGATCAGGGGAATCTTCGCGGCTCCGCATTCCCCGGATCGACTCAACCTATTCGGTTTTGATAAAACTGATGTCACCGCTGCGTTCCACACGCGCGACCTTTATTTTCGAGAGATCTTCGGTTGATGCATCGAGTCGCATGTCTTCTTCAAGATCGTGTTCGGAAATGTGATTGATGCGCATGTTCTTGCGTTGAAGCTTACCATTCTTCACAACGACAGCTGCTTTTCCTTTAATTAGGATTCCAAATCCATGTGAATAATAGGCAGCGACTGCGAGAAACCGGTGCAGCAAGACGAGAACAAATCCAGCACCCAAGGTAGGCAAAAAAGAAGCTGATCCGTTAATCGCGCGCGCCAACACTGACGCAATGATCACTAGTAGAGTAGCGTCGAATGCAGTTTTTTCTGCGAGGGAGCGTTTACTGCTCACACGCACCATCACGAGAGTCGCACCGAACACGATTATCCCCCGCAACGAAATCTGCAGGAACGTTAATTCTTTCGGTTCCACGCCCAAACCAAGCAACCCGTTGAATAATTGTGAGATTGTATTCATAGCTAATGATTCTATCGCCGAGAGAATCTCTTGCGCGCTTACCGCGATTTTCCGAGAAGAAGCTAAATCCAGTCCTGGGCCGAAAATCGTTTCTATAACGGAAAATTCGAAACGGAGTCAACAATGGCACGAGGAAGCAAAAAGAAATACACGTCGAAACAAAAACGAAAAGCGTCCAAGATCGAAAAGGGCTATAAGAAACGTGGCGTGAGCACTAAAGAAGCCGAACGGCGCGCGTGGGCGACCGTTAACAAATCAGATAAAGGTGGCCGGAAGAAAGGTGGAGGAGGCCGCGGAAAAAAGCGAAGTAAATCCAGCTCCAAAAAAGGCGGGAGAAAAGGCGGTCGCCGATAGAGCACCTTACCTAACGAACATTGCAACCGTGGCTACAAAACGATTACGGCTGTAGGTCCTTCGATAACTCGAAATCGTGGTTCGCCTGCGGGCAGCCCTTGCACCGGGGTTTCCTATCTTCTGATAAACACGAAAATAACTAAAAGGACTCCGCTTGGCCGGATATTAACCATTTACCACGGTACCCCCGTTTGGATGCAAAATCTGGCCTGTCATGTATGAAGAATCGTCGGATGCAAGGAACACATAACTTGGCGCGACTTCTTCTGGTTGACCAGGCCGGCCGAGCGGAACATCTGATCCAAACGTCTCTACCTGCTCGGGTGGAAAAGTAGACGGGATTAACGGGGTCCAAATCGGACCCGGCGCGACGCCATTTACTCGGATCCTTTTGTCAGCAAGCGCCTGTGATAGCGAGCGAGTAAAAGCCGTTATCGCCCCTTTCGTTGAAGAGTAATCGAGAAGGTGTGCGCTACCTTTATAGGCCGTGACTGAAGTTGTATTGATGATCGCACCGCCTTTGTTCAAATATTTCATGGCTGCCTTTGTCATGAAGAAGAACGAAAAAATGTTTGTGCGAAACGTGCGTTCCAGCTGCTTTTCGGTTATTTTCTCGATCGATTCCTGTGGGTGTTGTTCTGCGGCGTTGTTGACCAGAATGTCGATCTTGCCGAGCTCCTTTACAATTTGTCCGACCCCTTTTCGGCAGAAACCCTCTTGACCGACATCACCTGACACCAGCAAGCATCGGCGTCCGTTTTCTTCAACCAGACGCTTGGTTTCATTCGCGTCTGTGTGCTCTTCGAGATAAACGATTGCGACGTCGGCGCCTTCTTTTGCAAAGGCGATGGCGACTGCGCGGCCAATCCCACTGTCGCCGCCGGTAATGATTGCGACTTTGTTCCGCAATTTTCCGCTGCCGCGATGTTTTTCATCATCTGACTTGGGTCGCGGCCTCATTTCATGTTCGCGACCCGGCCGCCGTTGTTGGTGTTGACGTGGCTGAAGTTTCTTTTCCTTAGGCATAATTGTTCTCTGCCGACGCAAATCGTGGCGATACTCTTAGCGCCGACGTTTGCGTGTGCGTGCTGCCTTCTTCGCGGCAGCCGAGCGAGACGTGGTAGACCGTCGTGCTGCAGCTCGCTTTGCATGTAGTGAGAGCGCTCGCTTCGATGCTGATCTGCGGCTCTCGCGTTTCAACGCGCCCTTCGTCGCACGCGAACGTTTACGCGAGGGCTTTTTGCGGCTCCCAGCGCGACCCTTGGTCAGGTCGCGTTTAGCTTGCCGTTTTGTTCGTGCTTTGCCTCGCTTGGGCGGAGGCAACTTAACGCCAGCCCTCCTCGCCTTGGAGAGCCCGATGGCAATCGCCTGTTCCGGAGATCGCGCACCATGTTCTCCTTCTCGAATATGTTCCATTTCCTCGCGCACGAACTCTCCCGCCTGGGTGCTAGGGGATTTGCCTTCGCGCTCGTCTTCACGCGCTCGTTCAATTGTTTCTTCTTTTGGCATAACAAGGTTGTTTCGCCGCTAGTAAGCCGTTTGGATGTTACCAAGCCTGTGACGGCTCTCACGTGAGCGCGCGTCGTAGTCGCAATAATCGAATTGGGAACTGATCAGGTTTTCCTAGTGTCGCGCAGATTTCTGATGCGATCATGGGCGGCTTTGATGTCCGTATACTGACGCGAAACAAGGTCGTACAACGGCTGCGATAGATCGTCATCCAAGGCCTTTTTGTATTCTTCCACCGCCGAGTCTTCGCCTCGTTCGCATTCTGCCAAGATTGCATGGTCGTCACCACCGGTGACCACGGATTTCAAGTTGATCCAACCGCGATGCAACGCGCCGGCGGCACTACTGTTCGTTTCCAGCTTTTCCCCCAGGTTTCGCACTTGACTCTGCAGATCTGTTGCGAAGCGGGAGCGCTGCTGGGAATATTCGGTAAAAAGCGATTTCAACTGCGGATCTCTTACAGCTTCAGAAGCTTGCTTGAAGCCTTCCTGCCCGTCTTTAAGCGTTTGAATTAAATCGTCGAGTACTGAAGTCGTTTCTTTTTGCTCTTTCATACCAATATAGTCGCGTCCGGCGCGGTCTGCGCGTGTTGGATTCTTTAGATTGAAGCTATGCTCCAGCGGCGCCGGCCCTCCGAATCGTTCATTAGCAGTGTGCGCACGGCTAAAGTCCGCATCTGCAGCGAACAATGAAAGATGGAGAACGTTCCTTATTGGATCGATAGCGCGCCTATCAAGCGGTTCCCACGGCTACTGAAAAACGTGGGTGTTGATGTCCTGGTCATCGGAGCGGGTGTCACTGGCATCACCGCGGCCTATCTCCTAAAGAAAGCTGGGTTGAGTGTGGCACTAATCGAGAGAGAACGAGTAGCCTCGGTCGATACCGGGCATACAACTGCTCACCTAACGTATGTCACGGATGTGGAACTACAGGAATTAGCGCGCAATTTTGGTAATGACCACGCGCAGGCCGCATGGGACGCAGGCGCAGCTGCGATCGATCAGATCGAAGGGATCGTCCGGGAGGAAGCGATAGATTGCGAATTTACCCGCGTGCCAGCGTATGTGCATCTGTGTAAGAGGGATTTTTCGGCAAAGGAAATTTCCTCACTCAGGAAAGAGACCAATCTCGCTGTAAAGCTTGGGTTCGATGCTGCTTATCTGGAATCAGCTCCGTACTTTAACTTGCCAGCTGTGCGATTTGCTAACCAAGCAAAGTTTCATCCGAGAAAATACCTGCGGTCGCTGGTCCTGAACCTTCCTGGTAATGGCTCGTACGTTTTCGAGAAAAGCGCAGCGATTGAGTTCGACGCGGAAAAGCAGCGCGTCAAAGTCAACCGCAGCTGGATTGGTTTTGAACGTGTAATCATGGCAACAAATAATCCGCTCGTGGGTCTGGCCAGTATTACCAGCGCAACGCTTTTACAGACAAAACTCTCGCTCTATACAAGCTACGCGCTGGGGGCTCGCACTCCGTCAGAAACAGTTCCCGAAGGCCTTTTCTGGGATACCAGAGAACCTTACGATTATCTGCGAGTCGACCGACATGGCGACTTCGATTACATCATCTTCGGTGGTGAAGATCACAAGACGGGACAAAAGAGAAAGACTGAACAGGCGTATGCTCGATTACTGGTTCGATTGAAAAGGACCATTCCCAAGGCGCGTGTCGATCATCGCTGGTCAGGACAGGTGATTTGTACTCCGGATGGCTTGCCTTACATCGGCGAGAACGCCGAGCGCCAATTTATTGCCACTGGATTCTGCGGTAACGGTATCACGTTTGGGACGGTGGCCGCGATGATGGCGCGCGATTGGGCGACCGGGAGTAAAAATCCTTGGACCAAGCTGTTTGCGGTCGATCGAAAAAAGCTCAAAGGCGCAGCCTGGAATTATCTTCGAGAAAATAAGGACTACCCATACTACATGATCAAAGATCGGCTCGCAGGTCCGGAAGCTGATTCTGTCACAGAGTTAAAACGTGGCGAGGGCATGATAATCGGTTCGCGCGGAAAAAAACGCGCCGTTTCCCGCGACCATAATGGAAAGATCCACAAATTGTCGCCTGTTTGCACACATCTTGGCTGCCTTGTGAGATGGAACCCTGCTGAATCAACCTGGGATTGTCCTTGTCATGGCTCGCGTTTCAAACCTACTGGAGAAGTGATCGCCGGTCCCGCTGAAGAAGGCCTGGCACCGACCTGAATTCGCACACACGTCGTCCTATGAAAGAGCTAGACTCATACCTAAACGACCATCTCGCAGGGTCTGTTAGCGCGCTGGAACTCATTGAACACTGGGCACACCTGCACGACGGCAAGCCATTGGGTGTCTTCTTTTCTCAAATCGATACGGAAATCCGCGCTGATCAAAACGTATTGCGCAATCTGATACATCGCCTGGGTGTCGAAGAAAGCAGCCTGCGACAGGCAGGAGCATGGGCCGCGGAAAAGCTCGGTCGCGTGCGATTGATGATTGCAGGCGGTCAGCAGGGAAGCCTCGGATTGGTGCTGACTTTGGAAGGACTTATAATGGGAATTGTCGGGAAAAAACTCCTATGGCGCTCCTTAGCGGCGGCGAATTTGGCAAAACTAAATGGCTACGACTTCCGAGAACTGCAGCGTCGCGCCGAACAACAAATTGACCGAATTGAAGCCGAACGGATTCGAGCAGCGCAGCTTGTGCTCACAGATGGGGCTGGCCAGGGTTGATGGTCGCGATGCGGACACGCGCAAAAAGGGCCAAGAAACAGAGGTCCAATGGAGCAGTTCTTGTCGTAGACCTTGCAGATAGCGCCGAAGAGGCTGGGCTGCGCTACGTCGGCGATGATCGGCCCGGCTACAGCCGAAAAACGAACGGCAACGACTTCAAGTACTTTGACACAGAAGGGAAACGAATTCGGGACGAGCAGCGCCTTCTTCGAATTAAACGCCTGGCGATTCCGCCTGCATGGACACACGTCTGGATTTGCCCGTTACCAAACGGGCACCTCCAGGCAAGTGGCCGGGATGCGCGCCGGCGGAAGCAATACCGTTACCACGAACGTTGGCGCGAGATACGCGACGAAAGTAAGTTCGATCGTCTCGCAGATTTCGCCAAAGCACTGCCAAAGATTCGGCGTCGAATCGCTCGGGATATGAGATTGCCTGGTCTCCCGCGGGAAAAAGTGCTGGCGACTGTTGTACGATTACTCGAACGAACTTTCATACGCGTCGGCAACGAGGAATATGCGCGCGAGAACAAGTCGTTTGGGCTAACGACGATAAAAAATCGGCACGTCAAAGTGAAGGGAGCGCATCTACGTTTTCGATTTCGCGGAAAAAGTGGGCGCCAACACGAGGTGGACGTAACGGATCGACGAATCGCGAAAATCGTTTCAAAGTGCCAGGATTTGCCGGGACAGGATCTGTTTCAATATGTGGAGCAAGATGATCAAGTCCGGGACGTGACATCACAGAATGTAAATGATTATTTGCGCGAAATAACGGGCGCGGATTTTACAGCAAAAGACTTCCGCACATGGGCCGGAACGCTGCTGGCAGCAATGGCTCTCAACATGCAAGAAAAGTTCGAAACCAATAAACAGGCAAAGGCGAACGTCAAAACGGCCATTTGCGCAGCGGCAGAACTTCTTGGGAACACACCTGCCATTTGCCGCAAATGCTATGTGCATCCTGCCATCGTGGAAGCTTACCTGAGCGGCAGGCAAATTACCGGACTCGCCGACGCGATCAAAACACCGGACAACATCAATGTCCGTGCAGTCGAGCGTGCTATCTTTAAGTTCCTTCGCGCGGCATAGGGTGGGAGCTAACGCGGGCTAACCGTAGAAGTCAGCCGCAGACTATACTCCCTTGGTTGCCTTCGACGCGACAGGCCCGGTTGATCGACCGCTTGATCTCAAGCGCGCCGAGGTGCCTGAATCTTAACCGCGCAAAAGCGCCAGCGATTTACCTTCGCGACGTTCGACCTGGTCCATCGTGCACTGACGGGCCTTTTTATCGAGCCGCCAACGAAGAAGCTTTGTGCCGTGCCGAAATCGGCCGCCAGTAAAATGGTCGTAGGCTACTTCAACCACGACTCGTGGATCGACCGGTTCCCATTCGCCCGTGCGATCTGTGCTCCAACGACTCGGACCCCCAGGGGCATTGCCGGTGAACCCCGGCTGTTTTTTGAGCGCTTCAAATTTTTTTGTTAGCTTTGGACGTTCTGATGCTTTGAAAGCAGATGTGAATCCCACATGATGCAATAACCCGTCATCGCCATACAGCCCCAGCAACAGTGAACCGATGACGCGGCTTGCGCGCGCGTAACGAAATCCGCCAATAACGCAATCGGCCGTCCGGATTTGCTTTACCTTGACCATCGCGGTGCGTTCTCCCGAAGCGTAGGGAGCGTCCAGCTGTTTTGCGACGATCCCATCAAGGTCACGACCAGCTTTCTTAAACCACTCGGCGGCAGTCGTGCGATTGGTAGTCGCCGGAGAAAGGCACAGATTTTTAACGGACCTGAAGTTCGAACGTGCGAACTTTTCAAGGAGCGGCCGGCGTTCTCGCAGCGGTTGCTGCAAGTACACTTGTCCATTCGCCGCTAGCAGATCGAACACGATGTAGGTTGCCGGATGGGCTTTGGCGAGTTTCTGAACGCGACTTGCCGCCGGATGCAGACGCAGTTGCAATTCATCAAATGAAAGAGCGCCACTAACAGGGACAACAAGTTCGCCGTCGAGGACGATTTGCCGTTCGGTTAATGTGGCAAGGAGGCCAACGATATCGGGAAAATAACGTGCAAGTGGCTGACCGGACTTTGACTGCAAAAAAACTCGTTCGCCATCGCGAAACGCGACACAGCGAAAACCGTCCCACTTGGGCTCGTATTGCCAGCCGTCACCGGTCGGAATTTCCTCGATCAACCGCGCTTCCATAGGCGGTAATGGTGGTTTTAATAACATTTTCTGGCGGACTTCTACGGCGAAGTATTGCCAAATAAAGCTTCGATTCCAACCGTGCTACGCTGAGTGGCTACGTCGTTTCCCTTTTCTCTTTTGTGTCCTCCGCAACACTATTCCAGAAGACGAACGCGTATCGGCTTTCAGAAATTTCTTCATGAGACCGAGCGCGGAGTCATTTTCCCTCTTTGTATTTGATACCGTGCAATCCGAAGGCACAAATAAATTAAAGTCGCGCATATAGGCATCGTTCGCTGTAAAAAGGACGCAAAAGTTCCCAGCAACACCGGTGAGAATTAGACTTTGCGTTTCCAAGTACCGCAAAAGGGTCTCCAGAGTGGTGGAAAAGAAGCCTGAATGCTTTGGTTTGAGCACGAAGTAATCGTTTTCTTCGGGCCGCAACAAGTTCACGATGTCGCCACCGCGGCCTTCTCGTGCACAATAGTCGACAGTGCGTCGAAAGT
>Ga0193715_1000141_pt1 | contig 19138 bp, 18 predicted proteins | sample U2m2metaG_FD_143040 | JGI IMG/M metagenome (GOLD analysis project Ga0193715, IMG submission 143040) | Soil microbial communities from a riparian zone of the East river system, Colorado, United States - U2m2 | ecosystem: Environmental > Terrestrial > Soil > Riparian zone | place: USA: East River... | reverse complement strand
CGTTACCTGGTCCCCCCACCCAGTAGGGGCGGCATCATGATCCTCGCTGGCGATTGGAATGGCGATGCTAAACCGGACATCGCTTTTGTAGAAGGGGGTGCTGGTGCGCCGACGACTGACGTCTTGACCAACACGACCGGCGGAGCCGGCACCGACACGGTCACGATCACGAAAGCCGAATACCAGACGGGCAACCGCAGACTGCGCGTTGAGGCGACGAGCACGAATTCAACCGCAACCTTGCAGGTGTTTGTCACCTCCACCAATCAACTGATCGGAACGCTTGCTAACAATGGCGGCGGAAGATTCCGCGGTCAGTTCTCTTGGCCAGTCAATCCGCAGACCATCACGGTGAAGAGCAACTTCGGCGGTCAAGCCACACGCACGGTGACTGTGAGGTAACAGCGCCGCCTTAGCTCATTTGTCTGCGGCTGCAATCAGTTTTTGGTTGAAACCAAGGCAGCCGTGTCACATTCAAGTCGCATGAAACAAATGCGATTTTTCTCTCGGGCTAGTCTTGCTTTCGCGCTGCTTTGGACAGCGAACTCAGTTTGTTACTCAGCGGATGCTGATGTCGCCGACATCAAAGCCGAAATCACCAAGCGCCACGATGAGGCGGTGAAGCGGTTGCAGGATTGGATTGGCCAGGTGTCGATCGCGGCCGAGAATCGCGGGTATCCCGAAGGCGCGGAGTACATGGCGAAGCTCGCGCGCGATGCCGGCGTTCAGCAGGCGACGGTGATCAATACAGATGGCAAGCCTGCCGTGTTCGCGAGGCTCGACGCAGGCGCACCGAAAACCGTCGGGCTGTATTTCATGTATGATGTAAAACAGTTTGATCCCGCGGAATGGACGTCGCCGCCGACTGAAGCGCGGATCGAGGACAAGCCGCAACTGGGCAAAGTCATGATCGGTCGCGGCGCCGTGAATCAGAAGGGACCGGAAGCGGCGTTCCTCGCGGCGCTGCATGCGATTCGTGGCGCGGGCAAGAAAATGCCGGTAAATTTAGTGATGGTAGCGGAAGGCGAGGAGGAGATCGGTTCCCCTCACATTCCGCAGCTCGTCAGACGACCGGAAGTGCTCGACGCGCTGAAGAAGTGCGTCGGTGTATTCATGCCGTTTGCGGCGCAGGACCTCGACGGCATCGTTGCGGTGAACCTCGGCTCGAAAGGAGTCATCGAACTTGAGCTGGTCTCGAGCGGCGAAAAGTGGGGACGCGGGCCGGCCAAAGACATTCACTCCTCGCTCAAGGCCATGGTGGACAACCCGGCCTGGCATTTGGTCAAAGCGCTCGACACGCTCGTGTCCGACGACGGTAACGTCGTCATGATCGACAATTATCCGAAGCCTCTTCCGCTAACTGCTGAACAAAAAAGGATGATCGAAAAAGTGTCGAAGCTGCGGAGCGAAGCGCTGGCGAAAAAGCAATTCAGCGTGCAGCATTGGATCAATGATCTGCCGTGGGAGCAGGCGAACGAAAGGCTCGAATCGCAGCCGACTGTAAACATCGAAGGACTCGTCGGCGGCTATACGGGTCCCGGCGGCAAAACGATTCTGCCGCATCGCGCCGTCGCGAAAATCGACATGCGGCTCGTGCCCGATATGAAAGCGGCGGACGCGCTTGCCGCGTTGAAGGCCCATCTGGCGAAGCGCGGCTTCGGCGACATCGAAGTGAACATGACCGGCGGGTACGATCCGACGGCCACGTCGAAAGATTCGGCATTAATCCAGGCGCAATTGGCAACCTACAAGAAGTTCGGAATCGACGCGTTACTCTGGCCACGCAATGCCGGTTCGTATCCGGGCTACGTTTTCACCGGCGAACCGCTGAAGCTCGCTGCTGGACATTTCGGGCTAGGTCACGGTAGCGGCGCGCACGCGCCGGACGAATATTACATCATTGAATCAGCGAATCCGAAAATCCAGGGATTCGACGGCGCAGTAATGTCGTTCGTCGAATATCTCTACGAACTGGCGAAATAGATCCGCTTAGCGCACCAATTTCGCTTCGAGATTAATCTCTGCGCCTGCCAAAACGACCGATACCGGGCACGTTTTCTTTGTGTGCTCGGCCTGTTCGCGAAATTTTGCTTCGTCTATCCCCGGTACCTCCGCTTCAGTCTTGAGATCGATCGTCGTGATCTTTGGACCGCCGCCGACCATTTCCAGTTTCACGGTCGCGGTCGTGCTGATTCGCTTCGCCGGATGACCCGCCTTTTCCAGATTCGCCGAGAGCGCCATTGAGTAACAGCCCGCTTCGGCCGCGCCGATGAGTTCCTCCGGATTGGTCCCCTTCCCTTCCTCGAAGCGCGATGAAAATGAATAAGGGCCTTCAAACGCGCCGCTACCGAGTTTCATGGTTCCCCTGCCCTGTTTCAGTGTGCCTTCCCAAACAGCCGATCCAGTTCGTGTTGCCATAATCGAAGACGATGCCGCGTCTCCTTGAATTCCGCAACCCACTGGAGGCTTACTTTTTCGAAACGGAGTGCCTGCCAGCGAATCTCATTTCGGTCGTCGGTACAAAGCCGAGGCGTTCATACAGCGAGCGTCCCTCCGTCGAGGAGTGAAGAATCAGTTCGTCGAGGTTTTGCTCGCGCGCCCAATGGATAATTCGATTGAGAAGCATCGCGGCCAGACCTTGCCGGCGCCATTCCGGTTCTGTAAAAACATTGACAACGACCGCGTGGCGGCCTTCGGCAAATGCAGCCCCGTTTTCGGCCGGATGCGGCAGGACGCGCCGAAGATGGACGCCTGCACCGGCAATGACTGTATCAGGCGCGACTTTCAAACTTGTGAGCCAGCCGACGTATTCGCCACGGGCGATCACTTCGCGCAGCTGCTCACAAGATTTCACCCGGAAAGCTTCGAGCAAATGCGGCTGAAGATCGCCCATGTCCTGAAACATTCGGACACGATGCCAGGCGATAATGTCCGCGTCATCAATCGTCGCCAAACGGACATGAAATTTGTCAGCTATCTCTGCGTTCATGCCCTATGGCGATCTGTTTGCATCGAACCATGAACTGAACGCGAGGGGCCCAGCCATCACCGGGATCGCAACAATCAGTTCGTGTTGACACTGTTTTGCCTCCTTCAGTTTATGTTTGGCTAAAACGCTTCGCGCCGGATCAGCGCAAGCGCAACTCACGCCAGCTCAAAGGCGGCAATGTTGGTGAGGGGTTGAGGACCGATCCCGCTTTGCTTGTGCGTCCACTAAAGCGCGCTGTTTGCGCGCAAGCCGCAACCATCGAGCGTCTGAACGAAAAGAGACCAGAGGAATCACGTCAGCCTCTCGCCTTCTATTTCCCAGCGGCTGCGTCATAACGCCTCCCGAGCCACCAGCCGTTTATCCCCCAAAGAACTGCGCCCAGCGCTCCAAACAAAGCCAGCGTTTGCGCGCCGAAGCCCGCGCCCTCGATCGCGCGTTGCAGTTGCGCGACCGCCGCGTCTGCCCCGCGATAAACCGGGACATCGACAAAATTCTTCGCTTTGTACTTCGTCTCCTTGCTCATCGGTGTCCATAGCATCTCCCGGCCGGGACGAACAAAGGCGTATTCGCCGCTGCGACGCAGAACTATCACGACTGCGAGGACCGCGAATGTGTTCCATATCGCCAGCGCCACGAACCCGAAGAAAATCGCTACTGGAATAATCGTAAGGAGAACCACTAAACCCAAGCGCGAAGCGACCCTGCCGGTGATGAAAAGCTGCGCCAAGATCGTGAGGCTCTGCACAATCCAGTCGATCCGGGCAAACACGCTTGTGCGCGTCTGCACATCGGCGAACGTAGTCGCGACCAGCCGCAATTGCTCGAAATACAAAAAGGTGTTCGCAGTCGCCAGTAGAGCGACATACGCGGCAATGCCCAACAGGTACGGTGAGCGCAGGACAAGTGTGATTCCAGCAAAAGGATTTCCGCCCAGCGCGCGATCCCGCGTTTGATGATCAGCTGCGCCGCCGTCCCGCCGAGGTTCAGGACCACTTTTCCAGATGCGGATTAGGATGGCCTGCAAGACGACCGCCAAAACAAACAGCGCCGCTCCAACGAAGAGGATGCCGGCGTTCCCGATGGTCCGCGCGGTAAAATCGGTGAACAACGGTCCGACGAGAGCGCCCGCGGTTCCGCCCGCCGCGATCACCGGGAAAAGTCGCTTCGCTTGTCCGGAATTGAAAAGCTCAACCAGGAAGCTCCAAAAAACGGAGACAAGGAAGAGGCTGAGGACGCTGATGAAGACGTAGAAGAATTGGGCAACGGCTACACTTTGCGGCTGGGCTTGCAGGACGCCGCCAACGATTGCGAGCGCGAACGCCACGAAGCCGTAAATGAGCGGGAGAAAAATGCTCCGCCTGATTTTTGCGACGACGGCTCCATAGAGTGGCACGATCGCCAACGATGCGATCCAAGTGGCAAGCCAGAGGTTGGCAACGCGATCACGGCCGAGGATCGTGCCGACCGTTTCGCGCACCGGTCGCACGGCGAAATAGCCGCCGAGCACGCAAAAGAAGAGGAAGAACGCGGTGACGACCGACGGCAGTTCATGCCGCTCAACAAAGGTAAGCGTCGAGAATATCCGACCTATCACCGATGGGCGGTCTGAGGAACGCTCCATGTTAGACGTCCTACGTTAGCCGAGATGCTTGCGCCACGCAGCGAGCACTTCGGCTTCGCGTCCAGGCGTAAGGCCAGCGCGCAACTTCGATTGTCGATCTTGCGGCTGTGATTTGAACCAGGCCAGGGTATCACGAGCGGTCTCGGCAAGCGGACGGAACGTCAGGCCTTTGCCAAGAGCACGGGTAATGCTCGTTCGCGCCATCCCGCTTTCGTCGCCGGTCCAGACCGGCATATCCGACCACGCCTCGACCTTCTGTTTTTCGAGAAAGTCGGCTGGCACCCAGGTAAACGTCGCATCCGAATTAACGGCCCCTTTGATTTGATCCAGCATCTCGCCGATCACGAGTGGCTTGGCTGGTCCTGTCGCGTTGTAAATTCCGGTCTCGCGATTCTCGACCATCCGAATTGTCCATTCAGCCAGATCGCGCACGTCAATAAACTGAACCGGATGTTTTTCCAGGAAACCATTTCTCGGCTTCCTGTTCTGAGAGCGCTTTGAGTGGCCCATAAGTCTTGTAACCGGACGCCTTCATGGCTTGGAGCGTCTCCTTGTAGGAATCGGCGCCCTCATATTTTGCGAGTGGCGCCATTTCGTCCACGCCTTTGGTTGTGTCGGCATAAACCGAGATCGTCGAGATAAAGACGTAACGCTCGATATTTTCCTTGAGGATTTGCGCAGCGTCGCGCACCCACACCGGCAATGTCGTCGGGTTGTCGATCGCGACATCCCATTTGCGCCCCTTCAGCGCATCCAATTGGCCGTTGCGGTCGCCAATCAATTGTTCGACTTCCTTTGCCAATTCGCCCGGATGCGTCTTGCCGCGGTTGAATGTTGTGACCTTATGTCCGCGACTCAGCGCGTAACGAACTTGATACGGTCCGGTGAATCCGGTGCCGCCAAGGATGAGAACGCGGAGCGGCTTCACGGATTGTTCGGCGAATAGCGTTGTCGATCTTGCGCGTAACGCAAGAGCAGTCGCCGCGGACATTTTGATAAAATGGCGACGTGTCGTGGACATGTGACACGCTAACCTTTCTTGTCATTCCGAGCGAAGTCGAGGAATCTCTTACTGTTAGCCCTCAAACAATTGAGTTGTCTCGACTCCGCTCGACATGACAAAGGCGAATAAAGGAAGCGGTAGCGACATAACACGCCGCGAAGCCACGCGTTTGATTGGCGCAGGCGCAGCGGGATTGCTCGTACCGATTCGGGCATCGCTCGCCCAGACGAAAACCGAATCATCAACGATGCTGATGCGCCCGATTCCCTCGTCTGGCGAAAAGTTACCCGTGATCGGTTTGGGTACGTGGCGAACGTTTGATGTCGATCTGACGACAGATAATCGCAGAGAGCTTGAAGAAGTACTGTCGCTACTCGTGAAACTCGGCGGGCGCGTCATTGATTCCTCGCCGATGTACGGCCGCGCTGAAGAGGTAATTGGCGATCTCACGGCGACACTCGGAATTCGAGACAAACTCCCCGCAGCGAATCCGCCCGGTGGCGGACTTTTTCTGGCCACCAAAGTCTGGACCCGTGGCAAGGAGAACGGAATTAAATCGATGGAACGCTCAATGAGCCGGCTGCGAACAAAACGCATCGATCTGATGCAAGTGCACAACCTGGTCGATGTCGATACTCACCTCGCGACCCTGCGCGAATGGAAGGAGGATGGGCGCATTCGTTATATCGGGATCACCCATTACGAATCTGGGGCATTCGCCGAACTGGAGAAAATTATGCGGAGCGAAAAGCTCGATTTTGTCCAGATCAACTACTCGATCATGGAACACGAAGCGGAAGATCGCATTTTGCCGCTCGCTCAGGAACGCGGCATCGCGCTAGTCGTGAATCGGCCGTTCGGCGGCGGCGATCTTTTCGATCGTGTCCGCTCCAAATCGTTGCCCGAATGGGCGGCCGAATTCGATTGCCATTCCTGGGCGCAGTTTTTTCTAAAATGGATCGTTGCTAATCCATCTGTGACCTGCGCCATCCCAGCAACTGGCAAGGCGCGCCATCTCGAAGACAACATGCAGGCGGGAATTGGGCGGCTCCCAGATGCGAAGATGCGCCAGCGCATGCTCGAAGTCGCTTCTTCGCTCTAAAGATAAATCCTCTCCCCGGTAACGATATGTTGCCAACGCCCTGATTTGCGGACACTTCGGCCTCTCGCGGAAAAAATTTGCGATTTTTCAAAAAAATCGCTTGCGGAGGCGGCCGATCTGATCGACATGGCGCGCTCTTTATGCGAAAAATATCCCCCCTTCTCGTTATCGGTCTCTGTTGTCTGGCGTTTTGTCCACGTCCCGCCGAGGCGTTGGTCATGTCCGCGCCGAAACCGAAATTTGCTTACAAGGATGCTTCTGGCAAGAAGCAGTCGGTTGAGATCGTGGACAAATATCAGCCGAAGAAAATTGTTCGCCCGCTTGCCAAAATCGATTCAACGATTGACCCGAAACTGCGCCGCGCTGCCACGATTGCCCAGGAACGCGCGCACGCGCACTCGCTGTCAAAGTGCTGGCGTTTTGTCAAAGAAGCGCTGGTTGCCGCCGGTGTGGTGAAGTCCCGGCCGCAAACACCCTTGGCGAAGCAAGCTGGTCAGGAGCTCGTGAACAATTACGGATTCAAAAAGCTTCCGGTTTCTGATCCGTATGAAGCGCCCGTCGGCGCAGTGCTGGTCTATGATGCCAAGCGTGCAGCCGGTCACGTTGAAATTCGCACCCAGGATGGGTTCGTGAGCGATTTTCGCTCAAAGACGCCATCACCACGGCCGTTGCTGGGGGTTTTCGCCAAGACGTAGATCGCGCTGTCTACTCGGCCTCGGGTGGATCAGAAGATCCGTTTTCGGCTGGCAAATCTCGCAGCCGCGAGAATCTTTGCCGATGCCTCAGCCAATCCGGATCGCGATGTGGTCGGGTCCACGAAACATCTCGACAGCCATGATGCGGGCGTGGGGCAATCGACCGGACACGCTTGTCGTCGATGAGCCGTTTTATGCGTGCTATCTGAATGCGACCGGCAAAAAACATCCCGGGGCGGATGAAGTGATCGCGACCGGCGAAACAGATTGGCGGAAAGTGGTAACGCGGTTGACCGGCCCTATTTCAGACGGAAAGCGAATCTTCTATCAAAAACAGATGACGCATCATCTCTTGCCAGAGGTGGACCGGGAATGGCTTGCCGGCGTGACGCACTGTTTTCTGATTCGCGATCCGCGCGAAGTGATTTCCTCATACGTCAAGAAGCGCGAGGATCCGGAGCTGGAAGACCTCGGCTTTGTGCAACAAGCAGAGATTTTCGATTGGGTTTGCAAACGCACGAATGCGATTCCGCCGGTTGTGAATGCGAAAGACGTCCTGGAAAACTCCGAACGAATGTTGCGCCTGCTTTGCGATGCGGTCGGCATCGAGTTTAGCGAGTTGATGCTCTCCTGGCCGCCGGGCCTGCGCGAAACCGACGGAGTCTGGGCGAAGTATTGGTATGGCGAAGTGGCAAAATCCACCTCGTTTGAACCGTATCGCCCGCGACGCGATGAAGTGCCGAAGCATTTACTCGAAATTCACAAGCGCTGTCGCGAATGCTATGACCGGCTTTATGAATACCGGCTGCATTGAAGATCTCGCACAAAGAACACGACGGGCACAACGTCATTGAAATGAAAGTTGTTCTTTGTGTCCGGAGTGGACGTTGTGTGAGGTAATTCAGATGTTGCAGAAATTCGATAAACGAAATCGCGACCTGATTGTCAATATCAACGGGCAACTCGAGCATCGCCATAAGGCCGGAATCAGTCCGTTCGATTCGGCAGTGCAAGGCGGCGACGCAGTCTGGGAAGGGTTGCGCCTGTATGACGGCCGAATTTTTAAGCTCTACGAACATCTCGACCGGCTGCGACGTTCGGCACGCGCCTTGTCGTTCGCCGAGATTCCGCCGCGCGAGAAAATCATCGAGGAAATCAAGCGCACCCTGACTGCAAACAAGATGCGGGACAGCGTTCACGTCCGCCTCACCCTCACGCGCGGAGTGAAGATCACTTCTGGAATGGATCCCCGGCTGAATCAAAGCGGCCCAACGCTGATCGTTCTCGCCGAACACAAAGCTCCCGTGTACTCGAAAAGTGGTCTCAAATTGATTACCGCAACGGTGCGGCGCCCGCCACCTGAAGTTCTGGATGCGCGAATTCACCATGCGAATCTGCTGAATTCGATTCTGGCAAAGATCGAAGCAAACAACGCTGGCGCGGACGATGCGCTCATGCTGGACACGCGCGGTTTCGTTGCCGAAACCAACGCGACCCACGTCTTCATTGTGCGCAACTCCGATAAATCGCGAGCAAGCGGCGATCTTGCCACCAGTCGGGTTGTGGCATGCCCTGAGGGAATTACTCGTGCGATAGTGATCGAGATTTGCGCAGCGGAGAAAATTCGCTGCGTCGAGACCGATTTATCAGTTGTCGACGTTTACGGCGCGAATGAAATGTTTTGCACAGGCACAATGGGCGAACTGGCCGCCGTCACCAAAATCGACAATCGCGTCATCGCGATGACGAAACGCCTGAGCGATCTTTACGCGCAGCGCACTGCCACTGAAGGTGTGCCCGTTGTCTAGGTCCTTCTAAATCACGACCAACTGTAGCCACGGCCCTGCGGGCCGTCTCACCCAAGACGAAAAGCAGCGCCGACATGGACCGGCGACAGGCCGGTGGCTACAACATTTCGAAATCGCGCTAACGCTGTTCACCCCATGTTTTCTTCTCGAAAGAGACTCGCCCCGATCCTTTTTCGAATGCCTCGAAATGCGCCGGATTCTGTTGGTAGTATTTCTGGTGATACGCCTCGGCCGGATAAAATTTCATCGCCGGCAGAATTTCGGTGACGATCGGTTTATCGAATTTGCCCGAGTGCGCGAGTTTTGCCTTTGACGCGTCGGCGATCTTCTTTTCTTCATCGTTGGCATAAAAAATCGCAGCCCGATAACTTGGCCCGATATCGGTGAATTGGCCGTCGGCCTGGGTCGGATCGATCTGACGCCAGTAGATGTCGAGCAGCTGGTCGTACGAAATCTTGGCCGGATCGTAGGTGATTTCGATTGATTCCCGGTATCGCGTTTTCTCCGAAGTAACGAGCTCGTAAGTCGGATTCGCTTCTGTGCCGCCACAATAGCCCACGACTGTTTTGATCACGCCTTTTGCTTTGTCGAAGGCCGGCTGGATGCACCAAAAGCAGCCGCCGGCAAAGACAGCAGTCCTGGTTGTTGCAGGAGACGGAGCCTGGCTATGACCGAGATGGACTGGTCCCAAGATTCCGCTAACGAGCAGTGCAAAAACTGAGATTCTTTTCATGATTGTCGATCTTAGACAAAGCTGCTGCCGGTTTGTTTCGGCTTTTTCGGCTTAACAGCTTCGGGCCGGGCTGCCGATCAGCCTGACTTTTACATCTTTAGTTGTCCCTGGTTGAACCGCTGGGCGGCGGGAACGATTTGTTTCCGTGATCGAATTGATTCCGAAGTCTTACGTTGCGCCGCTCGATCTGGAGACAATCTTCGGGCGGCATGCGCCGTTGCAAGTCGACCTTGGCTGCGGCGACGGCTCGTTTCTTTGCGCCTTGGCAAAGAGCATGCCGGACACAAATTTTCTCGGAATCGAGCGGTTGCTTGGACGAATCAGCAGTGCCGCGCGAAAAGCTGCCACGGTTGGCAATGTGCGCCTGCTGCGCATGGAAAGTTCGTACGCGGTGCGTTATCTGTTGCCAGCCGGATCAGTGGAAACGTTTTATCTCTTGTTCCCCGATCCATGGCCAAAACGGCGTCATTGGCCGCGGAGGATCGTGACTGGAGAATTCTTACGCACGATAAGCCAGGCGCTGGCTGCAAATGGAAGTATCCTCATTGCCACGGATCACTTTGATTACTTTGAAAAAATCAAAGATATCGCGCGAGCAAATCCCGATTTTACCGCCGAAGATCCATTCGATTTGCGCTCTCCCGACGGCGGGCAGGACGGACGGGTTCTTCCGCTCACGAAATTTGAGCAACTATTTCGAGCACAGGGCGCGGCGATTTACTGGCTTGAGCTTCGAAAAGTTTCACCGGTGAGATAACTCTGCGCTTCCCAACCATCAGAGCGAAAGCGCACGGTTACAGCGCCGGTTTCATCCTGGCGAAAAAGTTTGATGCCGCGCGTTCGCAAATCCTCGGCCCAGTTGTCGCCGACTCGTTCGTTCGGCGGGAAATCGCGCGAGGTGGCGATGATCAGACGCGGCCGCACCACATCGAGAAAAGACCCGGAGCAGGAATTTCCAGAGTGATGCTGTCCTTTGACGACGATGTCACTGTGGAGGCTTGAACCATAAGACAGCAGGGCACGCTCGGTTTCTATGCCACTGTCCGACATGAACAAAACCGACGTCGATGGAGCAATGGACACCTGAATGACATACGTCTGGTCGTCCGCTCTTCTTGCAGAAAATGTTTGTGGCGGAAAAAGGACATCGGCAATGACGTCGCGCGATAGACGGAAAGTGTCGCCGGCAGCCAGATCGTCCGGCTTGAATCCGCGTTCTTGGAACAGGCGCTGCAATTGCCGATGAACACTTGAGCGGTCCGGCGCCGGATTGTCGATCAACCGGACGCGGGGATAATCGTGGAGCAGTTCGGCCGCGCCGCCGACATGAAGCGAATCGCCGTGAGTCAGCACCAAACCATCGAGCCGGTTCACTCCCTCCCAATGCAAGTACTCGCGAACGACGCGTTGGTAACTCCGCTCGCTCCCACAATCGAAAAGCCAGTTTGCACCTTCTGTCCGCAGATGAACAGCCCCGCCAGCGCCCAAGTCCAGCACGGTGATCTTTGCCATTAGGTTTTCGGACCAATGAGGCGCGGCGACATAAAAATGGCCGCCCGGGACTTGCGCGAACAATTGCACGATCCCAAGAACGAGCTGCGCCAGAAACCAGTTGGCATTATTGAAAACTATGGCGAGCCACGTCAGCAGCGGCGTGGCCAGAAGGGAAAGGAGCGCGATCGCGAGAATAAAGAAGGCAATCGGAACGACCAGCAGATTCGCGAACAATGAAATTGGAGTAACGATATGAAAATACCAAAGGATGAACGGCAACGAGCCGATCCAGGCTGCGAGCGAGACAGAGGCTGCGCGGCAAACCCATTCCAGTGCGGAGTGGATCCAGCGACGCGGTCCGCGCAGTAAACTCCGTGGCAAAAAAGGATCGGGTGCGCCCCATCGCTGCAAAAATCCAAAAAGAGGATCGGCCAATAATATGAGCGCGCCCACGACTGCGAACGAGAGTTGGAAGCCTGTGGAAAAAAGTTCATTCGTATCCCAACAAAAAAGAAAGAAGGCTGCTGCGGCGAGGCTGTTCAGGACGAAAACCTTGCGATCAAAAAAGAGGCCACCCAGGAGGATCGAAGCCATCACGGCAGCACGCAAACTCGAAACCTCCAGTCCGGTTACTGCCGCGTAAAAAAAGAGCAACGGAATAATGAACGCTGCCGCCCATTTGCGCGACAGTCGCACGACCATTGCCGCCATCCACAAAAGTGCTGCGAGAATTGCTATGTTCAGACCAGAGACGGCGAAAAGGTGAAGTGTGCCAGTTTGTTGGAACGGCTCCTCGATGTCTTCAGGTGTTTCGTGCCTGACGCCAAGCACGATGCCGTTGAGAAAGCTTCGCACCTCCGGCGCGTCGTCCAATCCGCGGCAAAGCGCGTTTTGCATCCATAACCGCGACTTCTGGGCTGCGCGTAAAATCGGGTTCCCACCGCCGTGCCTGATCAGCGCGCCGTCCTCCGGATAGCGAACAAAAAGCATTCGACGAACGTCGCGGCGCGCGAGATATGCGCGCATATCGAATTCACCTGGATTTCGGGGAGGCGCGATGACTTCTGCTTTTCCAAAGAGCTTCAATTCATCGCCGAATTCCGGACTACCGCGCCAGCGAACCTGCCAGACTGCGCGTGTGGATTGTTGCCTGCCTTCAAGCTCAACTGACTCGAGCTTAAGCAGGAACGTCGCGAATCTGTTCGGCGCGATCTTGGGCTCGCTGATCACGAAGCCAGTCGCTGTGACAACGCGCGGCCGATTGCCCAGTTCAGCGGCGACTCGCTGTCCTTCGGTGTTGCTGGTTCGTAAACCGTGCAACAGAAAAAAGCCAGCCCCAACGATTACATAGGCTGCGATTAAGCGCGGCCAGCGCATAAGAGCGACGGCGCAGAGGACGATGATTATCGAAGTCGCCACCAGTGCGGAAGAAGAGAGCGGAAAGAAGTCCGCCAGGATAATTCCCAGACCCGCCATCACCGCCAACCCAACGAATGGTTGGCGCGGCGCACTCAGCAGCTTCATCAACTGGCTTTTTGCTTATCCCGCCCTGGCAAGGCAAGCTTCAATCGCGCTAGCCTGTTGCGTCGGGACACTGCGCGCAAAATTCTCTGAAAAGACGCGTTTCGTCACGCAAAAGCTGTCGCTGTAGTGGTTGTAGTGGAAGCTGACAGCTTCCCTCTGTCGGTCAGTTTATCGCCGCACCGGTGCAAAATCTGATGCAGAGTCTGCGGGCACGCCGTATTTTTGCCCGTGCACGATTTATTTGCCAGAGAAGAGCGGGATGCTGCGGCGAAGACCGACACCGCTGCGCCGCTGGCCACGCGGATTCGCCCGCTCTCCCTCGATGAATTTGTCGGCCAGGAACACATCCTCGGCCCAGGAAAACTTTTGCGCCGGGCAATTGAAGCGGATCGTTTGCCGTCAGTGATTTTCTCCGGGCCGCCCGGCAGCGGAAAGACCACGCTTGCCCGGATCATCGCGGAAATGACACACGCAAAATTCATTCGAATCAGCGGTGTGGAAAGTAACGTCGCCGAAATGCGCCGCGTGATCGCCGCGGGGACCAATCGCCTCCGTACATCGGGACAAAAGACTATTTTGTTTATCGATGAGATCCATCATTTCAACAAAGCGCAGCAGGATATTCTTTTGCCAGATGTTGAAGCTGGAAATCTCCGCCTGATTGGCGCGACTACTTACAATCCGTTCTTTTATGTGAACAGCGCGCTCGTCTCGCGTTCGCAGGTCTTTCGGCTCGAACCGCTCAACGTTCAGCAACTCGAACAATTAATAGACCGCGCATTGGCCGATAAAGAGCGCGGGCTTGGAAATTATGATGTGAAGATAGACAAGAACGCACGCCGGCATCTCGCGAAACTCAGCGATGGCGACGCGCGCAAATGCTTAAACGCGCTTGAGATTGGGGTGCTGACAACGTCAGCAGGTGCGCGCGACTTGATCCATTTCACGCTCACTGTTGCCGAGGAAAGCATTCAGCAAAAGGCGGTCGTTTACGATCGCGTCGGCGACGCGCACTACGATACAATCAGCGCGTTTATCAAAAGCATGCGCGGATCGGACGAAAAAGGTGCGATGTATTGGCTGGCGAAAATGCTGCATGCCGGCGAGGATTTCCGTTTCATCGCGCGACGCATCGTTATTTTTGCAAGCGAAGATATCGGTCTGGCCGACCCAGAAGCGCTGCCACTCGCCATTGCGACGCAACAAGCGGTCGAATTTGTCGGCCTGCCCGAAGCGCGAATTCCCCTGGCGCATGCCACCGCCTACATGTGTCGCGCACCGAAAAGTCGCGAAGCTTACGATGCCCTGAATGCCGCAACCGAAAAGATCGAAATGGAACAAACAAAGCGCGTCCCGAAACACCTCAAGAACAAGCATTTCCCGGTAAATCCGGAAAGCTCAGCGAAGTTGTAGTGGCGGTGAAGATGCCGCCTACCCGCAGTACTAACCACGAATACACACGAATGGACACCAATGACGAAGGCGAAATTCGTAATTAGAGCTCTCACCGCAGCGCTCAAAGAGCAGGCAGCCCAAATCCAGAAGGTGAGTGCCCAGCTTGAAGTGAGCAACCTTGGGTCGCAAACGAGTCGCGACTAATCCGTAAAGGTACTAGAAAACAAACTAACGGAAGCAAACGAAGAAAACGACTGCGGTCTGTGCGCAGCCGAAATTCGAATCTTCGTTTTTCTTTGTTGCCTTCTGTAAAAGGATTCAGGAGTAGACACGTCTGCACTTGTAGATATTCTTATAATAGAGGGACTGTGTGCCACAGCGATCACGAATCCGGACGAGCACACGCATCTCGCGTGTTGTTTTTTGATCTTGCCAAGCTGGCGAGATTTTTGGCAAAGAATATAGAAACCAAGGCCTGAACCGGGAGAGGGCGCTTCTCCCGACAGCTTCTTTCCCTCGTTCAGACCTGCAGTGGCTCAATTCACCAATCGGGGGAACGAAAGGATTTGTCTTATGAAAACGGAAGCTTCACTCAGAACAAATTCGATGAACCGCTCGTCTTTGCAGAGCGGTTTTCTTCTCATGGCAGTCGCCCTCGCATGGTTTGGGCTTTCGCCGCAAGCGCGTGCCGTTTGCCAAGAAGGCTGCTTAACGAACGACAACACCGTCTTAGGTGATGATGCCCTCTTGAACAACACAGCCGGTCCGGACAACACTGCCGTTGGTTCGGAAGCCCTCGAGTTCAACGTTACCGGTGGTAGCAACACTGCGGTTGGATTCGACGCGTTGTGGTTAAATACGAGCTCTTTTAACACGGCCGTCGGAACTGCTGCACTGATGTTTAACACCACTGGTACGTCTAATACGGCCACCGGCGCTACGGCGCTAATGTTTAACGATAGGGGGAGCAACAATGCAGCCTTTGGCATGTTCGCGTTACAAATCAATCGTTTCGGCAGCAACAACACGGCTGTTGGTGTCGAAGCGTTAAGGCGCAATACCCAGGGCGACAACAATACCTGCATCGGAAACAGCTCACTCTACAATTGCGAAGGGAATAACAATACAGCCATTGGCACCTCCGCAGGCATGAACATCAAGAGGGGAAACAACAACATCTGCATTGGCAACGTGGGTGTGGCCACTGAATCAGATACGATTCGGATTGGCAATGCGACGCATCCGAACACGTTTATTGCCGGCATCAGTGGGGCAACCGTGCCAACTGGTGTAGCAGTTATCGTAGATGTGAGCGGTCATCTCGGCACAACCACATCCTCGGCGCGGTTTAAACAAGCGATCAAACCAATGGGCAAAGCGAGCGAGGCAATTCTCGCACTCCACCCAGTGACCTTCCGCTACAAGCATGAGCTTGATCCCGACGGCATCCCGCAGTTCGGCTTGGTAGCCGAGGAGGTGGAAAAAGTACAGCCTGATTTGGTGGCTCGCGACGAGCAAGGCAAGCCTTACACCGTTCGCTACGAAGCGGTGAACGCGATGCTGCTCAATGAGTTTCTCAAACAGAATCGCCGGGTGGAATCGCTCGAGAAAGCGATGGCAGAGCAACAGTCGATAAACGCAGCCATGAGCGCGATGCTGAAAGAGCAGGCGGCGCAAATCCAGAAGGTGAGCGCAGAGCTCGAAGCGAGGAAATCTTTACCGCAAATCGTCCTCAACAATCAGTAAGGCGGCGAAGGAGGCAGGAGCAATTGACTGTTTCGCTCCCAAGAGCATTGCGCTTCATAGTGCGTTCAGCCTAACATTTTTTCTTAAACTGTGGGACGATTGCACGGTGCGCTTCCAGCTTCCGGCTCGGGTGCTGCGCAAAAGGTAACAACTTTGTGACTTTTCGTCTATCGCATCGCGCGACGCTACGGATAAAACTTAGGGTTGCGCGTCATCTCCGCGCCTATCCTATCGAGTCTCATGCGAATTCTAGTCGTCGAAGATGAAGTCCGCCTTGCCGAGCATATCTCTCGCAGCCTCACTGAAGCTGGCCATGAGCCGACCCTGGTCTACGATGGCGAAACCGCTGTCGGCGAAGGGGAGGCGACGCATTACGATCTCATTGTGCTCGACGTGATGCTGCCCGGGATGGATGGCTTCGAAGTGCTGCGACGTTTACGCGCGGCGAAAATCGACAGTCGTGTTCTTATTTTGACCGCGCGCGGCGAAGTGAGGGATCGCGTGACCGGCCTCGGTTTGGGCGCGGATGATTATCTCGCGAAGCCGTTCGCCATGCAGGAGCTGGTCGCGCGAGTGAGTGCGCTCGGGCGACGTTTTCGCGAGAAAGCACCCATCAAGCTCCAAGTCGGCGACCTGGTCTTGAACCTCGCCGACGGGGAATTGTATCGCGGCACGCGCCGGATCGAGCTTTCGCCGCGAGAACTCACTTTGTTGCGCATGCTGATGCGCGAACCTGGCCGCATTTTTAGCCGCACGGAATTGTGCGAGCGCGTTTGGGAACGGGAACATGAGTACGGCCTGAAACTGGTCGAAGCCTTCATCAGCCGTTTGCGCAAGAAGATTGACTCGCCGCCGCTTATCCACACGGTAAGGTACTTGGGCTACACGATCCAGGAGCCGGAATGAGGAACTGGCCGTTACGCTGGAAGGTCGCGCTATACTCCGCGTCGCTGGCCGTGGCCGCTACCCTTGGCGGCGCGATCACCACCTGGTTTATCCTGCGTCATGCCGAGATCGCGGCTTTCGATCGGCGGCTAACCACTGATGCCCAGGAATTCTTTCGCGACGTGGAACATTTCGAAGGTGGCCGGACGAACAACCGTCGGGTGTTCAAGGAGATCTTCGTGCCGCTCTCACTGCGCAAGCACCTCGTTGAAGTAACCGATGCCAGCGGCACCGTGCTTTATCTTTCTCCGCGATTGCGACAGCCCTTCCCCCGCGACGACATCAACAGATTTCACAACCGCAAGATTGACGGCCAAAAGATCCGCCTGGCGGAGTTTAGTGAAAATGGCCTTACCTTGCGCGCCGGTGATGATCTCAAGGCGATCAATCAAATCGGTCGCGATATTTTCCTGGCGATGCTGGGGGCGATTCCGACGGTACTATTAGTGACCTTGGTCGGTTCGGCCTGGGTCGCGAGCAAAGCGATAGCGCCGGTCGAGGAAATCCGCCAGGCGGCCAAGAGGATCACCGCGCAACGGCTCGACCAGCGCCTGCCTGTTCCGCCAACTAGCGACGAGATCGCAGGATTAATCGAAGTGCTCAATACGACCTTCGAACGGTTGCAGCGGAGTTTCGAGCAATCCGCCCGTTTTTCCGCCGACGCTTCCCATCATTTGAAAACGCCGATCGCAGTCCTGCGCGCCGGTATTGAGGAAATCGTGGCCGACGTTGAATGCAGCGAAAGCACGCAAGCGCGTGCCGACAGGCTGCTAGGTCGCATTCATCACCTTAGTTCAGTCGTGGACAATCTGCTTCTGCTTTCCCGCGCCGATGCTGGCCGGCTCGAGTTGTCGAAGGCCGAGTTCGACTTAGGCGAAATGCTCGAAGGTGTTCTTGATGATGCGCTCACGCTGGCTGAACCGTTTGGTCTCAAGGTGGAAGCCGATGTCCCCAAGCATCTGCCGTTAACGGCCGATCGCACTTTCGTCGCGATGATCGCGCAAAATCTGGTCGAAAACGCGGTTAAATATAACACTCCTGGCGGTCGTCTTCGGGTGGAAGCGCGGGCCGTCAATGGCACGGTCGAAATCATAATTGGCAACACCGGCGACGGCATCCCTAAAGATCGCACTGGACAGGTATTTGAGCGGTTTTATCGGGTCCGCGGGGGCGAACGCGTGCCAGGACATGGACTAGGCTTGAGCACGGCGCGGGAGCTGGCTCGAGCACATGGCGGCGACGTCGAGCTGGTGCGTTCCGACGGTAGTTGGACAGAAATGCGTGTGCGCCTGCCGCAAGTTGCTTGACGATCGGAAGAGGCGTTGACTGATCAGCGACCGGCGCGCTCGCTGTGTCGCCGGAATTGCTGAAGAGCGGGCATAGTTCGTTGCCAGCTGCAAAAGTTACAACTCGTTAACCTTTCCCTTCTAGACGCAATCACTCGCGTCGCCAACTTGGTCAACAACAAACCTAGATCACTAGGAATAAACTCAAGCAATCCGTTCAAAACACACACGAAAGGAGAAAATCCGATATGAAAAACAACATATGGTTCAAACTGGGTGGAGCAGCGCTTCTGGGTCTGATGGTCCTGGGCTTTGCGGTGCCCAGTGGGCAGACTGCCACTACGGTGACGTTGACTGCATTGGTGCAGGATCAGCAGTGCCAGGGCGGCGACAATGTCAATGTGACGTTGACCGCTATGCTCAACCCACAGGCGCCAAACGTGCGGTTTCAGTGGGACTTCAACAACGACGGGATCTTTGATACCGCGCTCCGTCCCGACCCCACGGTGACCCACGTCTATCCGGACGAAGTAAACGTCACGGCAGTAGTGAAAGTGGTCAAAGGCCGCCGCAGCGCGACCGATTCGGTCACCTTCAGCACCTTGCGTTGCGAGAATTAGTTAGCGATTCAGTTCTCCAGAACTGTTCCTTTAGCCGGCGCACGCGGTTCGCGTGCGCCGGTTTTGGTTTTTAGAAGCAGAGGCGCTTTCCCAACCCCGGAAGCTTTCGGTGCTGGAAAGCCGCCCGCGCGGATCTCGCTTTAGTTTATTGCATCGCAAGCGGCTTAGGATGATTAA
>Ga0193715_1000140_pt1 | contig 19167 bp, 18 predicted proteins | sample U2m2metaG_FD_143040 | JGI IMG/M metagenome (GOLD analysis project Ga0193715, IMG submission 143040) | Soil microbial communities from a riparian zone of the East river system, Colorado, United States - U2m2 | ecosystem: Environmental > Terrestrial > Soil > Riparian zone | place: USA: East River... | reverse complement strand
TTTCTCACATTCAAATTGAACGGAAATTAACCGCGTTGATAAATAAATGATATGGTACAAGTGTATAATACTGGATAAAAACGGCACTATCTGAAATTGCTAATTTATGTAAATATACAAAATGCAAGAGATAAAGCAAAACAAAAAGGATGTTAAAATAAGGAATAGTAGCAGAGAATAATCATTATGCCGGATTTGGTACAGCGACAGTTAGTATGTGTAGAGAAATGATGGAAATAGAACCTCTATTATTTGAGAATGTCGATTTACATAAAATAAATCATCTGTATTTGATGAATAAATAATCTAGAACTTATCAAGAATTTCATTTCCCATGCCAATGAACCACCCAACAAAATGTTTAGAATTTTTGTCGTTAACTTGAAGATCTATAATCGTGATTCCATTTTCGCCCGTAATGCATTTTATACATTTATTTCCTGCCCAGCCGTCAGATTCCAAAGGATACATGCTGGATCCTGTATCATGTGTTCCTGTACCAAAGACACCATACAATAAGCCGCTAATGTTGAACCTTTGATAGTTATGGTTATGGGCTTGTAATACTCCATCAATTCCGCTCGCTCTGAATACAGGATCGTAACAATCGAACTGACCATTAGGTGGATGATCACTTTTTACGGTCACAAATGGTTGATGAACTACTGCAAACTTGTACAATGCAGTGCTTGATTCTATTTGCGATTTCAAGATTTCAAACTGCGGGCTGGAACAATCAAATTTTATGTTTGCATCTATATTGAACAACGCAAGCTTGTCACCAGAAAAATCAAAATTAGCTTGACCAAATGTCCTATTGTTATCTAGCCACATCTGTACTTCTTTTCCGGAATCATGATTTCCAACAACAATGTCGGTATTTTCTTTCGTAAATCCATGAGATTGAAGATTAGATAGTACTTCGTTTCCATTCGTATATTCAAAATCGCCCGGTATTATCAATGCCTGGACATTGTAATTGTTCGCAATTTCCAATTGGGTAGTAAATCCTTGATTGGAGTCAATGTCACCAACTATTGCAATTCGTAGGGTTTTTGACTTGTTAAAATCAGCGGCCGGATTTCCCACTAAGGAGGATCCAACTGAGCCCAAAACAGTAGGTAAATGTGCAATAGTAACAGAAATAACATTCAGTAATGAAAGACAAATTATAATAATTAAAAACTCATTTCGTTTCAAAAGTAAGGTCTATAATCTGAAGTTAATATATAAAGTGTTTAGTACAAGCATCAAAGCTTTAATCAAGTACAACTCATTTAGTCATTTGTATTACTAGAATTCAGAACGTTATTATTAAATAATCTAGCGACTTAGATGGTTGTATCATAATCCTTTATAGAACGATCAAAAGCACGCTAGGTTTTTCTTCTACTTGATTACTTTTAGTTGATTGTATCAGACTACTTATGTAGGTATCCAAGTTAGATATTGATAATGCTGGGCAATATGCTTTTTGTTCTCTTGCTATTTTGTCTTACCATATCTTTATTTACTATTGTATTTAGTATTCCAACGAATCTAGGAATCTTTCATAAGACCTCTGGCGAAAGTGATGTTCAACAAAATTATACATTTGTTAGAAAATGGGGTTCTCACGGTAGCGCCGATGGGCAATTCCAAAGAGTTCATGACGTTCATTTTGATCATTCTGAAAGATATTTGTATACAACAGATAGAGATGGTAATCGTGTACAAGTATTCGATAAGAATGGAACATTTCTCTTTAAATGGGGCTCAAAAGGAACAGGTAATGGTCAATTTACTGTACCTTATAGTATCGATGTCGATGCTGAAGGGAATGTTTGGATTTGCGATAGAGGAAACCACCGAATTCAAAAATTTGATAAAGATGGTCACTTCCTATTCAAATTTGGTAACACAGATAGTCATCCGAGTGGTGATATAGGAAAATTTGATAATCCTAGACAAGCCGCTGTAGATAAAGATGTAAAATTTATCTACGTAGCAGATTCCAAGAATAATCGAATTCAAAAGTTTTATACTAATGGTACTTTTGTGAAGAGTTGGGGTTCTAAAGGTACCAGTGATGGGCAATTTGACCTGCCTATTAGCCTTATTATTGATTCAAAGGGAAACATAATTGTAAACGACCTTGGGAATAGCCACATACAAAAATTTGATACGAATGGGAATTTTCTCATGAAATTTGGTTCTACTGGAACAGGTGATGGGCAGTTTTCGCAGATGGAGCATATGGCAGTAGACAAATTTGATAACATATACGTTAATGACCCGCAATCAGGTCCAAATGGTAGCGGTATGCCACGAGTACAAAAATTTGATACTAATGGTCACTTCATTACAAAATGGGGATCATATGGAAAAGGAGATGGACAATTCGTTGATCCGGAACATCTTACTGTAGATTCTGACGGCTATGTTTATGTTACTGACAGGCATAACAATAACATCCAGGTTTTTGCCCCAATTTCCAATATTTCTGACTATAGGAATAATTCCTCTGTTACTATTGATTGAAATTAATAAAAACCGTGATCAAGTTTTCTTAGTCACCGCCATAAAGAAGAATACCAAAATGCTCAGCCCAGTTAAAGGGATAATTATATCAGTAATGGGATTATCAAATAAAAGTAAATGCTCTAAATTCTCATATATTAAAAACGCCAAAAACAGAATGAAGGCAATCACGGCGTACTGCAATTTATGGAGACCTGTCTTTCGATATGCCGAAAAAGATAGTCCAATTAAAACTGCCGAGAGCACCGATCCTACAATGTATAAAAATATTTCTATCCAATCAGAAAATCCCGCCTGGGAAATCAATAATGTTATGAATTGCATTTGTCTCAGTATCTTACTGATATAATCAGAATTGTATGAGTTTAAGGATTGTTATACAACTATCTAAGTTTCGTCCGGCCCTGTCGGGACTCGTATTGTTAAATCGGGCTCACAGCCATAGGTCCTAACTTCCACCTACGGCGGTACAAGATGTAATTTTGTTATTATTTGAGTACCACATTGTGAATATTAGTATCTACCATTCACTAAGGACTAATCGTAAAAGTTAAGTGTCAAATGTAATAAACACATAAGTGAAACATAGATGAGATTGCCGAATGAGAAATTCAAAAAACTCAATTCGAAAATTTTTATTATCATGATTCCACTAATACTCTCGGCATTTACTCATTTATGGAATATTGATGGCTTTCCTAGCATATACAGAGATGAAGATCATTACTTGAGAAAAGCAATGCACGTGTTACGAGGCTTAGGTCCTCAGGAAGGACCCACTGAATTACTGAGTTATCCTCAAACTACATATACACATCCTTATTTCGGGCAGCTTTTTTTGGCTTCAGTACTGGGTTCATTCGGTTATCCAGACTCATTAAATCCAACAACCACTTTTACTTCAATCAAAGAAGTGTTTATGGTTCCACGGCTGCTTATGGGATTGCTCGCAATTCTTGATACTTTTCTTTTATTTAAAATCGCAGAGCGCAGGTACAACATGACTATTGGGCTAGTTGCATCGATTCTCTTTGCAGTAATGCCTCTTACCTGGATAATCCGCAGAATTTGGTTGGAACCTATTCAATTACCATTTATACTTGCGTCCATATTACTTGCGCTATATATTACCAACCCGAATCTAGCGGAAAAAAGAAAAAGTATTCCTATTGTGTTACTCTCTGGTACCTTACTAGGTTTAGCCATATTTACAAAAATTCCAGTCGTATCACTGATACCACTTGTAGGATTCATGATATATTCGAATTCTAAAAATTTTAAGCTGATCGGTTTGTGGATAATCCCAGTGTTACTGATACCCCTACTTTGGCCAATGTATGCTATTTTTCAAGGGGAACTCAATGAGTGGATAACAAGCATGTATTGGCAGATTGAAAGACAAAACAGTGGTCTGTTCTCCTCAATTGAGAAATTATTTAATATAGACCCTATCCTTGTGGGATTTTCATTTATTGGGCTTGCTTATGCCGTGGTTAGAAAACGAGATTTATTTTTAATACTTTGGTTTGTCCCATTTATCATGTTTCAGCTTGTTAGTAGTTACGTGCAGTACTGGCATCTGATTCCAATATATCCAGCACTTTGCATAGGTTGTGCAATTTTAATTACAGATGTATCAAAAATATTTCGGAGTCAGAGAATCAAAAACTTATTGCCGTATTCATTACTGACCATAATCGGTGTGTATGGTATCATAGTAACGTCCATATTGATAAGTCTTAATCTCACGTCCTTTCACTATGAAGTTATTTCAGTTCTTGGTAATGAGATACAAAAAGCAAATAAAATAACAACTGAAAGTAGCTCGTACAACAATAAAGATAATAACATACATAGTGTTACTGTATTAGGCAATAATTATTTCCTTTGGTTTCCCAAATATATACTTGACAAGAATGGGATCAATGAATATAAGAATTATTACCATCATGGAGATATAAAAACAAATAAAATTGTATTGGCTGTAGGAGATGATTTTATCGACGAGATGACGAGATATAATAAGTCAAGTATTAATATTGACGAACTTAGTGTATTACTATATAGATCCAATTTTACATCAAGGATAGAAGAAAATCAATCCGCAGTACCACATAGAAACATTTATCCATTCAACAGCCTAATCGATCTAGATCCAATTGCCACAACTAGTGTAGAAATCAGAGCCAATTTGGCGCACGATGTTACTAAGCACATCCAAACAGATAATGTCACTCAATATGGAAAATCCTAAATTCGCGTTGAATGAGAATGCCAATTCGTCTGATATGTCTTATATTAGTCTAGGGATGATTGGGTACACGGACTTGTCAAGTATAAATTCAAGTGCGCTGGTCGTCAAACCCGTCGGGATACGATCGAATATTCAATTGGAATAATGACAAGTTTTTCGAGTTTGAGAGGTACCTTTTTGCAGATTCAGATCAAACATCTATCTTGAATGATGTTTCATATCCGCTTCCCTTACATTTTGGACAACGCTCTGATTTGACTCTTACGGCCCAATATACGATTCCACCGAAAAAAATTCTTCTTGGACGATACTAGAATTTTTTTAACAATCGTTTCCAGATTAAGAAATTATAGGCAATTCGAGTCCCTTACCATGGATTTCTAAGTGTTAGAATACTCACCCTCGCCCCAATAACAGTTTCCAAATTTTGCAAGATCAATTTTTTCTAATCTTTTTTTATTTAGCGTATTGGATTCATTTAGCTTATTGTACCTGAAATCTAATATAGTTTTGTTTACCAATTATTTGTTGTAGGCTACTAGTTGATCAGGAAATGAATCTAAAGGAAAAAAACAATAGAAAAACAACTGATTATACTTTGCAAGAACCGTCGGTTGTATTTGCCGGAGGACACTTTAATGGATAAAATTAGGTTACTAATTTTGACAATGGGATTCATAGTTATAATTGGTTTTTCTATTTACTCATTCATAGAACCAACTTCTTCATCACAACCGGAAGGTACAAAGATTAATCCAGTAGGACAAATAACTATAACACCATCACCTGATAAGAATCAGAATTCCTACTCTGTAAAGAATGTGACTACTTCACTTTTAAAATCTAATGAATGGAGTACCGTATCCCTTTTATTGTTCGGTACCAATCCTTTAGGACAAGTGGCACACGGCACCAGTGGCCCTTCGTTATCCTCAACGGTCATGGATATATTTGCGAATAAGGATTTACCCGAAAACTATTATTCAATAGCGTTCCCTCAAACTGCGACAGTAATACATGGGAAAAATCCTGGTAGCTTTGTTTCTAAAGTTCCGAACGTTATATCCTCAGTAGAGCTTCAGGATATACCTGACGACACTAACGTTAATCTTTATGTGTTAACTGTTGCCAAGCCAAATCTCAAAATGCTACAAGATTACAAAGAGTTGAGCTCTAATCAGATAAAGATAGATGACAATAGAGCATACGACATCAAATATACTTGGAGCAATTCTACTGAACGATTAGAATCACTTAAGACATTTATAGAAGGGCAGGATCAAGCTGCGATAGTTACCTTTTCAAGCCCCGTCCAAGATTTTAGTAAACTTAACTCGACTTTAGATTCTATACTCAATTCATTCAAATGGCTAGGAAAATAGGTGAATAGGAGATGGGGGCCAATAGAGATTGCAAATTAAGTACTTGATTATAGTATTTTTGGCAATTCTCATTTTCGGTGGATTATATTTTAAGTTTCTTTATGATGTCCCGGATGGTGAGGAGGTTATCAATAATGGGGTTAGTTGGTTGCTCGTAGTATCCGGAACTATAGGATTAATGATAATCGGCCTGTTGAAGACAAGAAATCCACTTGAAGAGTATCAACAAGATGAATATTCATATAGTTCAACTGATTATGAGAATCTTCGTGATGAAAACAAATCCTTTATAGAAAAAAAAGGATTTGAATATCAAGACAGGGGTGAAGATGAATAACCACTCCGGAGAATGGCAAGTATGGTATATCTGCAATTGGTCTTGAAAAAACTTATGGTTCGTTTAGAGCAGTAGATTCCTTAACATTTAATGTAGAATCAGGTGACATATTCGGTTTGATAGGTCCCAATGGAGCTGGCAAAACGACAACTATGAGAATGCTTTGTGGAACTCTGACCCCTACTGCGGGAAAATCTATTGTTTCCGGATTTGATATCGCCAAAGAAAGTATTAAGATAAAAACAATAATAGGATTTCTTCCTGAAAGCACGGGCTTTTATAATTGGATGAATGGTGAAGAATATTTGCATTACTTCGCTAGATTATATAATATAGAAGAACAGATTGCCCGGAAAAAGATAACGGATCTATTGGATAGAGTTGGACTTGCGGCTAAGGCGTTTGCTCCTATCGCCTATTATTCAAGAGGAATGAAACAGAGGTTAGCACTTGCGAGAGCCATGATTAATGATCCCAAGATATTGTTCTTAGACGAGCCGACTTTAGGAATGGATCCAAGAGGTCAACATGAGGTCCAAAAAATGCTACTTGATCTTAATCATGAAAAAGGTATTACCATATTCCTTTCATCTCATGCACTTACGGACGTATCAACTTTTTGCAATCGAATTGGGATACTTAACCGAGGCAGATTAATTGCATGCGGCAGTCTTGATGATTTGAGAAATTTGGTAGGTGATTCAACAAGAATACTTGTCAGAATACTAAACACTCCAGAAGCAATAGGTAGACTTTCTCGTTCTCCTTTCAAAATCACTATAGATAAAGTGACTGAAGAATCCGTAGACATTGTTATCTCGGATGGTAATATTGAACTTAATAATTTAATTGATTGGATTAGAAAAGAAAATTTCAAATTAACTGAATTAAGGCAAATAAAAATGAATTTAGATGAAATATTCCTCAGGCTTACTAAACCGACATATGACAAGCATTCAACTCCTAGTACAATAAAAAATTCGCCGTCGCCCCAAGCAGGACAAACCCCATCTCGCTAGTGGCTGATTTGATTATTTACAAATTAGAGACCTCAGGCAGCTTTTATTCTTGGCGAGGAGCAGCTTGGATAATTACTGCCGCATCAATCTTCAGTTTCGTAGCATACTTGCTACTCACTGACAAAGAGCTCAGTTTGTTAGATCAGGGAGAGATGTTATTTACATTCTCTGAAGTAATTTTAGTTTTAGGTTTAGTAATGTCGGGGATTAATTCGTCCTCTTCAATTTCCACAGAGATCGAAGCCGGAACTTTTGAATGTCTACTCCTCACCCCCATAAAGCATATCCAGATAGCAATTCAGAAAATGCTTTCCACTGTAACCATCTGGATCGTTTTATATCTAATTTCGATCCCATATCTCATTGTTCTTGCAAATGGAACCAATTTAGCAATTTCTGCTATTCTATATGTTGGATTATACGGGACTCTTCTTTCGATTGGAATATCATCGATATCGATAGCATTATCGTGGATGCTGAAAACTTCTAAGAATAGTATAATGGTGGCCCTTATGATTATTTTACTACTTTCTGCCCCATCACTATTTTTTGCAACATCACTTCGGAAAACTGATTTTGGTATTATGTTAGAGAACATCAATCCATTTTCTCACTCTATAAACTCTCTCGATAGTGTACTAGTCGATAACCAACAGACAATTTATGAGCAGTTCCCTCATATCTGGCCTGTTCTGGTGTTTACTATTATCTGTTCTATTATTTTTCTTACATTTACCAGAAAATTTGAGGTTAAGATGTTATGAAAATTACGAATAAAATAATCCTGTCGGAAAAATCAAAAGACCATATAGTAGGTAAAAAGATAAACTTTAATTTTATATGTGTATATTTGATGATACTAGCGATAGGACTGTCAATATTTTTATTTTGTTTGTCACTCATACCAACAGCTATTTCTCAATTGTCTTCGCCAGGTCTAAATTCATCCTGGGGTGCAAATTCACTAAGAATAAATATTTCCAATCCTTCTCAAATCATTCATGAACTGGTTGGTAAGTACATTACTGTTAATGCAAACCTCCACTATCTCAAGAATGATAATACCAGTACTAATAGTACTATAGGCGGAATTGCCTACATTTCAATTGTTGATGTTAAAGATAGGGTTCCGGTTGATCTGGAAGACTGGAGCGCAGAAAAAGGACTTTACATTCCATCAATCAGCCCAGGTCAATCGCTGCCATTAGAATGGAATGTAAGGCTCGTCAAATCGGGTTCATATACAATTTCTGTTCTCTTTAATGAAAACAACAATCCTTTTTCATCTCCCATCGTTAGTTCTAGAATTGATCTTGAAGTAGCACCAAAATTAAATCTCAATCCAGGTAATGTCCTTCCTGTTGCATTCGGAGTACCTGCGGTCTTGATCGGAATTTTCGGTACTTTAAATTATCTGCGTGGAAAGAAAACCGGTGTATATAAATAACATGTATTATAGATAATTCCTCATAAAATTATAAAATGTCCTTATTAGATCGGAATTTTTCCTATTTGTGATTAGGCTTATTTTCATAACTGTAGTCGCAAGTTTAGTGGACATCGTATTTCCTCCTATTACTTTCTTATACTGTCTAGAGGTATTTGAGCCCTCATACATAACGGGCTCAAGGGGATGTGAATTGTTATTGACACAAATTATGGGCCCAACGGCGTATGATTGAATTATTATATCGGAACATAGTTTCTTGAGTGCAATACCGATACTACCGGTGTATGTCCGGGTTCGGTGGAACTAATAATACTAGCATTCTAATTTTGGAACCTGTCATAATTTGTTCAGCCGAACATTCGTGCCCTTAAAAAATAAGAATTTGTCGAACATCGGTATGAATTAAGCCGTCACCATGAGCGCTGCAAGTCGATCTTTGAAAAACTAGGAAATATACCCAAAAGATTCTAAGGCTGAAAGTCAGAACAACAAACTGCGTTTTGTACCCTCCAAAATAGATAAATCTGTATATAGCAGATTATTACAAAATGGCCATGTACACTCTAAGTCATTTAAATGAGATTTGTTTTACTCACGCTTTTAAATCACAACTTTACGGGGTCTTCCTAAATTCAACAATAATGACAATCTTTTGCTTGTATTGCATTTATATGTTCCCCGTTGTAAGTGCACAAAATCAATCGACCCTAGGTTCCTCCGAGTCCGTGATAAAAGTACTGATAGAAGATGCTATCCAAGCTATACATAACGGTAACGCAACTAAAACTATCCAAAATTTGCACGTGGTAGATCGGATGTTCTCAGAAAGTAACCAGAATTATTCTCACCTGCAAGCTTCAAAGCTTTTGATAGGCGATGCAATACAGGCTGTAAACAGTAATGATACCGCCAGAGCTATTGTCTATTTAAATTTGACAGCACAACAATTGAGCGGGCAAATCTTAGGTAATCAGACGTTTGGAATAACACAACCTGCAAGCCAGGGACTTCTTACATATAACGATCCTATTTTGGGTATAAGTATCCAGTATCCGAGCGACTGGTCATCAAGGCAATATGCATATACCCCAACCGTAAATAATACATTAGTCGGATTCTACTCTCCTTCAAAAACCGCATCAGAACTAGGCAATATTTCTGGCGTGTCTGGAAATTTTGTGCCGTATCTTGATATATTTGTATTTCCTTCCAAAAACGTTTCACTAGATGAAATCGTCAAGGGTCGGATTAATAAAATTAACAGCAGTTCAAATTTTGTAATAAATGAGTCAAAACCAATTTCTCTTAAGGGAAATCAGCCAGCATATATTATAATATACAACTCTATGGCACAAGGAGAGCATTTTAAAAAAATGCAGGTTTATACTCCATTGCGTAACAACTTTTACCTGATAACATTTACAGCTCAGGATGCATTATTCTCTAACTATTTACAAACTGTTTGGAAAATGATTAATTCTTTTGAAATAACAAACTCAACAGCAACCCAGTAATTCTATTTCAAACAGAAGTATATTAGTTACTATCAGGAGGTGTAATTTCAATGTCGCTTGGAAAATCTGTTCCTATGTTATTTACTATCTTGCACTGGCCTGCTATAGTGTCACCCTTATTTGGATTGTAGTCTAGGACGATTGTCTTGCCAGGTACAAGTCCGCAGTCAAAGCTGTTAGTTCCCATTCCGCCGTACATGACGGTCGTACCAATTCCTGCAATAAGTTCATCATTATCATCTCCGCCCACCAAAAGATTACTTCCAGCCCCAGCAGATAAAACATCGGAACCAGGTCCTCCATCTAATAGATTTTCCCCAGCCCCAGCTATAACAATGTCGTCCCCTTGCTCCCCGTATAATCTGTCGGATCCTAAACCACCATAAATGATATCGTTACCTTGCTCAGCAAATACCCTATCCACTCCTCCCAGAGTATATATTATCTCATCCTTCTCGGTACCTTTAATTTTATCATCACAATTCGTTCCCATTATCAACACACCCCTTTCTGTTATTCCATCAGTTCCCCCAGTTATAGCACTGGCTACGCATTCTGTATCTGAAAATGAGCGGATTGGTTTTGAATCCAAGAATGTGTCAAGCCTGTCAAGAACTTTGGCGCTTAGGTTACCGAGTATATTATCACGTACGTTACCACTTAAATCCTGTAGTATCGGAAGGCTCGTTGATACGGGGAAACTACTGGATGAAAGTTCACCAGTTCCAATATCAGATCCTATTTCTTTTAAAAGATCCGATTCGGTCAAACCGTTAGCGCTATTCAAGTACCGATCGGATACCACAGATGACGGAATTATCATAGTAATAATAATAATTGTTACCACTAATACAGGGCAATTCACGTAACAATAATTGGGATATTACTATTAAGACATCTGATGAATTTTCTTAGGTAAAACTTTACTGACTATGTTTAAGTTGATTTGCAGCTATATATTAGTAACCATCCGTTCATACGCAGAATCTTAGCTATTTTTCATTCATTATGATATGCATCATTATTCGATTGATATTTGAATCTAGTTTTCATTTGGTACTATAATATTCGGTGCAATGTCAGAACTGGCTGGTCCAACAGTGTTCACTATCTTACACTGTCCTGCGATGGTATCTCCATTTTCTGGATTATAATCTAGCACTACTGCTCTAGCAAGTCCCAATAAAGATATTGGGCAGTCAAAATGGTTAGCCCCTTGGCCTCCATCCAAAACACTATCACCTGTTCCAGCGAATAACTTATCATCCCCTTTTCCACCAGTTATGAGATCATTACCTATGCCACCCAACAATGTATCATCTCCTGGTCCTCCATCAATTATGGTATGACCTGCACTCGAGAAAACTAGGTCATCTCCATCGCCTCCATATAACTGACTGTCAAGTGCTCCAAAAATCATATCATTGCCTTTAAGGCCGAAAACTTGTTCTCTGACTCCACCATGAATTATGTCGTCTTTATGAGTGCCAATACATGTTGTTGCATCAGAGCACGTTTCTACATTACCAAAAAAAACACCTGAATTGAAATCTAATCCTTCAATTCTATCTCCCAATTTTTTTAGCTTGCTTATTCCTTCTGAAGAGGCCTCTGTGCTTCCCAATCGTGTAACGGTAAATCCTGTAGTAAAAATTAGTAATAGGACGATTAATGTTACTGCTCCAACATTAACTGGAAAAGGTTTGGCCGATTGCATGTGTAAAAAAAGAGAGTTGTCTCTAATTAACGTTTAATATGAGAATTCAGTTTTACAGTCCATAATAAGATACAGTAAAATATGATAGAAATTTGTTATGGTTTAGGACGAGTCAACTTAATGTCCAATTTGTAAAGTGTTTGGGTGTATTTTGTTTCTAATGCTTGGGTTAATTTTTCTAATTTTTTGAATTATCGTCCCCTTGTATGTATGAATTCTAATTTAATGGTACAGTGCCAAAAGTAGTTTTACCTACATAGGGAACAACAAATACCATTATGAAGTGAGCCCGTGCATTAGGAGAAGAGTTACTATTTCCCATGCCGAAAAGCTCGCCCATATCTACTAGTCCCATTGTGACTGTCCTGGGATTTTTCCAGTCACCGCCCACCACTTGGCCGACACCCATCTCAAGGTCCTGTCCTAGTTGCATCAGTGAAAGTAACGGTCTAACCGAATCGGTTGCATTAGAGCCGCTTCGCGTCCCCAATACCGAGCCCATTTTGTCCATCATCGATGCGAGAGGGCCTGGTGTAGTTTCTCCCCTAAATTTAGCAGAAGCTTCGACAAGTGCTAGTACGTCTTTCACGCTACTTCCTGGTAGCCTCACTGCGGTAACTGTTACTGGAATTGAAGCATTCATACCTGTACTTCCAGTTACCTTTTGTTTCAATGTTATAGTGATCTCGCTTCCTCCCACATTAACCCCTGAAATCTCAATTCCGTCAACGAAGCTTATGGATTGAATATTGGAAAATGATGAAGCACTGAGAATTTTCTTAAGCAATTCACTGGCTTGTGGACTCGCAGATGCATTGGAATCTGTGGCATTTGAAAGTTGAGCGAATACGGGATTGGATAAAATTACTGACGTTAGAAGCATAACAAAAACAGGTATGATACTACCTGCAATACGGTTCATATCACATACACAGGAATGCAGAATATATAGATTCCTAGTTACTAGGTCATGAAACGAATAGGTCCCTTACTGGTACAAAATTACACTTTCAAACTTCGTATAACTTAATTAATTTTCTTCGAAAGGAGCATCCATTTTGGCTTCAGCCGAGGTATTGTGGATAGTAACACAATTTTTAGTCTTGCCACCAGATAAGATAATTTTGTTCAATTCTCTCGTTGTTTCTTAGAAAATGTTCAGTCTGAAGCTTCTCCCACTGTTTGGAATGCTTCAATACTCCCCGTTGGCGCTACTACACCAACATCTTTCGCAAAATTCTCATAATCTGAAATAAGCTTCTTTAATATCTCAGGATCCTGATTTGAAAGGTCTGTGTTTTCACCCACATCTGCAGTGAGATTGAATAAATGCCATTGACCATCACCTACTGGTTGGAAATTCCTGACTGCTTTCCAGTCACCCATCCAAACTGCGGTATTGTTGAACATCTCTTGGCTTACTGGTTCATCATCTGCATATACTTGTTCAACTTTGCCTTCCAGTAATGATTTAAGTGATTTGCCCATAATTGGGTGAACGTTATGACCGTTGTATGTTACACCAGGATGTTTAGCGCCCGCGTACTCTGCCATTGTAGGTGTCAGATCGTTGACATGTACAAAGGCATCTATTATCTCTGGAGCTGACTGGTTACTTGAGCCAGGTAATTTAATTACAAGGGGACTTCTTGTTCCTCCCTCGCCTTGAGTAGTTTTGAAATATGAGAAGGGAGATACTGCCGCGCCAGCTCCCCACGCTCCGTAGTTAACAAGGGAGTCTGCGTTCCCAATATTCGCCAGCGTATTGTTATATAATTCAAAGAATTTATTTGCTTCTGCAACTGGAAGGGGGGACAAGTTTTTCATATCAATGGGTTCACTACTTCCATTATCTGAAGTAAATATAATCAGAGTGTTATCATACTGCCCAATATCCTTTAGATGTTTTATAACCTTACCAACATTAGTATCCATATCCTCTATCATTGCTGCATGCGCGGCAAGTGTTCTAGCCTTGATTGCCTTATCATCAGAACTCAAAGAATCCCAGGTTGGGGATGCTGGCAGTTTCTCGGGTAACTTCATATCCGCTGGCCAGAATCCCAGTTGCTTTTGCTTCTCAAATCTCTGTTCTCTTATTTTATCATAACCGATATCATATACTCCATCATATTTCTTGATTATTTCTGTTGGTGCTTGAAATGGGCTATGAGCCACTTGGAATGACAGATACATGAACAACGGCTTACCGTCATCCTGATGGTTCTTTATTTTATTAAGCATAATATTGGTATACAATTCATTAGAGAATGTACCGTTATCAGGTCTCGGAACTTGTGTGTCATTACTTACGAATGTGTTATGTCCTCCAGCATAATACGGGTCTCCATTAAAGTGCTGAGAACCCGACTCTAGCAGTACAAATACATCTTCAAATCCTCTATCATATGGAGTAGTACCATTTGTCCATCCCTTTCCAGATAAGTGCCACTTCCCTGAGAACAGCGTGTCATAATCTGCATCCCTTAGCATCTCTGCAATCGTTACCGTTTTATTATTTATGTAAGTTTCATAACCTGGTTTTCCTACTTGATTAGGAGCCATGTTCTCATACATAGTTCCAATCCCTCCAATATGGTTGTCAACCCCAGTTAGAAACGATACTCTAGCGGGAGAGCATACAGGATTTGTATGATAATTTGTCAGGACTTTTCCTTCATTTGCTAAAGCATCTAAATTAGGGGTCGATATCTCACTACCAAAGGACCCAATATCTGAAAAACCAAAATCATCTCCCATAATAACTAAAATATTTGGCCGCCCACCTGTTGGAGATTGTGCAAAAACATCTCCATGCAACGATGGAGTCCATGATTTCATCGTAACTCCAAAAACTAATGATAGCACACTTACAAGAACAATAGTTGTTGAAACATGTCTAGCTATTGTAACGGTCATATCTCATGTTATTATCAAAGGTATTTAAGGATTGGAATCATTAATTCCGTGCTATCGTATAAAAGTCAATATTGTTACTAATTAATTAGAAGTAAGTAAAGTAGAAAGTTTTATTATTGGCGCAGGTCGATTGTGGACCAAATTTGAAGAGGATTTTCTCCGTCTAATGTTAAGTTACTCATCTTAGTACAGTCTATTTATTTTCTTGGGCCAACATTTAAGCGTCGTTATCAAAATGGGCCCAAGGGGATTTGAACCCCCGGCCGACCGGTTATGAGCCGGTCGCTCTAACCAGGCTGAGCTATGGGCCCGACAAGTTTTTTCAATATGAAAATATGTATAAAGGTTTTGAAATGGAGTCCGGCATAGAACCTTAGTTGATGATTGTAGCTTGGTCACTACGGTACCAAATTAATTATATGGACTTACGTATTTTTCGTAGACGGCGTCTAAAAGCAAGTTTTGCGACTGGAGAGATTTAACTGCGGCATCAAAACAAATAGAATGCTTGTGACCAGGGATATTTTTTATCATACTTCGCCATATATCTGCATGTCTGATATCTGCTTCCTCATGAATTTCAAAATAATTTGTTGAATCGGCACTTGAAATGTTGTAGAATTTATTTAAACCATCTATTTTGGATCTGCTAATTTTTGGCAGCTCCAACTCATAGGCGTACATTGCACACAAACCCTCATGTAACGAATTGTTTGTTAATTCCAGAAGCGATGTTACAGCGTTTTTCGTATTTCCGTCACATGCGTAATTCAATAATTGCTCTCTTTTGACGCCGATTGAATTGGCAAATCTTGTCCAAGGTTCTATGTGACTGGATTCTTCTTTCTGACTCTCCTCAACTATACTTTTTAATTTCGGTTCTTGAAGATTTAACTTGATACTGTTAACCATTTCTGGAACCATTTTCACTAATTGAAAATATTCCAAAGAATATCCTTGCAGTTGATTCAAGCTTAATTCACCGTTTGACCACATCCTGTAAAATGGATGCTTCAATAGACTCATCTCCTCTACTGCTTGATCAATTTTGTAAATCAATTCAGTCATTATGAACAATCATCACAAACCTATAATAAAACCTTGTGTGATAATGTGGGCATTTCTGGAATTTCTTGTTTATTAAATCATTGAATCAACTCATGGTAAATCAACATGGTCGAATTTAATTAATAATAAAAATAAAATCATATTCATCTGGCCGTAAACTATTATATTGTGATTTATACATCATCCTAGTGGCTCCGGTGGTGTAGTAATCGTAAATTAATATACCGATTGCACAGTCCGGTCAAGCATTGTGGCCTTTCGAGTCGCAGATCCCGGGTTCAAATCCCGGCCGGAGCACTACTAATAATCAATAACCCCTAGATTCAAAAATAAAAAATTAATCGCATATCAATAAATTTCAAAGACTGAAAAAACAAGTAAACAAATTAGTATAAAGATTTCTCATGGACGATGTTGTAAAAGAATTAAATATCAATGAATGAACACTAGTCTAGGCTAGATTCCATTCTTGGATAGAAGAAATATTGAAGCAAACCCCCTATTGGAGCAATTCAGTTCTTATTTATCAAAAATCGACGAATATCTTGCAAGAGAATTAGATCTCTACTCATGGTCCGAATTTTATACTCCATTAAGATACGCATCTGAAGGTGGAAAAAGGATCAGACCCCTTATACTAGTTTTGTCGGCTGAGACAATATTGGCCAACAAACACTCCAACACAGAGATTACTGAAGACATGTTTCTGGCCTCCTGTGCAATAGAACTCTTGCATACAGAATCTGTAATTCATGATGATATTATTGATAAAGAGGACTATAGAAGGGGCAAACCATCATTCCATGTAAAATATGGATATAACAGCAGTATTCTAACTGCCGATTTTGTTCTAGGTATGATCCTGAGCTTATGCACTAAAATAAATAATGCAAAAGTGTCCGCAGAGTTATCTACTGCAGCAACAAAGATGAGTGAGGGCGAGATGATGGAAATAAAACTCACCAAAGACCCTTATCTAAAAGATGACGATTACATAAAAGTTGTTGAGCATAAGACGGCCTCATTGTTCGAAGCAGCCTCAAAAATTGGTTCACTATTAGTAGGTGGCACAGACGAAGAAATTTGCGCAATGGGGAATTTTGGACACTTGCTTGGAATAGCATATCAGATACACGACGATATAATGGACTGGAATAACGAGGATAGATTGTTTAACATCCTGGTAAGGAATAACAAGCAATCAGTCGAATTTATAGATAGGATGGAAGAACTGTATATTTCTTATACGTCCAAGGCAAAAAATGAATTAAAGAAAATAAATGATTCTGTCTCAAAGAAACATCTAGAACATTTGGCAGATTTGACGTTTTTACAATTCTGATTCCTTACAACATTATTTTGATCTGTTCCGTTAGGGTTCGCCTCGGTGTACTTCAAGGCGGTATGAATGAACAAATCTTGATGCAAAATTGTCAGCGCCTTTTTCTGAACCTCTATGCTCCAACCCTCTATATCGCAAGTGATGATAAAATTCATGTAGGACGACTGAGGGATTGTAAAATATATCAGAATTAGTGGCGTATATGCGCTGTTGCTTTCCCACATATACAGCAAGTACAGTTTTCCTTTTCCCCTTAATAGTACCAACCACAATTTCGGGGGGTTGAATATTATAGTACTTGGAAAGTAATTGCAGTGATTCTTCTGTTCTCTTATTCAAGATTAATTTTACAACTAAAACCTGGGTTTTTGTATCTGGAAATTCCATGTTAATTCGCCGGCTTAATTCACCATTACTATTCTAAAATCTAAAAACAGCTCGTGTGATACAGCCAATAAAAGGTCACAATTGTCTTGGTACAATTTTTCCTAGTCATTCTGAACCTCAACATCATCATCTATATCTTCTGCAAAATCATCCTCCAAATCTTCTTCGAACTCATCTTCGACATCCTCATCCGTTGGAATATTATCACTATCTTCCGCTTTCAATGGCATTTTTTCTGACAAAATAGTCCTGGGAATATTACTGCCAGTAGACTATTTAATAACTATTTGAAATGCGCTATATAGACGCAATGCAGTCGAACTTCAGGTTCATAAATTCAAAATGACTTAAAAATTGGAAATTTGCAATATGCCGAAATCTTACCTCAAAAACTACACAAATGAATCAAAGTTTCCATCGATTGAAGAGCAACTTTATAATTATTCTTATCTGAAATAATGTCAGAAATGATTGATTCGATTGGAGGCGTAGTTATTATGGTTGCAGATCAGGGACAGGCTGTAAAATTTTATACAGAAAAAATGGGCTTTGACATTAGACTAAACGTTCCATTTTTTGGTGGAAAATGGATCGAAGTTGCTCCCAAAGATTCTGAATCCACTTTGAGTATTATGGAGCCAAATCCACAGATGATGTCTCCAGAGGAGACAGAATTAGCCAAAAAAAACATAGGTACTAACACAGGGATATGGTTCTATACGTCAGATATTCAATCCACCTATGAAGAGATAAAGTCCAAGGGTGTCGATATTTCAGAACCACAAAAACAGGAATGGGGTGGGGTGATGTCACATGTAAAAGATCTTGACGGAAACATTTTCACTCTATTATCATCACCAGAAGGTTGATTCAGGTTTCATTAATAGATACTGAATACAGCAATTCATGATGTTAAAGAAACTACATCGAATGCAATATCGATACTTCTCTCAATACCAAGCTTGTTAAAGTCTCAATTGTTGTTTGGATTTTTATTTGTGTTGAATCACAATTACAGTAATATTATCATGCCCTCCGTTATTGTTCGCTTCATAAACTAACCTGTCACAAGCGTATTGTGGTCCCATAGCAATATTTGCATTTAATGTGGCAAGTATGTCTCGTTCATCTATCATACTGGTGAGACCGTCTGAACAAAGTATTATACAATCTCCTTTTCCAAAATCACACTGTCGTATTTTGTGCAATGCCAAATCGCTCATTCCCAGATAGCTAGTAACAATATTTCGTAGATAGT
>Ga0193715_1000134_pt1 | contig 19525 bp, 25 predicted proteins | sample U2m2metaG_FD_143040 | JGI IMG/M metagenome (GOLD analysis project Ga0193715, IMG submission 143040) | Soil microbial communities from a riparian zone of the East river system, Colorado, United States - U2m2 | ecosystem: Environmental > Terrestrial > Soil > Riparian zone | place: USA: East River... | reverse complement strand
GCGTTCTTTGCCGACGGCGTGCAGGACGATATTTTGGCCAGCTTGGTCAAAATATCGTCCTGCACGCCGTCGGCAAAGAACGCGTCCTCTTTGTCGTCGCTTAAATTTTCAAAGGGAAGCACGGCGATTCCTGCGGGAATCCTGCGGTCCGATTCACGCTCCCAGGTCATCATGCCTAAACCTGCCGCAAGAAGAACCGATAACGTGATCAGGGCAGCAATCATTGGATTCCGTTGCACCCATTTTCGAGCATGTGTGAAAAATCCACTGCGTTTCGCGCGGATTGGTTCGTGCCATAGCCAACGTTCAAGGTCTTCGGCCAGTTCGAGCGCCGATGCATAGCGGTACCGCGGATTTTTCTCCAGACACTTCAGGCAAACAGCGGAAAGGTCGCGGTCTACTTTCCGGTTTAATAGGCGCGGTTGCCGCGGCTCCGAATCCAGCAGCAAGTGGATCGTTTCGTAGGTTGTCTCGCCGGCAAAAGGCGGATGGCCAGTGAGCAATTCGTAGAGAACCGCGCCGAGGCCATAGACATCTGTCGCCCTGTTAACGCCAGCGTTGTTACCCAGCGCCTGTTCCGGCGCCATGTAACTTGGCGTCCCCATTACCTCCAGTGAGCCCGTGACTGTGCTTCCCTGTTCGACTAATCGGGCCAGGCCAAAATCGGTCAGATGTGGTTCGCCACTCGCGTCCAACAGAATGTTTCCCGGCTTGATGTCCCGGTGCAGAATGCCGTGTTCATGTGCGTAATGCACAGTGCGGGCGACTTTCGCGATGAGCTCTGCCGCCCACCGGACCGATATCGAACCGCGAATGACTACTTCGTCGAGACAATCTCCCTCGACGAACCGCATGCTGAAGAAGTACGTGCCGTCGTGTTCACCGACTTCGTACACTGGCACGATCCCCGGGTGATTTAGTTTCGCTGCTGCTTCTGCTTCCCGGCGAAGCCGTTTCAAGTGCGCGCTAGTCGTCAACTGACCAATGCCGATGATTTTTACCGCGACTGTGCGGTTAAGGCTTTTTTGCCAGGCCCGAAATACTACGCCTTGACCACCGCGGCCGATCTCCTCCAGTAATTCGTAATCGCCGAACTCTCGGGGCATCCCCGCTTGTGGCGGTTCTTGTTCACCGTGCGACTCGGAATTCGCATCCACGCTGCGATAAAAGTAAAAAAGCCCCCAATCTTAAGCCTGTGTGGCCGTGACGTCCAATGCGTGTGTCATTCCGACCCGGAGAGGGATAACGCGATCTATTTCACGGAATTCCAAATTTTGGCGTTTACGAACTAATGTTCGAGCGTTTCAATTAGCCAGTGATCGGAAAGAAGATTTTTGGAACAGATGGCGTACGCGGTGTGGCGAACGTTGAGCCGGTCACCGCTGAGACCGCGCTGAAATTGGGGCGCGCAGCAGCGTACGTTTTCACACAGCTAAACCCGCGGAAGACTCCAGCCGGTGCACGGCCCAAGATCGTGCTTGGCAAAGATACGCGGCTTTCCGGTTACATGCTTGAAAATGCGCTGGTAGCAGGGATCACTTCACTCGGGGTCGATGTCCTTGTTATCGGACCGTTGCCTACGCCGGGTGTGGCTTACATCACGCGATCGTTGCGCGCAGACGCCGGCATCGTCCTTTCGGCTTCCCATAATCCGTATCAAGACAACGGGATCAAATTTTTCCGTCACGACGGCTACAAGCTGGATGATCAGGTTGAGGAAAAAATCGAGCAGCTTGTTTTTTCCGGCGAAATCGATTCGATCCGGCCAACCGCGAACAACATCGGACGCGCGACGCGCATCGACGATGCGCTGGGCCGGTATGTTGAATTCGCCAAGAGGAGTTTTCCGCGTGGAATGTCACTCGAGGAAATGCGGGTGGCTGTGGACGTCGCAAATGGCGCCGCTTACAAATCGACGCCGTGCGTTCTGCGTGAACTTGGCGCGGATGTTGTGGTGGTACACAACGAACCAAACGGTATTAACATCAACGACGGCTGCGGCAGCATTCATCCGGACGAAATCCAGCGCACCGTGAAGATGAGCGGCGCGGACGTTGGCATTACGCACGACGGCGATGCCGATCGTGTCCTGTTGTGTGACGAAAATGGCGATATTGTTGACGGCGACGAGATTCTGGCCATTGCAGCCTTGGATCTCTTGAACGCTGGCCGGCTGGAGCAGAATACGCTCGTTGCCACCGTCATGAGCAATTTTGGCCTGGATGAGACGCTCGCAGCCAAGGGCGGAAAAGTAGTGCGGACCAAGGTCGGCGATCGCTATGTGATTGAAGAGATGACGCAGAAAAAACTCAATCTCGGTGGCGAACAAAGCGGACACGTCATCTTCCGCGATTTTACTACTACCGGCGACGGCATCATCAGCGCGCTCCAGATTCTGTGCATCATGCACAAGAGCGGCCAACCGTTAAGTAAATTGAAGGCGTGTTTGGAAAAATATCCGCAGGCTCAACGAAATTTGATGGTGAAAGAAAAGCGTCCTCTGGCCGAGTTGAACTCGGTGATGAAGCTGGTAAGCGAAGCTGAAAAAGAGCTGTCCGGCAAAGGCCGCGTGCTCCTCCGGTATTCGGGTACCGAGCCCAAGATTCGTTTACTCATTGAGGGCCGCGAGCTCGATAAGATCGACAAACAAGCGGACCGAATCGCAGATGCGATACAAAGCGCGATAGGAGCGTAGGACATTACGACACATGACCTTGTCCCGAGTAATTGAAGCGCTTCTATTTAGCGCGCAGAAACCGCTTTCAGTCCGTGAACTGACGGAGACTATCAGGGGCGCCGGTGCCGAGGATGAATTTTCGCCTAACGAGTTTGCGCGGGTGCGCGAAGCAGAGGTTGCCACCGCACTAGAGCAACTGAAAATCGAGAATATCGAACAACAACGGGCATTTCAGCTTAACGAAAGGGCGGAGGGGTGGCAGCTTTCTAGCGACCCCAAATACGCTCAGTGGGTGCGCCAGCTCTTTCCGGCGCCAAAACCGGCGCGTCTAAGTGCACCTGCGCTCGAGACCCTCGCGATCATTGCCTATCGCCAGCCTATTACCCGCGCGGATGTCGAAGCAGTTCGCGGCGTAAACATCGACGGTGTGCTGCAAACGTTAATGGAGCGCGGGCTTGTTAAGATCGCTGGGCGCGCTGAAATCCCCGGGCGTCCGCTCCTTTACGAAACTACGCAATTTTTCCTGGATCATTTTGGGCTTCGGAATCTGGACGAGTTGCCGAATGTGGAAGAGTTGCGTACCCGCCATTTGCCGAAAGCGCGTGTTTCAACTGGCGCTGGCGATCCCGACGCGTCGGAGTCATCGACTCCGGCTACAGCGCCCGAGGGTAGGGGCGATTGACCTCAATCGCCCGCGATGCGCGTGGTCACGTTTGCACCGGGCGGTTCGGGTGAACCGCCCCTGCCTTTTTTTGTTCGGCTCATTGGCAAACGCTGTGCGTCCACGATTTTTGCATTGCTCCTCTTAGCGTCCGCTTCCGCCGTTGCAGAAATCCTTCCCGCCGATTGCGCGCGCGCCGCGAAATATTCGGAGAGTAAACGCGGTGTTTCCATGCTGGTCATACAAAATGGCCGAACAATTTTTGAGCATTATGCCAATGGCGGGTCGGCTCGCGGAAAGTGGCCAATCTTCAGTGGAACAAAAAGCTTCTGGGGGATTGCTGCGCTCGCCGCCGCGCGCGACGGATTGTTCAAACTTGACGATCCTGTTTCGGATACGATCACGGAATGGAAGAGCGACCCGCGCAAATCGCAGATCACCATTCGGGAATTGCTTAACCAGACCGACGGGATTGAAGGTGCTTCGCGTCTTCAACGCGCGTCGGTCCGCGATCGCAATGCCATGGCAATTCGACTATCGGTAATTGCCGAACCTGGAGCGGCTTTTATTTATGGCCCGAGCCATCTGCAAATCTTTTCCGAACTACTGCGCCGAAAACTAAGAGGGGGCGATGTAATCAGCTACTTCGAAGGACATGTGTCCAACCGTTTTGGACTGGGCCGGCTCAACTACAAAAAAGACGCTCACGGCAATCCACTGCCCGCGACAGGATTTGAGTTGACTGCCCGGGAATGGGCGCGACTGGGCGAACTCGTTCTCGGGCACGGTAGTTATCACGGGCGACAAATTGTTCCGGCAGCTGTTTTGCGAGAGGCATTCACTGGTTCGCAGGCAAACCCATCCTACGGCCTCACATTTTGGCTAAACGACCAGGTGTCAAATGGGCGCGAGGCAGACATGGAACGAATACTCGATTTGCCGTGGCAGAATGCGCATTGGAGCAATGTTTGTATTTGCAGGGATGCCCCTGCAGACATGGTAGTGGCACTTGGCTCAGGCTATCAACGGCTGTTCGTTATTCCGTCGCTAGAGGCCATCATCGTGCGGCAAGGCTCAAGCGCGAAATTTTCAGATGCGCATTTCTTGCGACTGTTGCTTGGCCGCACCCAGTAACCCATATGCAGGATTGACTTACTTGTCTGTCTGGCAAACGGTCAGTGGTTGATGAAACAAAACTCGGAGGATGAGCAGGCGCTCATTAAGATCCAGCACGACTGGGCAAAGGCGCGCATCAAAGGTGATAGCTCATATACCCGGCGACTGGAGGCAGAAAATTGCACAGTTGTATGGCCTGACGGCAGCATCGTGAACAAACGGGAAGACTTGAAAAGCATGACCGGCGACATCGGTTTCACTGAATTCCAAATCGATGATCTGCAAGTGCGTTTGTATGGAGACACCGGAATCGTCGTGGGCCAGGGCACGATCAAGGCGCACGAGGGAAAACAAAATCTTCTTGGCGGGAAATTCGTCTGGACGGATACCTTTATAAAACAAAATGGCGAATGGAAAGTGGTCGCCTCACAAGTAACTCCAGTCTTAAAGAAATAATCGTTAACAATCGTCGATACTTCTTATGAGTAAATTCACAATGGGTTGCGGCGTGGTCTTCGCAATCCTGCTTTTTATTGTCGTTATCGCGGCCTTGGCATTGAGCGGCAGCTACAATCGTCTTGTACGTTTGCAGCAGACTGTTGATCAAAGCTGGGCGCAGGTGCAAAACGTTTATCAGCGGCGCGCGGATTTGATTCCAAATCTCGTAAACACCGTTTCCGGCGCGGCGAATTTCGAGAAATCGACCCTTACTGAAGTAACAAATGCGCGTGCTAGCGTTGGTCGTGTGCAGCTTGATCCAAACAGAGCGCCTACCGACGCGGCGCAACTTGAGCAATTCCAGGCCGCACAAGGACAGTTGAGCAACGCGCTTTCGCGCCTGCTGGTGGTCGTGGAGCGGTATCCAGAGTTAAAAGCTAATCAGAATTTTCTGGGTCTGCAGGCGCAGCTGGAAGGAACGGAGAACCGAATCTCGGTCGAACGCGGTAACTTCAACACCGCCGTGCAAAACTACAACGTGGCGGTGCGCAGTTTTCCGACAAACTTGATTGCGGGAATGCTCGGTTTTCCACCGCGACCATTTTTCACAGCGCAAGCCGGCGCGGAGAAACCGCCGCCTGTGCAGTTTAATTTTGGCCCTGCGCCGACGCCGGCCGCGAATCTGAATCAGGGCCCCGCGCCGACACCAGCGACTGCGACGTCTCCATAAGGTGATTCTCAATTTTGCGGTCGGAGCGGGCGGGCGTCCCGCGATCCGGTGGCCGATACGTCTGCCGCCGCAAATCTTGCGCGCCAAAAAAGTCGCTCTGCTGGTCGCAGCATTCTTTGCATTACTGGCGACAAACTCCCAGGGCGCGGAGGTGATTCCACCAAAACCGGATCGGTATTTCAATGATTACGCCGGCGTCGTCTCCAAATCCGCAGCGCTGCGCTTCAATGAAGAGCTTGCCCAATTTGAGCGCGAAACGTCGGACCAGATCGTGGTGGCGATCTTCCCGAAGATGCAGAGCGACTCGGATATCGCAGATTACACACAGCGTGTGGCCCAGGCATGGGGAGTTGGCCAAAAGGAACGTCGCAATGGCGTCGTCCTTTTCGTGTTCGTTCAAGACCGCAAGATGTTTATCCAGGTCGGCTACGGCTTGGAAGGCGCGCTACCCGACATCACTGCGTTCGATATCACCGAATACAGGATGAAGCCGCTGTTTCGCAAGGGCGATTACGAAGGCGGCCTCGCCACCGGGATCGATAGTATTTTCAAAGCAATTCGCGGCGAGTACAAGGGATCGGGAAACACCGTTGCAGAACGAAATCGTCGCGGTGGCGGCGCTCCAAGCTTCGTGTTTTTCATTATTTTTCTGATCGCACTGATCGTAATTTCGAGAATCATGCGGCGACTTGGTGGTTACGGTTATTCATCGCGCCGAGGGGGCCCGATATTTTTTCCCGGGGGCGGTGGCGGCGGCGGTTGGTCATCTGGCGGTGGAGGTGGCGGATTTAGCGGGTTCAGCGGCGGAGGCGGAAGTTTTGGCGGCGGGGGCGCGGGATCGAGTTGGTGACCGATGCGAACGAGAGACTTTCTCAGCAGGCTTGAGCATGAACGAATTGTACGCGCGATTCGTGAAGCGGAATCGAAAACCTCTGGCGAAATTCGCGTTTATATTCAGCGCGGCAAATTCGACACCGATCCGGTGATGGTTGCGCAGAAGAAATTTCAGCGCCTCGCAATGCACAAGACTCGCGAGCGCAACGCCGTCCTTATTTTCGTAGCGCCGAGGGCCCACAAGTTCGCCGTTGTCGGCGACAAAGCGATTCACGAAAAATGCGGCGAACAATTCTGGCAGCACGTTGTCGATGGAATGCGGGTTCATTTTCAGGATGAAAAATTCAGCCACGCACTGACAGAAGGGATCAACGAAGTTGGCAAGGTGCTGGCGACGCATTTTCCGAGAACATCGGCAAACGTAAATGAGTTGCCGGATGAGATTGTTGAAAGCTGAACAACAGCCCGATTTCAGGGCGGACTAACAGCCGGCTGGGAAGGAACGATGTTGGCATGCCGCGCGATTTGCTGCCAGCGTCCGTCTTGTTTCATCCAGACAGCGGTGAAACGGAGATTTTCGCTTTTGCCGGCATTTGGCATCCTTCCGCCCCAAACGACGGCTTCTCGGCCAGCGACAACCACGACATCGCCGTAGACCCGGAGATACTCGATTTGCCGGTCGAAAGATGTGATGACGAGAAAGCCGGAAGCGACCATTCCCAAAACCTGCTGCTTCGTAACAAACTTGTTCAGCGGGTTAGTCACGACGAAATCGTCCGACCACAGACGCGCCATGGCCGCGCGATCGTTTTTCAAAAAAGCATCGACCTCTTCCGCGTTCAGCCGCCGAATCCCCTCTTCAGCGCTGTCGGAACTTGTATTCGCAACACTTTCCCCGCGTGAATTTAGTAAGAGCAGTGCCAGGGCCATGGAAGCCGCGATGATTTTCATGCGCGAACTGTGTGGACGATACCCAATGAAGTCCAGCTCCAAGCGGTATTTGCCGCTTGCAAAATCGCGGATTTTGCTTTTATTCCATTCTCCGCAGCGAGTTTTGTAATTACGCCGTTGGTCCCTGGGTTTCCGTCGCTGGACGTGAAACCGCACTCGCCAGGGGGAACCCGGCCAAGAGAAGGAATTTCGATTTAAGATTTTCGAATTTCGATTGTCTGCCCGTTCTCGGTCGTCAATCGTCAATCGAAAATCGACATTCGAAAATATAAGATGCCAATCCGTTACGGTCGTTTTGAGATGCCGAAAGCTCTCTCCAAAGACGAGAGCACAGCCACAGATACTTACGCCAAATTCACCGCCGAGCCATTTGAGGCCGGTTATGGGCACACCGTAGGGAATTCCCTCCGGCGCGTGCTGCTTTCCTCTTTGGAAGGCGCTGCCATCACTGCAGCAAAAATCACGGGCGCGCAACATGAATTCGCCACCCTTCCGGGCGTGGTCGAAGACGTGACCGACATCGTCCTCAACCTCAAGAAGGTAAAATTCAAGCTCGATGGCCAGGATCACGAGCCGAAGAAACTTTCCCTAATTGTAAACAAAGAAGGCGAGGTCACTGCTGGCGACATTCAAACCAGTCACGGTTTTGAAGTGCTCAACCCCAAGCAGGTCATTTGCACTCTGGACAAGAAACACAAATTCGACGCCGAGTTCGATGTGCGCGTCGGTCGCGGTTTCGCCACTGGCGAGGAAAACAAGCGCGCAGACCAGCCGATCGGTCTGATCCCGATCGATTCCATCTTTTCTCCGGTCACGCGCGTGAAGTACGCTGTGGAAAATACCCGAGTTGGTCAGCGCACCGATTACGACAAGCTCGTTCTTGAAATCTGGACCGACGGCCGCTTAACGCCGGACGAGGCGTTGCTCCAGGCCTCGGCGATTTTGCGGCATCACCTCGACGTGTTCGTGAACTTTAATGAAGAGATAATCGAGTTTGACCAGACACCTGCCGGCGTAAGCGAAGAAAACCTGAAGCTCAAGAAACTGCTCAACATGAGCGTCAACGAAATCGAGCTCAGCGTGCGCGCTGCGAATTGCTTGAATAACGCGAACATCACTTCGGTAGGTCAGCTTGCCCAAAAGACGGAAGCCGAAATGCTGAAGTATCGTAATTTCGGTAAAAAATCTTTGAACGAAATCAAGGACAAGCTACAACAGCTCGGTTTAAGCCTGGGTATGAAATTCGAGGCCGGCCTCCTGGATGCTCCGGTGAGCAGCGATGGCGCTGGCCCGAGCGGAGCAGCTGGCGAAGAGTAAGCGTCCGCTCTAGAATCAGATTCGCTGGGTCATGAGACATCAAAAAAAGACAATCAAGCTGGGTCGCACTGCTGACCACCGCAGGGCGCTGCTTGCTAATCAGGTTTGTTCCCTGATTGAACATCAACGCATCAAGACCACGCTGGCGAAGGCGAAGGCAGTTCGTCCCCTGGCCGAACGGATGGTCACTCTCGGAAAAAACGGCTCGCTTCACGCTCGTCGCACTGCTCTGGCGACGCTGCGCCACAAGAGTGCCGTGAAGAAATTGTTTGACGACGTCGCGCCGAGATCGGCGGAGCGCAATGGTGGATACACCCGCATCGTGAGGCTTGGCCAACGCAAGAGTGATTCCGCTCAAATGGCATTCATCGAGTGGGTTGATATGGCGGTAGTGGTCGAGGAAAAACCGACGGAAGAGAAAAAAGCGAAGCGAAAAGAGGCTGAAGCCAAGCCAACCAAAGCAGAATCAGAAATGGTCACACCAGAAAAAGAAGAGCCGGTTGCGAAGCAAGAGAAACCCGAGGAAGCGCCGGTGCCTGCGGAAGAACCGCAACCGAAGAAGCGACGTTGGTTCGGTCGAAAGTCCGAGGGGGAGAAATAGCATCCGGCACGAAAGTGCCTGAGCTAGTTTTCCAACATATCGATATCGACCAGATCCTGAGGGCGACCGACCGCGCGCTTGTTTCGAATCAGAGCGTCTTTCCCTAAAACAGAAACAGGGATCCCATCGAGCTCTGCCCAAACTTTGCTGGCAAATGCTTCGTCGCTGCTGACGCCGCTGATGCTGGTGAGGAGATTAATTCGAGTCGGAGCGCGTCCAAGCTGGATTAGTTGGTCTGGTTTCAAAAAATCCGCTTCTTTGAACCCAGATTTTGTAAATCCGAACTCATTCAGAGTGTCAATGATCAACCGTGCGTTTTCAGGCGAGGGTCGCACCAAAATATCGAGGTCCCCCGTGTAACGTGGCCGTCCATGCAGAGCGAGGCTGTGTGCACCGACGATGACGTAATCAACGCCGCGGGAGTTTAGTAATTCGAGAAACTCTTTCCAGTCTTTGCTCAGGCCCATGGTTAAGGAGCTCCACCAGAATCCGCAGACGCTCGTTGCCGGTGAGTTGTTTGTAAAAATCGCGGTCCGCCTTTTCAGCGTCGGCGAAACTACAAAATTTCTTTGCCGTTTTTTCCACAACCAGAATATAGACTTGGCAGCTGTGCTTTCCGAGCGAATTTGATCGCAACTGATGAAGCCGAATCCTCATTTGTTCATCGTCATTTTCATTGGCGTCGCGCTGGTCTTTCCTTTGATCCCCCTCGGTCTCGCGTGGCTGTGGCGGCGAATTTTCCAGCCGCCCAAACCAGGTCCCCAGAAAAACGCGATCTACGAATGTGGCGTCGAATCCCTTGGCGAGGCCCAAATCCAGTTCCGATCACAGTACTATTTGTACGCGATCATATTCCTCATATTTGATGTGGAAGCGATTTTTCTGGTCCCATTCGCGGTGGCTTTCACTGGTTTGCCTGTTGGCGCGTTCATCGCGATATTGATTTTCCTATTACTTCTGATTGAAGGGCTCATTTGGGCTTGGAGTAAAGGATGTTTGCAATGGGAACGATAAAGCGTTGGAACGGCCAGGGCGTTAGAGCGGAGCAATGAGCGAAGGAATCGACGAGGTCTTGCGCAGCAAACTGCAGCAACAAGGGGTCTGGGTGACCTCGATGGAGGAGCTTTATAACTGGGGACGCAAGAACTCGATTTGGCCTCTCCAGTTCGGACTCGCGTGTTGCGCGATTGAGATGATCGCAACCGCCGCGTCGCGTTACGATATCGCGCGTTTTGGCGGAGAAGTTTTTCGGCCATCGCCGCGTCAAGCGGACCTGATGATTGTCGCAGGCACCGTGACCAAAAAAATGGCGCCACAGATTGTGCGTCTGTACAATCAAATGGCCGATCCGAAATACGTGATCGCAATGGGAGCGTGCGCCATTTCTGGTGGTCCATTCAAGCAAGGCTACAACGTGCTTAAAGGAGTCGACCGTTACATTCCGGTCGATGTTTATATCCCGGGATGCCCTCCGCGTCCGGAAGCGCTTTTACACGCATTCATGGAACTTCAGCGCAAAATCGACGAGCAAAAACTGAGCGGCGCGAACAAGGCGGCTCATCTCGATTCAGAGCAACCAAGCGAATTCCCCGTGCCCGCATTTGGAAAGCACGATCTCGAGCCACCGGCGAATTCAAACGTGTTTCATCCGCCGGCGATCGAACGCGCCTAACGAATGGAAGGTTTGGAGCAAATCAAAGCGCGGGTCGAAGCCGCTGTGCCCGGCGCGAATATTCAAATCGTGCAGAATGCGAGCCCATCACGGCAGTATTCACTTAAGATCGAGAATGAACATGCGCGCGATATAGCGAAGTTTCTGCGCGATGATCCCGTGCTGCGATTGGATTTTTGCTCAAACGTCACCGGCGTCGATTGGTTAGACCGCACCTTAAAGAAAACGGTGAAGATAAAAACAGTCGTCGATGGAGAGGAAAAGGAAGTCAGTGAAACAACCGAGGAAAAAATTCCCGGCTTCCTCGAAGCTGTTTATCACCTCTACTCGATGACGCACAAACACGGACCGGTCATCATTCGAATGCAGACCGCAGACCGTGCAGAGAATGCTTGCCTGCCCTCACTCACGCCGGTCTGGCGGAGTGCAGAATTTCAGGAGCGCGAGATTTTCGATCTCTACGGAGTCCGGTTCGACGGCCATCCCGATCTGCGCCGGATTTTGATGTGGGACGAGTTCGAAGATCATCCGATGCGCAAGGATTATCGAGAACCGGACGATTACGAATACGAGCCGACTCCGCATGACGATGTGCTCGAGAAAACGAAGGGGCATTATGCGTCCCGACCGCAGAGCGACGGAGCTGAAAGCATCGTTGAAGGGTTGAAGCAGGTATGACTGCGACCGTTCAAACACTCGAAGCGATGGAGCGGCCACCTGTCAGCATGGGCTCGCGACTTGAGGGTGAGCTACTCGAAGTCTCGATGGGGCCGCAGCATCCATCCACGCATGGCGTTTTCCGCATGAACGTGGCGCTGGAAGGCGAGATCGTGCGCAAGCTCAAGCCGGTCTTCGGATATCTGCATCGCAATCATGAAAAGATTGGCGAGAACGTGAGCTATTTGGGCTCCATGCCGTACACCGATCGGCTCGATTATTTCTGCTCGATGACTAATAACTGGGCCTATGCGCTCGGCGTGGAAAAATTGGCCGGCATCGAAGTTCCCGAGCGCGCTGAATATCTTCGCATTATTCTTGCAGAGCTGACGCGGCTCCAAAATCACATGTCGCTGCTGGGATTTTTGCTAAACGACATGGGTGCATGGGGAACGCCGCTCATGTACGCTTTCCGCGAGCGTGAAAAAATTCTCGATCTGTTCGAATCGCTTTCGGGTTCGCGCATGATGTGCGATTACATGCGCTTCGGCGGCTGCCGGGTCGATGCCAGTCCCGAGTGGCTCGCGCGTGCGAAGAAAATTGTCGACCTTTTTCCACGTTTCGCTGAGGACCTGGAACGATTGATCGTCGGCAATGAAGTTGTGATCGCCCGAACGCACAACGTCGGCAAACTTTCGCCCGAGCTTGCGATTAGTGCCGGTATCACCGGTCCCATGCTTCGCGCGTGTGGCGTCAATTATGATGTACGAAAAGTGGACGGTTACGGATTCTATCCGCGCTTCAAGTTCCGGATTCCGTTAGGCGAACACGGTGACACTTACGATCGACTAATGATGCGCGTGTTGGAGATGCACGAGAGTGTCGGAATCTTGAAGCAGGCATTCGAGCAAGTTCCCGCCGGCCCGATCATCAACCCAAAGGTGAAAATCCGCGCTTTTCGTCCGCCGGTTGGCGAAGCTTATGGCCGCATTGAAGGGCCCAAGGGTGAGCTCGGTTTCTACCTGATCAGTGACGGCAAACCGAACCCGTACCGCTATCGCGTGCGTCCGCCAAGTTTCATCAATCTGACCGTGCTCGAGGACCTCTGCCTCGGCCATACTGTGGCCGATGTGATGGTAATTCTCGGCAGCGTCGATATTGTGATGGGCGAAGTGGATCGATAAACGACAAATCGCTTGAACGCTTCAACGAACAGATGATCGGCACCGGCATACTCAAAGGAATGGCGGTTACCGCGCGCAACTTTGTCGGAAGTTATTTCGACAAGGACCGGCTCATTACGGTGCAGTACCCGGAGGAACGCGATCCGTTACCGGAGAATTACCGGAATTTTCCCTTCCTTGTTTATGACGGGGACGACCCGCAAGCGGGGTTGCGGTGTGTGGCGTGCAAGATTTGTGAGAAGGAATGTCCGCCGCAATGCATTTACATCGTTAAAAGCGAAGACAAAAAACCCGATTACTTGGGTAAACCGCAGTTTTACCCCAAAATCTTCGACATCGATATTTCTGTGTGCATGAGCTGCCAGATTTGCGTCGAAGTTTGCCCGTTTGAGGCGATCAAGATGGACAAAGAGTTCGAGCTTAGCCGTCGCGAACGCTTCGATGCGTTGTTGATGCGCAAGGATGATCTGGCGAAGTCCAACGACTATTATCGCCGGATCTCGCCGACCGATGCGGTTGAAGTCGATACAAAACTAGCCGCTGCAGCCGAAGCCGCCGCGAAAAAGAAAGCGGCGACGCCAGCAGCAGCGAAACCTGCTACAACTGCCACGTCGCCCGTCTCGGCTCGCGCTTCATCATAGCAGGGATAAACCAACGCTGATCGGGAATTAGTGTGGTAAAGGCAGTGCTTCCCAAGATTTGCTTTGACGTCCAACAAATAAAGCGGCAAAAGCGCAACCAAACAGAGAAATGAGAAAGATGAAAAAGACGCTTCTATTTACGAATATCTTTGTGGTGATCTTGTCACTGGGCTTGATGTGCGGATGCCAGAGTACTCCCGTCGGGCCCGGTGCGGAATCTCAAAAAGAAAACCTGCTGGTGCGAGCCGGATTCAAAGCAAAAACTGTGACCACGCCCAAACAGCAGCAACGAGTGAGTGCGCTGCCACCCGGCCAGGTTTCCACCGTCGGATACAAAGGAAAATTGTATTACGTATATCCAACTGCGACCAAAGATAGAATCCTGGTTGGCAATCAAACGCAGTACAACGTCTATAAGCAGTCCGTTGTGGCGTATGGACTGACGACCAGTCCCTCTTTTGTGGATGTAACGCATGGCCAGCATCGCATTCTCATTCAGCATTTCGATGGCTTCGGTCCCCTCGGGGAGTGATTCGACGCGGCGTGCACTTCCCTGTATGGAGCCAGAAATAAGACGGCAAAATGCCGTCTAATTCTCGTTAGGCGTATGCGCGCAGTGGGCCCCATTCCGAAAGCAGGTTCAGTGTGTTTGCCACGACACCCTGCCATGCTTATTTCTTCCTCGTTAGGCTTTGAAAGAAAAGCAAATCTGAGCTAAGCCACTGGAAGTAGCCATGAAAAAGATCATCCTGTCCATCGCAATCGCTGCTTGTGCGCTCGCCGCGCAATTCGCGCCGGCTGCTCCGCATCCCGACGTAAAAGAAATCATGTCCAAGCCTTTCACGGACATTCCCGGCAAAGAAGGTCTCGTACTTACGGTCTCCTACCCGCCTGGCGGCGCTGACGAAATCCATCGACACGATGCGCACGCCTTCGTTTACGTGCTCGAGGGCTCGGTCGTGATGCAGTTGAAAGGCGCGGAGCCCGTCACGCTCAAAGCCGGCGAAGGATTCTATGAAGGCCCGAATGATGTTCACATTGTCGGCCGCAACGCTAGCGACAGCAAACCGGCGAAGTTCGTGGTGTTCCTGGTGAAAAACCAGGGGGTTCCGGCGCTGCTGCCGGCCAAATAACGCGGGTAACTTTCTTTGCCAGGATGGCGAAATTGGCAGACGCGCCAGACTTAGGATTGCGAAATCATCGATTTCAGAGCGTCGCTTTTCGTTTCAAAGCGAACGCGTTTTACGAATGAAAAACAGTTTTTCGTATAAAACCGTCGCGGCCGCGAATGGTGAGTAGAATGAGCTTCATTCTAGCACAAATTCTAGCACATGGACGCGCCAGACTTCGCCTCATCTGAGTCCGGAATCTCACGGAACCTTTGGTTTATTTGCCGTGTCGACAATGTGATTAACGCCGCCATCAACAATAACAATGATGTGATCCGGGGAATCAGTTTTGCGCGGATAAGGAGACCTAAGCACCGCGAAGACGTTTGAGGCGAAGAACAAGAACCAAAGGATCAGTGCTACGATGACTGAATTGTTTGTTTTCATGTTCAAAGGCTACGGACGCCATCATTCGGTCGCCACGGCGCTTGCGTGGGATTTTGCGGTGCTACCGAAGAAAGGATTATGATTGCCTCTTTTGAACACGTCGACAATCGAATCGACGAGGCGTTACCAGTTTACGTACACGAAGCGATTTCTGAAACTACCGCCATCGCAGATATAAAGTAACGATCGACGCAGACGATGTCGATCTTTGGTCAGCGCTGCGGGTCAGGCAATACAAACGGCTGCGCCCGTGACAAGCGATCAGATGGACTGACGATGTACTTTGTCCGATTGCGCGGCGCCGACGCTCACCAGCTGATGTTCATCACGCTTATCACTCGCACTTTTTATATTTATTCTCTGCCACGTTGGCGACGTATTCAAAACCGCGAGCGCAAAGGCGGCAGCCACTGCAGTGAACGTGGAGTAATTCAGTGGCGATTTCACCCCGACGGCCAAAGTCATGGAAAGAGCAAACGTGAGTAAGAGCGCGGCGCTGGCATATGCGGCGACACGTGTCCGCCATCCAACAAGAAGCCAGACGCCTAGCACGGCTTCAGCGAGGGTCGCGAAAATCGCCGCCAATGGCACGAGGCTTTGCGGAAGATAAAATGTCAGCAATCTCGTGTAATCGACGAAGGGCTGCCATACGCCCCACTCGACATTCGCCGCACCCGGTGGCCCCCATAGTCCAAATCTGTCTGCGACGGCAGACAGAAACGCGGCGGCGATGGTGACCCGGAGAGACCACTCGGCCACTTTTTTGCCCCAGTCTTTGTAGTAGATCTGCGTGCCGTCCTTGGTTGTGATCGTGCTCATATGTTTGTCTTTGTTTGTTGTTGTGGTCAGGGTAGGAACTGCCGCTGCTTTTGCAGGAGGCGATCCCAGCCAGTCGAAAAATTGAAGGTCCCGACACTGAGCGAAAGATACGGATCGTGCGCGGGCGCAGAACGCCCGATTAGCCTGTGCCAAAGTTTGAGCAGGATATTTTGGCGCGATCGCATTTTCATTAGTGTCGGGCTGCGAGTGAGCTGGTGCGGCGAGTCGAAAAGAAAAGAGTCGAAAGCGATCCGACGAACTGTGTTGCGGTGGCGAGAGCGACACGCCGCGAGTGCGACAGCCACCCGGATCGCGCATCCGCGAAGACCTCGTCGCGAATGTTCTCCGGCGCGATGCCTAACGAGTGGCAGACGTTGAGGAATGAGTACGGCCACTCAATGTCATTCGAGAGGAACCAGCTGCGCGCGTCCCAATACATCTCGCGACCGACCGCATCTTGCGACTCCCGAAACCTTCGCAGATCGCTCGCCGTCTGGCGTAGCACGCCTGCCGCCAACGCCCTCTCCGGTTCGATCAGGCTAGCTTTGTCGGGAGCGCCTGCGAATTCCTTATCCGGGCTCGCGAGAGTTCGAATCCTCGGCGTCCAATCGCCCCCGTCCCCTTGGATTTTAAGATGTGTGTATGTAGGTCTCATTTTGTGTCGTTCGTGGTAAGATTCTTTTTGTCGGTATCGACAACGAACACGGCCAGGGGGCGTGCGGGCTCGGTCTCGCTGGCGTTGGCACTGACGCCGTGATGATCGCCGGGCATTTCAGAAAAGCTCTCGCCGGCGCGATAAACTTTGACCGGTCCATCGTTGACCTGGCTTCGGATCGCCCCGGACAAGACCGTCGCGTAAATGAAGGCGGACTTTGGATGGGTGTGGGCAGGCGATGAGCCTCCTGGCGTGTATTCCACGAGCACGCCTTTGATGCTCTTACCGGCGACATTCGGAAGCACGTGCTCGTAGACGAGTGTCACCTTTGACTTCTCGTCTAAGTCCTGGGCAGAAGCTCTAGTTACGGCGAGGACGGCAAGGCCAATTCCGCAGGCAAGCAAGAGTAACGCCGGCGCGACCTTCTGCGGAGACGGACGAGTCGGTGTCGGCGCTGCCGCCGCTTTCTTAGTAGCTCGTTGTTGAGGTATGGAACGGTTGAGCCAGTCCTCGAAAAACGTGGGGCCGATGCGTGGATTATCACCGGGCACGAGCGATTGATCGTTTAACACCAGGCCGAAGTAACGTGCCCGGGCATCTGTGACGACCTGGCGGGGGTCTTTAGTTGTGCGCAGGAATCGTCCGACGAGTTCGTCAAGACGCACTCGTTCCGGGCCGGCTATTTCGACAATGCCTTGCGCCGGTGCGCGGAGTGTGACCTCCGCCAGTGCGTTAGCCACGTCATCGGACGCCATCGGCTGCATCAAAGCTGGTGACAGGTGAACCGTCTTTCCGTCCGTGCTCGTTTGGACAATTCCACCCACGAATTCGAAGAACTGCGTTGCGCGGACGATCGTGTAGGGAATCGTCGAGGCCTTGATCAGATTTTCCTGGGCCATCTTTGCACGGAAGTAACCACTCTCCTGAAGGCGGTCGGTGCCGACAATCGACAGCGCAACGTGATGTCCCACGCCGGCGGCCGCTTCCGCCGTAAGGAGGTTGCGTCCCGAAGTTTCGAAGAAATCCATAGCTGCATTGTCCTCGGATTCCCACTTGTACAATGCTCCCCGTTTGGGAATAAACGTGAACGACGGCGAGTTCGACACGTCGACGACGACCTGAGCGCCTGCCAGCGCTTCCGCCAGTCCCTCGCCAGTGAGAGTGTTGACCCCAGAGGAGCGTGATGCGGCCACTATCTCGTGCCCCTGTTGACGGAGGTTGTTCACGAGCTTTTTTCCAATGAGGCCGCTGCCGCCAATGATCACAATTTTCATTTTTTTATTCATATGCGTTCTCTTTTTGCTTTTTGTGTTGATAGCCAGGGACGCGTCCAAAGGGTCCTAATCTCGATTGTTGGTTTCATATTCGTTGCAATTGCGCTTCAGTAGTCGCTTGCGTCGCCGAGGAACGATGATTTACGCACTTCCGCCATGCTCGCCTCCCGACTCACTCCGAGTAGTTCAGCAAGTCGCAACTCGTAGGATTCGCATGTAGGGCAGTTGCCGTTAGGTTCGACCCATTCCGGATGCTGCACACGCAAGTCGTCGTGGATTTGCTGCTGCAGTTCGCTATAGGAATGAATCTCGTTAGGCATCTTCAAACATTCGTTTGCAATCACGCGACAGCCATTGCGCATGAGTGGGATTTTCAGTTGCCTCCGCAGAGGTGATGTGAACTCCCTCATCCGAGTTAGTCCCCGCCGGTCGAACAAATCAGGAGCTCGGTTTCAAGCTCGTCGGCGCCTCGACTAACAATTTGAAGTTGTACAGGTAATTACCGACCTGATTCGAGACAGCACCACCGAAGCTCGATGTCAGTTTCATGGTCACGCATGTGCTGTTGTCAGAAAGTGCCGCGAAAGAAACCACTCCAGCGGCAAGATGATCAGGAGCGCGTTGATCGGCTGGAGTTCGCCAGGCGAGTCTTCGCTGCGCCCACGCGCAGCATCACCTCAAGTGTCGCTTCATGCCGCTTTCCGTTGAATGACAGCAACGCGGAAAAATGGTTCTCGTCCAATTTTCGGACGCGTTTTATCGCGGTGATGAATTTCGGGTAATCTTCAAACACGAGCCAGCGTTCATAAACATCAGCAACCGCGGCGTTGACTACGATTGATCCCTCCGCCGCGTTCATTGCCAGCGGTCTGGTCCCCTTATCTGGCATCTCTCGTTAGGCGTAAGAGCGCGCGTATTCGTAATGGGAAAACGTGGGATTCCATTCCGTCCGTGAAATTAAATGCCAGCGTGTTTAGCAGGAGCATTGGGCATGCTTGCGCGCGCGCGGTCGAAAAATCCTGCATAAGGCGCGCCTTAATGTTTCTGATTGGTTTTCGTTGTAATTCAGCTGTTTCTAACGCTAACCAAGGCTGTGGCCTGTCGCCACGAGGGAGTCGTGGGATTCTCTCATCGCACTTAAGAGGCAGCGCGGCACACCTCCTTCGAGGGAGCAATCAAAGCTCGACCTGATCGCTAAAGGTTGGTTAGACTTTGGCATGGATTCGAGCGCAAGCTCGACAATTGCATTTGTGCCGACCCGCGGTGCAACCGGAGCGCGCAAATGGACGCAGCGTGACGATAGCGAAGCGAAAGCGATAGTTGATTATGAAACACGCCGAAGTTGAGTCTCCAACCGTGCTTCCCGGCGACAGCTTTGTGTCACTGGAATCGATCCTGTGCACCGAGGAATTGAATCGCCGGCCGTCGCGGGCACCGAATTACGAGGCCGAGAATTGTGCGCTGGTCGGGCTGGCTCAGGCGTTGGCTGATTCGCCGCGTACCATTCTTCAGACGATGGCCGAGAAGATGCTGGAGGTCTTCCAGTGTGACTCAGCAGGCTTCAGTCTACTGACTAAAGATGAAAAGAGTTTCTATTGGCCGGCGATCGCGGGCATGTGGCAACCTCACATCGGCGGCGGCACACCGCGCGATTTCGGCCCCTGCGGCGACGTGCTCGACTGCAATGGCCCGATGTTATTCACGCACTGGGAGCGGCGTTACCCCTATTTGCTGGCGGCGAT
>Ga0193715_1000133_pt1 | contig 19722 bp, 8 predicted proteins | sample U2m2metaG_FD_143040 | JGI IMG/M metagenome (GOLD analysis project Ga0193715, IMG submission 143040) | Soil microbial communities from a riparian zone of the East river system, Colorado, United States - U2m2 | ecosystem: Environmental > Terrestrial > Soil > Riparian zone | place: USA: East River... | reverse complement strand
TCCGCGATTCGATCTCATCAGAAACGAGCACTACCAGCCCGCGCTCGAGGAAGGGATGCGCCTGCAGCTGGCCGAGATCGATGTGATCGCCAAGCAAATGCAGCCGCCGTCTTTCGACAACACGATCGTCGCGATCGAGAGATCGGGCGCGGTGCTGGATCGGGCCTCGAAGACTTTCTTCGCTGTGGTCCAGGCGAACACGAATGACACGCTGCAGAAGATCCAGGATGTAATCGCCCCCAAGCTCGCGGCGCATCGGGATGCGATCTACCTGAACGACCAGCTCTTTCAGCGGGTGCGCGCCATCTACGACCGGCGCGAAGCGGGGCAGCTGAATGCCGAGCAGAAGGCGCTAGTCGAGCGCTACAACCGGGATTTTGTACGCGCGGGCGCGCAGCTGTCGGAGGCAGACAAGATCAAGATGCGGTCTCTCAACCAGGAGCTGTCGAAGCTTGGGACAGATTTTTCCAACAAGCTGCTGGCGGGAACCAAGGTTGGCGCCCTCGTCGTCGACAAACGATCGGATCTCGACGGGTTGACCGACGCCGAGGTCGCGACGGCTGCCGATGCGGCGAAGCAACGCGGTCTCACCGGCAAGTGGGTTCTGCCGCTGCGCAACACGACCCAGCAGCCTTCGCAGGCCTCGCTGAAGAATCGCGCTGTCCGGCAGCGACTGTTCGAGCAGTCGACGCTCCGGACATCGCGGTCTGACAGCAACGACACCAGAAACATCGTCCGGCGTATGGCGGAGCTACGCGCGGAAAAGGCGCAGCTGCTGGGATTCCCGACGTGGGCGGCGTATGTCCTCGCGGCTCAGGGTGCAAAGACTCCGGAGAACGCCATCAAGCTGCTCACCGATCTCGTTCCGCCAGCGACGGCGAGAGCACGCGCGGAAGCGGCCGACATGCAGAAGCTGATCGACGGAGCGGGCAGCGGGTTCAAGCTGCAGCCGTGGGACTGGCAGTACTACTCCGAGCAGGTGAGGAAAGCGAAGTACGATCTGGATGAATCGCAGATCATGCCGTACTTCGAGCTGAACAACGTGCTGCAGAACGGCGTGTTCTTCGCCGCAAACAAGCTCTACGGCCTGACGTTCAGGGAACGGCACGACATCCCCGTCTACCATCCCGATGTGCGGGTGTTCGAGGTGTTCGATTCCGACGGCAAGGCGCTGGCGCTTTTCTACGCCGACTATTTCAAGCGCGACAACAAGAGCGGCGGCGCGTGGATGGATCAGTTCGTCGATCAATCGAACCTCACGGGCTGGAAGCCAGTGGTGTACAACGTCGCGAATTTCACCAAGCCAGCGGCCGGCCAGCCGGCGCTCCTGACCTACGACGACGTGTCGACGATGTTCCACGAGTTCGGGCACGCGCTGCACGGCATGTTCTCGCGCGTCGAGTTTCCGCTGTTGTCGGGGACGAGCGTGCCGCGGGATTTCGTGGAGTTCCCATCGCAGTTCAACGAGCACTGGGCTCTCGAGCCGACGGTGTTCGCAAACTACGCGAAGCACTACCAGACCGGCGCGCCGATGCCGAAGGCACTGGTGGACAAGATCAAGCAGTCGGGGACGTTCAATCAGGGTTTCTCGATGACCGAGATTCTGGCGGCGTCGCTGCTCGATTTCGCGTGGCACACACTGCCGCCGAGCGCGGCCCAGCCCGATGTCGATTCCTTCGAGGCCGCGTCGCTCAAGCGATTCAACGTCGACGTTCCTGAGGTTCCTCCGCGGTACCGCACAACTTATTTCTCGCACATCTGGGACGGCGGCTACTCAGCCGGCTATTACGCGTATACGTGGAGCGAGGTGCTCGATGACGACGCGTACGCGTGGTTCAAGGAACACGGCGGCCTGACGCGTGAAAACGGGCTCAGGTTCCGAAGCATGATCTTGTCGCGCGGCGGTACCGAGGACGCGGCGACCATGTATCGGAACTTCCGCGGGCGGGATCCGAACGTTGAGGCGTTGCTGGAAGAGCGCGGATTGAAGGGCGGCGATTCGACGATTCGCTAGCTACCAGCCGCAAAGCGCCGCTGCGTATAGCATCCCTGTACGTGGTCGGCGAGGGTATCCTCTTCGGCGCTACGCTCGCTTGGTCGGAGCCCCTAACAGCGCTCCCTCGCTCCGCTCGCTCGCGGGTCTCCTCCTCGCGCTCGCTTTGGAAAGCGCCTACGAGGACACCCTCGCCTCCCGATACAGTTTCGTAACTGCAGCGGCGCTTCGCGCCGCGGGGGTGCTTCCCGTTCCCCACTTTTTTTTCACGGGCATGCGGAGCTTCGCTCCGCGCGCTCCCGCGCGTGGAAGAAAGAATCGCGAGCGGGGTCTGCGCGCAAAGCGGCGCAAGCAGGATCTCAGCATCCACGCTGCATCAAGCAGGAAAGGCGGAGGGGGTCCTCGTAGGAGGCACCTAGTTGGCGACCAGGAGACCCGCGACCGAGCGGAGCGAGGGAGCGTAGTTAGGGGCTCGGGCGCCCGCTTGCGGGCACATGAGCCAAATTCTGCCGACGAAGAGGACCCCTCCGCCGTACCGGGCAAAAATGCAACGCTGGCAGCTATCTCACTGCGTCGCGGACGCTCGACGCGTAGCCTTGGGTCGCGAGACGATGACCGGACATCTCGTACGCCATCGCGGGCATATCGCTCACGCCCGTTGCGTCGATCCAGTTGTTGTAGAACTGGAACAGCGAGCAAACAGTGATAGCGTCATAGAGCGCTTCATCCGACCAGCCGGCTTTGCGAACCGCATCAGCGTCGGATTGGCCGATCGACGTGGAATCCTCGACCATTTTCTTGATGAACGAGTAGAGCGCGCGATCCTTCTCCGGGATCGGCGCCGTCCGGACGTCGTTGAGTACGCCTTGAACGAGGTCTTTATCGCCCAGCAGCTCCGCCGCGACCGCGGCGTGTGAGCCAATTCAGAAGAGGCATTGATTGAGCTTTGAAGTCAGCGCCGCGATCAGCTCCCGCTGACCGGGAAGGAGCGGGGAGGGGCCGCGCATCACTTCCTGCGTGAAACGCGCTAAATGGTCCGTTCTTTCGGGCTTGAAGGCGAAAAGATGCAGGATCTGCGGTATCGGAACGCCGGCGCCGCGCATTTGGCTGAACATTGTGGCGTGCGGCTCGGCCGGTTCGTGATTCTCGACCGAGCGCAGGTACATCGGCTTCATTCTGACCTCCCTGGAGCGGCATTCTACGTTCTGTCAGAAATGAACGCAACGCCGTTCCTCCGGCGGTTGTTGAAGTCTACGACTGGAATACCCCGATCTTTTCCAAGTCCCTTCTTGACAATTGAATGACCGGACAGCATTTAGAGAGACGCGCGTTTCGGATGCTGGACGACGTCGCCGGATTTCCGATAACTCGGTGAATTTCGCGCGCCCCGGATCAGCGCAGCCAGAATCCAACAGGTTTCCACTTCACCCCGTGGAGGGCTTGAGTATGGCAGTCGTTCGTCGTATGGTGCTCGCGCTTGTCGTTGGTCTCATGTGGGCCATTCCGGTCAGCGCGCAGGACGTCACGGGGATCGTACGAGGCCGGGTCATCGATGCCGGCACTAACCAGCCCCTCCCGGACGTTCAGGTAGAAGTGGAAGGAACACGCCGTCGTGCCTTCACTGGCTCAGACGGCGCTTTCACTATTGTAGGCGTGCCGGTGGGTACGCAGCGCGTGCGCGCCGCACGGATCGGGCACGCGCCGACCGAACAGACCGTAACCGTCACGGGCGGTGCGGCTGTCGACGTTTCCTTCTCTCTCGAGCGCCGCGCAATCGCTCTGCAGGACGTCGTGACCGTCGGCTACGGGACGCAAAAGCGCGCGGCAATCACTGGATCGGTCGCGACGGTCGATGCTGACGCCGCAAATGTGGGAATAGTTCCCAACGTCAACACGATGATTCAGGGACGGGCCGCCGGAGTCAACGTGGTCACCAACAGCGGCGAGCCCGGGGCCGGCGCACAAATCCTGATCCGCGGTGGAAGCTCGATCAGCGCCAGCAACGAGCCCCTCTACGTGATCGACGGAGTACCTATCAATAACGTCGAGACTGAGTCAGTCGGTCTTCAGGGCGGCAACAACAACCCGCTGCCCCGCAGCCCGCTCAACCTCATCAATCCGGCGGATATCGCCTCGATCACCATCCTGAAGGACGCTTCCTCGGCGGCGATCTACGGCAGCCGCGCCGCCAATGGCGTTATCCTGATCGAAACGAAAAAGGGGACGGCAGGCGGCCCGTCCGTCGAGTACGAGGTCCAGGTGGGCTCGTCGTCTTTGAGAAGTCATCTCAACGTGCTGAGCGGAGATCAATACCGCGCATTCATTCAGGGCCAGGTTGATATAAACAATGCGTGCGTCGCCAATCCACCTGCGGGGACCGGCACCGTGACACAGAGATGCGCCCCCTTCGGTCTGGACGCGTCCAAGCTTGCGGGTTTGGGAACGGCGAACACCAACTGGGAGAGTCAGATCACCCGTAGCGCTCCCACCCTCCAGCACAACTTCTCCTTTGCTGGCGGCGGCCCCGAAACGCAGTATCGCGCCTCCCTCAACTATCTCGATCAAGAAGGCGTTGTTCTCAATAACGGCTTCAAGCGATACACTGGCAGGCTCAACAGCGTCCACAACGCGATGGATGGTGCACTTCGTTTCGGGCTCAACCTGACCGCTTCGCAGGTGCAGAACACCTATATCTTTTCGGACAACACCACCGGCTTCGAAGGTGGGGTGTTCGTGAATCAGGTTGCGTTCAACCCGACATTGCCGGTCTATGTAGTGGATCCGGCAACCGGCATATCAACATTTTATCAGACCGGAACGGGTAAGCAATCGAACCGCAACCCGCTTGCCCTCACCCAGCAGATTCAGGACCGAGGCAAGTCGCTTCGCGCGTTCGGCAATTTCTCGACGGACTACGACATTTTCCCGAGCCTTACCGCCAGAGTGAATCTCGGGGTTGACCGGTCGGCAGGAAGGCGAGGGGTCTACCTCCCCAGGATAAGCCCCATCGGCGCGGAATGGTCGGGGCGTGCCCAGCAGTCCAACCGCGACCTAACCTCCAGGACATTGCAGACGCAGCTGACGTTCCGCCGCTCTTTCATGAGCAGTCAGGAATTCGAGGTTATCGGCGGCTACGAGTACAATGACTACGATCTTGCCGAGTTCACAGCCGAGTCGCGCAACTTCGTCACCGACGATCTGGGCTACAACAACCTGGGCGCCGGTGCGACAAGCATCACTCCGACCTCGTTCGACGAACAGAGTCGTCTCGTCGGATTCTACTCGAGAGCGAACTGGAACCTCGGCGACCGATTCTACCTTACAGGCGTCTGGCGCCGCGATGGGTCATCCCGGTTCGGAATCGGGAACAAGTGGGCGGTGTTCCCCGGCATCTCCGGCGCCTGGCGCCTCAGTGAAGAGTCATTCATGAAGGGACGGCCACTCTCGGAGCTGCGCCTTCGTGCCGGATGGGGAAAGCAGGGCAACCCCGGCGTTCCACCCTATGCATCATTGCTCGTGCTCGGCCCGTCGGGAAATTCATACGTGTTCGGCGAGCAGGCGTACACCGGTTTTGCTCCCACACGCAATGCGAACCCGAACCTGAAGTGGGAGTCATCGGCGCAGACGAATGTCGCGCTCGACTACGGATTCCTGAATAACAGGATCCTGGGCAGCCTCGAGTACTACGTCAAGAATACCAAGGACCTGATCTTCAACGTCAACGTCCCGCAGCCGGCACCCGTGTCGACCAGGCTCGAGAACGTCGGAAGACTCCAGAACAAAGGCGTCGAGTTCTCGCTGGATGGAACCGTGCTCACCCGGCCCGACCTCACCTGGTCTGCCGGGTTCAACCTCTCGCATGACAAGAACAAAGTCGTCGAGCTCGGCGGCGGCCGCACCTTCCTGACCAACGGAACGGTCAGCGGTCAAGGTCAGTCCGATACGCGGTCCGAGCGGCTGCTTCCCGGAGAGGAGATCGGGACGTTCTATGGACCGCAATTCGCTGGCTGGGGCCCCAACGGAGTTGAGCAGTTCAATCACTACGTTATTGTAAGGGATCCAACCACCAACGCGATTGTCAGCCGTACGCTCACCGGAACGACCACCACGCCCAGCGAGGATGATTACACGGTCATCGGGCACGCAAATCCGAAGTACACCCTCGGGTTTCATAGCAATGCGTCGTGGCGAGCTTTCGATTTCAGCATGTCGATCGCCAGGCAATCAGGCATGCAAGTGTTCAACAACACCGCACTCGTGTACTCGACCAAGAGCAATGCGTTGCAGAACAAGAACTTCCTCGTCGCAGCGCTCACCGATTCGACCAACCTCAACCAGCCGGCCCGCTACTCGTCCCGTTGGATCGAGGACGGATCGTTCACTCGTCTCCAGAACATCACCATCGGCTATACGTTCGACGTTCCTGGATTGGGTGGACAGTTCAAAGGCGCCCGGGTGTTCCTGTCGGGCGACAACCTGTGGCTGGGTACGAACTATTCCGGTTACGATCCGGAAGTACATACGGATGCGCGCATTGGCGGTCTGGCCGAGCGTGGCACCGATTTCTTGACTTATCCCCGCCCTCGTACCGTCACCGGAGGGATCCGTGTCAGGTTCTAAGCTTATGAAAACACCATTGTTGAAGAATGCAACGAGAGCAGCCGGCTTTTCCACGCTGCTGCTGTTTGCCGCTCCCGCTCTGACGTTCTTGCCCGGCTGCACTGATCTGGGCGAGAGCCCGACCAGCTCGATCGCGGCTGACAATTTCTACCGGAATCAGGACGAAATTATCGGGGGACTTGCCGGGGTCTACAACACCATGCGGCAAATGACCGAGGATTACTGGTACATCAACGAAGTCACCTCCGACGAATTCGTCGTTCCGACGCGCGGTTCCGACTGGCTCGATGGCGGTAAGTGGCTCGACATGCACCGCCAGACGTGGACATCGAGCAGTCCTGCCGGGCTAACCAACATCAACGGCGCGTGGGTCAACCTGTTCACCGGCATTGCGCGCGCCAACACCACGCTTGCCGCCATCGAGAACACAACCGCCATCACGGCCGGCGACAAAGCCATCATACAGGCCGAGATCCGGACTTTGCGGGCGTACTACTATTTCTGCCTGCAGGATCTGTTCGGTGGAGTGCCTATCGTCACCGACGTCGAGATCAAGGCACGCCCGCAGAATACTCGCGCGGAAGTGTCCAAGTTCATCGAGGACGAGCTCAATGCGGTCAAGGGGACGCTGCCGGTGTCCTGGCCCGCCAACATGAACGGACGCATGACCAGGGGCGCCGCGGACGCGATCCTCGCCAGCCTGTTCCTCAATGCCGAAGTCTTCACCGGAACTGTGTCCGCCACCGGGCTGACGAAGGGCCCGCAGCGGTGGGCCGACGCACTAGCCGCGGCTAACCGTGTCCTCAACACGACACCAGCAGGTGTCTACGCTCTCGAGACCAATTGGGTGAAGAACTTCACGGCTGACAATTACGCGTCGAAGGAAATCATCATGGCCACGAAGGAGCTGAACACGAATAGTCCCGACCTGGGCCTCAACTTCATGATGCGCACGCTGCACTACAATTCGTTGTCCAGCCAGACGCCGTGGAATGGCTTTGCGACGATTGCGGAGACTTACGGCGCTTTCGATCCTGCCGACATTCGCCGCAACATTTTCCTTTCGGGACCGCAGGTCAACCTGGAGACGGGACAGCCGGCGTTCGAACGCGACAATGTGACGCCACTCAATTTCACAGTCGGTATCAACGATCCGACAAAAGCCAAGGAAAGCGAGGGCATTCGGGTCATGAAGTGGCCCCTGGATCCGAACAAAGTCGGCGTCGACAATGGCAACGACTACGGCATCTTTCGCCTGGGAGAGATATATCTGATCAAGGCGGAAGCAGAGAACGAGCTCGGGCAAACGGCTCAAGCCATCATCGATCTCAATACGGTGCGCGCCCGCGCCTTCTCTCCAGCGAAGCCAACCACTGCTGTGACGCAGGCACAGGTACGCGAGGCGATATACCAGGAGCGTCTATTCGAGCTAACAGCTGAATCGAAGCGGCGGCAGGATCTCATCCGCGCCGGCCCGCTGCCTGGTGGGACTGTCAACCGGTACCTGTTGCCCTGGTCGTTCAAGCTGCTTCCGACCGAAGCTGCGGGCACAGTGCGCCCGGCCTTCAAGATCCTGTTCCCGATACCACAGACCCAGATCGAAACCAACCCTCAGCTGAAGCAGAACGCAGGCTACTAGTCCCGGTTGGCTGCAGGAAATTTGGCTGTCAGTAGTCGATTCTTCCGCGATGGCCTGTCTCCTTTCGGGGGCAGGCCTTCGTGCGTCATCAGTGGACAAGTCGTGAGACCCTCCCTCCTCCTGGTCGCGTTGTATTTCGTCGTCTCGTGCTCCGGTTCGCGCGACACGCAACAGGAAGCTTCAGGCGGCAAGGCTCCGCCGGTCGACCGGCAGCTCTTCACGTCGCTGCCCGCCAGCTATACGGGAATTGCATTCGAGAATCGCGTTCCGGAGACGCAGGAGCTGAACGCATTCACCTACCGCAACTTTTACAACGGTGGCGGGGTGGCGACGGGCGATCTCAATGGCGATGGTCTCCCGGAAGTGATGCTCACCTCGAACCTTCATGGCAATCATCTCTACCTGAACAAGGGCAAGTTACAGTTCCATGACATCACCAGGGAAGCGGGCGTCGGCGGGAAGGGATTCTGGGCGACCGGAGTAACGTTCGCCGATGTCAACGGCGACGGACTGCTCGACATCTACGTTTGCTACGCCGGGAACATCGCTGGAGAGAAGAGAGCGAACGAGCTGTACGTCAATCAGGGCGTGGGGAAGGACAGCGTGCCCACCTTCAAGGAAATGGCGGCGCAGTACGGTGTGAACGATGAGGGAGCGTCGACGCAGGCGGCCTTCTTCGATTACGACCACGACGGCAACCTGGACATGTACCTGCTCAACAACTCGTTCCGCCCCGTCGGAAGCTTCGGCTACCGCAACATCCGCAACATCCGCAGCAGGCTCGGAGGACACAAGCTCTTTCACAACGACGGAAACGGCCACTTCACCGACGTGAGCGAGAAAGCCGGCATCTTCGGCAGCGAGATGGCGTTCGGACTGGGCGTAGTCGTCAGCGATGTGAATCGCGATGGCTGGCCCGACATCTATGTCGCCAACGATTTCTTCGAGCGCGACTACCTGTACATCAACAATCACGACGGGACGTTCAGCGAGCAGCTCGACAAGCAGATGCCCTACAGCAGCTACTTCTCGATGGGGCTCGACATCGCGGACATCAACAACGATGGCTGGCCGGACATCTACACGACGGACATGCTCCCGGAAGACGAGTACAGGTTGCGGACGACATCGTCCTTCGAGAGCTACGAGGTCTATCAGACCAAGGCGAAGAACGGCTTTCACTACCAGTTCATGCGCAACATGCTGCAGCTCAACAACGGCAACGGCACGTTCAGCGATGTTGGGCAGCTGGCTGGAGTTGCGCGCACCGACTGGAGCTGGAGCGCGCTGATCGCCGATCTCGATCTCGATGGAAACAAGGACATTTTCGTCACCAACGGAATCGCGCGCGACGAAACCTCCCAGGATTACATCGCTTTCCTCGGCAGTCAGCAGACGATGGTGTCGGCCACGAAGGGCAACCGCGTCGACTACATGAAGCTCACCGACGCAATGAGCTCGACCAAGCTGTCGAGCTACGCTTTCCACAACAACGGTGACCTCACCTTCACCAACGAGAGCGCGGACTGGGGATTGAGCACGCCGAGCTTCTCGAACGGCGCCTCGTACGCCGACCTCGATGGCGACGGGACGCTCGATCTCGTTGTGAACCGCGAAAACGATACGGCGTTGGTGTACCGGAACAACGCGCGCACGCTAAAGAAGAACAACTACCTGCAGGTCAAGCTGGAAGGGGACGGAGGGGGGCACAACCGCTTCGCCGTCGGTGCGCGCGTGACGCTGCGCACCGGCAACCAGACTCAGTATCAGGAGCTCGAACCTACTCGCGGCTTCCAGTCGAGCGTCGAATACCCTTTGACCTTCGGACTCGGCGCGCTCGACAAGGTGCAGTCGGTGACCGTCGACTGGCCGGATGGACGCACGAGCATCGTCAAGGACGTCGCCGCGAATCAGCGCATCGTAGTGAAGCAATTGGAATCGACCGCGGCGGGGGTGCCGGCTCCCAGAATCCCTGCGCCGCTATTCAGGGACGTGACGAATGCGACAGCACTTCCCTTCGTGCACCACGAGAACGACTACGTCGATTTCGATCGTGAGCGGCTGATGCCGAAGATGCTGTCGATGGAAGGTCCGAACACAGCGGTGGCGGACGTGAACGGCGATGGACTGGACGACATCTTCATCGGCGGGGCAAGGGACCAGGCGAGCGCGCTGCTCATCCAGCAGCCGGACGGACGATTCGTCAGCACCAACCAGAAACTCTTCGAGCAGGACGCCGTCTCCGAAGACATCGGCGCGGTGTTCTTCGATGCCAACGGCGATGGCTCGCCGGATCTCTACGTCGTAACGGGCGGAACCGAGTACTGGGAGGTGGCGCCTGCGCTCGAAGATCGACTGTATCTGAACGATGGCCACGGCAACCTGAGAAAGGCGGTTGGTGCCTTGCCGCCGCTGAACGTCAGCGGATCGCGCGCCGCAGCGGCGGACTACGACGGCGACGGTGCTATCGATTTGTTCGTAGGCGGCCGCTCGGTCCCCGGTCGTTACGGCATCGACCCACAAAGCTCGCTGCTCAAGAACGATGGCAAAGGCCACTTCACCGACGTCACCGACAGACTGGCGCCGGGCCTCTCCCACATCGGTATGGTGACCGACGCGCTCTGGCGCGACGTGAACGGAGATGGCCGGCTGGATCTCGTAGTCGTCGGTGAGTGGATGCCGATCACGATCTTTCGGAATATGGGCGGCGGTCGGCTGGAGAAAATGAACGTGCCCGGCCTCGAGAAGAGCGATGGGTGGTGGAACCGCATCATCGCCGGTGATTTCACCGGAGATGGCAAAGTGGATTTCGTAGTTGGGAACCTCGGTCTCAACACGAGGCTCAAGGCCAACGCAAACGAGCCGGCCACGATGTACGTGAAGGATTTCGCGCACAACGGGTTCGTCCAGCAGATCATCTCGTACTACAATCAGGGTCGCGCGTATCCACTGACGCTCCGGGACGATCTTATAAAATCCCTGACGTTTCTCAAGGACCGCTATCTCAATTACAAGGACTATGCGAGGCAGACCGTCGCGGATGTCTTCCCGCAGAAGGATCTCGCCGACGCCGTGGTCAAGAACGCGTATACGTTCGCGTCGACGCTGGTGAGGAACAATGGCGACGGGACATTCACCATGATCCCGTTGCCGGTCGAGGCACAGATTGCTCCCGTTTACGGGATATACGCGTCAGATATCAACGGCGACGGAAAGCAGGATCTGCTGCTCGCCGGGAATTTCGACGGCTTCAAGCCGGAGTTGGGTAAGATGGACGCGGGGTACGGTCTGTACCTGCGCGGCGACGGGAAGGGCAGTTTCACCGCGGTCAGGGAAGTGGAGAGCGGATTCCTGGTTCCCGGTCAGGCGCGTGACATCCAGCGGATTCGCACCCGCAAGGGAAGCATCTACATCGTCTCTCGCAATAACGACCGCCCTCTGATTTTCCGCTCCAACGGGTCAGCGACGCGCTCCAGTCACTGATCCGAGTGCTTGGTCTTTATTACGATCACCCCGTTGCTGCCTCGGACGCCGTAGTATGCCATCTCCGCAGCATCCTTGAGCACCTGGATCGATGCGATATCACGCGGGTTGATGCCGGTGAGATTCCCTCCGGGGCCGGGCAGGGCCGCGATCCCGTCGATGATGTACAGCGGCTCGTTGTTGCCCATGAGCGACGAGCCTCCGCGGATGCGGATGGAGATCGAACCATCCGCACCGTGAGAGATGATCAATCCCGGAACCTTTGCGGCGAGCGTTCGCTCGATTGGGTCGACGGGAGTGCGGTCCATGTCATCGGAAGTTACGACCGTGCCACCGGTAGAATTCGGGCCGAGACCTGCGAGGGTCGGGTCGACGAACGCACCATTCCCCGAGGCGCATCCGGAGATGAGCCCGGCGAGGAGACCGCAGGAGACAGCTACACGCGGTGGGTACCACATATTGGTCCTGGCACTAGGCCGGAGGAACTGCCCATAGATGGCTGCATTACCTGTGCCCGTCAAGCTCTTTGATCTGATGCAGGGTATTGATCTGCGGATTCTCCTGCGTCTGCGTGCCTCCGCGGGGCCAGCGAATCTCAATCCGATCAACTTTGGTCAGATCGCCAAGGCCGAAGTGCACCACGCGGCTCGAGTGGGAGAGGTAGCCACCCGCGGGGCTCACCTGGCGGACCATCACCTTCTTCCCGGCCCAGAGCCTAACGACAGCGCCCACTGCATCCCGGTTGCTCCTCGTCCCGGTTAGCTGAAAGGCGACGTAATTCCGTTTGGGGAACTGGTTGGCGAAGTAGTACGGACGGTCGTTGAAATTGTTTGTCACGATCTCCAACCGGCCGTCGCCGTCGAAATCCGCGACAACGACGCTCCGTGAGCTGCGTGTAGCCCGGAGATTTCCGATTCTCTTTTCCTGATAGATGCCGCCCGTCGGCGGCTCGATGCCAAGTGTGGCGGCGCGGTCGCGAAAGGTGCCATCGCCGCTGTTCATCATCAGCTCGTTGGGCCAGTAGAAATATGGAAAACCCATTCCTGACGTGATGAAGACATCTTCATCGCCGTCATTGTCGTAGTCCCCGGTACCAATTCCCCACGGCCAGAAAGTTTCCATCCCCGCCTGGATAGCCGTTTCGGCAAACTTCCCCTGGCCTAGATTGCGATAAAGCGCGTTGCCGAACAGCACATCGTCGTAGTTCTCACCTTCCTTCGACAACATTTCCCGCGCTCTTTCAGCGAAACCGGGCGCCTGCTCGTCTACCGTTGGCCCCAGTGGAGAGTTGAACCTCCGGTGCTGGACCTCCCTCGCGGTTTCCGGTGAGCTCGCGTCGATCCACATATCCGAGTGCATGTCCACGACGTAGAGATCGAGCCGGCCATCACCGTCGTAGTCGAACACCTTGGCGCCGATCGCGCCGTACGGGGTTCGGCCGAGCGACCGGGCGGTGACATCCGTGAAAGTGCCGTGGCCGCTGTTCCGGTACAGCTGACCGCGGCCGAACATGCTCGGCACGAAGACGTCGAGGAAACCATCGTCGTCGTAATCGAATACGGCGACATCACCTGCCCAGCCACGCCCCCGAAGCCCGGCCCGATCGGTCACGTCCGTGAACGTCCCGTTCCCGTTGTTGCGGTATAGAATGTTGAACTCCTTCGGGCTCGTCATGACACTGTTGAGGTCGGCCTTCCCCTCGTAGCTCCCACTCGAGAAATCGAAGGCGTCGGTCGTCCAGTGAGCCGTGTTCGTGACAAACAGATCCAGGTCGCCGTCGTTGTCGTAATCGAAGAACACCGGCGTTTGCGAGTGGCCGACGTGGCTCACGCCGGCTTTCGCCGTAACGTTCTCGAATGTGCCATTGCCCTTGCTGTGAAACAGCACGTTGCCTCCGCGCGTACTGGTCACGAACAGATCAGGCCATCCGTCGTTGTCATAGTCGGCGAAGGTAGCGCCCACGCAGATCCGGTCGCCGAGCGCGACACCCGCTGTCGCCGTCGCATCGACGAACGATCCGTTGCCCGTGTTGCGGTAGAGGGCGTTGGGGCCGTGCTGGTTTACGAAGTAGATGTCCTCGCGGCCATCGTTATCGTAGTCGGCGACGGCCAGGCCGGTGCCGTGATCGTACAGATTGATGCGAAAATTCTCGCCCTGTTCCTTCGGGAGGAAATTCATCTTGAACGCAATCCCCGCCGCTTGGGCGCGCTCCTTAAAGCCCGCTTCGGGAGAGGGCGTCGGGGTCGCATCCCGCCTCCTCCGAGTCAGCAGAACGTAGCCGCCGATCAGCATAGCCACGACGACGACGCCTGCTATCCACCGGGCAGCCACGAGCGATTTGCCTTCGTCTGACATATTCGGCATTCTCCGTCTTTCGCTATTCCGGTGCGGCGACGCCGGTAATTATGAAAGTGTCCGTCACCCGAACCAGTGGTTTGACGGGGGCTGCTAACTTAGGCAACTGGAGAACCGAGATGAAGATGTACGCGCCGAGCCGGGCCCGGGCGATGACGTTCGCCGCACTCCTGATCACGCTCACCGCCGGGGGTGCTGTTGCCCAGGACACCATTAGCGTCGCGTCGCCCAACGGTCGCAACAAGGTCGGGGTCGCGACCTACCAGGGCCAGCTTTTCTACATCCTCAGCCGGGATGGACGGTCGATAGTGTTGCCGTCGCTACTCGGCTTCGAGTTCAAGAACGCGCCGCCGATCCGCGATAGTCTCCGGATCACCGGCCAGGCGCGGCGCAGCCACGACGAGACCTGGACGCAGCCCTGGGGCGAGGTCGCGCGGGTGCGGGACCACCACAATGAGCTCCGCGTCTCGGTCATCGAGACCAAGGCGCCGGGCCGGAAGTTCGATGTCGTGTTTCGCGTCTTCGACGATGGCGTCGGCTTTCGATATGAGGTGCCCGCGCAGCCGGCGCTGGGCCAGTTCGTGATCACGAACGAGCTGACGGAGTTTCAGCTCGCCGACGATGCCAAGTCATGGTGGATTCCATCGAACCGGTCGCGGTTGGATCGCTCGGAAATGCTCTACTCGTCGTCACCAGTGAGCGTGATCGACAGCATCCAGACGCCGCTGACAATGGCGACTCGTGATGGAAAGACCTTCATAGTGATTCACGAAGCAAATCTCGTCGATTACGCCCGCATGAACCTGCGCGGTCCGCGCATGGACAATCGCACGCTGCACGCGGCACTCGCTCCGCTGAGCGGGCCGGACAAGGTGATCGGCCATACTCCGTTCGTAACACCGTGGCGGACGATCCAGCTCGCCGACCGCGCCGCCGATCTCTCGCCGTCGGTCCTGAGCCTCAACCTCAATCCGCCGAACGTTCTCGGTGACGTGAGCTGGATCAAGCCGATGAAGTACGTCGGGATCTGGTGGGGCATGCATATCAACACCATGACCTGGAGCTCCGGGCCGAAGCACGGCGCAACGACGGAGAACACCAAGCGCTACATCGACTTCGCCGCGGCGAACGGATTTGGGGGGGTGCTGGTCGAGGGCTGGAACACCGGCTGGGATGGTGACTGGATCCAGAACAGAAACGCTTTCTCGTTCACCCAGGCGTATCCGGACTACAATCTTCCCGAGCTCGCGTCCTACGCGAAATCAAAAGGCGTGAAAATCATCGTCCATAACGAGACGTCGGGCGGGATTCAGAACTACGAGCGACAGCTGGAGGCGGCGTTCGCGATGTATCACTCGCTCGGTCTCGACGCGATCAAGTCCGGCTACGTTACCGACACCACGGCCGAAGGCTATTCGCATCACTCGCAGTTCATGGTGAACCACTACCGCAAGGTGATCGAGACGGCGGCGAAGTATCACATCATGCTGGACGTGCACGAGCCCATTCACGACACTGGTGAGCGGCGCACCTATCCCAACATGATGAGCCGCGAAGGTGCGCGCGGTCAGGAGTACAACGCATGGGGTGGCGAAGGCGGGAATCCGCCCGAGCACGAGACGAATCTCTATTTCACCCGTCTGCTCGCGGGGCCGATGGACTTCACCCCGGGCATCTTCGACCTGCTGATCGAGCGCGGCACCGGCCGTCCGCGCCGGGTGGACGAGTCACGCCCGAGAACGACGCTCGCCAAGCAGCTCGCGCTGTACGTGGTGATCTACTCGCCCTTGCAGATGGCGGCGGATCTCCCGGAGAACTACGTGGGCAAGCCGGCGTTCCAGTTCATTCGGGACGTGGCAGTCGATTGGGAGACGAGCAAGACCATCGACGGGAAGATCGGCGACTACGTGATTGTCGCGCGCAAGGCGAAAGGCAACGACGACTGGTTCCTCGGCGCCATCACCGATGAAGAGGGGAGAACTTTCAACGTGCCGCTCTCGTTCCTGACCCCGGGTCGCAAGTACGTGGCGGAGATTTACGCCGATGGTCCGGGAGCGAACTGGGCGAGCAACCCGCTTTCGGTCTCGATTTCCAAGCGGAACGTCGATTCCAACACAAGTCTGAGCGTTGTGCTCGCACCCGGTGGGGGGCAGGCTGTGCGAATCACGCCGGCGAGGTAGGCCGGCCAACTGACGCTTCAACTTCAACTTCACCTACACTGCAACCCGCTACCCGCTAATCGCTGGTCGCTTACCGCTGTGATACGTCGAGACAGCACGAGTGCGCGTCTTGCCACAAGCAACTGCTTTTGGGCTAACGCCACAGAGATCTGTCATGACGTCGGCAGCGGACAGCGGGCAGCGATGAGCGGGAAGCGGGCCGCAGGCAGTTTTCAGTTTGTTGTCCGACTAGTGGCCTTGGCTGCCGCGCTCGCACTTATCGGTTGCGAGCCAACCAAGCCGCCCGCACCGCCCCTGTTCGAGCTGCTCTCTCCTGCCGCAACTGGCGTTAGCTTCGCAAACAAGCTTCCGGAGAATCCCGACCTCAATATTCTGAACTACCTCTACTACTACAACGGCGGCGGCGTCGGCGTTGGCGATGTGGATGGGGATGGGCTGATGGATCTCTACTTCACCTCGAGCCTCGGCCCCAATAAGCTCTATCGCAATAAGGGCAACTACCAGTTCGAGGACATCACCGACAAGGCGGGCGTCGCCGATCCCGATGGCTGGAAGTCCGGGGTCACCATGGCCGATGTCAACGGAGACGGACGGGTCGACATTTACGTCTCTGGCGTCGACTACCTCACGATGCACGGGCGCAACGTCCTCTACGTGAACAACGGCGACGGCACCTTCACCGATCGGACGAAGGAATTCCGACTCGAGCATTCGGGGTACTCTACGCAGGCGCTTTTTTTCGACTACGACGGCGATGGCGACCTGGACATGTATCTGCTCGATCACACCATCCACGCGCAGAACGCGATCGACGCGGAGGCGAGGACCGGCGTCAAGCCGAAGCCCACCAGCGACCGCCTGTTGAGGAATGACGGGAATCGCTTCACAGACGTGACCGAAGCCGCCGGAATCCGCGATGGTGCCGACGGCTACGGCCTCGGCATCGTTGCCAGTGATCTGAACGGGGACGGGTGCCCGGACCTGTACGTCGCGAACGACTTTCAGGGGGACGATTACCTCTGGATGAACAACTGCAACGGCACGTTCACTCAATCGCTGGCACAGTCGATCGGGCACACGAGTCGGTTCTCGATGGGGGTGGATGCCGCGGATTTCAACAACGACGGGCGTCCTGACGTTGTGTCCCTCGACATGCTGCCCGAGCGAGAAGCAATTCTCAAGTCATCCGCGAACGACGAGAGCTTCACCATCTACAACATGAAGCTCGAGGCAGGTTACCACCCGCAGTTCGCACATAACGCACTGCAGCTCAATCGCGGCAAAGGAAAGTTCAGCGAGATCGGATATCTCGCCGGCATCGCAGCGACGGACTGGAGCTGGTCCGCTCTCTTCGCCGATCTGGACAACGATGGCAGGAAGGACCTCTTCGTCACCAACGGCATTTATCGCCGCCCGAATGATCTGGATTACCTCGCCTACGTCGGCAACGAGGCTGTCCAGGCTTCGCTCGCACAGGGCGTCAACGAGCAGAACATCAGCCTGTTGCAGAAGATGCCCCAGGTTCCTCTCCCCAACTACGCGTACCGCAACAACGGCAATCTGACTTTCACGAACATGGCCGAGCCGTGGGGTTTGGCACAGCCGGGTTTCTCGAACGGCGCCGTGTACGTCGATCTGAACAACAGCGGGGCGTTGGATCTGGTGGTGAACAACATCAACGCGCCGGCATCGATCTACAGAAACAGCGCGCGGGGGCGGGGGGCGAACGCGAACTCCTACCTCACGGTTGTTCTACGCGGGGCAGGAGCAAACACAGCCGGGATTGGCGCCAAGGTGATCGTCAAGGATCACGGCTCCACGCAGCTTCTCGAGCAGGAGCCTACTCGTGGATTCCTCTCGTCTGTCGAGCCACGCCTGCATTTCGGACTCGGCCAGTCGAAGCAGATCGACTCGCTGATCGTGATCTGGCCGGATCGGCGCTTTCAGGTACTGACCGACGTTGCTCTAAACCGGACGGTCGTGCTCTCCCAGACCGATGCAACCGGGAAGTATGACTACGAGCGGCGCGCCACCACACCGTCGACTCGTGGATCATCGCCGGCTGGCTTCTTCTCCGATGTCACCGCGAGACTTGGTGTCAACTTCAAGCACGAGGAAGACACCTTCTTCGACTACAACCGCGAGCCATTGATGTCGCATCTGCTCTCCATCGAGGGACCGGCACTCGCGGTTGCGGACGTGAACGGCGACGGTCTGGATGACATTTATGTTGGGGGCGCCAAGTGGCAAGCAGGGAAGGTCTTTGTCCAGCAGCGGGACGGAACCTTCCGCGCGAGCAGTCAACCGGCGCTTGCGGCTGACAGTGTGGCTGAGGATGTCGATGCGGCGTTCTTCGACGCAAATGGCGACGGGCATCCCGATCTGTTCGTAGTAAGCGGCGGCAACGAGTTCTGGGGTAACGCGGAACAACTGCGCGATCGCCTTTACATGAACGATGGTCGCGGGAACTTCAGCCGAGCAGCGAACGCCCTGCCGGATTTCTTCGAGAACGGATCGTCGGTGGCGGTTGGCGACTTCAACGGTGATAGACACCCTGATCTGTTCGTCGGAAGCAGGGTCGTCTCGCGGAGTTACGGGCTCATACCGAAGAGTCGTCTGCTCCAGAACGACGGGGCGGGACGATTCACCGATGTAACGCAAGAGAAAGCGCCGGGACTCTCAGAGGCGGGAATGGTTTCTTCAGCGGCCTGGCTCGATTACGACCACGACGGGAAGCTCGATCTGATCGTCGTCGGGGAATGGATGCCCGTCCGCGTCTTCCACCAGGAGAACGGCAAGTTCGTAGATCGGACCAGGGAAGCCGGACTATCGGACACCAACGGCTGGTGGAACTACGTGCAGGCAGTGGATCTGCGGGGGAATGGGCGTCCGGATCTCATCCTCGGCAACCTCGGTCTCAACTCGTACCTGCGCGCGTCGCGGAAGGAACCCGCGCGGCTCTATATCAATGATTTCTCGCACAGCGGCGGCGGAAATCTCGAGCAGATACTCACGTTCTACAAGAATGGAGTGAGCTACCCGGTGGCCGGCCGCGACGAGCTGGTGGGCAAGATTCCGTCGCTCAAGAACAAGTACCCTTCGTACTCCTCTTTCGGCGCCAGTCGGATCGAGGACATCTTCCCCGCCGCCGACTTGAGGTCAGCGCAGGTTCGCGAAGCCTACACATTTGCGAGCGCCATCGCGCAGAACAATGGCAGCGGAACCTTCACGCTCGAGCAGATGCCGGTGGAGGCGCAGGTTTCTCCTATCTATGCTTCGGTGGCAGAGGACTTCGACGGCGATGGACGGACGGATCTCCTAGTGGTCGGGAATTTTTATGGTGTGACGCCACTCTTCGGCCGGTACGACGCCAGCTACGGACTGATGATGCGCGTGAGCGCAGACGGACGGTTGGTTCCGGTGGATATGGAAGCAAGCAACCTTGCGATCGA
>Ga0193715_1000132_pt1 | contig 19746 bp, 19 predicted proteins | sample U2m2metaG_FD_143040 | JGI IMG/M metagenome (GOLD analysis project Ga0193715, IMG submission 143040) | Soil microbial communities from a riparian zone of the East river system, Colorado, United States - U2m2 | ecosystem: Environmental > Terrestrial > Soil > Riparian zone | place: USA: East River... | reverse complement strand
CACGTGCAGGGCGATCGCGGCAAAACCACGCGGCCGGATGAGCAGCGGATAGGCGAAATGGACGTTGACCTCCGCCATGACCAATGCGGCAAGCAGTTTTACGAGTTGTGTGGCGACTTCTCGTATTTCCACAACCACAACTTCACAAACGCCGTATGGCACATTTTTCTCCCGGAACAATTTCTCCACACGCGCCGGATCACTGGCGATGATCCGAGCAATCGCCGAATCGGTCGATTCGGAGACGCTCAGCGCCACAGCGTGAGTGCTCTGTGTGCTGAGCAGCTTCACGACATCCAGCATCGCCCCCACCTTGTTCGGGAGAAAAACAGAGAACTGCTTCACTAGTGGTCCCTCTATTTTTGAAGTTATTTCCGGTAAATCCGCAGTCATTTGGATAGCGATACCCTGCTGGAACATCCCAAGGCGCGCTAGACGAACTATCTCATTTTCGGTCTTTCGTTGGCAAACGAATATATTCGTTGAAGGGTTAAAGCGTTGAAGCGGAATCGGTGGAACGCGTTGTCCCGGGCCGGTGTCTTCGGCTTGGGAAAAAGGCGATCCACCCTTAACGCTCAGCGTTTGAACGCCGGCGCTTAATGACGCTGTTCATTTCACGCGACGTCAATATACTGGCGTAATGATTTCGGGAGCGCATTTACTTCTCTACAGCAAAGACCGGGATGAAGCGCGTTCAGCTTGAAAAAGGCGAGGCCTTGGTTCCAAATCTCGCAACCCTTTAGATTTGCCCTCGATGGATGAAGAAAACGAGTTAATCGCACTCCGACGCAAGAAGCTCGACGCGCTTCGCGCGAAAGGTGTCGATCCATTCGGCGGCGGCTTTGAAGTAACCGGATCGATTGCGGAGGTCCGCGAAAAGTTCAAAGAAGGCGAGACTTTTCGCATAGCGGGCCGCATTACCGCGCATCGCGACATGGGCAAAAGTCATTTTCTCGATCTGCGCGACGCGACAGGGCGCATTCAAATCTATATTCACGCGAAAGAAGTCGGCGCGGAGCTGAGCGAGGTTTTCGGATTACTCGATCTTGGCGATTTCATCGGGGCGGAGGGAACCTGTTTTGTCACCAAAAGCGGGGAACCGACATTGAAGGTGCGCACGTTTCAATTGCTGGCGAAAGCGCTGCGACCGCTCCCTGAAAAATGGCATGGACTGCAGGACATCGAAGCCAGGTACCGGCAACGTTATCTCGACCTTATCACGAACGAACGTTCCCGCGCTGTGTTCGAAAAGCGCGCCATTATCATGCGCGAAACCAGGCGCTTCTTGGAGGAGCGCGGTTTTGTTGAAGTCGAGACGCCGATCCTGCAAACAATTCCCGGAGGCGCGGCGGCCGAACCTTTCGTAACGCATCACAACGCGCTCGGTCTCGATCTTTATCTGCGCATTGCGCTGGAGCTTTATCTCAAACGTTTGCTCGTGGGCGGCTTCATCAAGGTATTCGAAATTAATCGTAACTTCCGCAACGAAGGAATCTCCAGAAAGCACAATCCCGAATTTACGATGCTCGAAGCCTACTGGGCATATGCCGATTGGGAAAAGATTGCAAATCTGGTTGAGGAACTGATTTGTTTTCTCGCTGAGAAAATCTGCGGCTCACTAACCATCGAGCATCAAGACGCAGATGGAAAAATTATCCGCACGATCAATTTGAAACGGCCCTGGCGCCGTGCGCGTTATCACGATGTCGTGCGGGAGGTTGCCGGGAAAGATTGGTTTCAGTTATCCCCCGAAGAGCGGCGCGCTCGCGCCACCAATGAATTCAAGTTGGAAATTCTGCCGCAACTTGCCGATTTCGAAGTGACGCAGCATGTATTTGAAAAACTCGTCGAGGAAAAAACGATCGATCCACTCTTTGTTACGCATTGCCCCAAAGAGCTGGTGCCGCTGGCCAAACAAAACATAGCAGATAACTCGCTGGTCGATGTTTTCGAACTGATCATAAACGGCGCCGAGATTGCGCCAGGCTACAGCGAGTTAAACGATCCGCTCGTGCAGCGCCAACGTCTGCTTGAACAGGCGGGCGAAGAGAAGCAAAAGATCGACGAGGAATTTCTTCTCGCACTCGAGCACGGTATGCCTCCCGCGGGCGGTATCGGCATTGGAATGGATCGGCTGACCATGTTGCTCACCGGCTCAGAATCGATTCGTGACGTGATCCTTTTCCCACTACTTCGACCGAAGAGATGATGAGGGTGATTCGTTAGGGCGCCACATCGAATCTCGATTCACGAATTATGATTCGTCGCCATGTCTCTCGCTTAGCTTATCGTTCCTTAGCGTTTGGCCAGGTTTACCGAGGAATGCGGAGTTACTACGACGAGCGCGATTCCGCCTAACACAGCGATAGAGGCGAGCAGGTAACGCAGCGTGATTGGTTCGCCGAGTAACAGGATTCCACCCGTGGCGGCCAGCACTGGAACGCTGAGTTGAACGGTCGCGGCGCTCGCAGCTTTCAGCCCGGATAGCGCCCTGTACCAAACTACATAACCCAGACCTGATGTAACCGCGCCCGATGTGATTGCGTAGGCGGTTCCTGAAAGGTCGACATGCGTCCATGGAGCGAAAATAACGACGAGAGCAGTCGCGAATGGCACCGCGCGGACAAAATTTCCGGCCGTCGCTGTTGCTGCGTTCCGTTCTCCTTTTCCTCGCAGCGAGTAAATACCCCAGGCAACACCGGCCCCAAGCATCAAGATCGAACTGGCTAAAGGCGGAGCGGAAAGCCCGGGAAATACAAGTACGACGAGTCCAGTGACCGCGAGGAAGAAGCCTACAATTTGGATCATGCCTAAACGCTCGCCCTTGTGCAGCCCCCAGAGAATCATCGTGGCCTGAACCGCTCCAAACAAAAGCAAAGCGCCGGTTCCCGCTGAAAGTGCGAGGTATGCGAAAGAAAAAGCCGCGGCATAAACAAAAAGAGCAAGAGCAGAAGGCCAGCTGCCGTCCCGAAGCAGTGGGCGCTGGCTGAGAAGTATCCAAAAAAACGCAGGTGTCCTATCAGCGGATGCTTTTCTTCGAACGCACATGAGCAACCACAAGGCGATCGCGCCGGAGAAAATACGAAGGAACGTGAAAGAGGCAGGATCGACGCTGGTTTCTTTCAATGCGGCCCGGCATAGAAGTGAATTGCTCGCGAAGGCAATCATCGCCAGAAGCGTGAGTATCAAAATCCTTGTTGACTTCACAATTGATGAAATTGGATGGCGAGCGGGACGCCACGCAAGCAAACGCTAAAAAAAGGCAATTGATCGGCAGCAGTCCATGAAAGCGATCTGATAGGCTCTGAGCCAAAATGAAGCTTGCGCTGCGCATCGTGATATTTGTCTTCGTAATCTTGCCGCATGTGTCCTCTTTCGGGGGCGCGCGGCACTTCGGCTTTATCTATGAAGCACCAACTTCGGCGCCTGGAAGCTTCGAGTTAGAAAATTGGGTCACGTGGGCGCGCACAACCAATCCAGAGCATTCAGATGAAGTTTCCTTCCGGCACGAAATCGAAATCGGCGTCACCGATCGGTTTCAAGCGAGTATTTACCTGGCTGATTGGTTTTACGAAAATGGCCCAGGGCATTCCGGTTCCACCTACTCCGACTCGGCACTCGAGTTAATTTATAACCTAACGAATCCCGTTATCGATCCGATTGGATTGTCGCTCTATCAGGAATACAAAGTCGGTGACCGCTTATTCTCGCGTACAATGCGACGCTGGAAGCTGTCTGGGAAGGAGAAGGACTAGCTGAACGCGAAGGCGAATTTCAGCAAGCACTCGGCGCGAGCTACGAAATTTCGCCGCGAATCTCGGTTGGCTTGGAGTTTCTTCATGAATTCGTCTTTCCCGACTGGGACGACGCGGAAAGAATCAGGAACGTTTTCATCGGTCCGAACGTTTCTTATCGCCATCGAAACTGGTTCGTGACGGTCACCGCGCTTGCGCAACCAACAAACACACCGGATGAGCCGGACTTTCAACTGCGGACAATCTTCGGTTTCGGATTTTGAAATGAAAGAACAATCGCTCTGTGTCGCTTTGTTTGTCTGGTTGTTTTGCGGCTGCCAATCAGACAGCTATGCGCCCCCGCCCCCTCCACCTGTCACCTCGCAAACGGTGGCCGCTTCTGTCAGGAAAGAGTCAGATGCCAATTTTGCTATGTTACGCGAAGGTCGCACGCTTTTCGTTCACCGATGCATCGAATGCCACACGCTGCCTTTAGTCTGGCATTACAGAACCGACGAATGGCCGGGTATTGTCAGCAGCATGTCGCATCGCTCTGGTCTGAAACCGGCCGAGCGCGAAGCCATCGTGGCGTACATTTTGGCGGTGCGATCCCAACATTGATCTATCGAGCTGCGATTGAATCACCCGTTTAGCGATAATACTGAACGAGTTTCAAACATCGCTGTTTACACAACGTGCTGCGGGTGTAAGCCGAGAGGCTACCAAGGAAGCAGACGGCAAGACACTCAGAGAAAGGTTACCAGGCTGTTACCTTAGCTGGTCACCTTATAACATGCGCGTCGAGGACATCGGCCTGCGCTGCCTCGCAACCCCTGCAATACTCTACTACTGGATCTTTTCCCAGAACCCGCGGCGATTCGGAATGTTTGGAAAAACGAGTTGGCCCTGATAAAAGGTGAACGGGTTGGATCGATCGTTGCCACCGAACGATAAGATCAAAGTCTTGCCTTCAACATTCCAATGGCCTGTCATGGGCTCCCTGCGTTCGTAGGCTGTAGCGGTCCAGTTTTCAACAGTGCCATCAACATGAAGAACGAGATGCTCGTCTATCGGGCCCGTATAGCTAATGGTAGTTTTTCGCCAGTGTCCAATTAAGGCGTTCGAATTTTGGGAAGTAGAGCCACTTGATTCTTGAAATGTGATGATCCCTGAGTCCGCGGCCTCGGTGGAAACGGCGATGGACACAAGGGCCGCACACTGCACGATCCAAGTGATTTGTCGGGAAACGTTTCGTGTTCTCATAGGCACCTCCGCGCCGAGTCTGACAAGGTAACCGACAGCTGACAACTCTATTCTTTCGTTGTTGCGCGACCTTGAACTCGAACTGAGATTTAGGTGCGCGCTTGAAACTTCCAACGATTATCGAACGGGGACGATATCCTTCACCGGCGCCCGCGCCACAGGCGCTGGCATGGCAGGGCGACAAATTGTGGATGGGATCGCGCGATCTGCGCCGAATTTATGTAATCGGCCCGAAGAAATGGGAAGTGCTTCAGGAAAAGGAACCGCCTGGCATTCCATGGGCAGCTGTCGCGACAAACGGAACGCTTCGTTTTACCATCGGAGAAGGCCCAAACGACGATCGCTACATTCGCAGGTTCGCTCCGGAGACTGGCTTTTCGGAGCAGGACAAGATCGCGTGCCCGGAATTTACCGGTTCATACCTCAGCTACGACAGCGAGAATATCTATCTTAGTCAATGGTACAAACAACGCATCCTTAGACTGGACGCCAGTGGCAATATCGTCCGCGCTATCGACATCGGCGCGGAGATCTCGGGCCACGCGTTCGTTAATGGAATGATCTACGTCTTGCGCGGGACCGAGCAGAACGGTGAGAGCTGGAGCATCGCGCGACTCGACCCGCGTGAGGAAACACCGAAGGTTACAGACATCGCGAATGTCCCATTCGCGTGCCGCTCGTTAACGTTCGATGGCACGAACTTTTGGTCGAATCATCGCGCGGCGAATGAAATCGTATCATTCGCGCTACCATTGTAGTCGCCGCCCTTGGCTGCGGTTTTCTAATCCTGTATGCCCAGGATTTCCTCACCAATATTCCGGGAATGTCCCGGAGTCTGATTAAAGCCTGGCAAGAGTTGAGGGACTTCGAGCGGCAATAGTCAAGAAATGTTTGTTGGACATTATAGTGTTGCTTTCGCACTTAAGAGTCACAGGAACAAAATTCCGCTCTGGGTTTTGTTTATCGCCGTGCAGTTTCTCGATTACATCTGGGCGACGCTTGTTTTGCTCGGGATTGAGAAGTTGCGCGTGATCAAAGGCTTCACTGCTGGCAGTATGCTCGACTCATATTTCCATCCGTACTCGCACCGTCTGGTCATGGCGATTCTTTGGAGTTGCATAGCCGCTATCGTTTACAAGCCAATTTGTAGTTGGCTCGGATTAGCCTACACCAAGTCAGCCTCTTTGATTATTGGTGTCGCCGTTTTCTCACACTGGGTTCTCGATCTGATTGCGCATCCCCACGACCTCGCGATCTATGACAACACATTGAAAGTAGGTTTTGGTTTGTGGAATTATCGCGATCCGGAGTTTGCATTGGAAATCGCGCTGCTTGCGGCCGGGATCATGCTTTACCTGACGCGAAACGCGATGCCGGCAATCCGTAAAGGAGCGGTGATCGCTTTCGGAGTCGTTCTCGTTGTCATCCAGATAGGTGACACCTACGTGCCCCGCAAACCATTGACGGACAAGGAAACCGTCATGGGCGTTTGGATTTTCTACACACTCTTTGTGGTTGTCGCTTTGGTCATAGAGAAAATCGGAAGTCGGCGGCAAATTAATGCAACGTGATTGTAATTGTCTTCGGTGCCTCCGGCGCAGGGAAAACCACGATTGGCAGACTGCTCGCCAAACGTCTTGGCTGGCGATTTCTTGAAGCGGATGATTTTCATCCACGTGGCAACATCGAGAAGATGCGCGACGGTCTTCCGCTGACGGACGAAGACCGGTGGCCTTGGCTGAAACTTTTACGCGAACAGATTGAGCGTTCTTTTGCTGCAAAAGAGAATGCGGTACTTGCCTGCTCTGCATTGAAACGGAGGTACCGGAAGCGATTACGCGTCAACGACGATGTGAAGTTTGTGTTACTGCGGGGAGACTACGCGCTCGTTGAAAAACAACTCCACAGCAGACGCGGGCATTTCATGAAGCCAGACTTACTGCGAAGTCAGTTTGCAGATTTGGAAGAACCGGAATCGGACGAGGATGCAGTAACGATCCAATTGGGACGGACTCCGGAAAAGCTCGTTGAAGAGATCAAAACGAAACTGCGTCTCGCAGGCAAGGATTCGAAGTAATCGCGTCCCGGTTGCCTGCAGGCCGATGGCGGCCTGGCTCCATCGGCTTGCATCGAGGACTCTGGAGACGGCCTGCCCTCAGGCCGTTTGCTCGGTTATGATACTGTTCCCTGATAAAGATTGTCGCTCTCGACGTCAAACAGCCGATTCCAGCGCGCCCGATAATTTTCGAACGCGATGTGTCCTCCCAATTGCATCAGTTGTTCCTCGGAAAATTGATTACGCAAACGCACATACAGATCGTCGGAAACATTTGACGGCGTGTCCGTCAACGCATCGGCCAGTTCGATGACCAATCGTTCCGTATCATTGAAGGGTGCTCTGTCGTCGCCGTTGACGGCGCGCAGTTTCTCATCGCTCAGACCTGCTTTTCTGCCGACCGCAGAATTGACGTCTATTCAAAACGGACAACCAATGCGGGCCGCAGCGCGGATTCTTCCCAATTGGATGTAGCGCAGTGATACGAGTCGCTTCCGGCTCAGGCCGGCTTCCATCGCTATCCCGCCCCACACGAGACCTGGCAGGCGCATCTGGATCTTGGCCGGTGTAAGATCTTTTCTGAACATCTTGCGCATCACTCCATAGAACCAACGCAGATGCCAGGGAGCCTCTTTCTTCTCTAACCCTGCAATTCGAGCCATAGCTAATCCGTTTCGTTTTGCGCAATGGATTTGGTCCTAACACCCAAGAAGCATCTGTTCACTGTGTATGCGTTCGTGTTCTCAGCGCTGCGAGTTTGTTCACAATGCTGTTTGTAGCCTTTTCCAAAAACATCCCCCATGCACTCAGCACAGCCAGAGTTGGCACGCAGATCAGAAGGAATGCCCAGATCGGCACCTCACGAATGCGGAGTCCAAGCCAAATGACGTAGGGTTGATGAATGAGATACAAGCCATAGGAATAAAGTCCCACGAGGCCGAAAAGGTTAGCTGGGTTTTTGAACGTCAAAATGATTCCAGCAATGCCGACGATTTCGAGCATGCAACAAGTGCCCGTAGCGAAATCGACGAAGATGTATTCATAAAGGCCGTTGGAGAGCTGCAGTGCTGCAGGGTAGAGGATTAGTCCAAGGACGAGTCCGGTGCCGCGAAGTAAGAACCATTCCGCGCGCGCGGGTGATCGCGTGTGCCACATGGCGAGCGACATACCGAGCGCGAACTCGGGCAAGCGACAGATCGCAAAACCGCCTAATACCCACAGGCCATTTAGCTGCCAGACGACAAGCAACAGGTAACGCGCGAAAAATCCGGCTGCACATGCAATTAACAAAAACCACCATGGACCCAAGCGGCGCGCTGCCAGAAAGAGCAAGGGAAAAATCACATAAAATTGGATCAGCATTGAAAAGTACCACCACGCTGCGTTGAGGTACATGAAATTCATTTGAATATCGATGAAGCGCAGACCGAGCAGGCTCAGGATGATGCGGTCGTCCACTGGTTCCAGCCGCGCAACGAAGGGCGAAAGGAGATAAACCAAATGTGCGACCCAGTACATTGGATAAAGACGCAGGAACCGTGCGCGATACCACGCACTCCATCCGATTGCACCGGACTCGGCACGGTGCATGGTCGATTGCATCAACGTCCAACCGCTCAGAATGATGAAAACACCGACTGCATGAAACCCAAGTCCTGAGACCTTTAGCCACGCCAATCTAAGAATGCTTAGCGTGCCTGCGCCGAGGCTGTTCCAATCGGCTGGTGGAAGAACGCCGTGCTGGAAATACGTTGTGAAGAAATGAAAGTAAGCGACGAAAAGAATCGCCAGACCCTTTGAGATATCAATCCAAAGGAGGCGTTTCACAGCATCGGCTTAGCAGGAACGACGCGAATCGGTCAAGAAAGCGCATTTGTGATGCAGGCAATCCTGCCTGCAAGTCGTGCATGTTCTCGAGCCCGCAGACGGGATTGTCTACGTCACGACCAGCGTCTGGCACAGACGCCCTACAAATAGCAGAGGCAACGCGATTGACTGTTCGTCGCGCAGCTCGTTAGATCGGCAGCATGATCGTGACTGACACGCGTAATTTAGTACTCGAACGTGGACGGCTTCGCGTGGTGCTTGCAACGGTTGTCATCAACGTCGTCGCGGTTTCGCTATTGACCCTCGCGCCGTGGTCGGACTGGCGCACGGGCGCAGGCGCTCAACATTGTCGATAATTGTCTTCTTGTCGGCTTTACACTCGTTAGGCGCGACGCATTGCTTGGTCGATTCCTTCTTTTTGGAATCGTAGTCGGATTTTGCGAACTTCCTGCCGATGCGTGGCTGGTCGATTACACCGGCACGCTGGATTACTCCATTGGCGGCGGTCCAACGATCTGGCGATCTCCGCTCTGGATGCCATTGGCCTGGGAAGTTGTGGCAGTGCAATTCGGATACGTCGGACTGCGATTGTGGGAACGATTCGGCAAGATCGGGTTGCTCATGATCGGACTGCTTGGCGCAATCAATATTCCGTTCTACGAGGAGATGGCGCGGCGGATTCATTGGTGGCAATACAACGGTTGCAGCATGATTTCGTTTACACCGTGGTACATCATTCTCGGCGAGTTCGGGATTGCGATCGTACCGGCGTTGCTTGCGCGAAAACTGCGGCGTGGTTCGTGGCGCCAAGCTGTTCTCGCTGGAATCGGCGGCGGAGTTTCGATTTTTGTTTGCTATGCCTTTGCCTTTTGGATTACGGATCGACTGCTTAAGTAGGGACGAGGACAAATCCGCATAAGTCGGGAGCCATTCTGACATTTAAGAACGAACTAATCAGGGCAGCATTCAAACCATCGGTGAAGATGATCGTTTGCAAGAAACCGATCTCAATCAGTTTTTATGATCCCAATGAGAATCTACTGCGCACTTGTGATGTTTCTCTGCGCCAGCGTAGTTTGGGCGGAACCGGACATTTCGCCATCACCATCGCCGACGGCGTCAACAACGCTTTCCACGACGATTACGCAGTCGGTTGCTGACTTGTCCACGCAAAAGGCCGCCGCTGAGCGGTCGAAGATTTACCGGACCGGTGCGGCTTACGGTCGCTGGCTCGACCAGGTCGCAAAAGATTCGGGGAACGCTTTTCTCCAACGAGCTGTTTTCGATCGAGTTACCTGGATGCGTTTGCTCAGTTGTGCCGCCGCGCTCGCGCTGTTGTCACTGCTCTCCGGTTGGTTTGTTTGGATCGTCCGACGCCGCGCCGGCGAGATTGAATCGACGCGATATCAGTCCTGGTTAGCATTGAGCGCTGCAGCGATTCGCAAACCCGTCGCGCTTTTCCTCTGGATGTGCGGCGGCGCATTTGCGCTGCTGCCGATCGCTGCCGGCATCGTTGACCGGCCCACGCGTATCTTTTGGGGACGCGCGTTCACTGCGATCCTCTACGCCGGAGGGATTATCGCGTTGCTGTGGCTGGTTTTTCGCGCCATCCGCGCGGTCGAAAAACGCATGCGCCTGTGGGCGGAGCGAACGCGCAGCTTACCAGGCAAAATCGTTGTTCCTATCGTTGGACACACATTGCGTCTGTCAGTGCCGCTGCTCGGCATCATTTTATTGTTACCGCTGCTCAAGCTTCCCGAAGACTGGACATGGGTGACACAGAAAGGTGTGGGCATCCTGTTCATCATCACGCTTTCATTTCTGATCGTTCACGGAATCAACGCGATGCAAGCTGCGCTGTTGAGCCGGCAACGATTGGATCTGCCGGACAATCTTTCAGCGCGACGGATCTACACCCAGGTATCGGTGATTCGCAAAATTATTATCACTGCCGTCGTAGTCGTTGCGACCGGTTCGGTGCTGATGCTTTTCGATCCAGTGCGGCAATTCGGTACCAGCATTCTGGCTTCCGCTGGAATTGCGGGCATCGTGATCGGCTTCGCCGCGCAACGGACCTTGGGCAGTGTGCTCGCCGGAATTCAAATCGCGTTAACCCAACCGCTGCTCATCGATGACATCGTCGTTGTCGAAGGCGAGTTTGGCCAGATCGAGGAAATCACGCTCACGTACGTAACGGTGAGAACGTGGGATCTGCGCCGGCTAATCTTACCCATCACCTACTTTGTCGAAAAGCCGTTTCAGAACTGGAGCCGCGTTTCTACTGACTTGCTTGGCGCGGTTTTGCTTTACCTCGATTATCAGGCGCCCATTGGCGAATTGCGCAAGGAATTGAAGCGCCTTGTTGAGAATAATCCAAAGTGGGACAAAAAGGTGTGTGGATTGCAGGTGACCGATACGAAGCAAAGCACAATCGAAGTACGCGCGCTCGTCAGCAGCACCGATCCTGGCAAAGTTTTCGACCTTCGTTGCGAAGTGCGCGAAGGACTCATTGAATTTCTTTGTCGTAATTATCCGGAAAGTCTTCCACGACAGCGCAGTGTCAGCGAGCCTCCGGACGAAGCGATTCAGCCCCGGCAAAAACTAAAATCCGCCTCACTCGAGCAGGGAAAAGAGCACGAGCGCGGTCCGAAGGCTCCCGGCATCCATTCCGAGCAGAAAGGCGACGGCGCAGATAGTTAGCGCGGGTCCTAAGAAAAGCGCCGGACCCGAAGCATTGTCAGAAAACTGCGCAAAGTAACTGTAATCCTATTTAGCCACTTGGCGATCGCGTATCGCCAGTGCGCAAGCCCCAAAGAGTCAGCGCGAGAGAAACAATACCGGTCGGCGCGGATGAATACGCCACGATCCTGATGACAGCCTCCTGAAAATCGCTTCCGCGGGCAATTCCGGCCGCCAATGGCATGGTAGAGTTACCGGCACCCCACGTGCCGCCCAGCAAATAGGCAGCGACGATTGCTAAACTCGAATAGATCAACAACCAGAGCGCGAATCGCGAGGCGCCGATTCCAAGACGTAGCCTTGGCCACACCAATCCCATCGCAATCAACAAAACACCCAACAACGCCATCAACGAATGCGCCGAAAGTCCCAGACGCGGCGCAGCAAAAGATGGAATTACAAATCCTTCGAACGAAGTAAGCAAAAAAAGACCAACACCAATCTGGAGCAGCCGATGACCTTGATGCGATAACATGAACTTAGTGTTACGCGGTAAAACCGTGGTCGATGACAAATGCAGCTCCCGTTGCGAACTTCGCTTCGGGGCTCACGAGGAAAGCAACCATCGCAGCAACATCGGCCGGTTCCCCGAACTGAGGCGTCACCATGAATGACTTCAGGTCCTTTGCATAGGGACTGTCTTCCGGGTTTCCGTCGGTCTTGATCGGACCCGGGTGCACTGTGTTCACCGTGATTCCCCGCGGACCAAGGTCTCGAGCCATGCCTTTCGCAAGCCCGTCAAGACCGGCTTTGACCATGCTGTAAATGCTTGTCGTAGCTAACGCAGCGAAATCGGCGATGTTGCTGCTAACAAAAACAATTCGTCCACCGTCACCCATATGTTTGAGAGCCGTGCGCGATGCGATGAACGCGGCTTTTAAATCGACGGCGACCATGTGATCAAACTCCTCGTCCGAAACTTTATCGACGGGTTTAAATAGAAATGCGCCTGCACTGTTCACGAGGATGTCGATACGACCGAATTCTTTTGCGACTTTCTCGACCGCGTTCGTGAGTTCACGCGCGCTACCGCTGTCGGCCGGAATTGCAATAGCCCGGCTGCCTTCAGCGCTTACTTCCTTTACGACTGAGTCCGCGGCTGCTTTCTCTTTGAGATACGTGAATGCGACCTCGGCCTTCTCGCGAGCGAGCCGCTTAACGATGCCCGCACCGATGCCGCGACTGCCCCCTGTCACCAAAGCAACTTTTCCCGACAAACGGGAGACCGCGCTGCCTTTCTTGTTATGCGTTTTAGTTTGATTCATGATGTTCGTCCACTTCTACGTGGATTCTCCTTCCGAAAGATAGTTCGGTTAACAATTCAAGATCGCGCGTCATGATTGCGTCGAATCCGGCCGGAGGGACGACAGTGTAGGAACTGACTATTTGCGGTCAATGCCGATGATCTTCCCGAGCTTGTACCGGTCGGTCCGCGTGGATTTGCAGTTGTCGAATCGCGGCATGTTTTCGACCTGCGATGCGGTCACGCACATCTCGCCGTTTGGTCCCCAACTTAGTCGGTCTGGCCAGAGCAGACGTTTGTCCGCTACAATTTGCTCGACGCCCCTGTTAGCAGGATCCCAACGCACGATCGCGCTGTTTTCAAGATCGGTAAGATAAACGCTGCTAGCCGGAGCTTCGCGCCTTAAGCGGGTCGTTCGCTGCTTCGTGGTTGGGCAGGGCCTAGTTTTAGTGCTAGCAGTGCAGCGATAAGCGCGAGTCCGCCGAGCAGGGCGAACGCAACAGCGTGGGTGCCAGTTTTCGCCTTCAGGACGCCGATCAGCGTTGGCCCCGCGAAGCTGCCGACGTTTGCAATCACCGTCACGAGAGCTATCCCTGCGGCCGCCGCCTGCCCGGTAAGGAACTGGGTCGGTGTCGACCAAAACGGTCCATAACTGGCGCAATGTCCCAGTGGAATAAGTGCCAGTGCAATAATGGCCAAGACAGGCTGATGCAGCAGGGCGCTCCCTATAAGACCTACACCCATCACGAACAGCGGGACAGCTGTATGTATGGCTCGCTCACCGGTTCGATCGGAATGGTAGCCGTTTAGAAGCATACCCACGATTGTCACTGCACTAATGGCACCTAGAACCAACCCCACCTTAAAGTTACTAAGTCCTGTTAATGACTTAATAACAAGCGGGGCCCAAAAGGAATAACCATAAAATCCAGCCGCGACAAGGAGAAAGATGAACCCCAACTTCCAGACGGTAATATCAGTCAGTGCGACATGAATATTCGGCCTTAGCAGGCAAGCTTTTCGTTCCGCAGCAAGTGTTTCAACCAACCAGTCGCGTTCTGCTGGAGTCAGCCACTGCGTTGTTTCGGGTCGATCCTTCAAATAGAAAAGGACGCTGGTGCCCAGGACCACCGCGGGCAATCCCTCCAGCAAAAACAACCATTGCCAACCCGCTAACCCATGAAGACCATCTAACTCCAGCAAGGCTCCCGATAAAGGTCCTCCTATCAACCCGGCCACTGGGACCGCACTCATGAAAGCCGCGATCGCTCGGGCACGATGAACCGCAGGATACCACAGGCTCAAATAGTAAATCACGCCAGGAAAAAATCCGGCTTCAGCTACTCCAAGGAGGAATCGTAACAGGTAGAAAGCTGCGGGAGTCCGCACAAACATTAGAGCGGCTGAGATCAGTCCCCATGTTACCATGATTCGCGAGATCCAAAGCCGGGCTCCAACTCGTTCCAGAATGATATTGCTTGGAATCTCAAAGAGACAATAACCAAGAAAGAAGATACCCGAGCCAAGACCGAACACTGTCGAGCTAAACCCGAGATCGGCGTTCATTTGTAACCCCGCGAAACCCACATTCACGCGATCAAGCCAGGCGATAACGTAAAGGACGAATAAAAATGGAATTAGTCGCCACGTGATTTTGCGCAGCGTGTTTGCCGGCAAGATCGGTACGTTAGCTGGGCCAACAGCGTAGGCGGAGTCGCTTGGTCCCTGCATGCCTCACGCACCTTAAAGGGCCGCCGCTATATTGGAAGTCATGATGTTGCTTGCCATCGGGTTCGCTTTCCGTTACAGATCGCGTCCTTCAACACCGATGACATCCATGAGAGCATTCGCCTGTTTCATTGCAATTATCACGTCGCTGACCTCTGTCCACGGAACGGTGCCCATCATTGTTACCGGCCCTGCTCACCAGCGAGCGGCAGTGAGGTTATGTAGCAAAGCGAGCGATCAGCTAAGAAATGGCGATATTGGGGGTGCAAAGCGAGACGTTGATGCGGCACTTCGAATCGATCCGAAGTTGTGGCCAGCGCTCTTCGTTCGCGCGCAGATTTATCGAAGCGAGGGTAAATACGAACTGGCTATTCAGGACTGTAACGAAGCGCTCCGACAATACCCGGGCTGCGTGGAAGCATCGCTGTTGCGTGCCAGTGTCAAAGTGCATCTTGGCAAACACGCGGACGCGTTAAAGGAATTCAATTATCTGATCTCCCTTCATCCTCGGCCTGTGACGTTGGCCAGAGCACTGAGCGATCGTGCCTGGTTTCAGGCGACTTGCCCTGACCCAGCGTTTCGCAATGGAAAACAAGCAGTCAAGGACGCCAAGGCCGCTTGCAGTATCATGCAGTGGAAGGACGAAGATATGATCGATACACTTGCCGCTGCCTACGCGGAGACCGGTGATTTTGCTTCTGCGACACGTTACGCAGCGCAGGCGTTGACAATAAAGGGTATTACTCCACTGGACGCGAAACGCATTCAACAGCACTTGACGTTATTCCAGCAGAATCGGCCGATTCGATTATAAGCAGGGAGTTCCGTTTCGAGGCTTCCCGTAATTTGTCCAGCCCTGTACTTCAGAATCGGGGTCCCTTAGCAGCCTAAAGCGAAAGCGACGACCGGAGTGTGAGCTGAGCTGCAGTTGCTATTTACCGATAAGGATCAAAATACCAGCCGCCAGTGCCAGGAGTGCCATCACGATGCCCGGAAAAGCAAAGTGAAGGAGTGTCGTGATTCCTACAAGAATCAGGTAGACCGCAAGAAGGAGCATTCCGAGGTTTTTGGTGATGTTCATTGCTCATGTCTGAAGCAAAGCCCAAGCTTTTGCACGACCAAAATGGGATTCTGAGAAGTCTTTACGGGTTATTGCTTCGCATCTTTATAGCCGCCCTATCGATTTGAACCTCGGCGAGGACTTGCTGGATTTGGTCTGCTTCCAATGAACGGGACGCGAACGTAACACATCTCGATTCAGGCCGTGTGAGGAGAACCCAATTTCGATGGCACCAAAATCGCGTCGCTCATTCCATGTAGAAACTTCTTGTCCGCTGGAACAATGGTGGCCAGGGCGCCGCGTAATTTCACGCGGTCGTTCTCCACGAAATAGTAAGGGCAAAGCCGCACGCGACCTTTCATTGTCTTTAACTCGTTAGAATCCGGATCCCAGTACTGATGCTCGACCAGTCGACCCTTGTGGAAGCGTTGCATAATCGTCGGCGACGATTCGAATGTCTCAAGAGAGTGATTGATTCGCTTTTCCCACTCCGCATGCGGCAAATCGCCACCCAGGGCAATGCCGCGGCTGCCCCAGCCGAGCGGTGAAAAACCGCTCACTTTCAAAAGAAGATCCCGATCTTTCTGGCTGAATCTCGCTGCCTCGCGCCAATCATGTATCTCCAGGCGCGGAATGACCGCATGTTGCGGCAAAGGGGTTGGATCGAGCAGCCACGAGTAGGGGATCACTTCCTGTAGTTTGACGAAATATTTGTCGCCTAGTTCGCGTCGCCAAAATTCGCGCAGCGGCTGCATCCAAAAAAGCGCAAACCACATTTTCTCCTCGAGATACGGTTTGATCGGCGGCGTGATTTTGATGCGACCTTCAGCAATCGCGTGAAGCGTGTTCTCGATTCCGGGAATGTTTGGCAGATCGAATAATTCGAAGAAACGGTACACGGCGCCTCTGTTCCTCGGCTGATAATTTTCGGCGGCTACCACGCGCCAGCTATGGGCCGTGTCGTCGACCCCGGCGGACGTTGTCGCGTCATGCGGGACGCGGTCAACGCCCGCGGCTACAGTGGGATTCCCAGCGAAGGCGTTGCGTGGCTTCTTTTGATTCAATCGCGCGGCGATCCATTCCATTTCCGGTCGGTACGTTGCGGCCTCTTGCGAGATGACGATGTCACCGCCGTTTGGAAGCACAGTCCGAAATCCATCCAGCATTCCGTCGGCGCCTCCGATGATCTCGTTGTCGAATGTTGAATAGGTTTCGTTGAGCCAACCAGTCAGGCCGATTCCGCCCGGCACCGAATCGATTTCGGCAATGATGTAGCCCTTCTCCGTCAGAATGAGATCGGGGCGAATCACCCGGGGCAAGTCGTCCCGAATTTCTTTGCGCCTCGAAAACTCAATCAGTTCTTTTGGTTTCCCCGCATCGAGATAACGCGCCACCCATGCAGGCTGTTTTCCCTTAATGCTCAGCTGATAGAGTTGATTGCAGGCGCGCTGAAAAATGAAGAGCCGATGTCCAAGTTGCTCAATTTCAGTGACAAATTTTTTCTCGATCGGAAAAGCATCAGGCGAGAGAAGCCAGGCCTTTTCTGCAAAAAGACCTTCCTTTGGGAAGGCAGCGCGGATTGCAGTCAGTCTATCGTCCTGAGTATCCACCTGTGGCACGGAGCAAACGTCCAACGCCGAACGCCGAACGTCCAACGCCGAATGAAAACATCTTGATTGAACATTGGGCGTCGGACGTTGAGAGTGTTTGGCGTTTGCGGCTCATCTCCCGGCGGCAATTCTTTTCAGCGCGATCTTAACCAGTTCCTCCGCCGATTCCGCTTCGCCTTTCTCCTGGAGGTCGCGCACTGCTTTGTGCGCATCGATCTGTTTGTAGCCAAGCGCGATCAATGCCAGCACGGCCTCGTTGGCCTGCTCCTGCTCGGGCGTGGGTGCATGCGACGCACTGGCTGCTTCCCATGCTGCTGCCACGCCGAGCTTGTCTTTCAATTCCAGAATGATTCGCTCCGCCGTTTTTTTTCCGAGCCCGCTGATTTTTGAAATTGCCGTGACATCGGAGTTTACGACCGCGGCCTTGAAATTATTCACGCTCATTCCGCTAAGCACTGCGAGGGCCAGTTTCGGGCCGATGCCGCTGACATTGTTGACGAGCAAACGAAAGAGATCGCGTTCCGCGGGTGTCATGAATCCGTAAAGCACATGCGCGTCTTCGCGAACAGCCAGATGTGTGAGAATGCGAATGGGCTGACCCGGTTCAGGCAGCCGATCGTAGCTTGAAAGCGGGATGAAAACCTCGTAGCCAACGCCACCGACATCGATGATTGCGTGCGTCGGCAAAGCGCTCACCAGTTTGCCATTGAGAAAGGTGATCATGGTGATCGTTGAAGCGTTAAAGCCTTAAAGCGGGAGAATGTGTTCTTTGTCATTCTGAGCGACGCGAAGAATCTCTGATTATTTCTGGAGCCTCATATGCCGCAAGCCAATAGCCAGAGATGTTTCGCTTTGCTCAACATGCCAGACGAAGGAAACCGCTTCAACGCTTCATCACTTCAACGAATCATTCCGGCTTCAGCACGAGCGTGAGATCGACAAATTTACCCTTGGCGACATTGAAGCCACGCGTCGAGAAAATTTTCCAGTCTGGCGGCGGATCCGCAAAGAGTGTCCCCACAGCAGATGTTGGCACAATTACAAAACGCGGTCCGGATTTGGACATGAAGTCGACTGCATTCTTTTTGTTGAGCCGCGTGAGAAAGTCTTGCACGCGCGAGCGAAAATACCAAACCACGCTTGGTTCCTCGAACTCGACGGAGGCAATTTGCGTGTTCGTTTGCAAATACGTGTGCGATTCGCGAAAAAGCTGGTAGGCGGGGAAAAACCGCGCAACGAATGGGGGAACCACCAAAGCAATCGCGATACAAACACACGCCGCGCTGGCAGCGATGGTTCGGAACGACCCGTGATTTGTAGCGGACGCGGCTCCTTGCCAATGCCGCGCAAGCAAGAGCGCGAGCAAAGGTAAAGCCGGCAGGGTATAATGGGGCAGCTTAGTGCTGACCAGTGTGAAGATCACAAAAATGACCGCGATGCCTGTCAGCAGATAGTTGTCGATTTCGTTCCCCCTGTAACCGGCATTGCTGATGCCGGCCTTCTTTTGTCTCCGCAATTGCCGAATCAACCACGGCAACTTGATCGACCAGGGAAAGAAGCTGACGAAGATCGTTACAAAATAGAACGGTAGAAGCAGCAGATACATCCCAAACGAGCTCGCTCCGTGACCTTCCATCGTGGCGAGCGACCGACCAATGACATGCCGTCCGATTCCAATCGTGAAGAATTGGCCGTGAGTTTGAATCAGCGCTGGGATTCCCCAGAGTGCAACAACCCCGACCGTCAGCAAAATTCCACGAAGGAATTTGAAATGCCGAGCCAACTGCCAATCTCGCGTCAAGACCATTGTTGTTAAGACCGTGAGCAGCGGCATCCACGCGATGGGTCCTTTCGCGAGAAAACCCAGAGCAAGCGAGAGATAAAATGCCCACCACAATCTCCATTGGCTGTTGAATATTGGGCGTTGAGCGTGGGACGCCGGACGTCGAATCAGTTCATACCCGATCCAATTTGCCAGCGTCATGAACAACACGAGCCACATATCGGCGACTGCGGCTTTTGCGTGAACGAAAGTCTGTAGCGACAGCGTAAAAATGATCGCCGCCCACCGGCCGACTGTGGCCGCACCGATGCGGTAGCCCCACCCAACGATTACCAATGCGGTCAGTGCAGCCGCGATCGCAGATGGAAAACGCGCGCCAAAATCGCTTTCACCAAAGATTCGGTAGCTTGCCACTTGGGCCCAATAGGCGAGGGGAGGCTTGTCGAGTCGTAGCTGATTGTTGAAGTGAGGAACGATGTAATCTGCGCGCTGGATCATTTCCCGTGATGCCTCCGCGAAACGCGGCTCGTCACGATCGATCAACGGCAAGCTCCACGTACCGGCCAGATGGAAAAGCACCGAACCGAAAAACAGAAGGACAGAATTGCGTATTGCGGATTTCAAGAGCGCGCTCAAAATAGCGCCCGCTAAAACTGACGGGAACTTTATTGTGAAGCGCGCCGCCGTTTTTTACTGGCTGATC
>Ga0193715_1000130_pt1 | contig 19989 bp, 16 predicted proteins | sample U2m2metaG_FD_143040 | JGI IMG/M metagenome (GOLD analysis project Ga0193715, IMG submission 143040) | Soil microbial communities from a riparian zone of the East river system, Colorado, United States - U2m2 | ecosystem: Environmental > Terrestrial > Soil > Riparian zone | place: USA: East River... | reverse complement strand
TCGTCGAGTGGTGCCACTAATGTTTCCGGAACGTAACGTCCACCAAACTTTCCCCAATGCCCATGCTCGTCCGGTTCGCTCTTTGTAATCGGTGATTTTTGCATGGCATTGCTACCCAGAATTCATCTCATAAATGGTGCTGTCATGTTGAGCGGAGCGAAACATCTCTGGGTCTAGTTCTTCGATATCGGCACAGAAATAATCAGAGATTCTTCGCTTCGCTCAGAATGACACTGCGAGATGGATCGTGAGTCGATGCTGCATGTAGCGAACATTCTGCGACACGCACACCGGCGATGAAGTCCTTCAAGGCGCGATGATTTTTCGCGCCCGGCGCGCTCTCAACACCGCTGCAAACGTCAACGGCGTGAGGCGCAACAGTTGCGATTGCATGGCCGACGTTGCGTTCGGTTAAACCGCCGGAGAGGATGAGGAATCGCGTGAATGAACGGGCCTTTCGTGCGGCTTGCCAATCACATGTCAGGCCAGTCCCGCCGCGGAGAGTGGGATGATGCGCGTCAACCAGCACGTCGCAATCGGTAAACCGAGTGATCTCTTCGGGTCGGAACTGAAAATCGGTCGAGAACGCTCGGATTACTCGAAATTCGCTGGCTAACTCGCGGCATGTATCCGGTGAGGTTTGTCCGTGTAATTGCACGCTTTGAACACCAGTTGCATCTGCGGTATTACGAATTTCCTCGGCGCTGGCGTCCACGAAAACTCCGACCGGACAAACTCCAGGCGGTATCACTTCAATGATGCGCCGGGCACTTCTCGGTTCAATGTAACGTGGACTTCCCAGGTAGAAGTTAAACCCAAGCATGTGGACGCCAAGTTGAGCACACATTTCGGCATCTTTAACGTCCGTGATACCACAAATCTTGATTTCTATCGGCGTGATCATGGAAAAACCACAAAGGATTCAACATTGTAAGGCGTCTGTGTCAGCCCCGAATGCCTTCGGGGTTCACAGAAACGCCCTACAATCTTCAGATCATTCGTAATTCGCATCGTGATCATTTGCCGGCTCGCGATCTCCGGCTGCGATAATGAGATTGTGCAAGGATTTTTCCGGATCGGCTGCGCGCATCAACACTTCGCCTATTAGAAAAGCTCGAAACCCGAGTTCACGAAGGCGAACCAATGATTCCGCACTTTGCAATCCGCTTTCGCTAACCATGATTTTGCCTCGCGGAGCCTCGGCGATCAATCGCTGGCTTGTGTTCAGCGAAACCTGAAACGTCCTGAGGTCGCGATTATTTACGCCGATGATTTTCGCGCGTGCGTTGAGCGCGCGGTTCAATTCTTCCGAGTTATGCACTTCCACAAGCGCATCGAGTCCCAGTTCGTTCTCGGCAAGCGTGCGTAGTTCGGCCAACGACATCTCATCGAGTGCTGCCGCAATGAGCAATACAGCATCGGCCCCCGCGATGGCGGCTTCGAAAACTTGCATTGGATCGATGATAAAATCCTTGCACAAAAGCGGCAGTGTGGTGCTGGATCTAGCCGCGCAAAGATCGGCAATCGAACCAGCAAAATATTCTTCGTCAGTCAGAACCGAGATTGCGCAAGCCCCACCGCGTTCATAACAGCGAACAATCTCGTTGACAGTTAAATCGTCGCGAATGATTCCAGCAGAAGGCGATCTGCGTTTGAACTCCGCGATGATTTTTGATCGCTTTGAGTCCGACTCCAGCGCTTGTACCAACCGATGCGGGTTCGCGTCTTTTCGAATCCGCAACGCGCGCTCACGAAGATCTCGCGAAGAAGGATCCGCGTGAAGCTGCGCGATGGTCCTTCGTTTTCGATCGAGGATCTCGGAGAGAATATTTTTGGTCATGGCCTCCGATTTGTCTCGCGGGCGAGAGCGTCCAATTTCGATGCGGCTCTCCCGTTGTCGATGCTCTCACGAGCAAGTTTCGCCGCGTGACGAAGATCCGCGGCAACCCCCGCAACATGAAGCGCGGCAGCGGCATTCATGATAACGAGATCGCGCGCGGCACTCGTCGTTTTGGTTGTCTCGCCTTGCAAAATCGCGCGGATCAGTTGTGCGTTCTCTTGCGGCCCGTTCCTACGAAATCCATCGGAGCGCCCACGCTTCAATCCAAAGTCTTCAGGCGACAGCGTAAATGTTTCTACGTGGCCGGTCGACGAACACGCGGCGATGTGCGTTTTATCCGCGATTGTAATTTCATCCAGGCCATCCGCACCGTGCACCACCCATGCTTTCTCAACGCCGAGACGAGCCAGTGTTGGTGCGATGCGTTCAAGTAATGAGAGCTGGCGAACGCCGAGGATCTGAAAGGGTGGCCGCGCAGGATTCGTTAGGGGACCGAGCAAATTGAATGTCGTATGGAGCCCGAGCTCACGGCGCACATGCGCGACGCGGGCTGTGGCAGCATGAAAGAGAGGCGCGAATATGAAACAGATTTCGTGCTCGTTGAGGCAACGCTCTACGGACTCGGGTGGAGCGGTTGTGTTGATGCCTAGCGCCTCCAGTACGTCGGCGCTGCCGCAACGCGAGGTCGCCGCCCGAGAGCCATGTTTCGCTACGGGCAAACCGGCACCCGCAACCACAAAGGCCGCGGCTGTTGAAACATTAAAGGTTTTTGCAGCGCTTGATCCAGTGCCCGCCGTGTCGATAAACCGCGCGTGACGCGATCGCAATGGGAGCGCGCGATTTCGCATTGCTTCGGCGATTCCCGCAAGCTCGTCGATGGTCTCGCCCTTAGCGGCCAGGCTGGTGAGCGCGGCTGCTATCTGCGCATCTGTAGCAATGGGATTAAGCAGACAATCCAGAAAATTTGCGGCCTCAGCCCGGCTAAGACTCTCACCCCGCATCAAGCGCACCGTTAGTTCACGCAGCTCGAAATTGCCGACCTCGCTCCTGAATCCAGGTTTGCCGCTTCGCGGTGGCCTGATCCGCTTCGCCATTGAAAGCGCTTTTGCCATGGCACGCGCTTTATTAACAGTCTCGTCGTATTCCGAATGCGGAATTGAGTCGGCGACGATCCCTGCGCCGGCTTGAAAATATGCCTTTCCGTTTTTCAAAACCGCACAGCGCAGCGCGATGCACGAATCGAGATTGCCATCGAATCCGAAGTAGCCAATCGCTCCCGCATAACAGCCGCGCCTGGTTCGTTCCAATTCGCCGATGATTTGCATGGCGCGAATTTTCGGCGCTCCAGAAACAGTGCCTGCGGGAAACGTTGCTCTGATCAAGTCGAACCCGGTGCAACCCGTACGGAGGCGCCCCGTTACATTTGAAACGATGTGCATGACGTGGCTGTAGCGCTCGATCCCCAGCAACTCCGTCACGCGCACGGTGCCGAAGTTTGAAACCCGGCCGACATCGTTGCGCGCGAGATCGACGAGCATGATGTGCTCTGCGCGCTCCTTGGGATCGGCGAGGAGTTCGGCGGCATTCTTCTCGTCCTGCGCGCAGGTGGTGCCCCGGGTGCGCGTGCCGGCGAGCGGCCGAATCTCGACCGCGTCGCCAACGAGACGCACGTGCATCTCCGGTGAGCTTCCAACCAGCGCAAAATCCGTACAAAACTTAAGACAAAACATGTACGGCGAAGGATTGATGAAACGAAGACATCGATAAAAATCGAGCGGGTCTCCACTGAAATCGGATTCGAATCGCTGTGACAAGACGACCTGGAAAGCGTCACCCGCACGGATGTAATCCTTGGTTCGCTCTACCACGCGCTTGAACTCGTCGGGATGAAAGTTGCTGTGAACTGGTTCCGGTTCGAGATCTCCAGCTGGAACAAGCGGAAGATCGACAGGTTTCGCAAGTTTGTGTGCAATGGTGTCAATCGATTCAGCCGCTCGCGCATAGACCTTTTCGATTGGACCGTCATCGAGGAATGCGTTCACGACGATCTTCAGCGTGCGCAGACGATGGTCGAAGATGAGAAGGCTGCTTGTAATCATGAAGACCGTTTCTGGCAATTGGAGTTCATCGCGATCCGCCGCTGGAACTTTAGGTTCGAAGAAATGGATCGCTTCGTAACCGAGAAAACCGACAGCCCCGCCACTGAATCGCGGCAGTTCCGGACGCGAGACAAACTGATAGCGCGCCATCAACTTGCGTAGCTCATCCAACGGGTCTCCTTTTATCTCAACCCGCCGCTCGACTCCAAATTCGGTGATTTGCAGCGCGTGTCCGTAGGTTTTTATCACGATACGCGGATCGATCCCGACAAAGGAGAAGCGTCCCGACACGTCGTTTTTCTCAGTCGATTCGAACAGGAAACCGTAGCCACCGCTATCTAACTTTTTGAATGCCGAAACCGGCGTTTCGTTATCGGCGATGCACTCTGCGAAGACAGGAACGACATTGCCGTGTTTGGCCCGTTCCCTGAATTCGCCAAGAGTGGGAGTAAGTTCTGCTTTCATGGGTTCGATGCGAGCGAAACAAATCGCGCGAGAATGTTCTTACCGTCGGGTGTAAGAATCGATTCCGGATGAAACTGGACGCCGAACACGGGGAACTCGCGATGACGCAGTGCCATGATTTCGGCGTCATCATTTTCTGCGATGATCTCGAGGCATCTCGGAAAGGAGCTTCGTTCGACGACCAGCGAGTGGTATCGACCGGCTTCAAACGGCGTGGGCAAACCAGTGAAAAGTCCGCTTCCGTCATGCCTAATCATCGATGACTTCCCATGCACAAGGCTGGAAGCACGCACGACTGTTCCACCATACGCTTCGGCGACGCATTGATGACCGAGACAAACACCGAGGATTGGAATCTTAGAGCCAAAGTGCAGGATGATGTCCTTACTGATTCCCGCCTCGCGCGGTGTGCATGGACCTGGCGAAATACAGATATGACCGGGTGCTAAGGCAGCGATTTCATCAAGCGCGATTTCATCATTTCGCTTAACAACAAGCGCGCACCCAAGCTCGCCAAAATACTGGGCCAGATTGTAACTGAAGGAGTCGTAGTTATCGATGAGGAGGAGCATTGGCTTGAATTCGTTAGGCGACTTTGGTCTCTAGTCGACTTTCGTTAGCAATCGGAGTGGTAACCTCGTGAATCGCACGAACTTCTCTGACAAGCTGGGTGTACTGGGATGGCGTCAGAGCTTGGGCCGCATCGGACAGGGCGAGTTCGGGATGGTTGTGAACTTCTACCATGAGCCCATCCGCTCCTACTGCCACTCCCGCCCGGGCGAGGGGAGTAACCATGTACGCACTGCCTGTTCCGTGTGATGGGTCCACGATCACCGGCAAATGAGAAATTCGCCGGATCGCTGGCACAGAAGCAAGATCGAGGGTGTTACGCGTATGCTGGGTGAAAGTCCGAACGCCGCGCTCGCATAAGATCACATTGTAATTGCCCTCTGCCATGATGTATTCCGCTGCGAGCAACCATTCTTCGAGCGTTGCAGCCATTCCTCGCTTCAACAGGACCGGCAGTTGCGATCGGCCAGCTCGCCTGAGGAGCGAAAAGTTTTGCATGCTACGAGCGCCGATTTGAATGACGTCGCCATGACGTTCGATCAGATCGATATGAGGTTCTTCCAGTGCTTCGGTGACGATCTTCAGGTCAAACGCCTCGCGGATTTCCGACATGATTTCCCAGCCTTTCTCGCCGAGACCTTGAAAAGCGTACGGGGAACTTCGGGGCTTCCAGACACCGCCGCGAAAGAAGCGCGCACCGCTTTGCTGCACTGCTTCTGCTACCGCGAATGCCTGATCGCGGCTCTCGATCGCACACGGTCCCGCGATGATCGCGAGTTCACTTCCTCCGATGGCGGCGTCTCCAACTTCCACGACTGTCTTTTCCGGACGCAGATCAAGCGTGACCAACTTGTACGGCTTGGTAACTCGAATGACTTCAGCGACGCCCGGGAGGTTTTCAAAACGCCGGCCATCGACAGGACCGGTGTTACCGGTGATGCCAATGGCTGTTCGCGTGGCGCCCGGCATCGGATGAGGCCGCAGCCCAATTGCCTGAATCACGTTTACAACTGCGTTCACTTCCTGCGCCGCAGCGCTTGGTTTCATTACGATCAACATAGGTTTACAAAGGTTTTGGGTTATTTCATTGGTGCAAACGCCAGATCTCTCGCCTGAGAGAAGGAGAGAAAGTCAGCGTCCCGTTGGAAAACGGTCGCTTTTTATCGCCACCACACGAGCGTCAACGCGAAGGCAAGCGGCCTTCGAAGGTCTGTCGAATAAACAATGTCGACGCTCATCACCAAACAAGAATAACGACGATCTTGCGGATGTCGAGTTCGATTTCGTTAGGTAACAATGCTGTTACCAAATCGCAAAAGTAAGCCATTTGCTGACGCAGCCGTCTGTATCGCAGTTCGCGATACCGGTGATAAGCATGTCCCTGAAAAAATTGACGGTCCTTTTCTCAATCCTTGCTGTCGGATTGTTTACCGGACCAATATTTGCACTCGAAGTAACAGAACCCACAGCTGCTGCGCATGCTTACCCGGGATTCTGTGATATCAATGGCAGAAAACTTGCCGACGGAGAGTTCAGGCAGTGGGTGGAAGATCAGCGTCTTAACGTCGTTATCACCTATGAATTTCCCGAGGGCGGATCATTTGAGGAAAAGGCGCGCTTCGCCAGCAACCGGAACTAATACAAGAACAATGGTCGTGGAAGGAACTCAAGAACAAGAGGGTGCACCGCGAGTTCACGGTGGATTTTCTGTCGGGGACCGCCACTGCTCATATTAGCAAAGACAACAAAGATGTGTCTGAGAAGGTCGATATTGAAAAGGGCCGCACGTTTGCAGGATTCGGGTTCACCCTCGTATTGAGTAATCTGCGCAAGCGGCTCCTGCGCGGCGAACAAGTACAGCTAAAGGCGGTCGGTTTTTCGCCCTTCCCAACACTCAAGCCGCAAGTTGTGACCGTTAAACTTTCCCACGGCGGGCTCGACCGCGTTAAGATGTCCGGGCGATCGCTCAAGGGCGACCGATTCGTTGTGCATCCTGAGGTTCCGGCAATCGCAAAATTGTTTGTGACTGTGCCCGACACCAAAGTTTGGCTGACGAATCCTGAGCCCGCGGGTTTCCTGCGATGGGAAGGACCAATTGTATTACCGAATGATCGACTGATTCGTGTCGATTTACTTCCTGGTACAACGAGCGGGTCGGCGGAGCCGAGTAAACGTTAATGATCCGAGGTATTCGGATTTTATGACTTCGTTACAATTTGAGATACAGCCGCCTTTACGTCGCCAGCTGTAGAAGATTAGAACGCGCGGAGTGCTATTCCGGGGCGATTCTTATCTTACCGAACAAAACCTTATGGCTGAGGCATCGCAAGACCTCGAAGGCCCGGATTTCGAAAGGGGCTGCGACATCGACAAACTGCCCGATGGAGGAATGCTCCTGGGCCACGCGTTTGGTGAAGCGGTGCTGGTGGCCAGGCGGGGTGACGAGCTTTTTGCCATCGGCGCGACATGCACGCATTACGGGGGCCCGCTGGCAAAAGGTTTGATGGTAGATTGCACCGTGCGCTGCCCATGGCACCATGCGCGTTTTGATCTGCGCACGGGAGAAGCGATTGCTGCGCCGGCGCTAAACAATGTCACCCGTTACAAATTCGATAAACGTGGGCAGCAGTTTTTCGTCACCGGCAAGATCGATGAGAAACCGGTGCGCAAACCCAAAGCATCGCCAGCGAGCGTGGTGATCGTCGGCGCGGGCGCAGCTGGCGGCGCCGCGGCTGAAATGTTGCGGCGCGAAGGTTATGAAGGGCCGGTGACGTTGATCGGCGCTGATGAGTTTTTGCCGTACGATCGACCAAATCTTTCCAAAGATTATCTCGCTGGGGCGGCGCCGGAAGAGTGGATTCCGTTGCGCCCGCCGGATTTTTATCGCGAACAAAAGATCGACACGATAACAAGCACATCTGTCACCGCGATCGACCCGGCAGCGAAGCAGGTGACGTTGTCAGATGGCCGCGCGTTGGATTACGGCGCGCTGCTGTTGGCCACCGGCGCGACGCCGGTTCGGCTCTCGATTCCGGGGCACGATCTGTCGCACGTGTGTTATTTGCGAACGCTGGCCGACAGCCGACGCATTATTGACAAGGCGAAAAGCGCAAAGCGTGCAGTCGTAATCGGCGCGAGCTTTATCGGCCTGGAGGTAGCGTGGTCGTTGAGGGAGCGCAAGCTGGAAGTTGCCGTGGTCGGGAAAGACTCGGTGCCGCTGGAAAAAGCTCTCGGACGCGAACTGGGCGAGTTGGCTCGCGAAACACACGAGGCAAATGGCGTGCAATTTCATCTCGGTCGAACGCCAGCGGCAATTCAAGATCGATATGTGCAGCTCGATAACGGCACGAAATTAGAATGCGATTTGGTGGTCGTTGGGATCGGGGTGCGCTCAAACGTCGCCATCGCCGAACAAGCCGGCATCGCGACTGACAACGGCGTATTGGTCGATGAGTTTTTGGAGACGAACGTGCCTGGAATTTTTGCGGCTGGGGATATTGCGCGTTGGCCCGATCCGCGTGCCGGACGTATCAGGGTGGAACATTGGGTCGTGGCGCAACGCCACGGCCAAGCCGCTGCGCGTAATATTCTCGGAGCGCGCGAGCCATTCATTATGCCTCCATTTTTCTGGAGCAATCATTTCGATCTGCACATTCATTACGTTGGTCATGGCAGCGGCAAGGATCGGGCGATTGTGTCTGGTAATTTGAAAGAAAAACACGCCTCAGTGAGTTTCCGCACCGGAGATCAACTTGCTGCTGTCGCCAGTGTCGGTCGCGATCTCGAGAATCTTAAAGCTGAAGTGGCTCTCGAACGCGGTAAAGAATTCCGCGCGTTATAAGATCATTACCAGGACGCCCACACCGTCCCTTACGTGTTGATGATCAAATAGAGTAACAGCGCGGTGGCAATGAGCGGAATCAGGCAAACCATGAGCACCATGTTATTGCGCGGTCCCAACTCACTCGGCACCAGGTTATCCGCAACGATGGGTCTTCTCGATTTTTCGCAGATGCCGCAGCACGTAAACGTAAGCGCAAATCATCGCAACGAAGGCGATTGCGGCAACGATGCGGACAGGTAATAGCGGATCGGTGGCCAGCAGGCCCATCGGTTGATGTGAAGTAGGGAAATCGCGGTTTTTCTGCAAGCAAAAAAATGCACTCAGTGCCGAACGCTCCCTCAGAGTAACATCCCTAAAAAAGGTGGAACTGAAGACTGGCGCAAAGTCTTGAAGGAAGCCACCGGTGAGGACATCTCTACCCGCGCGATGATGGACTACTTCAAGCCGCTCATGAGCTGGCTGGAAGAACAAAACAAAGGCCGTCAGATCGGCTGGGACTAAATTAATTGCGGATATTGGGTTGCGGATGGTGAGTTGATTTGTAGTTCGTCTCTGTGAGACGGCAATCTGATCATGAGCCGAACGCCGCGCATTCCAAACTGGCTGCCTTGGGAAAAGCGCACAGGCTGGTTTCGTCGAGCATTCAGAGGACTGGCCATACCAGTTTCAATTCAACGCCTAACGAATTTGGCGTCTGACACAGACGCCCTACAATTGCCAAAGGTTTGGCGAGGGCGAAATCTCGCTATCTTATTTCGGCGTTTGATTCGGAAGCGATTGGTTCAGCTTCGCCTGGGCTTTCATTATTTCGGCCTCCATCGCCGGCATGATGTCCGCCATGTAGGCGCCGAACTTTTGCATTGCAGATTTCCCGACGGGCGAACCGTAAAAATCTGCTAGTGCTTTCAACTCCTCGGTGGTGAAATGCTTCACCATTGAGTCGATCATCGCCTTGGTTAATGCCGCGATGTCGAGTTGCGAAGTCATCAATTTCTGAAATTGCTCGCGTTGGTCCGGCGGAAGGTTCGCGGCCATCTTTTCGGCCATGTCCTCGAACAATGCTTTCGGTGGCGTAGCCTGGAGATAACGCTCGGCTTCGTGACGCCGGGTTTCCGGAGTATCAGGTGCACTGAAAGCAAGAGCACACGAGATAAACAGGGTGAGAATGGTCAGGGTAGAGGTGTATTTTTGCATGGGAATCGAGTGATAGACCTGCGTTGGCAATAAGGCGATCTTTTTCTGGCGACCCGTGTGCCTGTTTAGATCAGTAAGGCAGCGAGCCCAAGAAAGACGAGGAGACAGCCAACGTCGGTGATCGTGGTGACGACGATGCTGGATGCCGTTGCTGGATCAGCACCAAATTTCTTGAGAGCCAAGGGCACCATCGCGCCAGCTACGCCGCTAAAGCAGCAACTGACGGTGATAGCCAGGAACACAACGAGACCTAGCATTAGAGCCAATGGACTTTTCACCATCCTTGCAAAGATGAACATCGCGATTCCACCGGTGACGCCGGTCAAGGCTCCATTTAATGTTCCAAGCAACATTTCCTTGATTAGCAGCGTCCGTTGTCTGCCAGCCCTTAAATCGCCCAGGGTCATCCCGCGCAAACATACTGCCAGCGCCTGCACTCCGGTGTTTGCTGCCTGACCGATGAGGACCGGCAGAAATACGGCGAGCGCAATAATGCGGTCGATCGTTTCCTGAAAAGAACCGACCACGACCGCAGCAAGTAACCCGCAGAATAAATTTACCTGAAGCCAGGGATGCCGAAATTTCAGACTCCGCTGCCACGGCGTGGTAAGGCGCTCCTCGCTTTCCACGCCGACCATCTCACCCGGTTGCGCGCTTAATTCGATCGCCTCGGCCTCAAACAGCATCTGGCCACGCAAAAGGCCGAGAAGCCGTCCCGTTTTGTCGCAGACCGGATACACAGGATAATGCCGAACAAGTACCGCTCTCATGGCATCGGGGAGCGACATCTCTGGCGTGAGGTAAAATGGATTTGGGAGCATGATTTCCTCGAGACGCTGACTGCTGTGCGCCAGGAGCATGTCGCGCATCACCACGACGCCGAGGAGTTTCTCCTGTTCGTCTGTGACAAAGCCGTAGGTGATAATTGCTTTTCTGGCGAGCCGCCGAATTTGTTCGGTCGCTTCGGCGATTGTTGTTTGCGGACGAAAAACAGCCAGCGGCGGCTGCATTAATCGTCCGATGCTGCGCTCTGGGTACATTTGATTCCGCATCCATTGCTGGTTGGTTTCAGGGGAAGCGGTGGCCAGAATGGTCTGTCTCCGTGAGGGATTGAAGCGTTGGAGAATCTTCAGCGCCGATGCCGGATTTAACAGTTCCAGCATTTGAACAACAAACTCATCCGGATACGGCTCCAACATCTTGGCCGCCTCCCGCGGATCGTGTTCGACCAGCTTTGTAAACAGCGTCCTTACTTCTGGTTCAATTTCCCGGATTGCGCCGGATTCAATTTCTTGGTCGTTCATGAACCGAGTCTGGCAAGCTGACACGGCAGTGGCAACATTAACTGCCAATCGACGGCAGGATTCTGTAGTGGACCACTTGGAAATCGCTGCCGCTCGTCGATCTTCAGTTGTGCGTGTTCTCGTTATTACGGGTGCGGGTGTTTCGGCTGAAAGCGGGATTCCCACATTTCGTGGAAAAGATGGCTACTGGCGCAATCTGGATCCGATAAAATTGGCGACACCCGAAGCGTTCGCGCTCGATCCGGAACTGGTTTGGCAATGGTATCGCGAGCGGCGCCACCGTATTTCCGATGTACAACCGAATGCCGCGCATGAGGCGATTGTCAATCTGGCTCACTGCGCGGATGAATTTCTGCTCGTCACTCAGAACGTGGACGATCTGCACGAACGCAGTGGCCTTGCGAAGGCGGAGATGGTGCAAATTCACGGAGACATTTTCGTGACCAAATGCTCGCGCTGCGATTTCGAGCAAAAGCAAGAGCAAAACCAAAATGGCGTCCCGAAATGTACCAAATGCGGTTCGCTCGTGCGGCCCGGCGTGATCTGGTTCGGAGAACCGCTGCCTTCGCGTGAAATCGAACGCGTTGAGAACTATTTGCAGCGCGATCCTTGCGGGGTTGTGATTGTGGTTGGAACGACGGCAACGTTTGGATACATCATTGATTGGGCGCTGCGTGCGAGCCGCCGCGGTGGCGAGCTCATCGAAGTAAATCCCGAGGAAACGCCGCTCTCGCGATTTGCGACACGATTAGTCCGGGAGCCGGCCGCGCTGGCGCTGCCGCGATTGATCGATCGATTGGTCGCGTAGTTGCCGAAATTAGGGGAACGCATGGAGCGCGACCGACGGGCGCGGGAGTGTCGTTGCACAGGACACCGACCGATCTTTCTTTGGCGTTTACTCGTGCACTTCCTTTGGCGCGAGAGAGGCGACGATTTTTTCGAAGCGCGGGTCGCCGCGCAGCGGATCCCAAATCGGGTGAAGACGCAACTGACCGTAGCTTAAGCGGCCGGGAAGTTGAATGGCATGCGTTAGCTGCTCGATCGCGAGATCTTTTTCTCCCACCCAGGCACAGGTGACGGCAAAAAATCCCATTATGAGCGGCCCGTTGATGGAATCTTTGCTCGGAGGCGTCAGTTCGACGGCGCGGCGGCCTTCGCGTAAGGCGTCCTCTTTTCGGCCAAGTCCGGCATCGATAAGACCGAGCACGCAAAGTGCCGGGCCGTAATCGGGCTGTGCGTCCACGATGCGTTGCTGCGCGACGCGGGCGGTTGTAAAACTGGCGTGCGCCGCTGCCGTGTCACCTTTCCACCGTGCGAGCAGGCCTTCGCCGAATGTGCGGCTAAATTGGATGGCGTCCGGTCCGTAGGTATCGTCACCGAGGTCGGTGAGTGCCCGCTCGGCCGCGGCGGCGTTGCGCTCTGTCGAAGCCAGAAAAATGCGAAGGGGGGCTAGATGGGCGCTGGATGCGGGATGTTGCTGAATGGACGATTCGATTATTTCATGCAGCGGCTGCGTATCCGCTTTCCAAGCAACTTCCAACTGCCCGCGGGCAAGTCGCGCGTCGAGGTCATTCGGTCTCAATGCGAGGATGCGATGGAGAACGGCGGCGTCCTTGGCATAGTCGCGCAAGGATTCGTAGCTCAAAGCAATCTGCCAAAGGATGGAAACATTGTTTGGATCTACCTCAAGGGCACGCTCCAGGTTGCGGGCGGACTCGGGCCAGCGTCCCTGGCGGCGGTCGATATAACCACTCAATTCAAACACTCTTGCGTCATTGGGTAACGAGTGGCGGGCGATTTCGATTTCCGCACGAGCGCCCTCATAATCCAATTTGCTGTAGAGATGACCTGCCTGAGCCAGATGCGCTTCGGCCGCGTCCGGCTGCAATCGTAAGGCGGCATTAATTGCCTGTTCGGCCGAGGCGAGCCGGGCTCGCGTATGGTCCTCACCCAAGAGATAAAGTTGATCATGTGCTTGGGCGAGCTTGCAGTAGGCATTGAAGAAGGCGGGGTCGCGTGCGATTGCCTGCTCAAGGAGATTGACCGCTTCCGAGAAATTCTGCTTTATGTTCTGAGTGGTCGGAGCCGCATCGATCGCTTCTGTGGCGCGGATATACAGATCGTAGGCGGCAAGATCTTTCGTAGGTTGTTTTTCGATGGCCGACCTTTCGCGCGGCGAGATTTTGGCCTGAAGTTGGTCGGCGATTTTTTGGGCAATCTCGCTTTGGATGGCGAAGACATCGGCCAAGTCCCGATCATATTTATCGGCCCAGACGTGTGTGTCATTGCGGGCATCGATTAACTGGGCGCTTACCCGGACACGATTCGCGGACCGCTGCACGCTGCCTTCGAGGACGTGCGCGACCTTTAGCGCATGCGCGATTTCCGGAAGGTTGCGCGATGATGTGTTTTTATACTGCATCACGCTGGTGCGGCTGATCACTTTCAGATCGGCGATTTTCGCCAGATCAGTCAAAATCTCGTCCTGTACCCCATCGGCAAAGAACGCGAACGCTTTGTCCTCACTGAAATTTTCAAATGGCAGGACCGCGATGGATTTGGTGGAAACGCGGTCTGACATGCTCTGCCTGGGTACCGCAGTGAAGCGCCCTAAGAAAAATAATCCGATTGAAATCGCGACGGCGATCACAACCACGTAAATCCAAGCGCGATTGTGTTCTGTTTTTTTCGGCAATTCGTCAGCGAATTCCGTTCGTTTCAAGCCTTCCGGCGTCAGCTCAAACGCCCACGCGATTATTAATGCAATCGGGAAACCGAGCGCAGTCACTGCGACGAACATCTTCATCGTCCACGGCGGCGCTTCGAACGTCGGAAATAAGATCGATGCGGCTTGCAGCAGCAGCCACGCTACGACCGCATAGGCAATCGCAACTTTGTAAACGTTACGCCGCTTCAGCTCAGAGAAGAAGTTACGCGGTTTCACGGTTTGTCCCGCCGCGGACTTTTCCAGATTACTTCGGATAATGACAGATAAACCAGCTGAGGTGGTTTCTAAAGCGGAAACTAGCGCGAGAGTATGGCAGCACTCTTAGCCATAGGTCTCGGCAGATCCGATCGCGCCCAGATAACGTTGCGCCGATCGCGCGACGGCGTCTTTAGCGTTTGAGAGAACGTTCGCCCCCCACCACGCGCCGTAAATTTGTTCAAATGGGAACCTTTCGATTCTCTCAAGGATTTGGTGAATTGCGGCAGGTCCGAGCGGAATCAGGTTGGGATAACTCCGCATGAAACTCACATACCGGCGATCTTGCACCACTTGAATGATGTCGCCAGTCAGCAGCGTCCCTTTGCCATTTGCGCCGCCTGGCCAATGCAGAACAGTGCCGCCTTCGAAATGCCCGCCACAGTTGATCAGCATCAGACCATCCCAAAGTGAAAGCATCGTTTCCTCCCAAAATTGAATGCGCGGACTTTTGCGCATTACCCAATGGCGATCCTTAGCATGCAGGAAGATTTGCGCGTCGAAGCGCTCGGCCCATTCCACCATCGCCGAGTAAAAATGGGGATGGGAAATTGCAATAGCGCGAATGCCGCCGCGCGCCTTGATTGTTTCTATGGTTGCTTCGTCGAGGAACGTGATGCAATCCCAAAGCAGATTTCCGTCCGGCGACCGTAAAAGCAAAGCGCGCTGGCCAATGGCAAAATCCGGCTCGGTTCCGATTCCCGCGAGGTGCGGTGCCTCATCTTTCAAGCGATTTCGATGCCGGGTCGCCATTCGTTTAAGCGTCGTCCACGCCTGACCTTCGTGACGCACGAATTGCCGTTCATCTTCACAAATTGGACAGGAGCTTGGCGACTGTGCGCTTTCATCAAACTGGGTTCCGCATTGAACACAGACGAAGTTTCCCACCGTAGAGATCAATTAAACGTAGTGACGCGATAGTCCAGTCGCGCCTAGGCAATCGATGTAGAGGTGCTTGTGTCAAGCACCTGACTAATTGGTTTCGGCGTTTGACACAAACGCCGCTACAACTATTTAGTCAGTTAATCCTTGCGGCGAACCGTGCCGGCGCCAGTGATGTGTTTTTCAATCGTGGGATTGCCGGAATAAGTAACTTTTCCCGCGCCGGTAATGGCGACTTTCAATGTTTCGGCAACTGCGACTTCCGCGTCGCCTGCGCCTGTCGTGGAGATTTCCGCGGTCTTGGTTTGGAGTCCGCTTGCCTCCAGCTTGCTAGCCCCGGTCATATCAGCAAGAAGATGATCGATGTTTCCGTCGAGCGAAACACGTGATGCGCCGCTAGCCTCAAGAGCAAACGCGGGTCCGTTGATCTGTTTTACAGTAAGCTTTACAGCGCCGCGGATTCTTGCGGCTGCTCCCGTTGGACTGGAGATGATGACTTTGATTCCATGCGTTGGCCAGATGTGGTCGTGAGTGCGCAAATAAAGCGTGTCGCCCGAGACGTCACTGTCGACATAGGAAAGAAGGTTTTCGTCGGTGGTGATGCGAAGAGCAGGAGACCCGTTTTGCCATTCGATTTCAAATGCTCCGCCGGCGTCGATCTCGGTAAAGGCGCCAATTGTTCGGTCCTGTGTTTTGATGCGCCCATTGCCTCGAATTCCCGCCCATCGGCATCCAGCGGTCAGCACAACGCACACAGCCAAACACACAAAAATGATCTTCTTCATTGGAAATATGACTTTACTAGTTACGATGCAACGGCGCTTTGGTTTGGATTCAAGAAAAAATCGGTGCTTCTTGAAGCCGTTTAAACGTAGAGCGGTTGTAGCCACGGCGCTGCCGTCGCCGTGCAAGCTGGCAACGCACCCAGCGCCGCGACACAGCGAGGCGGCTCAAGGATTCGCACCGCTTGGGTTACCCTCACTTCACAATCTTTAGCTTCCCCGCGTCCACGAAAATGTCATCGACGTAGAATTCAACGCGGTAATCACCGACTGCCCAGCCGCCTTCGGGCCGCGCCAGCGTGAATGCTCCATGAGCATTTTGACTTTCGATCATCGCTGACGCTTCGTCCACCTTGTAGCCTTGTGGAAAATCCTCGCCAATGTTTTCGGCGATCCAGACCGCCTTAACCTTTCCTCCCTTTCGCAACCGTCGTCCCTGCCAACGCACGTAAATCTCGGGTGTATCCGATGAAAACGTCGTGGTTGGTTTTCCGAATTGATCGTTTGCGAAGCTGACGGAGAGCCGTTTCGACACCGCCTCGGCTTTCACCTCCGGGCTATTCTCGATTTGAGGTCGCTTAGTCAGTTCCAGAGAAATTCGCTCGAGTAAATCGCCGTCCGCAGCGCGCATCGTTGTAACATCTTTGACAATTCCAGTACCCGGCACGAACCAGCGATCGATCGTCATCCGGCTGGGTGAGCTTTGCTCTCCACGAATATGGAACGCATGAAATTCGCCCGCTGGCACTTCGATGTCTTCTTCGCCCGTGACATTGTACTCCTGATGCACTTTTAAATCGCCGGCCTGACCATCAAAATTCCACGCAGTTCCCTGTTTGAGCGGCGCAGCAACCATTGTTTGCGGCGGATTAAACTTGATCAATTCGCCGTCTAGATTAATTCGAGCCCAACAGGTTATTCCGTGTTCATCGACGGTAACAAGATCCGTATTCGTGATCGAACCGGCCCGGTGCATTTCGAATTTTAGAAGCCCTTTCCCATCAACATCCTCCATTCCCTCGAGGCGGTAGAGGACCGGTACGCGAACTTTCCCATCGGTATCTATTTTCAAATTCGAAATAGTAAGGCCTTTCCCAAGTTCTTCGGTTACGCTGTATCGCCATGTCGTCCCGGGATTGGTGGGGACGAACGGAACAGCGAACGCCGAGGCCGACAAGAAAAGCATGGCAAGAACGAACCGACATGGCGGCCCGCCGAACGGGCGCGCTCTACCAATCCCGCGCAATCTGTGTAGTCTGCGAACGATCATGTTTGCGAAATATCGCACATCGATTTCGATCCTCGTCCTCGTTTTTTCCCTAGACGCCATGGGCCTCGCTGCGGATATGCCCAGATCCGACCGTCATGTCGTCGTGGTGGTGTGGGACGGAATGCGCCCGGACTTTGTCAGCGAGAAAACAACTCCCACGCTTTGGAAGCTCGCCCGCGAAGGAGTCACATTTCGGAATCACCACGCGGTGTATCCCAGCGCCACACAGGTAAACGGTACGGCAATCGTTACCGGTGTTTATCCCGGTCGGAACGGCGTGATAGCAAATTATGCATACCGCCCTGAGATAGACCGCACGCGATCAATCAGCGTCGAGAGTCCGACAGTTGTGAGCAGGGGAGATGAACTCTCCGGCGATAAATACATTTCCGTTCCAACCATCGCGGAACTTATTCAACGCGCAGGTGGCCAAACCGTGATTGCCGCCGCTAAGACCGTCGGTCTTTTGCTGGATCGACACGCAGACAGTGGGCGTGCGAAGAATGGTGTCACGCTGTTCGCGGGTCAGACGCTTCCGCGTGACGTCCTTACTTCCGTCGTTGCCGCGCTTGGCCCGTTTCCATCTGCGCATTTACAGCGCGATCCCTGGACGACCAAAGCAGTGACCGATTTCCTTTGGAAAGATGGCGTGCCCGCTTTGTCAGTCATTTGGCTTGGCGAGCCGGATCTCACCGAGCACGAGTCTGCACCCGGCGCGCCAGCGGCGCTCTCTGCAATCAAATCGTCGGATGAAAATCTCGCTGTTGTTCTTTCGGCGTTAGACCGGCAGGCGGCACGTAAAAAAGCAGACCTGTTTGTCGTCTCCGATCATGGATTCTCCACCATCAAACGCTCGATCGATCTACGAAAAAGCCTGGGAGACGCCGGTTTCGTCGCGAAGACTGAATTTGAAGATGAACCGAAGCCTGGAGACATCATGCTCGTTGGCAATGGTGGCAGTGTTCTCTTTTATGTCGTCGGACATGACGCGACGGTGACGCGGCGTCTTGTTGAATTTTTGCAGCAATCCGACTTTGCGGGAGTGATTTTAACCAAACAGGGTCTGCCAGGGACCTTCCATTTCGATGAGGCCAAAATCGACAACCCGCATGCGCCGGACGTTGTCATGGCATTCCGTTGGAACGATTCGAAAAATCAGTTTGGCACTCCGGGAATGATCGACGCTGATTGGCAACGCAAAGCAGGGGAAGGAACTCACGCTACGCTCAGCCGGTTCGACATGCATAATACTCTGATCGCAGCGGGTCCGGATTTTCGTCGCGGTCAGACGGACGATTTGCCCACAGGCAATGTCGATGTTGCGCCGACCATCTTGCACATTCTTGGAATTAAACCATCGCAAGAAATGGATGGCAGAGTTTTGTCCGAAGCAATGGTTAGCGTCGATCCAGTCTTTACTGGAAGAGAAACGGAAACGAAGAGAATCGAAGCTAAGAAAGATTTCGCGGCAGGAACGTGGCGACAATCGATGAAGATCAGTCGTGTGGGTTCGACCACTTATCTTGATGAAGGCAATGGCGGGTTTGCTCCAGACACCGGAACCAAAGAGTAATTGACACTAAAATTGGTGAAACCTAGCCTCGAAGTCGTGCTTCGACAGGCTGGTCGCATCGTGACAATCGGCGCGCTTTGCTGCGCGATCGGCTTGCATTGGGTTGCGCTCCAGTCGTTCGCCTGGACGAGCATGCTTATAGAGAATTCGAAGCGCGCGCCCTTGTGTCAGGCAATCGCCCAGACATTCGATGGTGCCCATCCCTGTTCGCTTTGTCACGTCGTGGCTACAGGGAAGGCTTCGGAGAAAAAGACAGATGTACAATCACCTTTGCCAAGGATCGACATGATCTGCATTGCACGCGTGATCCGATTGATATCACCTGTCGCTTTGTTCGATTACACGCTTCGCGATTTTTCCGTCTCTGAAATTGAGCATTCCCCGCCCGTTCCGCCGCCACGCGTAATGGCAGGCTAGTTCCGCGGATTCGCCGCTCCTCTAGCACTGTAGCCGCGTCTTTGTGAGACGCGCAGCGCGTGCATGGCAAAAATCTCGACGGCGCGCTTTGCACACCGAAGCGACTACAGGCAAGCCGCAGCTTGAGTCTGACGCACGGAACAAAATGAAATTTTTAGCTGGAATTCTAGCTTTGATTGTGGCCGCTGGCCTAACAAGTATTCGGGCTTGTGACCTTTGCGGCTGTTACACGCCGCAGTTGAACGCAATGCCGGAGATGAATTACAGCCTTTTACCATGGGCGAGGGGATGGTACGGAGCGGTTGGGGAGCAATTCACTCGATTTGGGACGTTGCAGCTGGAGGGAGAAGAAGTTGCAAATCCAACTGGTCAGTACTTGAACAGCTCCATCACGCAGATCGTTGCCGGCTATGAGATCAACAGCCGGTTCGCATTGCAGATTAATTTGCCACTGATCTATCGCGAATTTAAAAGGCCAGAGGGGTTCGAGATCCAGCAAGGCACGGTTTCCGGTCTTGGTGATATGTCGCTGCTACTCAAAACGGTTGTTTTCCATTACGCTTCGCCAGCGCAAAGAAGCTTCGAGTTTTACGGCAGCAAAAACCCAGTCGCAGTCGAACACGAACCGGACTTTACTGTTTCGGCGGTTTTGCTGACCGGGATCAAGTTTCCGACCGGTGACAGCAGCCGGCTCAAAGAAGAATTTCACGAGATCGAAATCCCGGGCGTTCCGGAAAGTGGAATCCACGGCCATGATCTGACTCTC
>Ga0193715_1000121_pt1 | contig 20575 bp, 16 predicted proteins | sample U2m2metaG_FD_143040 | JGI IMG/M metagenome (GOLD analysis project Ga0193715, IMG submission 143040) | Soil microbial communities from a riparian zone of the East river system, Colorado, United States - U2m2 | ecosystem: Environmental > Terrestrial > Soil > Riparian zone | place: USA: East River... | reverse complement strand
GACATGCGCACCGTCGGTGAGGAGTGTTTTCTCATTTATCGAATCAAGCATCCGCCCCGACACCGGAATTAGGTGTCTCCCTTGCGTCGCGGTCGCCGCACAAGTTCACCTTGGCAGTTTGGACAGACGAAATTCATTTGCCCGGCGCAACTTGCGCAATAGGTGCATTCATAACTGCAAATGTATGCTATTCCGCCCGGTGCAAGCGCGGCTCCGCATTTTTCGCATTCACGTTTCAGCTCCAATCCCGTTTGTCCTCTATTCTCCGAGAACGCCTTCAGTCGTTCAACGACGAAAGCGTAGTCTGAATTGCTCAGTTTTTCGCGTGTGATGATCAAACGTTTTGGCTACGCTCGCGATGTTTCTTGGAGAAACTAGTATGCGCAACCCAATAAAATGTCTCATCCCGATCACGGTTGTAATCGCGTTGCAAACAAGCGGATCTATCGCTGCCGATGCGGAATGGGATCGAACCGTTCTGCCGCGTCCACCTCAACCGTTTGAAGGCGTGACCAAGCGAACGCTGGAAGGCTCTGTGGCAGCCTTTACCTCGCCAGTGAAGGCGCCACCCAATGCGCCAAATGTCCTGCTAGTCCTGATTGACGATGCGGGGTTCGGTAATCCATCGACGTTCGGTGGGCCAGTCGCCACTCCCACCCTCGACAAACTGGCGGCGGAGGGACTTCGGTATAATCGATTTCACGTCACCGCCCTTTGCTCGCCGACGCGCGCAGCACTGCTATCGGGGCGAAATCATCACGCGGTCGGATTCGGTTCGATCTCGGAAGTGATCGGCGGCTGGCCCGGTTACAACACGATGTGGCCCACTAGTGCGGCGTCTATCGCTAAGATTCTTCAGGGCAACGGCTATAACACAGCTGCGATGGGCAAGTGGCACCTTACACCTGACGCACAACAGGGGGCTGCGGGCCCTTTTGATCGCTGGCCGAACGCCCTTGGCTTCGATTATTTCTGGGGATTTCTCGGCGGGGAAAGCGGTCAGTTCGATCCCGTGCTTACTGAGAATAACACCATCATCGGGGTGCCGAAAGAGAAGGACTTCTACCTAAACGACGCGATGGTGGAACACGCCGTTACCTGGATTCGTGATCAGAAAGCTCAGTCACCGGACAAACCTTTCTTTCTCTACTTCGCAACCGGAGCAACTCACGCACCGCACCAAGTGCCGAAGGAATGGAGCGACAAATACAAAGGCAAGTTTGACCAGGGCTGGGACAAACTGCGCGAGGAGACTTATGCGCGACAAAAGCAGCTCGGTGTGATCCCGGCTAACGCCAAGCTCACCCCTCGTGATCCGGCGTTCCCTCCGTGGGACAGCGCATCACCGGATGTAAAGAAACTGTATTCGCATCAGATGGAAGTGTATGCGGGTTACCAAGAAAATGCCGACCACGCCGTTGGGGACGTGGTGAAAGCCATTGAAGATATGGGCCTCGCTGACAACACGCTGATTATTTACATCTTCGGCGATAACGGCGCGAGCATGGAAGGGACGGAGAGTGGGACATTCAACGAAATGACTACCCTGAATGGCGTTCCTCTCACGACGGACCAGCAATTAAAAGCGATTAAGGCCTATGGTGGTCTGGACAAATGGGGTGGTCCGGATATGGCTCCGCATTACGCGGCAGCATGGGCGTGGGCTGGTAACACGCCATTCAAGTGGGGCAAGCAGGTGGCCTCGCACCTGGGCGGGATTCGTAATCCAATGGTCATCGCCTGGCCAAAACGTATCAAAGGCAAAGGTGGTTTGCGAAGTCAGTTCACTCATTGCACCGACATTGCGCCGACCATCCTGCAAGCCGCCGGCTTGCCAGAGCCGAAGGAAGTCAACGGCCTCGCGCAGATGCCAATGCAGGGCGCGAGCTTCCTATCCACGTTCGATGATAGCAATGCGCCCTCGCAACACACCCAACAGTACTTCGAGATTTTGGGAAACCGAGCAATGTATAAGGACGGCTGGCTGGCATGCTGGCGGCTAGATCGAATTCCATGGAAGATTGATCCTGAAACACTCTCGCGATTTGCACCCGGTAAATGGAACCCGGATCAAGACAAATGTGAGTTGTACAATCTCGATGAAGATTTTTCCCAAGCCGACGATGTCGCCGACAAATATCCGGACAAAGTGCGCGAACTAACGGCGCTGTTCTGGGCCGAGGCCGAGAAATATCAGGTGCTGCCACTACTTGGAGAGATGGCCACAGTATGGGGCTTTCCGAAAGGCTTACCAGACCAGACGAAGTACACCTACTATAACGGAACGGAAAACATCTCTTCCGGCATGATTCCCCCGATTTATAATCGTTCTTACAGCATCAGCGCGGACCTCGACAACCCGGGCCGATCCGGTTTGAGACTCCTTCCTGGCATCGCTGGCGTGATTGTTGCCGAGGGCAGTTTTCTTGGCGGCTTTTCCCTTTATGTCGAAAACGGATACCTCAAGCACACCTACAGCCTGCTCGGTCTGAAACTGGATACCATCAGTTCACATGATGCGTTGCCCAAGGGCAAAGTGAATGTGCGTTACGAATTCATCGCCGATAAACCCGGCGAATTCGGCACCGGGGGTACGAGCCGGCTTTTCATCAATGGCAAACAACAAGCTGAGGCGAAGATGGAGCATAGCGTTCCGTTCCGGTTTGCATCCTACGCCGGCATGGATATCGGCACCGACAATGGACTACCAGTGGTTCCGAAATTCGAATACACCAAAATACTACCAAAGTATTTCAGAGGCACGATCGAAAGGGTCGAATTCGATCTGGGTCCGGCCAAGGTTAGCGCCCAGAATCTGCAGCGCATGTACCTGGAGCGCTTTGCGAGGGCCGTGCGGAATTAGAAACAAGCAGGGATAAGTCTTCTCGATGCGCCTGTGTCTAACAGGGCTCACCCTGGCAGATGGCTCAGGACAATCGTTAAAGGTTCGCTGGGAATGTGTATCAGGCCGCCAAAAGGATGATCCAGCTCGAGAATCAGGAAAATGGCGCCGGCAACTGAAAAGGCGGAAGCGACCAAGGCGAGCGTGGTTGTGGCATTGGGCGGCGCGACCAGGCTAAAGCCAAAAAAGATGACCACGAGCCACGAGACAAGAATAATCAGCATCGGTTCTGAAATTGACGGTATCGACTGAGCTACCAGCAGCGACCGAAGCTGCCCGAGCTCCACCATCAGGGTCGCCAGTTGCGCCTTGAGTGCGCGTTGTGTGTCGTCGTGCGGCGAGAGTCGCTGGATGGTCACATAAACCGCGTCACCTACCTGTTGGTTCGGGATCAACTGAGCAGATCCACCTTTGTCTGTCGGCCAAATTCGCCGAATGGCATCGGCGACGGCCAGGCGAAGGTCCCTGCGAGCCTCTGCGGTTTCTGGTCCATAAAGGACTAACACGCGGTCGAGGAAAGCGACTTTCGCGGCCATCTGGATTACGACACTGCGCTTGGTGTCGTAGCCCTCCTTTGCTGAACTAACCAGCAGCCCCAAAACCAGAGCGGTCATGGTAGCAACCAGGCCCATGGCTAGTTTCACCGCATCTCTGGAGTCAGCGTTCAGATGATCCTCAGGAAGGTAACGACGCACACGCCTTCCGAGTAACGCGGCACCAACAAGGCACGTAAACAAAACGGCGGCGATTAGGGTGATATTCATCGTGGTATTTTCGCTATTGCTAAGCGATCTGTCGATGAAGGATCGGACGTCTGGCCTGCATCCGCGTGGCGCGGTATACAGATCGGAACAATCCTGTAACTCGTTAGGTCATTCACTCAAGCATGATGAGCTATGTTTCTTCTCTTCCCGATTGCAATCTGGCATTCGATCATTTCAATCTCGCGTCCACCGGTCAATCTTTCATTGAACCGAGTTTATTCGGACGTTCTGCAGGCTTGTCTTTTTGCGCGACAAGAATCTGAAAACCGGCGGAACTTTGCGTGGTCGGATCCACCGGCTTATTCGTGAAGATGATTGTTGTACCTGGTGTGATAACTGCCTTCGCATCAGTCAGGAACGCTGTCGGAAGGCCGCTCTTCTGTGCCACCAAAAACAGACCCTGGCTTGATCCTTCTTTTCCTGCGGATGTCACTTCTAGCCAGCGCACATGCCCGCCGGCATCCACTCCGTCCAGCGCGCTGAAAACCCGATCGTTCAGAGGCGAAACAACTTGGGCATTGGGAATGCCAGCCCGCCCGATTTCGACTCCATTACGATAAACATAGGCCGTCTTATCCGCGCTACTGACGATCATGGAGACTGGACCGCTGCTAGATTTGTCGGGATCCCAGTCAAATTTGCCAGCAGCGATTGGCTCACTCTCCTCCCCGCCCTGCGTAAAAAACAAACCCGGATGCACTGTCTCGGCGGGTGCGGAATGTTGATCGACGATTATCACAGTGGCTCCTTTCATGGTGACGCCGAAGAGCAATTTGGAAAATTCCAACGGAAGCCGAACGCAGCCGTGGGAGTCTGGATACCCCGGCAGATCGCCTGCGTGCAGCGCAATCCCGCCCCAAGTCACGCGCTCCATGTAAGGCATCTCGGCTCCTTTATAGATGCTCGAGGTATGATGGACCTCCTTTTCCAGGATTGTGAAGACACCCGTCGGAGTTGGATGGCCCGGCCGGCCCGTACTAACACTCGATCGTGCGATCCGGATACCGTTTCGATACACATATGCCACCTGGTCAGTAACGCTGGCTACGATCAGTAAAGGCCCTTCCGGGGCGCGCTCCGGCTCCCAAACGTATTCCCCGGACTTCAGCGTCACAGTTTCCGGAGACACGCGTACGCCCTCAGTGAAAGTTTCCGCAAGAATGAGCGCTCGCTCAAGAACGAGCAGCCCAGAGGCAAAGGCGATCAATAACAAAAACTTCATCGTAGGTAATCCTATAGTTAATTCGTTTTCGTACGATGATTTCGAACCGGTTTGCGCTAGTCAATGTCTTTTTGATGGAATGTATTCATGCCTTGGTTTGAAACGAAACCGACCTCCCGAGCAGCGCTTTCACCACATTCCAGGGAAAAGACGGTAGCGAACCAAAGCGACATAGGCTGGCCATTCGTCATGTTGAGAGACCATTCGCTCCTCCGCGTGAATGCGGTAGACGAGAGAAATCCAACCAGCCAGTACCAGGAGGAGCGTAACGAAGTTCCATTCCTGTAGGTTGTACCCGATGTCCGCAAGTATGTACGAGAGATATATCGGGTGGCGGACGAATCTGTACGGTCCATTCGTCACCAGACCTCTCAAAGCCGGGCGTACCCCGAAGAGTCTTCCCATGGCGAGAAGACTAACAAGGCTAAGACCGGCCGCGAGCGTTACCAGTACCAGACCAGCCGTGGGCCATGCGACATGCCCGGGCAACCAGCGTAGACAGATGACTTGAGCATACGGATAAGCATAAGCCACAGCGACTGCCATGCTGGAAGTAATGGAATAATCCCGCACCTTTGGGTGGGGGCGCGTGAGCGCTATGCCTAGAACGATGAAATGTTGGAGGACGTAGATCCAGTCCGTGATTGTGAAGGTAGGCGTCAGTAAAAAGAGGATCACCAATTCCGCCGCGGTGACGCAGAACAGGAGGAGATCGGCAAACCGCCGCCTAAACGTTTTAGAGAGGTACGGGGCCACTTCAGTCGTTGAGCAGCTTTATAAGTCTCGGCGAAGGCGAAGCCAAGGCACCTGCGTCATTCTGATCGAGCTGTCGACGATAGGATGCAAAAAAGGCGACAGCCGGCTACTGCGATTAACCGAAACTTTGACGACCGGCAGGGCCCAGAATCAATTGAAGAAAGAGAGACCTAGTGCAGCGCGGATAAGTTACTGGTCAATTTTGTTCGACTGGTCTTGTTGGTGGGGTTCGGCCACTACTCTTGTGTGTCGTCTTCGACATCATCTTCGGTAACTTTCCAGGTATTATCGGGGTTGTACCGATCCATGCTCCGAAAGATCTTTAACGTGTCGGCGCCAAGGTCCTTCTCGTAAACGACTCCGTCGTGGCTGACCATGAATGTCATCACGCCTGTCACTCGGTATTCAGCCGGCGCCGCCGCAAGAGCAAACCCGCCAATCATAGATCCCTTAACAACGTAGTCCATTTGCCCTAAAGGCGCCGCGGGACCTTGGCCTTTCAACACCTTGAAATAATAACCGTGGTATGGCTGAGGTTGACCGGATTTCGCGGGATTCGAGTAGCCCTGCTCAAGAGCTTTTGCCACGCCTTCCCCAACAGGGCCTCCCCACGTGCCATCTGGGTTTTGCCATGCCAGACCATCATGTTTCCCAGGTGTGCTGATAATCCGCTGTGCGTACTCGTTGATCTTTGAATCGTCGTGCTTTTCAGCGGCGTAATCCTTTTGGGCCTCTCCAAAGCCACGGCAGATCCCAATGGCATCCAGTTCGTTGGCACCGATGCGCCGATTTAATATCTCCTCACGGCCTACCTTCGTATCAAAGGACCATTTGCCTTTGCTCTTCACGAGCGGAATTGGCAGCGGAAAATCATCGTTACCCACTACGAGAATGGCGCGGTTCGGATCTTTTTTGTTTATTTCAATGGACGTTTTCTCTTTCGCCTTCGCTGCGAATTCCGCTGCCCGGGTCTTGTCCTGCACCGGGTCCTCGGAAGCCACAATATCCTCGCTGTCGGGTCCCAGGATTTCCTTCGCAGCAGTGGGGTCGAAATTCGCTGCTACTTGAACAAGAGCATCGGCCGCCTCTTTCGGTGTGTTGAATTGTTTTTGTTGTGGCTGCGCCGTCGCAGCAGTTGACTTTTGTTTTTGCTCCGGTGCCCCTTGCGATACCAGAGTGAGAAAAGCGCAATTAACGATCGCGCAAACAACCATGAAGAGTTTCGATGAAGTCATAATATTTGCTTTGGATTTCATTGGTTTTTCCTCATCGAGTGTTCATCTCCGTCCGCCGCCACCGCCACGACCACCGCCTCCTCCACCGCGACTGTATCCGCCACCTCCCATGCTATGGCCGCCTCTGTTGCTACTGGCTCGCGCGTAGTTTCCGCCGCCGCCACCGCCAAATCCTCCACCGCGAGAAGCGGAACTAGGTCGCGACGATGCGCTGCGGTTACCGATTTGGTTGTTGGCGCTACCGCCAGCCGGGCGTGTGGATGGCCTCGCGCCAGTACCGCCGCCGGCGGGACGTGTTCCCGCTCCACCACCGCCTGGGCGAGTCCCAGCGCCGCCGCCACCGGGTCGTGTTCCAGCTCCGCCTCCGCCCGGGCGAGTCCCAGCTCCACCGCCACCGGCACGATTCCCGGCCCCAGCTCCGCCGCCGGGACGATTACCATCTCCACCCTTCTGCGCCAGTTGATTTTGGACCTGGCTCGCTGACGCCCTGTTGTAAGGAGTGCCTCCGCGGTGCTGTGGATTATGCTGCCAGTTTCCGCTATTAATCTTGTTCGCCTGGTTGTAGTTAGTTTTGTTGAAGTTCGCCTGGTTAAAGTTGTTCTGAACGTTCTTGTTATAGTTATTCACGTACTTGTTGTTCACGTTAACGTTGACGTTGCCGCCGCCCCATCCGCAATTCCAACCCCAGCCTCCACTCCATGCTGCTCCCAGGGCAACTCCGGTTCCGAATGCAATCGCTGCCCCGGCGGCGTAATATCCGGGTGGTGGATAAGCAATCGGCGGATAAGGATAAGCAGGCGCGCCGTAAACTACGGTTGGATTGTACGAGGGAACATAAACGACGTCGGGGTTGGCTTGCTGCACCACGATAACTTGTTTATTTCCGCTGGGTGCGCTGACAGTCTGTGTTTGAACAGTCTGCTGAGCTGTCGTTTTTAATGTACCGTTACTCTGAGCTTTCGCGCGCATGGCTTGAACCGCGTCCATCACATCAGATTCCTGCGCCAGGAAGGCATTCCCCAGATCCGTGGTCCATTGAATGTTGTCTGCCATGCGACTTACCACATCTGGAAAAGTCGTCATCGACTGGATGCTCGGATCCCAACTCTGTTTTTGCACTGCGTCTGTTAGCGCCTTGCCCTTCAGGTTCTTGTTCTTCTCCATCCACTGCTGAAGCTGAATAATTTCGAGGGGGTAAGTCGAAGCAACCAGTGTCTGGCTCAAAAGCTGATCGGGATAGAGAGCAATCGGTGCAACCAGCGAATCCAATTGATCAGTTGAAAGTTTCGGCGCCGCCTGCTCCGTGTCCGGTGTCGTAGTAGTCATTACTTGCGATTGGGCTGGCTGGCCCGGGGTGGCTTGTTGCGCCAAGGCGACTGAACAGACCAGCGACAGCAATCCGGCAAGTAAAATGGCGATTAGGCAATAAAACAATTTCCTACCGAATCTCGATTGAAGAGTTAGTGGCTTCATAAGTTTTGCTGGCTTTCTGTCTAGCGTTTACTTCATCGCCCGGCCGATGGACAAGGATATTGTTTGCGCCGACAACGAGGGATCAGATCTAGGGGCGGCAGTGATTGCCCCGAAGAGCAACCAAATCCTAGCTGCCGGTTGTCGGAGCGACATGTGAAGATCGTCTCGCACATAGGTAAAATTCAGCACTTGATAATGGCTACTCCTTGGGCCGTGAGAACTAATTTTGCATTGCGTGTTGCGCGACGTTCTCCGGCGATCGAACGCATCGAAAACCGAGGTGATTTGTGCCGGTGTTGACATCGCCTTTGCCGCGCGTGCCAACGATGTAGCGCGAGCAATACTGCTCGTTGCAAAGGAACGAGCCGCCGCGATGCACCCGTTTCTTTTCGTTCGGCTCGGCAGGATCGAATGGTGAATCGGGCCCTTGCGGGTTGTGCGCTACGCCGCCTTTATCGGCCAACATCCGGTAGTAATCAGGGCGATACCAATCGCTGCACCATTCCCAGACATTCCCCGCCATGTCGTAAAGACCATAACCATTTGGGGGGAACGATTTCACTGGCGCGATGCCCGCATAAGCATCTTCGCCCGCATCTTTGACCGGAAATTTCCCCTGCCACGTGTTCGCCATCCATTTTCCGTCAGGACGAAACTCATCGCCCCATACATAGACTTTTCCCGACAATCCACCGCGGGCCGCAAATTCAAATTCCGCTTCAGTCGGCAAACGTTTGCCCGCCCATTTTGCATAGGCTTCCGCGTCCGGATAGGCGATATGGAGAACAGGATATTTTTCTTTTCCCTTGATGTCGCTTTGCGGTCCCAGCGGATGCCGCCAGTTCGCACCTTTAAGGTAACTCCACCATTGATAATGATCCGTCAGCGGAACTTCCTGGTCGGTCGGCGCGAACACCACCGAGCCGGCAACGAGGTTTTCTTCCGGCGCAGTCGGAAATTCCTCCTTTGTTGGCGTCCGTTCCGCGATCGTCACGTAACCGGTTGCTTTAACGAATTTCTCGAACTGTTCATTAGTTACCGGCGTTGCATCCAACCAGAATCCATCCACTTGAACGCGGTGAATCGGCCCGGAGTCATTCGATGCCATCGGCATTTCAGCGCTGCCCTTTCCGCTCGTGCTAGCGCCCATGGAAAATTCACCGCCGGGAATCCATACCATCCCCTCCGGCGCTTTGCCTGGCGGAGAATTCTTGTTCGGAATCGTGGGTTCGAACGCAGGTGACTCGGACGTTTCCGCATGAACGCCCGCGGCGCAGATACATAAACAAGCAATCAGAATATTACTTTTCAAATCGTATTACTTGGTCCGTTTGTCAGTGAACGAAACTTCAATTACTCCCCAGTTAGCCCACGGCGTTAAGATTCTACAAGTTTACCCCCCGATGCGCGATGGCAATATTGGACTTTAGGCCTACATGACTTGCATCTTAATTTGTTCCAAGTTGTCGCAGAACAATCGGAATATTCGAGAGAGATTTGGCAACAGCCAGATCGATCGTGTGATTCCAGCGGTCGACACCTTCGAAGTCAGCCTCGGCTTTGTATCGCGTACCGATCGACCAATCGTACGGAAGAACTCCTCACGGATTGGATGGAACCGCGAAAGGCAGACCTTCGCGGATCAGCTTTGAGAAATCGGGAGAGTCGTTAGCGGCGCGGGCGCGGGTGTCGATCAGGCTTCGGGCTTTTAGCTCGGCGAAGGGAAGTCCGCCCGTGACGATGGCATGGCGCTCATACAGCAGTTCGTCGCCTTTGCCATTGAGCAGAATGCGCCAATCCCACGGCACGCGCTCGTTGACCGGGTGCTGCGTACGGATGCTCGTAGTGCAATTGGTGGTGATGGCGTTATACCAGCGCGGTTTGTTCCGCAGAGCCTTTAGCGAATGGATGTACTCAAGAAAACGTTCCCGCGCCTGCGCCGGCGAAACCGTCGTGCGATAAAGATAGATATCTTCATTGCGGTAGTTCGTGCGCACGCGGATCACGTCGCGCTCATCGGCCACGATGTAGATGAGTTCGAACTGCCGGTAGAGCCCGCCGACGGTCGAATAGGTTTGGCCAAGCTTCTTGCGTATCTCTATGGAGAAGCAGAGCGACGGCGCGTCAGCGAATTGGAAGCTGGCGATGGGATGAGCGATCCATGGCGAGCCCCAGTAATCGATCGCGAGATCGATGCCAGTGATCTGCGAGAGCCGCACAGTGCGCGTCTCCCAATGCGGGGTGTAGTCGATATCGGTGCGGTAGTCGCAGTTACGTAGGTTGTGCAAGGTGACTTCGTCGCCTTGAATATCGGCCCACGCTTTCTGAGCGACGTCCGGCTGCCAGTCACTATCGTTGGTGGGAGAAAGCGTCAGCCACCACGTGAGCACTCCGGCAAAGATTACAACAAAGATGACCAGCTTTCGCCAGAATGGCCTAACGAATAGGAGCACGATCACGAACGTGATCGCGAGAAGTCCCGCCGCCAACCGGTTGCCCGCTCCAAATGGAGCGTCAAACCATACCGCGCCGAACGCCCAGGCGATAGCTATGCTGGCTATGGGTATAGCCGCAATTAGCACGATCACCGGCATCAATGTGCCGCGGCTAATGTGCCAGTGCTTCGGCCACTGCCGGATTTGAGATGTAAACGCAAAATCCGGTCAAGCTCAGCAATCGTTTGGGGAAGTTCACACGATCCATGTGGACCGGGCACAATGCATTCGGATTGCGCCCCATCTAGATGAGAGCTCCAGTAGGGTACGACGCCGTCACTGCTGTCCGCGAGCGGTCCCGGCTTACCGCGGTTACCTATGATCGAGTGGTAGGGCGCCTGGATTGACTCCTTGTTCAGAACCGCGAGATATGGCGCTTTTGGCGCAAGGTTGCTGACGCTATTAGGGAGCCTGCCATTGTTCATCTTCCTCAGCGTTTCCTCAGGGATCTCGCTTTTTATCGTTGTGACAAGGTCGACCGGAAGCGATATCAACTTTATGGCAAATGCGCCGATGCCGCCTGACGCCATTTTGCTGCCGCGATGGGGAGTACAAATGAAGACGACTCGCTTGATGCGGGGGTTAGCCTTAAAAGTCGTGGCTTTCGCAACAAGATCCGTCGGTCGCAGCGTGGCGAAGAGCTGCATGCCTGCTTCCCCCAGTGCTTGCTCCCAATCAGCGCGAGTGATGTTCGTCACCTGCGCCTGCGAAAGCAGTCCCCCCATACTGTGTCCGACCAGTACATAGTCTTTGTGATCCGGATAAAGTTTATCTACTTTGGCCAGTTCTTCGCGCAGACGTAACGCAGAATAGAGGACGGGGTTACCGGTCGGATAGGCGAAGACCCAGAATTGGTAACGTTTGCGTATTTCAGGATCTGCCTGGAGACCGTTAATCGTCTGCACCCAATCAAAAGGAGTTGAAATAAGTCCATGAACAAACACCACAGGGATCCTGTCGGGATCATAGGGCTGAAGAAAATAGAGTCCCGTCTTCTTCTCGTAATGAGCGGATCGTAACGCCCCCATCACTCCTACTAGCAACAGATTGGCCGGTGGTTGATAGTAACTGATCGGGGCTGAAAAATTGGCGGCCAGGGGACGGACTTTCCCTTCAACGATCGCCGTCGGCTGCTTTGCCGGACGACGAAGGGCGAGCGTAGCATCCGTTGCGTGAAAATCGAGCGTGGCCGTAACCGCCGCGGTGATTCCTTTGGCCGGCGCGAACTTTTCGGGTGGATTGACGATTCGCACCCCGACGAGCGCACCGCCAACACCCTCCTGAATGTTTTGCTTCCTGATGAGTTTTTCTTTGATCTGATCTGGGCTCTCAAAGGTTGTGAAGTAGTTCGGCGCCCAGACTGCGGAACCGGCGGGTTCAAGCCGTAGATGATAGATCTTGTCGCTCGCAGTGAGGGTCAACCGACGGTTCCACAGCCGTCCTCCTTCACTCGAGTGAAGCAGAACAGTAAGTTCACCGCAGGCCGCATTGTAAGTATCGCAGGCTGGAGTTTCTTGAGCACCGGTGCCCAGCAGTGGAGCGGTCATGGCAGCGGCCTGTAAATAATCGGCGGCGCGTTTCTCAACCGGCACGTGCGAGGACCGCGCCTCACGCATTATGCCCGCGGCAGGCGCGTATTGAAGGCGACCTGCTCTTTGCGGCGTAGTCGCGCACCCAGCAAGAAACGCGAGGCACGTTATGGCCGCGCTCACGCGAATCCGGAAAGATGTTTTCGAACGTTTAAGATTCATGCGATTCACAGGGCGACTTAGTTCGTCGGTGATCATCTAAGCAAGTTAGAACGAGGATTGTTGCAGCATTTCAGACGTCAGCAAATTCGATGTGAAGCTTACCGACGTCTCTCTGTCTGTTCCACAAGATCTTTGGCGTATAGGAATCTTATACGAGTACACCCGCTAAGGTGTTGTCTCGATCCGATCGCAATCGAAACCTATAAGACTAAAGTCCTATTGGTCCTCCCCATCCCGACGCCTAAAATTCGGCACTTGAATGCCCTGAGCAGTTTTCCTAGGATGGCTCGGTGGCGCTGCTAAAAAACGTTCAATGAATACCTTCGTTAAGCTTGTTTTCGCGATGCTGCTGGTGTCGTGCGCGTCGTATGGACCGTACCACGCCAACACAGCCGCAGAGCCGCTCAACTCAATACGAGGCCCAAGCGACGGACGCTATAAATTCGCTTTCATCGAGTTCGGCGATCAGGGCTCGGCTCTGGATACATCACAACGAGCGACTGCGCTCAACGTGATTCGCCAGGCGCAGCGCCCCCTTCTTTTCGTTTACATCCACGGTTGGATGAACAATGCCAACTCCGGTGATGTTTGCCGATTTGAGCACTTCATTGACATGGTCTCGCGTCTTCCCGAGGTAACCCAGGGAAACATTAACGTGATCGGTGTCTATATCGCGTGGCGCGGCAAAGACCTTACTGTGCCAGGCCTGGATTTGCTGACGTTTTGGAACCGCAAGTTGACGGGCGGTGCGGTGGCGGCGCAAAACAGTTGCCTGGCTACTATTAACGAACTGGCACTGGCTGCGCGAGAGCCAGCAAAGCAGGTCCACCATTGCGTGCTGATGGGCCACTCGTTTGGTGGGTTGGTTTTGAGCAATACCATTTCTCATTCCATTCTCGATGCCAGCAGCACCGGCGCGCGTAACGCGAGCCCCTGGGACATGGCGATTGCGTTTAACCCCGCGGATGATTCCATCGGCACCCGGCAGTTGTTATCCGAGTTAGATTATCTTTATAAGTATGACCCGACCCGTGGCGCTTATGTAGGCAGGAGCCCTGGGGCCGAACAGGGTGCTGTGATGAAGGAGGACCGTCCCCTTCTCATCGTTCTGCAATCGGAGAACGATCAGGCAACCGGGAAATTTTTTCCAATAGGCCAGAGTCTCGCCAACACTGTAAATCTTCATTACCACTGGGACACGGTTCCAGTGCCTGGCGGCAACGGACAAAAAGTATCAGAGAGAGAGTTCCAGACCCACACGCCCGGCAACGATAAGTATCTGGTAAATTTTAACGTTGTGCCGTTGGGAGAAGCGACTGCGCCGTCGGGTCTAAAGACCGGTGAGAACCGGGCCTTCGAAGCCAATATTCGACAAAACGTGCGCGGCCGAACTTTTTTCACCAGCGAAAAGAATAATGGTCATGAGAAACAATTCTGTCGGGGTCCGGACTACAATCCTGATGAGACACGTCCTCCCACAGGAAACGAAGAGTGGCGCCGTTGGGAATTTGTCTACAGCGGCAATGCACGCGTGCCCTGCTGGATCGTACGCGTACCTAAGGAAATTATTTGGGGTCACGGAGGATTGTGGAGCGACAACTCGGTAGCGATGTTCGGCGCTCTTTACCGTATGCATTTTCCCTTGAATGCCGAAGGCCAACCTGCTCCTTCTCAACCCTTCCGCGTCCCCAAAGCCCCGGATACGCAAAAGCTGAACCAAGACAAGCTGCACTGAAGCCGCGGCCTACGTCAGTTGCTGAGCAAACCCCCGTCTGTTCCCAAACCTTGGGTGTTTACGAATCATTGGATTTTGGCGTTGAATAAAGGGCAACCAACCGGGCGATCAGGACCGCCACGTAAAGCAGTCCAGTCATCGCTTCCATTGCTGCAAGCCAGCGCGCAATCCTTGCGACTGGTGTAATGTCCCCGAAGCCGACGGTGCTCAGCGTGATGAAACTGAAGTAGAACGCATTGAACCCGTTCATCGATTGCTTTCCCGTGGTCGTGTTAAAGGAGAATGCTCCTCCCGGCGTCAACTGGTCCACCAGCCAGTAGGCCATCGTCCACATCAAACCGAGCATAAGATAGGCTGCGATGCTGGCGCAGAGTACCTCGACATTTACGGAAGGGGCACGCAAAACGAAGCGAAGTAAATTCGCCACAACGAACCCAACCAGGATAAGTCCCGCGCTAAGAAAGACAGACGGTGGAACCAGGTTCGGCTGTAAATGATTGATCCACCGGCCACCGATCGCCGGAATGGCAAGAACGATCGCGACGACCAGAACGCGTTTACGTTCCGCGACGGCCAGGACCGCCGATAACAAGACCAAAGAAAACAAAACTGAGACAATGACGTTGCCGCCTTTAAACTCTTCGACAAATGGGAAAGCGACGAAGAGTAATCCCAGAGCGACCAAAAGTTGGACTGTGGTAAAGCGACGGAATCTTGGTATTCGTAGCGACTTCACACTTTCCCTCATTGATTCGCCTTTTCTTGTTAGTGCGTTTTTTCCAATAAATAAGTTTGGATCGCCTCCGTCACGCCATCGAAGATTAATCCCATTCCGATGGCAGCAACAAAAAAGCCGACGATGCGTGTGACCGCATCGATACCGTGCGGGCCGATATAGCGTACCACTGTGTTGGCGTAGGCAAGGATCAAATAGGTTGTGACCATCGTCACAAGCATAGCGGCGACGATCGCAGCCAGTGATGGAAATTCAGCGAAAGGATGCCGGACAAATGACGCCATGCCGAGCACGGTTGCTATCGCACCCGGTCCAAACATTAGTGGCATCGCCAGCGGCACAAACGCAACGGTATCGCCCGGGCCTGTTGGAGCGTTTGGGATGATGGAGGCTGTATCACTGGTCGGCATGAATAGCGCAAAGCCGATCCGCATCAGAATGATGCCGCCGACGATCCGCACCATGCTGAGCGGCACCTCAAAGACCTTCAGCAGCAAGGCGCCGAAAATTAGAAAGAAAAACAATAGAAGAGTGGCGTAGGAGCATGCCTTCCACGCAACGCGTCGATGTGCATCACTATCCTGGCCTTCTAAGAGCTTTAGAAAAACCGGTAGCACTGCGAGTGGGTTAATAATTGCCACCAAGGTCGTGAATGTACTAAGGAATAGTGTCGTAACTTTGTTCACTGGCTTAAGCTTTCCCCATCGAGGACCGCATCACTGCCCATACGATTGATTCCTTTTTAGCTTCGGTCTATTCGTGGGAACGAATCTGCTGGGCGTTGAACAAAGTTAATCGTTACTTTGCGAAGCCGGTCCTCTGGACGGGCGCGGGAGGTCTGGCCGTTGGGTAGAGCAGTGTCAAAGCGAAGCGGACGCCCCAATTGGGGCCGTAACGCGGTGTATCCGCATAGTATTTACCCCCGATTTGGAGACTGATCGGCTGTTTCCCAATCTTTAGAATCTGGCTGATTTGAAAAATGACCGGCACGGTCCATTTCCCGTCGGCCGACGTGGCGTTCCAGTTTGCGGTAGATTCCGAACTAAGAGTAAAAGTCGTATGCGTCTTCGTGGTGTAGGCGATAAACGGCTGAACGAACATCTGGTTGAGACTGCTGCGGTGTTCCTCGATGACTACCGACCAGAGCTGATTCATCAGCGCGCCAGCAGTCCAGGGACCTGTCTGCTTCAATACCACCAATGTCGGCCCGATCGAGAATGTGCCCGAGCCGAGAAGGTCGTTGGTTCCGGTGGGATAAAGGAACACCGGGCCGAGCCCCCAGATCAAGCCGAACGGTCCCGGATTCTTAGGCGAAAAAAAGAAGCTCTGGGTTGTGTCGCTAAGACCGTCCTGCGAACGATTCTGCGGCTGCAGCGGCGAATTCTTCGGCAGGTTCCCGAAGTAGAAGAGATCGTGTTGTGAAACAATCGGAAAAATTGTGCGCAGAATCAGATTCCAGTCTTTGCTAATTGAGATTGGAATGACCGGCTGAATGTTAAGAGTGAACTTATAGCCATTGCCCGTAGGGCCGTAGCCCCAGTCCTCGTTTGCCTGAAAAGGCACGCTGATTAGCGAGGCGATGGGATTGGCGAGCTCCTTGGCCAACTTATCGGCCTCAGCACCCTGATCAGGGGACTCGGCCACCGCGCCGAAGCTGAGGTTCTCACTCGTCTGCAAAGGTAAGCGGAGCGAAAGGCTCGCGTCAGAACCGAAGGGCTCGCCGATTGCACTTTTATTTGCATCGGCCTCAGGAGATTCCGTCGCGCGAACAACCGGAACCACGCAGAGAATTCCCAATGCGAGGATAGTGATTCCTAAAACGACGTGAAACCGTTTCACATTGCCCCCTAACCTTTTGCGGCAATCGACAGGGACAGTAGCGATCAAGCCACAGCCCTTGCCTTATACGTCACTACTTTTACCAATCGCCTAGGGCGTTAACGCCCATCGGGCCAAATCCACCGAACTGCTGAATTTCGATCTGGTTGGGTCCGGCAGTCTCTAGTGTGGGCATCAGAGACTGTCCCGCCATCTGCGCCTGGCCTTGTTGAGCCGTGCTTGCTGGCTGGCTCGCCGGCTGCGCCGCAAGCGATTGTTTATAAGCGTTGAATTGCTTCTGTCTCCCGACGTAGATCTTGTCCTTCGTGGCAGTGGGATATACGTAATACAACTTCCCGTTGTACGTCACAGCCGAGCATCTGCCCTGGGCCAGCCCATTGACTGCCTGTTTCTGCTTGGGGTCCGTGACCGTGATGACCTTAAAGCCCGACTGCGAGAGCAAGGACTCTTTCTGAGCGACAGCGCCTGTCCCGGTGGTCTGACACGCTGCCAATAGTGCGAGGACTGCGCCGATACTGACGATACCTGTTAATGTTAATAGTTTCTTCATATGTTTTGTTTGGGTGGTTTTGTTTATGCTGACGTTTTCAAGAAAGTAAATAGGGAAACTGCAAGCACTGCTCTCACTAGCTACCAATCCCCCAAGGACGCAGTGCCCATCGGACCAAAACCATCGAACTGATCAACTTCGATGTGGTTGGGACCCGCGGTCTCGAATGTCATCGTCGGGGCTGGGTTGATCAGCTGTTGACCTGGCTGAGCCGCCTGGCCTGCTGGCTGGCTTCCCTGCTGTCCTGCGAGCGCGCTCTTATATGCGTTGAATTGGCTTTGTCTCCCGACGTAAATCTTATCCTTCGTCGGCGTAGGAAAAACATAATAAAGTTTCCCGTTGTACTTCACGGCCGAAACCCTGTACTGCGCTAGTCCGTTGATAGCCTGTTGTTGCTTGGGTGTCGTGACGGTTATGACCTTAAAACCCGACTGCGCGAGCAAGAACTCCTTCTTTGACGCAGTGAGTTCGGCATTGTTGGTGGCAACGGTCTGGCAGGCTGTAATCAGTGCCATGACCGCCATGGCACCGGCGATACTTGTTGGTATGTATAGTTTTTTCATGCGTTTCTTTTGAGTGGATCGGATGCGTTCTTAGTCCTACAAAAACTTTAACGTTGAGTTCAAGACATTATTTGTCATCGGCGGCCCCTGAATCCACCACCGCCTCCACCAAATCTGCCGAATCCTCCTCCGCCAAAGCCACCGCCGCCACCAAACCGGTCGCCACCGGATCCACCTTCACCGCCACCAAATCGATCAAAGCCGCCGCGTTGGAAGTCCTGGAAGCGTTGGCTTCCTTGTCCACCGCGGGACCGATTCTGGGCCTCGCGGTCCAAATCACCAGAGCCGCCGCCGGATCGATTGTAGTCTCCTCCACCTGATCGATCGGACCCGCCTCCGCCGGACCGGTTGGAGCTGCTCGCTGCCGACGATCGTTGCTGGTAACTTTCCGATCCGGTCCGTTGTTGAGAACTTTCCGCCCCTTGCCAGTTAGGTTGCGCCTTATTTACGGAATTCCAGCTTCCATTGTCGTACTTCTGCCAACCGTTACCGGTATTCTTATAAACGTTACCATCGTGCCCGGCATACATATTGCCACTCGCAGTCTTACCAACCGCACTGTTTCCCCACGCGGTGCTTGCCCCAGCGGCCTTGCCACCTTGCGACCCTGAAATTCCAGCTACGGTACCATTCGCTGTTGAGTAATGGCCCATGGTAGCGCTCTTGTTTCCTCGCGACACGTAGGAACTACCCCACTGAGCGTTCGGGTTTGAACCCTGTCTCGTCTGAGCATAGGTGCCGGTGTACGGATTATATGCCTGTGCTGCGCTTCTACTCCCATAAGGTGTCGAAACTGAAGCACCACGGGCATAAGTTCCGGTGTAGGGATTGTAACCTGCACCTCTTGTCGCCGATCCGTACGGCCCATAAGCAGTCTGTTTCCAACCGTAAGCTCCGGTGGCAGAGTCATAGTAAGGCGTTGGATAATGATAACCGTAGCCCCCATAATAGGCACCACAGTATGTCCCCGGATAGGGATAGTAGGAGCCACCATAACAATATGGTGGCCACCAATAGCCACTGCCATCGGCAAGAATCGCTCCCGCAGCAGCGCCCAGAATGAATGTGCCCAAATATCCCGCTGTGTAGCTGGCTGTAACGGTGCTATCGGGATTCGCGGTTTGTGTGACATAGGTCACGTTGTAAACTGGTGAGCTGGAGGGAATCGTGTAGATCTCCTGCGGAACCGAAGTGCACGTCGTCCACGGTCCTTGCGAGTTAGGGGACATGAACCAGACGCCCTGGAGACAAAGGTAATAGACGTCTCCAACCTTGATTACCTTGTCGGGAGTGTTCGTCGCATAAGCCATCGACGTCCCCTTGATCGGCTCAAACTTTGGATCACCGGCATACTCGACCTTAACCTTGGTCGCCGCTTCCTTTTGGTTGACCGTTATCGTTGTCGGTACCTGCGCCAGCAAAACCGCGTCCTTCGCTTCCTCGCTCCCCGGAACTGAAGCAAGTATTGCCGAAGCGGGACTGTTGAGGGGAATTTGGGCGAAATCCGCGGGAAGATCGGGCGTCGCATAGGTCCATGGCCCCTGAAGATCCATGGCGCTGAACCATCGGCCCGCGGTTAAATAGTAAAATTGCTGCGTCGGCGTGAAGACGAATACGACACTGTTCGTGTTCGTCGCGTATTGAAGCTGCGTGTCTGGAATTTGCGCGTAAACTGGCTGACCATCGAAGAGAATGATTTCCGCTGGCTTGTCACTGTAAAAAACAGCTGGGGTTACTGCTTTGGCATTAGCCGGTGGCGGGATAAATTTTTGAAGCGCGCTCCACTGCTTGTCCTGGGGCACTTTGGACATGGCCGGCGGTAGCTTCTTCGTGACAGACCATTGACCTTCCAGGCTGTTGGCGGTCAGCCATTGCTGACCGACTGCGAGATAGTAAGTGGAACTGGCCCCGTCGAAAAACAGTGGCCACTGTGTGTTTGCGACGAACTTCAGATTCGTATTCGGAACCTCAGAAAGAACAGGCTCACCATTGACACTCAACAAAATCGAAGGCCGGTAACCGACAAAAATCTTGGGCGGATCGTTGCTCAATTGCGCGCCGGCTGGCGCTTCCTTCTTCGGCGTGGAAGCAATCAAAGAATGCAGAGAGACTGAGAAGGTCGATGGCACAAAGGTCTTAAACAATTGCTCCGTCTTTTCCGCGGCGACTTTATCCAATGATGGAAAGTACGTGCCTGTCACCTCAGGGTTGGTGATGATGACGACCTTGGCAACGTTGTCCACGTCTGTATTTCCTTTCATTTCCACCACGCCCACTACGTTTTTGCCGCTCTTGGGCGTCAGCGAAATCGCCATTCGCCAGGTCAACTGCTGGAAATCTTTCCAATCATCCACTTGAGGCTGATAAACGATGAGCCGGGTGCCGTTGCTGTATTTCTCGCGCGGCCAGCCCGGATCGCCCGACCGATTGGGCGCCACAGCGCTGAAAGCTCTTTCAACGGGCGACGCAAAAAGCGCTGCGATAACAATCACGCAATGAAGCAAAAAAGTGGTGGGTAATTTCATATTTTAGGTCGGGGCGAGCGTAGGGAACT
>Ga0193715_1000120_pt1 | contig 20633 bp, 16 predicted proteins | sample U2m2metaG_FD_143040 | JGI IMG/M metagenome (GOLD analysis project Ga0193715, IMG submission 143040) | Soil microbial communities from a riparian zone of the East river system, Colorado, United States - U2m2 | ecosystem: Environmental > Terrestrial > Soil > Riparian zone | place: USA: East River... | reverse complement strand
GGCCCAGCCGGCCCGACCAGCGTCGATCATTCGCTTACCGGCGATGAATTCACCGGCAACCGCGCCGATCACCGGCCCAACAAACAATCCGAAGAGCCCGAAGAAAATGCCGATCAGCGCTCCGAGCAGCGCGCCGACCATTCCCCACTTTGTTGCTCCAAAATATCGGGCGCCGAAGTAGCCGCTTAGAAAATCCAGCGCATACGACCCCACCGTCAACAGTACCAGGACGGCGACAGTTCCCCACCCGATGCTTTTCTCCGGACCGAGCATCAGCCGGTGAAGGAGCGCGCCAACAAGAATGATAATTGCCCCAGGAAACACAGGCAGTACCGTGCCAATCAAGCCGGTTGCAAACAGGATAACTGCGACCGACCACCAGAATAACTCCATGCCGTTCGGAAATCGTAATCCGAGATTCGTGAATCGCGAATCGGCGCGGGTCTTCGATGTCACGATTCTACGATCGCGATCTTCTTTTTGACCGCTCGAACGCCGACTCTATACTGAATTCTCCCCAGTTAACTCAAACCGGAGACTTCATTTATGCCACTCGACGTCGGAACTAAAGCGCCAGATTTCACGTTGCCCGCCAAGGTCCCTGCTGGGCCAAAGCAAATCCGGTTGAGCGACAATTTCGGGCACAAGAACACGCTTTTGCTTTTCTTTCCAATGGCGTTCACCAGCACGTGCACAGCAGAAATGTGTGAAGTCAGCGCCGGCTTAAATGGATACATCGGGTTGAACGCCGCTGTTTATGGAATCAGCGGCGATAATCCTTTTGCCCAGGAGGCATGGGCTCAAAAAGAAAACATCATCGTGCCGCTGCTGAGTGATTACGAACACAAGATCGCAAAGGATTACGGCGTGATGTACGATTCCTTCCTGCCACAAATGAATCTCGGAATGGGAGGCGTGCCTAAACGATCGGCATTCATCATCGATAAGAATGGCGTGATCCAGTACGCGGAGAGCAACGACGACGCCAGGCAGCTGCCTAATTTCGACAAAATCAAGGCAAAGTTGGAAGAACTAAAATGACGGTGGAACATTGTCATCCTGAGAAAGCGCAGCGACGCGGAAGAATGACGACGTTGAAATGAACGACGAATTCAAAACGCTGAAAAAATTTGATGCAGGGAAAGACCGGGAAGGATTTTTGTTTTCGTTGCCGGTGCTGGAGGAACAAGGAATCGGAAAAATATCTCGATTGCCGGTCAGCATTCGTATTGTTCTTGAATCGGTCCTGCGCAATTGCGACGGGCAAAAAGTTCGGCGCAAAGATGTCGAGGCGCTCGCGAACTGGACCGCAAAAACCCCGGCCAGCGAAGAAATTCCATTCGTCGTTGCCCGCATAGTTCTGCAGGATTTCACCGGAGTCCCGCTGGTAGTGGATCTTGCGGCGATGCGCAGCGCGGTAAAACGTCTCGGTGGCGATCCGAAGATCATTGAACCGCTCGTGCCGGTTGATTTGGTGGTCGATCACTCGGTGCAGGTGGATTTCTTTGGTTCGGCGCGAGCACTGGAACTCAACCTAGACATGGAATTCAAGCGCAACCGGGAGCGCTATCAGTTCTTAAAATGGGGACAGCAGGCATTCAAAACTTTCCAGCTCATCCCGCCAGGCATCGGCATCGTGCACCAGGTAAATTTGGAATATCTCGCCAAAGGCGTTCTTTCTTCTCAACCCTCGACTCTCAACTCTCAACTTTTCTTCCCCGATACTCTCGTCGGCACCGACTCGCACACGACGATGATCAACGGTCTCGGCGTCGTGGGCTGGGGCGTGGGCGGGATTGAAGCGGAAGCCGGTATGCTCGGCCAGCCGATTTACTTTTTGACCCCCGAAGTGGTGGGGGTGCACATGAGCGGCCAATTGCGGGAAGGCGTCACCGCGACCGATCTCGTTTTGCACATCACCCAATTGCTGCGCGCGCGAAAAGTAGTTGGCAAGTTTGTCGAGTTTTACGGCGAAGGGGCCTCGTCGCTGCCGGTCCCTGATCGCGCAACGATCGGGAACATGTCGCCCGAGTACGGCGCGACGATGGGATATTTCCCGATCGATCAAGAGTCCGTCGATTACTTGAGAGCGACCGGACGCACCGAAGAGCAATGTCTTGCGTTCGAAAGTTATTTTCGTGCCCAGAAAATGTTCGGCATGCCGCTGAGAGGCGAAATTGACTACAGCATCGATATCGACCTGGATTTAGCCGACGTACAGCCAAGCGTCGCCGGACCCAAACGGCCGCAGGACAGAATCAATTTGCCGGACTTGGAAAAAACATTTCGGGAGTTGCTCGAAAAACCGGTCCGTGATGGCGGGTACGGCAAACAAAATGTCGATCTTCGCGAAAAGCATCTCGTGGAATTGAACGGCAGCGCTCCTCGCGACGACGCGATGGCTTCGAGCGATACGAAGGAAGATCAGGGAATTAATCCTGGGGACGAACTCAACAAGATTGAGATGACTTCAAACCGACCAACACCCGATCCTGGCAAAGAAATCGAAGCTGAGTCCAGCGACGTTTTTGTGCACGGGCGCACCCACGTTGGACACGGGAGCGTTCTCATCGCAGCGATCACCAGTTGCACGAACACCAGCAACCCCAGCGTGATGATTGCCGCCGGATTGCTCGCGAAGAAAGCAGTCGAGCGGGGTCTGCGTGTTGATCCCGGTGTTAAAACATCGCTCGCGCCGGGGTCGCGTGTTGTTTCCGATTATCTCGATAAGACCGGTCTCCAGAAATACCTCGATCAACTCGGATTTAACTTGGTCGGTTATGGTTGTACAACCTGCATCGGCAATTCGGGACCGCTGCACCCGAATATTGAAAAGGCGATTCACAAACACGATCTGGTTGCCGCATCAGTTCTTTCTGGAAACCGCAACTTCGAAGCCCGCGTGCACCAGCATATCAAGGCAAACTTTCTGATGTCGCCGCCGCTGGTCGTTGCGTTCGCGCTCGCAGGCCGGGTGCACATTGATCTTTCGCGCGAACCGCTGGGGGAAGATAAGGATGGTAACAAGACGGTTCTGCGCGATTTGTGGCCGAGTCTCAGTGAAATCAGCGACGCCATGGAAACGGCGCTCTCGCCGGAGACTTTCCGCAAACTCTATCGCGATTTTGCCGATCAAAATCCGAAGTGGAACGACATCCCTTCGAGCACCGGAGATATTTATCAATGGGACGAGAAGAGCGATTACATTCGCGAGCCGCCGTTCTTCCAAAATTTATCGATGGAGCCCGGGCACATTGAAGAGATTCGAGGCGCTCGCGCGCTTGGGATTTTCGGCGACTCAGTAACGACCGATCACATTTCGCCTGCGGGAGCAATCAAGGAAAGTTCGCCCGCCGGAAAGTATTTAAAATCGCGTGGAATTCAGCCGCGAGATTTTAACAGTTACGGCAGCCGGCGCGGCAACGATCGGGTGATGACGCGTGGAACATTCGCCAATGTGCGGATCAAGAATTTGATGGTTCCGGGAACTGAAGGCTGCGTGACCAAATATTTCACGAATGCTGAAGGCGAAGAGATGTCGATCTTTGATGCAGCGATGAGATATGCAGAGACAAATACTCCGTTGGTGATTCTCGCCGGGCACGAGTACGGCACCGGTTCATCGCGAGACTGGGCCGCAAAGGGGACGCGTTTGTTAGGGGTGAAAGCGGTTGTCGCTGCAAGCTTTGAACGCATTCATCGCTCCAACCTCGTAGGCATGGGAGTGTTGCCACTGCAATTTCCCGATGGAACAACTGCGCAGTCCCTCGGGTTAGACGGCTCCGAGATCTTTTCGATTATTGGCCTGTCGGATACAATTAAGCCCGGGCAAACAGCGATGCTCGAGATCGAAGGCAAAAGTCAACAGAAGCGCTCGCTGCCTGTGAAGGTTCGCATCGATACGCCAATTGAAATCGATTACTATCGGCACGGCGGGATCTTGCCGTTTGTGTTGCGGCAGTTGCTGGCCAAATAACAATTGTAGGGCGTCTCTACGAGACGCCATTCCTTTTGGCTGGCGTCTGACACAGACGCCTACAACACCTGGCGCCGTTGGACAGTAATCGGGGAACCATCGGCAATGAATGCTGAGCGCGGTGACTGATTTAATGTTTCGGCGAATTGTTCGCCATAAAGGGAGGCTATGTCAGCGCGTAATTCCAAACTGCTCGCGTTCCAGATTTTCCAGCGCGGGTGTTCCACTCGGTATTCGCCGCAGCCGTCCCGCAGACAAGTGTATCCCCAATAGTGTTCCGTAATAAACTCAGCGTGTGACCCAACAGAGATTGATTGCGGTTCGCCGGATGCGCTGATCTTGAGAAATTCCCATTTTTTACCGCGTCGCCAGGAATATTCGACACTCAACCTGTCATCGACGTGCTCTATGTTGTGCTTCATTGGGAGGGCGACGTAGCGTTCTCCGTAGAATGCGCGAGCCACGAGCGCAATCGCACGGCGAGGCACAAGCTCCCGGATGAAAACTACGCCGCGTCGCCAAGTATTGGCCGATTTTCTCCTCACGTAGAAGCGCAGGTTTACTTCTTCGAAATCGCGATGCAGCGGGATTGGAAGACCGAGAACACGAGTATCGAGAAACAAAAATCCGACAACGCTGACGAACGTCTCGCCGTTTTCATAATCGATCTCGGTGCCCGCCGGAATGAGTCGTTTAATCAGAGCAGGATCTACGACGTAATTCAGCATCGCCAGATAACGCCAGTTGGCGGTGAGAAATGGTTTCAGGGTGCGGTTCGGCGGTGACGCTTCACTCTTATCTAATCAGTCGTTGACCGGGCGGACACGATAGCGAATGGCCATTCGTTCCGACTCGGACACCGGACTGAGATCGGCACGTTGCGTAGCGAAAATCCAATCAGACCAAGCTTCGTCGTCCTTCCGTGGCTTGGATGGAATTCTTAATTCAATAAATTGCGACGCGACCGGTTCATTGCCGATTGAGGCCAGCAGCGATCTGGTTTTGCTATGCGTCAACAGCGGGACATGTCCCGGAATCGTTGCATGTTCTGGATCTTTTATGATCCCGCTCCAGTCAATGAAAGCGTACTCATCTTGCCGATTGTCAGCGTAAAGACTGACTCGGATGCTGTGACCGTCGGGCTGGTCTGGAATTTTGAACGTTGCCGGCGCGCGAAGCTCGAATTGCAGTTCGACGCGCTTTCCATCGACGGTTGGAGGCTTGTCCGACAGCAGATAGGGAACACCTGCCAGCAGACCGGCGAGGCCGCAAACAATCAGAAGCGACCAACCTTGTGCAATGAGAAATCCAGTGGGTCCTTGCCGCCGGACCCAAATGGACGAAACGATTCCAATCACCAAGCCCACCAAAATTCCAAGCGGCGCGCACACAAACACGACGAACATGCCTCGACCGCCTTCCATGTTGGACATCTGCGCCAGCCTGCTTAAATAGTCGCCGACAAAAAAGGCCAGAAGACAGCCGAAGAACGCTGTGAAAAGCGCGATGATTGAAGCACGAAGAACGCGCATGAAGATTTTTCGGGTGGCTTGCTTTGAGTGCGTGGAGCAATTCGTCGTTAGATTTTGCGGTCAAACCACCGCAAAAGGTCATTCGGAGCTCTGGTCAGAATTTTCCGTTAGTGCTTTCTCTCGTCCGATACTCGCGCCACTAAAGTTTTTCATTGCAGCGTGCTCAGCACTTTGCGGATCCCCGTGTCCATCTGCTTTCAACCCGCTCGAGTTGTTTGTTGGAGCTTCGCCATCGACTGAATCTCCCGCGGACTTTTTTGCAAAAATGAAACTTGCCGTCACTGCAGCGGGACCTTTATCCGAAACTGAAATCACGGGCTGTCGCAGCAGATCGAGCTCTTCGCTATTTAATTTTGCAACTGGCTTAGCGAGGAATTCGATTTCTCTATTCAACGCATCGGATTTGATTTTTAACCTGTCGAGCTCCGCCAGTATCAATTTTCTTGCGTCTTCCCGACGCGCTTCTTCGTGACGTTCGCGCACAACGATGTTTCGCAGAAGCTCGTTTTCTCGCGTTAGCCGGTCCGTCTCCTCGCTGTTTTGCCCGGTTAGCTTCGCGCCAGCGGTATCCAACTGCACCCAAAGCTCTGCAATTCTGGCTACCAGATATTGATTCTGTTTCTGACTCTCGGCCAGTTGCTGCTGCACCTGCGCAACCTGCTGCTTCACTCCCACTAACTCCTCCGCATTTGTTGAATTGTCGTTCGCAGGCACGTTTTTCTCTAAATTTGCCGGCTGCAGCTTGAGATCGAGATTCTCGGCAAAGAGCGACTGCGCGGGTTGTTCCGTTTCGCTTCCTGTTCTTAACTGGGTGAGCGCTTCGTCGCGCTGTTGTTCTGCGGCGGCGATTTGCCTGTTTGCCTCGGTCAGTTTCGCGTTGGTCTCGTCCCTCTGCCTTTCTGCTGTTGCACGCGCCTCTTCGGCAAGAGCAACTTCATTTCTCAGATCTGCGATCTGCACGCGCAACTGCTCGGTAATGCTGTTCTCCTGCGATGCCTGCGTCTGCGCTAGCTGATCGCGTGCTTGACGTTCTGACTCCTTCGACGTCTGGATTTCCTTTTGTGCATTCCGAAGCTTGGAACTTGTTTCCTCCAGACGTGCGCTGACGGCCTCCTTCTCTTTTCGTGCGGTTTCGAGATCGCGGTGTGATTTTTCAACCGCCGTCTGCAGTTGATCGATCTTCAGGCGCAATCTTCGGGTGGCTTCTTCAATTGCCGCATCGCTGGCTCCCTGGGACGTAGCCTCGAGTCCTTGCGGAGCTACGACTTCGGGGCCGGGCTCCGACCAGGCCTCATTCTCAGGCAGCGAAGGAACAACCTCCGGCAGAGGACTCGCAGCTGCAGCAAGTTCATTATGCCTCGATATGCGCTCCTGAACTCGCAGGATTCCCTCGCCGATCTTGCGGCCGCGATATTCGACGATTGCGGACTGCCAATCCGAATGCGATCTCCTCAACTCCTCGATCAGGCTCCCAGCGAATCGAAATTTGGCCAGGGCAACCTTAAATCGGTTTTCGTGCTCCAGCTTTTCGCCCTGCTGCGCGGACAGATAAGCTTTAAGAAAAATTTCGCTCGGATCATCTTGTTGCGCTGGAAGAACGCAGACGAAAACCGTAGAAAAAAGACAAACAAGCAAAGCTCGACTAACTCGCCGCGCCACCTGGTGAAGCGGGAGAGTGAACCGACTCCAGGTAGATTTTGGTTCCACCGGCGCTGACAATTAGTGGACCGACTTGGAAAAGTCGAGTCCTTTGTTTGCAAAAGAGAATTGGAATTTTAAGGTCTATCTCCGCATCAGCGATGGTGGCCGTAGCTCAATGGTAGAGCCCCAGATTGTGGTTCTGGTTGTTGCGGGTTCGAGTCCCGTCGGCCACCCGGTTTTAAAAAGTGAACTAGTGAGAAGTGAAAGGTGAGAAGTTTTCGCGTTCGATCGCCACTTCTCACGTCTCACCTCTCACGAATCACTTCCCTTGACTGCTGTGCCTGTAGCTCAACTGGATAGAGCTTCTGACTTCGGATCAGAAGGTTGGGGGTTCGAATCCCTCCAGGCACGGATCACTCCGGTCGCATTGCGGTCTTACACGCCGCATTGATGTCCTGACAATGCGGCAAGGCCAAGGATGCCAGGGGAGCCGCGTTGCTTCGACCGGCGGGAACAACTATTGATTTCCTGAAGCAATGAATAGAGCACGAGATGAAAAGTTCATGCGGGCGTCGCTTAGCGAGGCAAAGAAAGGGCTCGGTCAGACTAGCCCTAATCCCGCCGTTGGAGCGGTTCTGGTCGTCGGCGATCGAATCGTGTCGAGAGGACATCATCGCGGGGCCGGCCGCAATCACGCTGAGGTTGAATGCCTTCACAATTTTGGTGCGCCATTGCCCGCCAGGGCCACGCTTTACGTTACGCTGGAACCGTGCTCCACAGAAGGACGCACTGCTCCGTGCACAGATGCGATACTTCAAGCGGGAGTCAGAAACGTCGTGATTGGCGCGATTGACGTAAATCCGCGCCACTCAGGCAAGGGCATTGTGCAATTGCAAAATGCGGGCGTCAGCGTACGAGACGGCATTTTGGCCGACGACTGCGCGCAAATTAATGAGCCTTTTAACAAGTGGATTGTTACCGAGCGCCCGTTTGTTGTCGCAAAGTGCGGAATGTCGCTCGATGGTCGATTGACGCGGCCTGCCGGTGAGTCTAGTTGGATCACAGGTACTTTTGCCCGCCGTCACGCACATCGACTTCGCGCCCAAGTAGACGCAATCTTGGTTGGAGCAGAAACAGTCCGAGCGGACAATCCTCGGTTGACGGTGCGCGGCATTCGTGGAGCGCGACAACCCTGGCGCGTTGTTCTGACTGACTCAGGACGGCTGCCGCGACGCGCCTACCTATTTTCTGACGAGTTCAATACCCGGACTCTGATCTATCAACGCGAGCCTCTGGCCGCCGTGCTTGCAGATCTAGGCAAGCGAGGAGTCACGAGCGTATTGATTGAGGGCGGCGGCAACGTGCTGGGTCAGGCGGTAGACGCGCGCCTCATTGACAAATTGCAGCTCTATCTCGGTCCGATGTTAACCGGAGGGCCGGTAATCGCGTTTCCGGGACGCGGGTTTGAAACTGCCTGGAATGCACTTCGCCTTCAGCGTATTTCGTACCGACGAATCGGCCAAAGTGTTTGCATCACTGCATATCCAGAGATTTCTGGACCGAAATAAATCGGAAAACTTTGTCTTCGCTCTCCTGTTTAATCATCAGGAGGAAAAACGATGAAAAAACTTCTCTTAATTGGATTGGTGACAGGGGTACTGGCTTTCGTTCCGGCGCAGCGTTCTGACGCTCAAGTTTACTTCTCAGTTGGGTTCGGAGGCCCGGGTTACTACGGATACTATCCATATGGATACTACTATCCGTACCGCTATTCCTACTACCGGCCATATCGGAATTATGGGTACTATCGGCCCTACTACTGGTACGGCGGCAACCGCTACTATCGTCTCGACATCACCACTACTATCGGCGGTAGGGAGCTGGCGTAGTATTTAGAAATCCAGATCAAGCTGGCTCGAGAGCAATCTCGAGCCAGTTTCTTTTCGACAGCCGCTCGGATAAAAATCGACGGCCAGCCGCTACTTCTTGGGCTTGGGCGACTCTCCCGATTTTGTCGCCGGACCCTTGGTTGGCTGATCAATCTGGAACTCTTTTTTCAGTTCCTGAATTAGCGCCGGCAGTTGCTGTTGTCGCTCGGATTCGATTTGCTGCCTCAACGTTCGCTCCACCCTCCGGCGCTCCTGCATATAGCGCGATTCAAATTGAGCGCGTTCCTGCGGGTTCAGGCGGAGACCCGAATCGCGAAGCGCCGCATCGGTCTCGCGCCTGATGGTCTCACGGCGCAAATTCTCTCGCTGGCGCATCACGTTGCGCTCTGCTGGACTCATCCGCAGCCAACGCTCGGCGTTGCGTTGGAAATTTTGCCGGGCGGCAGGAGGCATTGCCATCAAGCGCTCGCGTGTGCTTGGGACTTGAGAGCGCCCTTGTGGAGGCCTGTGGGCTGGTCCGGCCGGCGGGCGCCCAGCGGGCCGATGTGGCTGTGGTTGCGCTTGTGCGGCAGAGCAGAACAAGGCGAAAGCCGACAAACCGACGATCAGCTTACATAGTTGGCTTTTCTTCCCACACGCTATTTTCATCCCAGGCGATCAGTTCATCCAGATCGGCCACGACGTCATAATCTTGGGGATCAATCTTTGCCACCACATCTGGGTCATTTGTAGTCTTCGTCTCCGAGACCGGATGATGCGTGCCGATAGCCATACCGATCACGGCGATGACAACAGCGGACGCCGCCGCAAGTCTGCGCCAACTGAACCAGTTGCGCATCCGGTCAAAGCTGGTCGCTTCCTGGCGAACGCTCCTTACCACATTCCGGGCAAAGAACGGGGACAGCGTAGGCTCGGGAACGCGACCGAGAATATCCCACAACTCTTTGTCATCCTTACGATCCATAGTCTCCAGTCAATTAAACTATCTACAGAGGTGGAAGTTGCGCTCGAATGGCAGCCATAATCACAGTCCAGGAGCCTCAAGGAAGCCTTCGAGTTGCCGAATACGAGTTGGGTGCCGCATTTTACGCAAGGCCTTTGCTTCGATCTGGCGAATACGCTCGCGAGTGACCTGAAATTGCCGACCTACTTCTTCCAACGTTCGGCTATATCCATCAACCAGACCAAATCGTTGCTCGAGGACTTGCCTTTCACGATCGGTGAGCGTCTCCAGTACGTCTTTGATTTTTTCCTTCAACAAGACAATTGCAGTCATGTCGCTCGGATTTTCGGCGCCCCTGTCTTCGATAAAATCGCCAAAATTGGTCTCCTCGCTCTCGCCTACCGGCGACTGAAGCGAGATTGGTTGCTGCGCCATCTTGAGAACTGACCGCACGCGATCTACTGGCAGCAGGACCTCTTCGGCGACTTCCTCGGGCGAGGGCTCGCGCCCATATTCTTGCACCAGCTGTTTTTGCACACGCATGAGCTTATTAATGGTCTCAATCATGTGGACCGGGATGCGAATCGTGCGCGCCTGATCGGCAATTGAGCGGGTGATGGCCTGGCGAATCCACCATGTCGCGTACGTGGAAAACTTGTAGCCCCGTCGATACTCAAACTTCTCAACCGCCTTCATCAATCCCATGTTTCCTTCCTGGATTAGGTCGAGGAAGGATAGACCGCGGTTGGTGTACTTTTTTGCGATCGAGATAACGAGACGAAGGTTGGCTTCCACCATTTCGGTTTTGGCCTTGAATGCCTGGCGCATCCAGCTCTTAAGCATCTGGTACTCCTTCGCATATTCGGCAAGCGAGAACCACAGCCCTTTTTCCAGCTCTCGGATTTTATTCTGAAGCTGCAATCGCCGTTTCTTGCTGCGAGGATTTTTGGCCAGCTCGGCTTGCAGGTAAAGCGAAGTATGATGTGCGTCATCCGCCAGGTGCACAAACTCCTCTGTGACCTTCTGCTTGAGATAAAAAAGCGGATAAAGCCTTTGCAACGAAGTCATCATCCTTTGCAACGCCCGGAGCTTCTGGGGTCGTTTTTTTGAAGAATTGCGCGCGGCCTCGCAAAACTGCCGCGTGATCGACACGCTTAATTGTTCCACCTGTTTGCAGAGCCGCGGGAGATTCTTCATATACCTCTCCCGGCTCTCAATTTTCTTGTCGAGAATTACCCGATCGAACCGTTCCCTGCCCTCGATCAGCTTCCCGGCAAGATCCAGATGAGCCTGCGCGATGAAACCGAAGCGATTGATGTGCTTCAGCACCATGTCTTCGGCTTCCTCGATGCGTTTGGATATTTCTACTTCCTGTTCGCGGGTCAGCAGGGGCACCTGGCCCATCTGCTTGAGATACATCCGCACCGGGTCGTCCAGAATATCGACCTTGGTTTCGGGTCGCTCTTCCTCTTCCAGATCCTCCTCTGTATCTTTTTTGCCATCCTTGTACCGATCGACTTCCGACGCTTCGATAATGTCGATCTCCAGGCGACGCAGTCGCGTGAGGATAAGGTCCAATTCATCGGCGTCAGTGATTCCCTCGGGCAACGCCTCATTTAAGTCGTCAAAAGTGAGATAACCTTGTTCCTTTGCGAGCTTGATGAGTTCGCGAATGCGGCTCTGCAATTCAATCGCTGAGTACAAACGAGACGCTACCATTTGCTCTGGTGGCTCCGGCAACGATCCGTTTTTGCGTTGGGCTGAAGCGCCTCTGCGTTTGGCTTTAAGCCCAACGATCCGAGGCTGTTTCTTCAGCCTCCGACGAAGTCGAAGAACAACCCGTCTTTTTGATGAACCGCGGCGCTGGACCTGTTTAAGCCGTTTCGCCGACGACCGTCGGCTGCCCCCCCTTTGTTTCGAATGCCTGGCCAAGATAGTGCGATTAAGGATTTGACTAAGACGTTCGATTTGCCGCGCGACAATAGATCGACAACTAACCCCGAATCCCTTTCGGGGCTAATTGCCGGCCGGGCCGGCAAGCTGGGAAAGCTCGTGGAGCTGTACCCGAAGGTCAAGAATTTGTTTCTGCAAATTTACCGTCTCACCGGTGGTGATATTTGGGAGTTTTATTCGGTTCGTGGCGACATCAAGTTGACGGCGCAAGACAGCCTGGCGAATGCCGAGCCACCATTTTTCTACCATCGCCGCGGCATTGGGCGGAGCCTTTTGAAGAAGCCACGAAGAGACCAGTCGTTCCTCCGGCGGCGAAAGCGTGACCATAAAGGCGTTGAGTGAGGCAGCGTCATCTGGATGCAAGTCGCTTTTAAGGATGAGGGCAAGAATTTCTCCATCCGGAAATTGGGGGAGAATCTCACGCCAATTTTGTTCGCGAAGAAATTCGCGTGCTTTTTCGTCTCGCAACGCCAGCAGGCAAAGCATGGCGATATCGTGCCGCGGCATCTGGGCAGTCTCATTCGCCTTAGGCGGACCATCTGCCTCAGATTGGTCCCCCGATCGAACTGATTCAGCTCTCTGCTTGGGAAGAAGCGATTGAAAATCTTGAACCGCGACACCCAGATATGCGCTGGCTTTGTTTACAACTTCCCCCCGCATGAGTGGATCGCGGATGCGCGAAACAGTCTCAGCCAGGCTTCTCGCCAACTGCATCTTCGTGCCTAACGAACCTAGATCAACACCGGCAGTCTCACGCTCAATCCAGTAATCGAAAAAATCTCGGGCGCCCGAAATACGGCATTCGAATGCTTCTTTCCCTTCGTGCCGGACCAGGGAGTCAGGATCTTCTCCCGGTGGCATCTCGGCCACACGCACAATCAGGTCGTTCTGTAGCAACGCATCGAGCGAACGCTCGGCGGCTTTCTGGCCAGCTGCGTCGGCGTCGAAGCAAAGAACAACGTCGTTTACAAAGCGTTTCAAGAGCCGCGCCTGTTTTTCCGTAAACGCGGTCCCTTGCGGAGCGACGACGTTCGTGATTCCTGCCTCAAACAAACTGATCAAATCGAGTTGCCCCTCGCAGACAACAGCGCAGTTCGCCTCAATCAGGGCGCGCTTGGTCTTGTGCAGGCCGAACAGAACATGGCCTTTTCGGAAAAGCGGCGTCTCCGGCGAATTCAAATATTTCGCCGCTCCTTCGGCGTCTTTCAAAAGACGGCCGCTAAAGCCGATCACTTCGCCGACATCGTTGCAGATTGGAAAAATAATTCTTCCACGGAAGCGATCGTACGCACTTGACCTTTCACCGGGGGCGCTCTCTGCATCATCCCTTGTTTTTGCGAGGCCGCTCGTAATGAGGTCGCGAGTAGAGTAGCCGTGTCCGCGGGCCCAGCTGCCAAACGCGTCCCACTCGTCCGGGGCGTAACCAAGCTGCCACTGTTTGGCAATTTCCGCCGTAATCCCGCGATGTTTCAAATATTTTCGCGCTGATTCACCGATATCTCTTTTTAGCAGATTTTCATGAAACCATTCGGCAGCGTCGGCATGCAATTTCAGCAATGTTCGGCGCGCCTCATATCGCCGATCTTCGCCTTCCGCCCCGCGCGCTTCTACGACTGTAATTCCGGCACGCGCCGCAAGCTTCCGCACAGCTGAGGGAAAATCGGTATGCTCATAGTCGATGATGAACCGGAAAACACTCCCGCCCGCTCCACAACCGAAGCAATGAAATGTCTGCCGACTCGGGCTGACCATGAATGAAGGCGTTTTCTCCTGATGAAATGGACAGAGCGCCTTGAAATTTGCCCCGGCACGTTTGAGCGGAAAATACGAGCCGATTACGTCTACGATGTCGTTCGCGGCAGCAATCTGCTCGATCATTTCCGAAGGGATCGTTCCCATGCGCGCCTGATTATTTTGTCTCGTTTGGCTTTTGAAGCGATGTCAAACTTACCCAGTGCGATGGCATTTCAAAACAGTTACCAGTATTTCACCTGTCATCCCGAGCGCAGTCGAGGGATCCCGGAGAACTACCGGTGGGTTACACCGCGGGATTCTTCGACTCCGCGACGCTTCGCTCAGAATGACGATCGCCGTTGCTACAGCAATCTTCATTGCAACTGCTATGCCCGTGCAGGCGCGCGAGGCAATTCATAAAGGCGATGTAGTTGTCGTCCCCCTGCGCGGCGAAGTTGCACCTTCGCTCCTCGCGTTCTTACGACGCGCAGTGAAAACCGCCGAGAAAAACGAAGCGTCGGCGATCCTATTCGACATGAACACATACGGCGGCCGGCTCGATACAGCGACGGATATCGTGAATGCGCTCAACCAAACCAAAATCCCGACCTACACGTTTATCAATACAAACGCCGGATCCGCAGGTTCACTTATCGCTATTGCCACGCGCCACATCTACATGGCACCGGTGAGCGCAATTGGCGCAGCTGCGCCAATCCTCCCAACCGGAGAAGATCTTCCCAATACGGCAAAGGAGAAAACGATTTCCTATTGGTCTGCGCTCGTCCGCGGGTCCGCAACCAGGAATGGACATAATCCGGACGTCGCCGAGGCGTTCATGAATAAGGACAAGGAAGTAAAGATTGGCGATCGCGTTGTTCATCCCAAGGGCGCAGTCCTCACTCTCAACGCCCAGGAAGCAACTGAACGAATCAATGGCAAACCGTTGCTCGCCGAAGGTGTCGCTGATTCGGTTCCTGATCTGACCAAAAAAGCCGGACTCAAAGGGAACATCGCAATGATCGAGCCAAGCGGCTTCGAACAAATCGCGTTTTGGATCACTGCGCTTGCGCCGTTACTGCTGCTGGGAGGAATCCTCGGCGCGTATTTGGAGTTCAAAATTCCTGGGGTGATCTGGCCTGGCATTATCTCTGCGATCTGTTTCGGCCTCTTTTTCCTCGGGCATTACGTCGCCGGGCTGGCGGGCTGGGAAGTCGTTGCGCTGTTCATTCTCGGAATGGTTCTCGTGCTCATCGAGATTCTCTTTTTCGCGCATAGCACAATTGTTTTCGGGGTTGTCGGCGTCTTCCTCATGCTCGCTTCACTGCTGTGGACGATGATCGATCGCTATCCGGGTCAGAATTTTTTTCCGACCGGCAATATGCTTGCGATACCATTGCTTAACATGTTCATCGCGCTTGTCGGCTCATTGGTCGTGATCGCTCTTCTGGCGCGCTACCTCCCACGCACGAGCATCTATCGCCGGTTCGCTTTGATGGATTCCAATCCACCGGGCCCATCGCTCGTCGGCGTGCCAAGACACTTCGCGACTGCGATTGCTTTAACTCCCGGAATGCAAGGCACCGCCGTTACTGTCTTGCGACCGAGCGGCAAAGCCCGTTTCGCCGATCACGTCGTCGATGTAGTAACGGAAGGCGAATTCATCGCCTCGCAAACAGCAGTCACCGTTGTCCAAACCGATGGAATGCGGGTCGTGGTGAAGAGCGCGGCTCAAATCTGACGAAGAATCGTTTTAACTAACTTCTAGCCCCCGGCGACGACACGGATGAACTCGATTCGGTCGCCTTCGGACAGTAGTCGCTGTGTCCATTCGTATCGATGCACGGCAAACCCATTGTGCTCAACTAAGATGGATTGCGGCGGTAACTGATAACGATCAACTAATTCCGCGATCGTTCTCGCTTCGGGCACGTCGACAGATTCGCCGTTGAGTGAAATCTTCACACGCCGCAAAAAGCCTGGTCCCAATCTTTCCACACGGGTTCGAGTCCGCGACGGCGCAGGACTGCGGCGATTTCAGCCGGGGACCGTTCATCGCTAATCGCGAATTGGCCTGTGGCGAGTTCATCTTCACCGTCCTGGTATTCGGGAGCGACGATGCGGCCACGCACAGTGCGATGAACATGTGCACGGCCCTGGCGGGTGTAGCCGCCGGGCTCGGTGTGGCTGCCGGCGCTCATCATCGTTACCCCGATTGACGCCAGCGAATCCCGCAGCGAGGCACGCTCGCGAGTGCTAAGCACGATCCCGAGCTGGGGGAAAGTAATCCGCAAGGCGCAAACCAATTGCACCAGTTCGCGATCTGTCATCGAGAAGAGCGGATGAAATCCGCCAGCTGCCGGACGCAACCGCGGCAAGCTTACCGTAATTTGCGCCTGCCAGCAGCGCTTGAACAAATATTCCAAATGCGCCGCCAGCGCGATCGCTTCATCCTGCCAGCGCGACAAACCGATGAGGGCGCCGACACCGAGCCGACGAAAACCGGCTGCATAACCGCGCTCGACACAATCAAGTCGAAAATTAAAATCCCGTTTCGGTCCGGCGGTATGCATTTCCGCGTAAATGCCACGATTGTAAGTTTCCTGATAGACGACGAGTCCTTCCGCGCCAGCCTCCACAATTGGCACGTAATCCTCTGTCCCCATCGGGCCTACCTCAATGGAGATTGACGAAAAATCTGGAGCGAGCGAGCGAACGCATTCGGCGAGATAGTCGTGGCCCGCAAATTTTGGGTGCTCGCCTGTAACAAGAAGAATCTGACGAAATCCCTGACGCGCGAGATGCTGAGCTTCGGCGATCACTTCGTCGACGTCGAGGGTGACGCGAAGAATCGGATTATCGCGCGAGAAGCCGCAATACTGGCAGTTGTTGATGCATTCATTGGAGAGATAAAGCGGAGCGAACAGACGCATCGTTCGCCCAAAATTTTGAAGAGTGAGCGAACTCGAAGCTTGGGCCATCGCTTCGAGCTGCTGATCCGATTTCGGCGTGATCAGGTGCTCGAAACGCTCGACAAGTTCGGATTTACTCAGGGCGAGATTATCCAGTATTTCGACGAACGACATCACCATAATTTCGTGCGCGTATCAACGTTCGCAAACGCCAATCCGTATCGCGCATTCCAACATCGAGTACCAAAAACAAAAGCGGCGCCCGAAATTCCGGACGCCGCTTTAGCAAATGCCGATTCTCGATCTGCTAGAACGCGAAATTAACCCCAGTGCGAACCATGCCAAAGTTATTGTTCGGTCCGTCCACAAAATTCCAGCTGAAATCGCTGACCCAGCCGATGTGAGGAGTCATGCGAACTTCCATGCCACCGCCTACCTGGCCGATTGCCCGCGTCTCGGAACCAGTTTGTTCCGTGCGAATGATTCCATCGTTCACGACAACGTTCGTACTTTCGCCTCCACCAAAGATTCCGCCGCCTCCACCAAAAATGTAGGGCGAGAAGCGCGTGCAGGGAATCGGGTAGCGCAATGTCAATGTGCCCAACACGGAACCGACCGCACGGCTTTCATGTGCAGTACGCGCGTTGAAGATGCCATTATTAAGATCGATAAAGACATCCTCGAACGAGCGCCTGGCATCCACCGCCCATCCTTCAATACCGACACCGAAGTACCGGTGGAAAAAGTATTTGAGGTCAATGCCACCGCCGAAGGCATGATCCGACTCGAGGTAACGATCATCCTGCCAATTGTTTCCTGTGAAAATATAAGTGCCCCACAGACCGACGTTAAACTCGTTGTCTGCGTACCATTGCGGACACGGTGGCGGCGCCACCTGTTTCATCTCCTTTCCGGAATAGCTTTCAGTCCCAGCTACCGCTGCCGAAGTGATTGCAGCGATGCATAACAGCCCCAACACCATTCTTTTCATTCTATTTCTCCTTTGGTTAAGTCTCTCCTCAGTTTCTTAGCTCCAAACACTCCTTTGGAACACCCGGGGTAATTACGAAACTCGCCATCACCCTGGATGCCCGACTCTTGGGCTGCCAATAAGAAATTGCAAGAATTTTTTGGTGTAAGGCGCCGCCTTACGGGAGGAGTTCCGCACCGGTATTTGCGTCGGTAATGGTAAACTTTTCGTGGTGAAATGTGGGATCGCCACGAAAGGTGAGTCGGCCCGCGTAACGGCGCTCTAACTCCACCAGTAAGTCCTCATCTTCTTCCTTCAACCGCTTCAATACACCTGGATTCAGAATCACGCGGATATCATGAATGCTCTCCTGATACTTGCGCATGACCGTATTGAGGGTGCGATGCAATTCTACGCTCGTGGTCATGGAGGTTTTCACCACGCCGCGTCCGCCGCAGTAGGGACAATTCTCGTAAATAGTATCGCTGAGGCTTTCCTGCGCTCTTTGGCGGGTCATCTCCATCAGGCCGAGCTGTGAAATGGGGAGAACATGTGTCTTGGCTTTGTCGCGATTGAGTCGCTCCTTCATCAAACCGTAAACTGCCTGCTGGTCTTTACGGCTCTTCATATCGATGAAGTCGGCTATGATCAGTCCACCGATATTGCGTAAACGAAGCTGGCGCGCGATTTCATCTGCGGCCTCCAGGTTGGTTTGCAAAATTGTTTTCTCGACGTCGCGTCCGCCCTTGTTTCGCCCCGTATTTACGTCGATCGCCACGAGCGCTTCAGTCTCATCGATCACAATATAACCGCCGCACTTCAGCCAGACTTGCCGATGAAAAGCGTCATCGATTTGCTTTTGCACCCCGTACGTTTCGAAAATTGGCATCGCGCTATCGTAATGATTCACTCGATTCCGGGCGCGTCGGGAAATCTGACCGATCATTTCGATCATTCGTTCTGTTGCCGCGCGGTCATCGCAAACGACTTCGTCGATTTCCTCAGTGAGAAAATCGCGCACCGTTCGCCCGACCAAATCAGGCTCCTCAAAGAGACGGCAAGGGGCAGGTTTCTCACGAATGAACTGCTCGACAAGAGCCCACTGATCGAGCAGAAAACGCAGATCCCGCACAAAATACCTTGCCCGCTGACCTTCGCCTACGGTGCGGATAATGACTCCGACCCCGTCGGGAATTTCTAATTCCCGGACAATCTTGCGCAACCGTTCGCGCTCTCTCTGATTTTCAATTTTTCGCGAGATGCCGCTGCGATCGCTGAACGGCATCAACACCAGATAGCGCCCGGCAAAACTGAGGTTCGTAGTCACCCTCGGACCTTTGTTCCCGATGGGACCCTTTGTGACCTGCACAATGACATCAGAGCCGACAGGATAAATACTCGGTATATCCTTAACTGTGATCCGTTTGCGCGGCCGCTTGCTCCCTCGGCGATCAATTTCCTCTATACCACTGTCTAGCGCAGCCGGAATTGCGTCCCAAAAATGAAGGAACGCATTTTTCTCGAAGCCGATGTCGACAAACATCGCCTTCAACCCCATCTCGATGTTTTTGACTTTACCCTTATAAACGCTGCCGACGATATTCCGTGAGCTCTTACGCTCGACACTGTACTCCTCGAGCCGGCCATTCTCGAGCACAGCGACGCGCGACTCGAGCTTTTCGACGCTGAGTATGAGCTTTTTGCCGGTCCTTCGTGAGGAAAGACCCAAAAGTTTTTTTACTTTGTCTATCATAAAAGGGAAAGGGTTGTCCGATCAGAAGCGGAGCTGACCAAATGCACTGCAGCGATAGCTCTGCTCGGGTGTTCATCGTTGTGGTGTTCCACGCCGGCGGTTGGACGGCGGTGGCGGAGGCGCAGGGGCCTGGCGCGGACGCATTCCAAAGATCTTTTGGAAGAAATTACGGGGAGCTGGCGTCGCAGCGGGAACAGCGCGGGCCACCGCAGGGCCCCGCCGACGCACTTTGCCTTGAGAATCCGCTTCCGGCTCGACATCTGGCGATGCGTCTGAGCTGGCCATCTGCGCAGTGGCAGCTTGCGATTGGTCCGCACCTTCTTCGTCCCCGCCTGCGAGATTCCCGCCTTTCTCATTATAAGCTACCGACTTGATCAATTGGAGTGGATTGGCGTGGTGCGCAGGCGAGAGCCAGGCCACCGGCATGTCGAATTTCCCTTCCTCCAGTGCGAGTGAACGCTCCAAGATTCTGTCGGCGATTGGGCCCGCGACTTCGCCGCCGTGCCCAGAGGCGCCCTGAACCATCACTGCGACGACATACTTGGGATGGTCATATGGAGCGAAACAAGCGAACCACGCCACGTTTTCCTCTTGTCCACGATCAGTGGCCTGCGCAGTGCCTGTCTTTCCCGCCACCACCCAATCTTTCAAACGCGCTCTGCCGCCTGTGCCGCCATCTTCATTAACGACCTTCCAGAGGCCCTTGCGAACCAATTCGATGTGCTCAGGGGAGATTTCCTGGCGCAAGTCCGACCTCACCCGCGGCGGTGGCGCTGCCGGATTTCCTTGTTCATCCAACACCGGAGAGCCGTCTTGATTCAAAACTTTATCGATCAGACGTGGGTAATAGCAGATGCCGCCATTTGCGATTGCCACGTAGGCCATTGCCAATTGCAAGGGCGAAACGAGCGTGTAGCCCTGCCCGATTGAAACATTGGCGGTTTGCGCTTGGGACCACCTCTCTTGAGGATGGTGAATTTGCATCCACTCTGGCCCCGGCATATTGCCGGTCTGTTCGCCTGATAATTGCAAGCCCGATTCTTCGCCCATGCCCAACATCTTGCCGATGTGGTCAATCGACTGAATGCTTGCGGCATTACCGTACTGATAGAAAAAGGAGTCGCACGAGACCTTGAGCGCATCGGCGACCCCGATGGTTCCGTGCGTGTAATGCTTCTCGGCTACCCAGCACCGGAAAAAGTGGTCGCCGTAGCTGACGCCGCCGTAGCAACCGTACTTGGCGCCTGCGAGATTTTTCGTGCCCCGCAGACCCGCGAGCGCTGTGATGAGTTTGAATGTTGACCCAGGTGGCAAACAGCTAATCGCGCGG